>BNJU01000976.1_pt1 | contig 47687 bp, 67 predicted proteins | sample 8539281 | NCBI WGS metagenome assembly BNJU01 (sample SAMD00202456, study PRJDB9452) | human saliva metagenome | isolation source: human saliva | place: Japan
GTTACGGTCACCGCGCAGGTTCACGGCGGCGATGCGATGGTTCGCATCCGCCAGTCTGATGATGTGGCGCCACGTCCACCAGGCACCGCAAAGCAAACGAAACAGAACCACCGGCTGGTGGGCGCCAGCGGCCTGACGGCGATGCGGTACTGCCTCGGTCGTCCTGCCGGTACTGGTTGCACACCATGCCGCGAAAGGGTCTCGGTCATGGAGCGCCATGGAATCGAGTCCCCACCACGGTACTGCAAACCGCGCTGGGCAAGGATGGTGACGCCAGCAGCCTACCGGGCGGCGAATCGCCGGCGCGCGATAACGTTCCGGCTGGGGTGTGCTTGCAGAGGCTGCCAGCTTGCCCGGCAAAAGTCCCTGAGCGGTGGATTTCGGCAGGCCGGCCCGCTTTTGCGCTGAGCTCATGCGTGATCAGTGCGTTCTGCTCCACCCGTTGCCGATCGCGTCCGCTACGCCGCGAAGCAGTCTCGCGGCTGATCCGGCTCCGGTGAGGAACGGGTCTCATCGTCCGACGGCGCAAGCCCTTGTAATCGCCTGGTCACGGCCATCGGGCAGGTGGTCAGGCGTCGGGACAGATAGAGTCCACGGCTGCGATCGCCGGTCTCGAGGTGATCCTCGAGCTCGGCGTGCGCGATCCCGCGCGGCAGCGCTCGCCGCTGAAAGCACGGTGCTGCCAGAACCGAAGTCCGCCCGTCAGATGGTGGATCCTGCGCCGCCCACGTGACGACTTCCGGTCGACGTCCTCATCGCTCGCCCGCTCGACCCAGTCGTGAAGATCAGATCCAGTGCGGTCGCGCGATGTCCTCCGCAGACGGATCGCGTTGACGACGCATCGATCCCGCCAGTCGGGCTCTCATCGTCGACGGATCGTCGAGGTCGGATGAGGCGTACGCCGTCGGCGCCACGTTGGACGGGCGCGGTCTTCGCTCCTCCGCGTGCGCGCGGCGCATACAGGCGCGAGGCCCTGCGGGCGGTGCTAGCGGCGCTGGTGCGGCCAGTGGCGCGAGGACGAGTGACGTTCGTGCCGGACATGGAGTGTACTCCCCTTCCACGGTAACGTTGGTCATTATCGTAGGAACGCTCGTGCACAAGATGCACGGTTGCGTTGGAGATGTGTTGAAGGTGACTTTGATGATGGGATACGGCGGAGACCAGACGCAGGATCGCGAGGCCGCGACAGCGGAATTGCCCGGTACAGGCCCGAGCGGGACGGCGATCGACGGATCGCAAGAGGCCGGATCAACAAGGAGCGCGTACAACTTCGGCGCGACCATAGCGGCGTTGTTCGCAGCGGTGCTGCGCGACGAGTTGGCGGAGGTGGCGCGATCGGTGCCTGTGGAGTCCTTCGCCGCGGAGACATCGGCGACTACGCCGGGCGGTCTGACTATCATCGCGCGCGACGCGAACTGATCTCGGCTCGCGGGCGAGCGTTATCGCGACGGCAAAGTGCCCGATGAGACTCTGCGCGCTGAGTACCACGGCGTGAGTCCGAGGCTGCTGCACGAAGGGCAGAGCGCCGGAACGATCACCGCCGACATCGACGCTCCGCACGTATGCTGCTCGTCCTCTGGTGGCGGGATGGTGATGCGGTTCGCGCGCGGCGCGGATGCTCTGCGGCCCCGTCCGAGCAGGAGACGCGAAGAGGCGTGCGGTCGTCGTCACGGCGGTCCGCCGCCTCGCTGCTCCGGATCGACGCCGCAGCTCGGGCTGACGACCGCACCGCCCGCGCTCGCCACTGGTCGACAGGGCCCGGCACGCAGGGCTTCGCACTCGGCGTCGTGTTATCGGCCGGGTCCGCGGTGGGACTCACGCGATGGTCTCCACGCTGCGCGCGCGTCGACCAGCGGATGTCGCAAAACCTGTTCCTCCTGCTCGACGTCGTTCTCTCGCTGCACTGTGCTCGCCTCGACTGCGAGCTGAACCGCGCCCGGCCTCAGCCTTACTCTGCAGGGCGGTCGCGACCGTCGGCGGCATCTCTCCGATGCCCCTGCGATGGGCGCCGCCGCCGACCGCAGCTCAGCAGGGATGCTGGCCAGGATGTGACGCCGGTCCGCCGATCACCGACGCGGCCGATCGAGCGGCGCCCGCAGGTGGGAGCCCGCCGTCGTCCCGATCCCGACGACGGCCGGAAGCCAGGGCGTACGGCGCGCCGTCGAGGGTGTAGGCCACGAGGACGATCGCGCAGCGGCATGGTGGAGGCCAGGAAATCTGACCAGAGGCTGCGGCTTGACCCCGCAGCAGCGCGCGGCGCGACGCGGCAGACGAAGGTGATGACCGCGACGACGACCACGGCGACCGCGATGCGGGGATCGGTCAGCATCAACGGGCCCGTCCGACCGTGATCCGTTCTGCTCGCGCTCGGGCTCGGCGTGCCGGGCGTGCCGAGAGGGCCTGTCAGCCGCGGGGCCGCTCGTCGAGCAGCGGCGCTGGCAGCAGAGCGCGACGAGCCCCGCCGACAGCACGCCCGAGCGCTGAGCAGGGCGGCTGACCCCCGACCGTCATGCCGACGGCGCCCGCGAGGACCCCGGATGAGCAACGCGATCCGGATGTCCCCAGTTCCCAGGAACGACGAACAGAGGTCAGGACGAAGCCCAGCAGTGTGATGTTCCCACCGACCAGCCGTCAGCGGTGCTCGAGGGCGCCCGCCGTGCCCCAGAGTCCACGACGGCGTGGCTGACCGCTTCGATGGTGAGGATGTGGCGGCGACACCGTCGTGCGATCCTGGACGAGCAGCGCACAGACCCCATCGGCGATGGTGTGAACGGCGAACCGGGCGAGGCGCCCCCACGCTACACGGTTCAGGGGAAGCCCAGCCCGTGATGACGTGCCGACTCGAGATGGCCGTCGTCGTCGCGATCGCCGCCAATGGCTCGCCCGATCCCGCCGGAGCGCAGCAGCATCCAGCATCGTGCCTGAGAGATGACGACGCTCGCCAGCGGCGCCCACCACCACGAGCTCGGCCACCAGCAGTACGCCGGCGGCCAGTCCCAAAGTCGCATAGCCGGATGACCAACGGCACGAGGCGTCGCGCAGGGCGTCGCGAAACCGTGGACGGAGCCCCGAGCCGTCGGGGCGGGGCTGTAGGCGGAAGGGCACGCCCTCCAGGTTAGCCGAGCGCTCCGCTCGTCAGTCGGTCGCGGCGCACGCGGTCGATGACCTCGCTCGCGTCGTCCCGCGTCGGGCCGATGCAGAGACGACGCGACCATCACCATGAACACGCCCAGAGCCAGAACTTGCCGGTGACGGCGTCGGCCCGACGGTAGTCGCTCAGATCCCGCGCCGAGGGCGGACCGCGTTCAGATCATCGAGGAATGGCGAGATGACGTCGGTCAGTCACCGGGGAGACGAGGAAAGGGCAGGTTCCCAGCAGGATCAGAAACGACCCTGACGACAATGCTGCGCCCGCACTGTGTAGCGCGCCATCCACAGGGCGACGACAGAGGCGCGCTGACCCCAGCTCGACCGCGCCGCGCCGACGTGGTGAGCACGTAGTCTCCGCGGTGGCGGTCGCGCGAGGCGCCGTCGGAGGAAGAACAGGCGATGGGCAGTGCCACGATCGACACGAGGATGCCGGCCCAGTGCGGCGGTCCGCGACCGGGTGCCCGACCACAGTGGAGCCGTCGAGCGGCACGTCGTCGTGGCGGCATGCCGCCTTCAGGGCGCTCCCGGCTGCTGCGCGCGGCGGGTGCGTCCTGCCCGACCCGGTCGACGGGCCGGCTGCCCGCTCACTGGCTCCGCCTCGGGGCCCGGGTCGTGAACGCCTGGCGTCCCGCGCCGGGGCGCGAGGCGGCTCTTCGCCATCCCGAGTCACCCGCGATCCTCCTCGCCTGACCGCGATCGGGTACTGGTCGGGCTCCGCCGGCACCTACTCAGCGGCCGGAGGCGGGAGCGGCGGTAGAGAGCGGCGGCGCACGGCCGTGTCTCACGGGAGGCTGGCCCTTCTTCCTGCGAGTGCTCCCGGATCGGGGACGGACGGGATGGTGGGCTGCCTTTCGAGTTCAAAGGATCATCGACGAGGCGGCGGAATCGTCCTCGCATCGACGGGCGGCAGTTCCGGTGGACTGGCGCCGGGCTGCGCGCATGGCGGGCTGGAGGAATTTCCGCGCCGCGGCCCGGTGGGCGGTGCGCGTCGCGTCCGGCCCGGTGGGCGGTGCCAGCCGGAGAAGCGGCGGCGCCGGTCCACCTGAGTCCCTCGCGCTCGGCCGGGGTTCTACGTCGTCGCCGGCGCCGGGGTAAACGATAGCATCTGCGGGAAACGGCTCGCCGCGGAGCGCGTCTGGCGGCATCGGCAGTTCAGTCCTTCCAGGCGCTATCGGTATCTCCTCTTCGGACCACTGGACCGTTCGTGTGCTCACGAGGCCTCCTCCTTCTACCCTGCTTCCTGCGTAATACGTAGCCGCCTCCCGGCATGGCCGGGGAAGTTGGCAGTGCCCGTTGCAGCCGCAGGACTGTTGCGGTCTTCTGCGGCGTCGCGGGCCGCGTGTCGCGATACCTCGCCACGTGGGCGGCGCCGAGTGCGCGCGGCGTCGGCCCGACGATCTGATGCCTCCGACCAGCTCCTCGGCGCGGGCTCCGCCCGGCCAGTTACGCACCTGGCCCGCCGGCGTGAGCGACGTGTCGCGATCCGACACACGCAGCGGGTCGATCGGGCACGCCCACCGCTGCGAAGACGCTTCCGTTCCGCTTGCTGCGGGTCGCGCCCGCCGAGAAACGAGTTGCGACGCTGGCGAGCTTTGAGCAGCGGCCCCGTCGCCCGCGCCGAGGGTCGAACGACGTGACGAAGGCGCAGCGAGCGACACGTGTCGAGGCGCTGTCGTGGTCGACCGGGCTGGCGGATCGCCGGGAGGGCCGACCAGATCGGGCGTAACCGCTGCGTGAGCTGGCGGCAGTCGCTGCGCGCGCTGCCGCCGTCATGTCAGAGGTACTTATGCCGTGCATCGCGACGGCGCTCGACGCCAGAGCGGACGGCGTCACTCCCCATGGTGCAGCCCGGCCGCCGTCAGGCACAAAGGCGGTCGGGCGTCGTGCGTCCATGCGCAGGCGCATTGAGCACATGCCCAGGAGGCCACGAGCTGCCGCGGCCGCTGGCAGCGCACCGGTCAGGACATGAAGCAGTGCGCCCACGTGCGTCAGGGCGGACTGGGACCCCTGGTGTACGGGCACGAGCGCCACCTGCGCCGCCGTAAAGCACGCGCGCGGCGGCGAGGCCCTGCCGAGTGAGGAAGCGTACGGCGAAGATCGCTGCGGCGGCGCTACACCGTCAGCGCCAGGGGCGAGGTGGAGCACTCGCGGGGTGGCAGTCAGTGGACGGCGGCCAGCGGGCTTCGACGCGGTGCGAGCAGGGAACCATGGTCGCGGCAGCCGCAAGCGACTGACGGCGTACGGCCAGGATGTGATCGACGCGTCGAGGACGCGGGCATGAGCGGCGCCTCCCGGAGACGCCGGGAGCGCGACAGGCTGCGTGAGGCTCGGGGCGGGGTCACGGCCCGGTGCTTCTAGAGTGAGACGTGCAGCGCGCGCGCCGGACTCGAGGTGGTCGGGAGCGCGAGGCGCGCGGCGTCTCGCCCACCGCTCGCACTAGCAGCGAAGCGATGATGAGTATGTGAGCATTAGATGGGCCCTGGTCGCGAGGCTTAGCGGCTGGGCCATCCCGCGGCCGAAACGCAGGCGCGTCGAGGCGTTGCCGGGCGCTGTACGCGCCCCGCAACGCTGACATGGGTCACGTCTCCCGGGCTGCGCACGCCATCGCCGCCGACGGGCGGTAGTCGCGCGCTGGCCGGGACCTGCGCGAGGCTTCGCGGCCGAGCTGCGGTGGCATGAGGCCTACGGCGCCGGTGGCGCAGGCCCGCGCCGAGGCGGCGGTGCGTTGCGCCATCGCCTCAGGCGAGATCGAGGGCGTGCCGCTGCCCTGCCGTCCTGCGTGCGAGGCCGCTGCCCGCCCGCAAGCGCTCACCGGGCCGCCACCGGCGGCCGTCGCCGGATGCCGTCGCCCGGACCGTGGCGGGCCGGGCGCCTGACGACCTGGATGCCGGATCTGCGCGGCGATGCCAGGCCCGCGCCAGCCGCCTGGCGCGGCTGCCGCTGACCCGCTCTCTGCACGGAACGTGGCTGGGACCCATCGCCGTCCGCCAGGCGGATCCTGCCGGGACGCCGTCACGGCTCGGACCGACGGGGACCGTTCCCGCGTGGAGGGGTCTCGGCCCCGCTCTCCGATGGCGAGGCCCCTGGCGGCGCGACACAGGGGCTCTGATCCGCCCCATCGACCTGCGCGGCGCTCCTGCGGTCACGTGCGCGCCGCGCTCAGCGCAGCCGAGGATGGCGACCGCGTCCTCTTCCTCGCCGGCAGTGCCGCCGTCGGCAGACTGCTGAGTCCGCGCCTCGTCTCGCGCGACGGGCCTCGAACCGACCGTCTGCCGTCTCGACCGGTGCGCCGGACGCGTGCCGGCGGCTTACGCGAGGCGATCGCCGCCTACGCCTCCGGAACCCGCGCGAGGCGTGCGGTGGCGTGGGTCGCTGTGGCCGTGGCGGAGGCGATCCTCGTGCGGGATCTGGCGGGAGGCGGCAGATGCTCTGCCGGGCGGTCTGCGGGCGAGGATGACTGGCGGTCGGCGGGTGCGTCCGACTGATAGCGTCCCGGGACTCCCGCGCGCGCCGGCGGGGCGGCCGTCAGTGGCCCCGGCCTCGACGCGCGCTCTCACCGCCGCGTGCACCGGCCGCGGCGAGGACCGTGGCTGGAGACCGACCCGCGCTGCGGACGGAGCCGCGCCTGTCCCGGGAGTTCGCGAGACGCGGTGCCGGGTGCCTCGGACTTTGGCGCACCCGCACTTTCGCGGGCGGGAAGTCGCACCGGCCAGTCCTGGAGCTCGGGCCCAGACACACCGCCGCAGTCCCGGTCAGCTGACGCGACCGGATGTGCCCGACGGCTCCGGAGCATGAGGGCGGTCAGATGGAGTCTGAGGTACGCCCAGTGAGCGGGCGAGATCGATGCCGTAGTCGCGTGTGCGATCGCCGGCGAGGGCGTCGACCTTGCGCGCCGTGCAGCAGGACTGCAGAGCGATCGGCCGGGTGAGCGACGGCGAGCGCCTGGCTCCATGCTTGGCGTGTAACGGCGATGGCGCGGTCGGCCCCGGCGAGCGGGGCGACCGTCGGACGATCTCGCTTAGGGCGCCGGCGAGCTGCTCGATGCGCAGCCCGGTCGGGTGGTACTCGAGCGAGGTCGAGGGCTTCGGCGGGACGGCGGGCCTCGATCGCGGTGCGCGGGGCGTCGTGTGCACGACGGCACGTGGCGCGCGCGCTCGATGCCGGCGGACGCATGAGCGCCAGACGCTCCATGCAGACGACAGGCGGTCTGGCCTGTCGCCGCGCCGAGGTAGCGGGAGAGGACTCCGCGCGCCAGGAGGCGGTCGAGATCCGGGCCGCGTTTGCGGCGCAGCGGGCGGAGCAAAAGGGGCGACCGTGGCGACGTCGCTCAGAATGGTTCTGTCGAGAGTCGAAGCGAGGCGCACGGCTGCCCGGCGACGCGGCGACTCACCGGCTGCTGGCTGCGGCGGGACCGACGGATGCCGGGAAGGGCCGACGGTCGGCGCGCCCCGACCGCCGTCGGGCATCGGGCCTTGGCGCCGTCCGCTGCGCTTCCGGGTCTGGGCGCGAAGGCCAGCGCGCCCGCCAATCCCCTGGCCTCCTCGCCCGGTGACACCTGTCGCGCTGCTCGACGAGTGCCACCGCCCTGATCGGAGGCAGTAGACCTGCCGCTCTCGCTGGCTCCTCTGCAGGTTCCTCCTTCGAAACCGTCTCGATCCGTACGCCCCTGCGCGCGTGGGCGCATGTAATCGTGCCGCTGCGGCTCCACGGGGCGCATACGCGACTGCGCTGCCTGCATGCAGGGACCGGAGACTCGGATGCGGCGTCGGCTTCTCCTGTCTCACCCTGAGGACGCGCGCGACGACGCCCCCGTATCACTCGAACTGGAACTGAAGGAGCCGCCGTGCCCGCGTCACCCGCGCTCGCGTCGCGGTGCGTCGCCGCGCCGTCTAGATGAGCGCTCGCGCTGGCTCCGCCGGAACTGCCGCCCGCGGCTTGCGCGAGCCGTGCTACGGCGGACGTGCGCCCGTCAAGCCGGGCGTCAACGTCTCGCATCATGGCGGCCGAGCTCGCCGGGCCGGTCGAGGCCGGCCGCACTGGACCTCTGATCCGAGGGCCCGATCGCGCGGCCGACTGCTCTCAGGCCCCTGGACGAGGAGCCGTGCTCGCGCAGATGCGCGGCACTGGCGCGGCCGGACCCGTTCTACTGTGTCCCCTCGAACGACCCGCTCGACGCCGTCGCCGCGTGACGCCGGCGCGGACGCTGTCCTGCCCTGGGCCCGCAGCCGTCTTCCTGAGGCACCTGCGGTCAGCGCCACAGTCACCTTCAGGCGTGGGTCACACAGCCGCGCCTGACGGCCTCGACCGCCGGTCGCCCGCCTCGCTGAGCGCGCACCCGCCCGCGCGCCCGCATCGTCGCTCCTGAGTCGGGACCCGCGGCGGCTCGGGCGCGAGCACGTTCTCGCTCCACCGCGCGCGCTGCGCACTGGCCGCCGGCGCCCGGGTCTCGCGCCTCGATCGCGGACCGGTACGTCGGTCTGCTCATCAGGGCGACGGCGCCGTCGGCCTGCGCGATGGGCGACCTGCCCCGCGGACGAGGCCGCCTTCCGTCCCGACCGTCGTTTCCGGTCCTGCCCCACCCTGGCTCGGCATGCCCGTCCTGACTGCAGCTGTAATGCGGCGGGATCCCGATCGAAAGCTGGCGGTCCCCGCCTGGGAGGCGCTTCGCGCACGCGCACGACCTCGTCTGAGGTCGATCTGCCGCGCGGCATGTCGACCCGCCGCCCGGTGCTCTGAGCTGCCGCCGTGACGGCTCTGGATCTGCGCGCCGCCCTCGCTGCTGCGCTCTCGCCGCCCGCTACCGAACCCCGTGAGAGCGCTCGCGTGGCCATAGCGTGCGGCTGGTCGGGAGGATCTCGTCCCTTTATCGACGACTTTGAGATCGCGACCGGGCGCGGTGGTTGACGATTCCCCGCGACCGCCAGTCGCCCAACGTGTGGCAGGTCACTGGCGTGCGACGCCCAGCCCGGGCTGAGGGCTACTCGCCGCGCCGCCCGCGCGCGCTCGCAGCGGAGCTTTCGGTCGGAGGCGGACTGGCGCATGGTGAGCTCACGAAGGTCGCTGCCAGGCGGGAGGCTGGACGAGATTAGGCTGCGAGGACGGGCTTTCACGCTACCGCGCTGCGCTGGCGCGCCGTGCCAGCCTGGGAGAGCGCTCTGGGCGCGGGCGCCGCCGCCACCACCGGAGCCGGCGGACTCGGCCCGCTCCGAAGCGCCGCGTGCGCGCCGACGTCGAGGGCGCCGGTCCCGTGCTCCAGCCAGCCGCGTGTCCGCCGACGCTCGGACGTCCTTGTGGGGCGCTGCGCATTACGCGTGGATCGACCGCGGCCGCGGCCTCGCGCCGCGCCCGACGCGTCTCCCTCGAGTCGCAGGCGCGGGCTCGCGCCGTCACGGCGGGCTTCACGCGGGCGCCGACTGAATGATGCGGCCTCGTCGTCGACTGCCACCCGCCCGACGGCACCCGTCTGAACGCCGTCCTGCCGCTGAGTGCCGACGGTACTTTATCTGCTCGCGCACGACGACGCCGCGCCTTCACTCTGGCCGAGCTGACCCGACGCCTGGCACTCCCGCGGCCTGGATGCCGTTCTGGGAGAGCCCTGGTGACTGCCTGCGCGCCTGCCCTGGTCACCAGCGCCACTCGGCACCGCAGACCACTCCGCACGCCCGCTCTTCTGGGCTCGCCCACACGGAGCGCATCGCGTGCCTCGAGGCCATGCAGCCAGCCCGCATCTCACCCACGTCATCCCACCGTGAGGCGGCCGGACAGTGACTGGGGCATCGGCGCCGTGCTTTGCGCGGCGCTCGTGCGCACCGCCCTGCGCACGCGGTCGACCCGTATCGTCCTGAATGCCGCGGGCCCGAGGTGCGCGGCGATAAGCGCCACCGCTCAACACCGGGCACGAGGGGCGGCTGGAGCCACCCTGCACGCCAATTCCCCGGCGGATGTGCCGCGCGTCTGACCGCGCTCGGAGCGCTTTCTGCCGAGCCTGACGAGACGCGATCGCGGCGCAGCAACGCCAGCGCTCTGACCGGGGTCATCCATCTCGGCGACCAGGGGCGCCTAGAGTGAGGGCCACGTCCCGGACGCGGGGCGCCGCGGAGGCCCACTGAGCAGCACACGGCGCTATGTGTGGCGTCAGCAATGGCACGCCAGCGACGAGGGCGCGGAGCATCGATGTGCCTGGAGCGCGCCTCGCTCGGTTCCGGACGTTGTGCGCGCGCGCCCGTCGGCCGTACGCCTCGCGAAGTGCCTCGGCGCGGAAACCGGTCACAGCGGTACTCCTGGGCGGGTCGCGATGAACGGCGAGGTAGTCGCTATCGGGCCGCTAGTGGCGCCGCCGCCCTGTCGATCATGCGCTGCCGGCCAGTGCGCGAGCTGACAGGCGACGCGCGCCCGCGCAGGCACGCGCGCGCGCGCGCGGCGGTGCGTCGGGTGCCCGCGGTGCGAGCGGCGATTCGATGCCGACGTTCTCAGCGTCGCCACCCTGCTGCGCGCCGGGCCGCTACGCGCTGCGCGCTTCGGGTTGCGCGCGCCCTGGAGGCGCTCACGTGTCCGAGGTTGAGCCGTGTGCGTGCGCGCCCAGCCTGCGAGTGGAACTAGCCGGCGGCGCCTGACGGCTGGATGCCGCAGCCCGCGTGCGCGGCAGGTGGGTGGAACCCTCCGCTGCCGGGCGCCGGGGCCTCCCGGCGGGAGGCGACGGCGCAGCGACGGCGGCGGTGCCCGAGAGCGGCAGGCGCGGTGGCGCAGGCACTCGCTCGGCGCTCTGGCTCTGCTGCATCCTGGGAGGCGGTCGTCACAGTGGCGAGGCGGGCGCGCTGGGCGCCGGTCGCAGCGCACCCGCGCCATCCGCCGCGCGCTGACCGCCCGGCTCCTGGCGCTGCCGTTGGCCGGCCTGCTGCTGGGCGGCAGTGGTGCGCGCCCGGAGGTTCTGCTCGACGGCGGGTCTGGGAAGCGCCCTGGGGCTGTCGGATGGCCCCGCATGAGTAAACTGGGTCACCGCGACGGCGCGCCTGGTCGCGGCGGCTAATGGCCCCACGTTCGCAGGGGTGGATGAGGCTCTCGTGCTCTGTCGCGGCTGGCATCGGCGGCAGGGCTTCTCTGCCGAGGGGCTCTGGCAGGCCTCGGCGGCCTATGACAGAGGACCGCGTTTACAATAGAGCGGCGCCTGCTGGGTGCAAGGTAGGGATGAGGCCTGCGTGCAGCGCCTGCCGATGCCGCTGGAGGAGCGCCGTGCGCGTCTGGAAGCGTCTGCGCGTCCCGGCTGGGAGTGATGGGCGGCTCTCCGACGGCGCTCCTCGGTCGGGGACCGCCGCCGCCCTGCAGCCGGGAGACGACTGCACCCGACGAGGGAAGCCGCTGCAGGCCGTTTGGCCAGTGCGGCTCGTGGTCCCGCTCGGACTGTGCCATCTGCCTGCTTCAAGTTTCGTGCTGAGGATCGCCCTGCGGTCGCCAGCGTGGAATCTGGGACCCTCGTGCACGGCTGAGCGACCGCGCCGGCGGGCGTGCTCGGCACCTGACTCCGCCCGACGGTTTGATGTCTGGGTGTGGGTTCGTTGAAATGTCGCGTGGTGCGGCCGCTGATTGTCACTGCGTACAAAAGGGGGCGCACAGCGTGCGGTGAGTGTGCGTTTCTGCGTAAAGGTCAAGACAGCTCTCACGGGCGACGGCTGGCGGGTAGCAGATCGCGGTCAAGGAAGGCTGCGCTGGGACATGCGTGATCGAGCACTCTGACCGGCCCACCGAGGCCGCCGCCGAGCTGGCCGCCTGATGGAAGATCGGCCGGCACTGCATTGCGGACCAGCTGGCCCTGGACCTGCCACGCCACCGTGCTGCGGACTCACGGCCCCAGCCCCGGTCGGCACTGGATGCGGTGCGTGAGTCTGCTCGGGCCTGCACAATGGGACGCACCGTGCGGTCTACACCGTCTGGGGCTGAGGGACGCCACTGCCGTGAGTGATCCAGACGCTGAGCCAGATGGTTCTGGCGCGTCTGGTCGAGCATGGTGCCTGCCACTGCCCGAGGGTCCCCGCGTGCTGGGTGATCTGGGCCTCGGTCGGTCAAACAGTGCAGACCTTGTTCCACAAAGCGTGCTGTTGCGCTACCGCGGAGCAGCGCTGCAGCTGTCTGGTTCGAGCCCTGTTCGCCACGTCTGCCACAGTGCCTCCTGCCCTGTGCCTGGGCATGACGGCTGACTCTGTACCACTTCGAGGCCGAGCGTAGAGGATGATCGCGCGCGCGGTGGGCGACCTGGCAAGGAGAGGAGGCTGACCTTCAGGTCACATCGTGCCTGCTGGTCGACCGTCATGGTTTTCCTCCAGGTCGGCTGCTGGTGGTGTCACAGGCTGGGACACCTGATCAAGCTATCTGCGAGTGCTTCCAGGCCGCCCGTATCCGGCATCGAGGACCATCGCTCGTCGTCTGGCGCCGCGTACTCTCGCGCCAGCCTGGCGTGCCCTGGACGGCACTGCCGAGGGCTGCGGGTTCATCGTCGGCGCCTGCACCACCGGCCCGCGGTGTGGCGGCCCGAGGCCCACTTCCACTGGTGCGCGACGCGCCGCTGATGCAGGCAGGTGATCGCATCACCCCCAGGAGGTTCTTCCGCAGAGCCGAAGCAGGGACAAGAGCTCGCAAAGTCCGAGCCGGTGCGGATCGCACACACATCCAGGCTCCGTGCGGAGAGCGGTATGGGTCTGCTCCGATAGCGACGGCCCGGGACAAGCAGACCACCTCTGGCTCAGGCCAGCGCGCGGGCCGTCATCGCCGGCGAGAGGCGTCCCAGGGCACGCGTTTTGTCACCGTCCATCAAAGGCGTCTAGGTCCTCGAGTGAGGCGTCCATCGCCAGAGCCCCGATACCTGGTGGGCGCGGCTGCTGCGTCACCGAACATTCCTGCGACGCTTGATGGATGCCGGTGAGGCCGCCTCTGCACGAGCTGTGGGCAGTAATGTGAGCATGTCCTTCCCGGATGAGTCAAAGCATGACCTGAGGGCCCGACCGGTCTTCCACTCACACCCGAGACGCGATCGCGGGCTCACCTGACACGTGGTGATGACTGCGCCCTGGCCGTCGCCCGCTACCTCAGGAGGCCACCGGTATCAGCATCGCCAGGATCGACGCGCGGCTGCAGCCTGCAGTGTTAGTCACCATCAACCCTGCTGGCCCACCACCACCGCAGCCGCACCGCGTCTGAGCGACACCGCTACAGCGACATCCCTCACCGCCTACGAGCACCGCACCCGGCAGAGCGACGCGCCGTCGGTCGGTCATATACCCGGCTCTTAGCGCCAGGAAGTGCTCGGCAGGCCCCGGATCAGCTCCCGCCAGCCCTCAACCGGCACGACACGGTACGCGGAGCCCATCCGACGTGGACCAGCCACGGCACGGAGCAGTTAACAGCATCTGGCTGTATCGCCGTGTCGCGAGAGTTCCTCCTTGGTCAGTGATACCGCGGTCCGGCGCGTAAGGCTGTCGGCGATCGCCGCCGCTGTCGATATCTGATGCGCACTGTCGTTCTCCTCGTCGGCGATCTCTGTCGAAGTACCGAGCCTCACCCTAGCCGCCTCGACTGGTCTCAGGGAATCTGACGTCCGATACTGGTGAACCATGTTGCGCCGATGTCCACCGATGCGTCGCTGGGCGAGCCCAGGTCACCCGTGGGTGTGCTGCTTGCGCTTGCTGCGCAGATTTTGACCGTAGACGGTGGTGAAGCGTGCCTCAACATAGGCATCTGCCCTCTCCATAGTAATAGGAACGCCTCATCGCTACATATTCTTGGGAATACGGGACGTCAGACATACAGGAAAAGCTGAGAACTGGTTCTATAGCACTGTTGGCAGCAGTGAGAAACCAGGTATCTCTCACACTGATACCGCTGGTCGGTCGTGAACATCCACTCTTGGTGGGTGAGGATGTCCAGCGAGCCTGTCACGCAAAGCCAGAGCCTGAGCCGGACCTCATAGGCCACGGATACTCAGCCCAGGCACGAATCGCCCTCACACCAACGCCGACCGGCACCACCCGGAACACGGACCCATCCGACAGGACCGTCTCGGTCGGGAAGACCGCATCAGCTGTACTAGCGGTCACAGGATGCCCTCCTGCATTGGTGGTGGTCAGGTGTCCGGGTTGTCGATATCGATGTAGGGCACATCGTTCTCATCGGCGATCTCAGCGAAGTACTGAGCCTCACCCCTAGCGATCTCATTGAGCTCCGGGGAGTTGACACCGACATCAATGACCCAGCCGACGGTGCCGATTCTTACCGATGCATCGCTGGGCAGAGTCCACGTCACTGAGGCATGCTGCTTGCGCTTTCCGCGCTTGCGCCCTGACCGTAGACAGCGGTGAGCGCCTCAACATAGGCATCAAACGCCCTCCCCGCAATAGGAACAGCCTCATCCATCACATCCTTGGGCACACGGGACGTCAAAGACATGTTGAAGCTGCAACAGTCCTGGTGACCCTCTGCCGCTTCGACGGTGGTAAAGGAGGCGTCTTTCTCCTCCAGATCATGGTCGGTCGTGAACATCCACTCCTTGGTGGGTGAGGAGGTCCAGCCGAGCCGGTCACGCAAAGCCAGAGCCTGAGCCGGACTCATAGGCCACGGATGCTCGGCCCAGGCACGAATCGCCCTCACACCAGTCTCAACCGGCACCACACGGAACACGGACCCATCCGACAGGACCGTCTCAGTCGGGAAAAACAGCACCACTGTAGTCACGGGGTGTCCTCCTCGTCAGAATGCTGCTGCCCGTGAGAGACCCGTGCACAGCCGGTGGTCAGGTGTCCGGGTTATCGATATCGATGTAGGGCACGTCGTTCTCGTCGGCGATCTCATCGAAGTACTGAGCCTCACCCCTAGCAGCCTCATTACCCGCCGGGGAGTTGACACCGACACCAATGACCCAGCCGACGGTGCCGATTCTTACCGATGCATCGCTGGGCAGAGTCCACGTCATCGAGGCATGCTGCTTGCGCTTTCCGCGCGTGCCCCGACCGTAGACAGCGGTGAGCGCCTCAACATAGGCATCAAACGCCCGTCCCGTAATAGGGACGGCCTCGTCCATCACATCCTTGGGAATACGGGACGTCAAAGACAGGTGGAAGCTGGAGACGGTTCTGGTGTCCCCGCCAGCCTCAATGGTGTTGAAAGAGGCGTCTTTCTCCTCCAGATCGTGGTCGGTCGTGAACATCCGCTCCTTGGTGGGTGAGGAGGTCCAGCCGAGCCGGTCACGCAAAGCCAGAGCCTGAGCCGGACTCATAGGCCACGGATGCTCAACCCAGGCACGGATCGCCCTCACACCGGTACCGACCGGCACTACACGGTACACGGACCCATCCGACAAAACCGTCCGGTGCTGAAAAGCATCGGCTGCATCGTCAGTCACGAAGTTCCTCCTCGTCAGAATGCTGCTGCCCGTGAGAGACCGGCACAGCTGATGGTCAACTGTCCGGGTTATCGATATCGATGTAGGGGCACGTCGTTCTCATCGGCGATCTCAGCGAAGTACTGGGCCTCACCCCTAGCCGCCTCATTGCCCGCCGGGGAGTTGATGCTGATACCGATGAGCCAGCTGACGGTGCCGATTCTTACCGATGCATCGCTGGGCAGAGTCCACGTCACTGAGGCATGCTGCTTGCGCTTGCCACGCTTGCCCTGACCGTAGACGGCGGTGAGCGCCTCAACATAGGCATTGAAAGCCCGTCCTGCAATAGGGAACGGCCTCATCCATCACATCCTTGGGAATACGGGACGTCAAAGACATGTTGAAGCTGACGACCGTCTGCCTCTCTTCGATGGTGGTGAAAGGAGGCGTCTTTCTCTCCAGATCATGGTCGGTCGTGAACATCTCACTCCTTGGTGGGTGAGGAGGTCCAGCCGAGCCGGTCACGCAGAGCCAGGGCCTGAGCCGGACTCATAGGCCACGGATGCTCGGCCCAGGCACGGATCGCCCTCACACCAGCCTCAACCGGCACCACCCGGTACACGGACCCATCCGACAGGACTGTCTTGGTCGGGAAGTCGTTGTTGTCAGTCATCGAGGACTCCTCTCATCATGTCACCGGCCAGTCTAACCCTGACCGCCGTCATCATCACCGGCGGCCCGCCGACCACTCGCACCATCATCCGCCTCACCATCACCATCGGACGCAATGTCACATGACCCTGCGAGGCCCCCGGTATGCTCGATGCGGTGCGAGCGCTGTCGAGAGCGTCGATCCTGGCCTGAGCGCATCACGAACCTCCGAACCACCACTGCTCGTGGTCAAATCGAAGGGAAAATCACGCACGAGAGGCGGCCCATCCGGAGTACGAGTAAAAATCGCCTTGAAATTCAACCGGGTGTCGCCCCGCTTAATACTCTCCCATAGGTCAGGGATCATGGAAAATACTGAGCGAAACGCGGATCAGTCAACAGTGATTACGAGAATAGGCTGGATCCCCTCGACGCGCAGGCTCCCTCGAACTCGGTCTCACTGGCCTCGGTCGAGCCTTCTCGCACCACCACCCTGAACTCGGAAAATATCGAACTCCGACCCATCGATCTTGGACAGCCGCGCCATCCGACCAGCCCCCTGGCGGCGTCTCCCCGGCCTCGTGCGGAACTCCGGACCAGCAACCTCACAATCCGGATGCTCGTCCAGTCATCGTTCCCCACCGACTCACTGTACGCGCCGTCGTCTGATTAACATCACGCCGCGCATCAGTCGCATCTTCACGCCGCTTTCCGGAGCCTCTTGACTCGTCCCGGTCGTAACCAGAAAGGCAGAGGTCCTCCAGAGTATCACTTCATGTTGGTGAGCTTGAAGTCGCTCCTGGAGCGGCCTTCGGGCATAGTGCGCATCGAGCCTGCTCAGTGCCTCATCACGTGCCTCCATGTGCGGGAGCGGTCTTCGAACAGCCTCGGGAACGGTCTTGTCACGGTCGGGCGTACCGCCGTCATCGGAGCCCGGCTGGTCAGATCGGAATGGTCTGTGGTCTCCACTGTCGCAGGATCGCGGTCGTCACCGAGTCGTCGTCAGGCCCAGCCTGTCGGCGTCAGTGTGGCAGCAGTGAGTCACGGGCAGCACTGTACTCAGGCGTGTCGTTCTTCTTGAGCGCATCCGGGAGTCCCGGACTCATCGGGCCCCGCGCCCTTGGGACGGTGTCCGCGGCTGACTCGCCTCGGGCGGCCGTTGTCGCCGGCCATGTCGAGATGAGTGACCGCCACGCAGGCCATCCGGCCCCTGGTAGACCGCCGCACGCGAGCCCCACCGGTATGTGTATGCGGGTCGCGCCACCCAACCCGCGGGCATGCGTTCCACCACCAAGAGCATGAGCAGCACCAGCCCCCGCCACACCAGCCCAGCCGTACCAGCCACAGCAGCACCAGCCGCATGAGCCGACGCCGAACCCCACCCTTCGACCCGAGCCCTCATCAGCAAACGACCGGCCGCTTACCGGGCGTGACCCGGTGCTCGGCATCGCATGCAAACCCCAGAACCACCACCAGTGTGACCGCCACCAGCTATCACGCACGGGCGCCGGCAGAACCATCCTGCATGATCCCGCAACAGGCGAACCAGACCCCGAACCACCACCATGACCAGCACTGTCGGCACCGGCATGCGAAGCCCGGGAACCACTCACCAGTGTGATCTACCGGCATCCGTATGACCGGCGCGCGCGAGGCGCCCGCATGCTGAGGCGGACGCCCCGCATCCAGCGATAGCAGACACGCACGCCGGACCGACCCACGCCGAGCGTCGCAGCGAGTGCGACCGACCCCAGCACTGACGCCGCACTCATCAGCATGACCGGACCGCCTCGCCCGCATGACCGGTCCCGCTGGTGTCGGTATGACCTGGCCTCACCGCTGGCGGCGTCCGCGTGCGGGTCTCGGAACCGCCGCCCGTGTACCACTGCTGCCTTCGCCGGCATGACTACTACCGGCGTCCGTAGTGCGAGCGAGGCCGTCCCGCATGCCGAGTGCGGCAGCAGGCTCATCGCCGGCACGACCGGATCCGCTGGTGTCGGTGCTGACCGGCGCTGGTGTCGCGGCTGGCCGGTTCCCGCCGCTGGCGGCATCGGCGTGCGAGTGCCCCAGAACCGCCGCTCGTGTACTGCTCCCCGTCTGCATCGGTGTCGACCGGCGCCGGAGTCGCTCGTGGTCGGTTCCGCTGCCTGGCGTCGGCGTGCGAGGCCCGGAACCACCGGCATGATTCGCGACCGGCATCCGCATGGCCGGCGTCGGCGAGGCGCCCGTATGCGAGGCAGACGCGTCCGCATCCGGCACGCGAAGCAGTGATCCATCACCAGCGCGGGACGACCCACTGGCACCATCACCGACATGACCGGACCCGCTGGTACGTCGCTAGTGTGCCTGGCCCACTGCTGGTATCGCCGTGGCCGGTTCCACTGCTGGCGGCACCGGCGTGCGAGGCCCTCAGAACCACCGCCCGTGTGACCACTGCTCCCGTTAGTGTCGCCGTGACCGGACCCACTGGCGTCCGTATGGCGAGGCGGACGCCCCCGCTGCCGAGTGCGTGCATCAGGCCCTCGCCGCCGCCGACCGGACCCTGCGCATCATGACCGACGTGACCGGACCCGCTGTACCGTCGCGGCGTGCCCGGCTCGCCGCTGGTATCGCGTGGCCGGTTCCACCGCTGGCGGCACCGGCGTGCGGGTTTCGGAAACTGCCGCCCGTGTGGCCACTCGCCCCGCTGGACATCGCCGTGACCGGACCCATCGCCAGCGCATCGGCGTGCTGGTACCCGATCCGCTGGTGTCTGTGGTTGCTGCGGTGGCGTGGACGGTCTGGGGGCTTTGGGCGTGGGTATGGCCGGTAACGGATCGAGACCGTGATAAGTAGTCACGCCCGTACTAGCATCTAGCCGTCGCGGTGCGGCCGGTGCTCCCCGCCAGTTGCTGGAACGGGGCCCGTGAGCGGATCCAGACCATGATAGAGTCCTCGAACCTGACGCAGGGCCGTCGCGTTCTCGCCTCGTCACTCGCTCGGTGGATGAGCCCGGCTCGGCTTTCCTGGCCGGCGCCGATCCCACGATCACGGCCAGCGCCCGAGCCTGCCCCAGCCGACTCACCACCGTGACCGCTGGCCACTCACCACCGGTCGACTCACCACGTGCCTCGGCGGTCAGCGCCCGCCGCTGGCGTCCGCGACGACCTGTCCCGCCGGTTCACCACCGGTCGACCCACCACCGTGCCCGCTGCTGGCCGATCACCGCCGTGCCCGGCGCTGGCGTCCGCATGACCGCTGCTGGTATGCGCCCACCAGCGCTGTGACCGCACCGCCAGCGACTCACCGCCGTGACCGGTGCTGGTGTCCGCGACTGCGCTGGCGTGCGCGGCGCCGCGACTGGTACTCAGCAGCCGCGCGAGCGCTCCCAGCGCTCCGCGGGGAACGACCAAGACGACGGTTGATCCTCTGCCCGACACGATGCCCCCGCCCGCACAGCGAACTGATTAGGCGCCTCACGAGCCGAAGCGAGATGACCCAGAAAAAGCCTTCAACTGCCGCGTCACAGGCTCGATCTTGCGCAACAGCTTGGACAAAGCCTCAAAAGAAGAAATCAAATCATCAACATGCCGCCCCACAACCTCCATCTTCTCGGCCACCCAGGTACTGATCTGAGCCACCACCGCAGGAGTCCCCAGCCCGAGACTGAACACCTCTTCCAGCACCGACTGGCAGAACATGCCGAACGCCTCGGAGATCGTATCACGCACCATGTCATGAACGAACTGGACAATAAACCCAGCGATCCCCAAACCAGTGGAGACACTATGAGCCAGATCCCCCAACGACTCCAGGGCAGCCGCCGGGTCCGCCCCTCAGACCGCCACGCGTCAGCCGCCCTGACCGACCTGGCCCTCCATATCCTGCTTGATCGCGTTCCGCAGACCCTGCGCCTGCTCTTTAAGATGATCAGAAATATTCACCCACGTTTGAGAACCCGCCCGTACCGCGTCCGCATCCCCGGCCAGCTTGTCAAGAATCTCCGGAAACGGGTGAACATGCTCAAAATCCACCCAGTCACCGCCCCAATAGCTGTGGCCAGTGGATTGAACGCCAAGACACAACATCGCCCGCCAGACCCGCGCCCGCCAACGCCCCCTGAGTCCACGACCCATCGCTAATCGCCCCCGACAGATCGGAAATATCTCACCAGACCCGTCCCTCGACCAAAACGACGACGAATCCCTCGCGCCCGCGACCAGCGACCTCACCACAACCCCGCACCCCGCACCCAGCACCAGCACCGCGGAACAAGACAACCGGCCCCACCGGCCACCACCGGACAGAACCGAACCACACATCACAAAACAATCACAGGGCACGGGGAACACACCACCCACCCTACACGACCCAACCCCCACACACAACACCCCTGAGACCACACCAGACCCCAGCCGCCGACCACCCGCCCCCTGCACCCCACCAACGCGGAGCGCACCGCACGACGCTTACGTCGACGCGGGTGGCCGGGACCACGCCCCCGCTCCCGCACCCCCTGACGCACCAGCCCGCGCCACGCCCGCACCAGGCAACCACACGACACCAGACCACACCACCGCGCCTGCACCCGCCCGCTCGGCAGAACTCACACGAGCCAGACCCCTGACCGACCACCTCGCTCACCTCGCACCTCCAGCCCACAGACGAACCCCCTCAGCAAAAGACCGCACCCATACCGGGCACCACCATCAGCGACACCGCAGCACCCCTACAGCAGACGGTGCCGGTATCGTTCCCGGCGCCTCGCCCACTGGGTGTGAGAGGGTGGGCGGTGGCTCTCTTCCGCGCCCACGCACTACGACGCGCGGTGCACGACCATCGCCGGGAATGGGCCTGGGCCTGGTGCCGAGATGCTGTCGACTACGAAGCCGCCCAGCCGCCGATGAACCTCTCTCAGAAAGGAACGACTATGCCGAGCAACAAGATGATCAGCGAGTTCTCGGATAAGCCGAAAACTGATTCCTTCTATCAGGCGATCGATGAGTACGTCATGAGCCTGGGTAAAGTCAAGAGAGAATTCCGTTCGCAGGTCAGCTACGCCGTCAACCGGAAGTTCCTCTGGATGTGGGCCCTACGAGAAAACCACGGACGGCACGCTGTACTTCAATGTGACCCTAGATCGCCAGGAGAACAACAAGAACATCTACAAGGTCACTCAGGTCAGCCTCAATCGATGGAACCATCATGTTGTGATCAAGTCACTGCAGATGGCGAGGAGCCAGTGGCTGCATGCCTTGATCGGCAAGGGTTTCGAGTTCTCCGCTCAGTGATCACCGGGGGATCCAGGCCACGATCCGCAGGATCCCGGCGAGCATAGCCCCTGGGAGGGCCTCGACGATGTCGAGGCTCGCCACCGCCGAGTGGGTGCACTGGTTCAACAACACCGCTCCCATTCCGCCATCGGCATGCATAGCCTCATCCAGCACGAGCATCGCCTGCACCCCACCGCAAGACGACGCTGACAACACCGGCGCCATTGCCGACACTCAAGTCACCGACCAACCCCAGCCGGCAAACCACCGGAACCAGATAAACCAGCCTCTGCAGAACCCGGGTCTTAACACCCGTCCAGCGCTGACGCCTTCAGCTCCTCAGCGATCTCACGCGTCTGCCACGAGCCGCAGCCCGCGTCTCATTCTACAGCCACACTCACAGTTTCGTCTCCTTCAGGGCCGACCTCGCCCTTTCTCACATTGTCGACCCTGCTGGCCCCATACTGCGGACCGGCTCGTACGTCCCCGACTGGTTGCTTGAGCGCCGCAAGCGGGCGGAGTCAGCGCTGATCGCGGTAGTCGCCCACGCCGGCCTGGTCGAGGCCATCGTCGCGAACCCTGTCTGGAGCGACCTGGCGGCGATACCGCACCCACTACGCCGCCAACCTGATGACGGACCCCAAGAGCGCCTGGCCGGCTCTTAAGACCATGCTCCACTCGGTCTACTCGGTCAGCGACCAGCCCGACGCAGCAGTCGTCGAGGCCCAGGTCGACCACCACCTGGACTACACCACTAGCGGGGACTTGACCCCTGGGCCGGCGCTCCCGCGGCGCCGAGGCCGGAGGACCACCTGCCGGTTCGAAGAACATGGCACCATGTGCCCATGGCTCTGTCGAAGAAGTTGCTCAGCCGCGACGAGGTCGTGGTGCGGCACATGCACACCCACATCGAGGTCCTCCTGTGGCGGATCGTTCGTGAGCTCAGTCTGCTCGTCTCGCCGTCGTCTGCTCCGTGGCGGTTCCCGACTCCTGGAACCCGTGGGGCGTCGGGCCATCTGGGCGGTGATCCTGCTCGTCAGCATTCCGTTGTTCGTCGCGCCGTGTCTGAGCTGGATGAGCACGACCTACACGGTGACTTCCAAGCGCGTCATTACCCGATCCGGTAGTATCAACAAGTCGGGGCATGATCTGCCCTGTCCAGGATCAGCGACGTCCAGCACGATCGGACTTCACCGATCGGTTCTTCCGGTGCGGCACATTGCGTCTGCAGACCAGCTCACGGATCGTCGCTGGAGCTCACCGACGCCCAGGGTCGAGATGGTCCAAACGGAGATCTCCAACCTGCTGTTCGGACGACGTCCAGGGCGCTGTCGACGCCGACCCCGACGATCTGACCGGAGGCCGGTTCCGGTCGGCGGGCGGCCCGCGACCGTCCCGCCGGACCTGGAGCACCCTCCGATCGGCCCGCGCGGCCGGTCGGCGTCAGCCGCGCCCCTCAGCTCACCGTCCCGACGATGCTCACGGCTCACGGGCAACGCCCTGGGATGGTCGCGGCGATGCGCACGGCCTCCCCACACCCTGCTCGGTGGACAGGCCCTCGGCGCGTACGGTCGCGCTATGAGCGGTCACGCCGCCTGGCAGCCGTTGATGGCGAGAGACCGTCAGGCTCCACAGCTCGAAGTCGATCTTTGTCGACTCCGCCGGACCCGCTGATGATGTTCATGCGCAGGCCCATGCGCTCGTTGTCGACGTCGCCGTCCAGGAAATGGCGGGTGCGGTAGGCGACGTTGTTCATGCGGGCCATGATGGTGGCGGCGCCGAGTGCGGCGGAGCGGCCTGCTTCGCTCAGGTGCTCGCCGGCGTCCTCGGCGACGTGGGCGAGGACTGACTCGTTGCGGGTGGCGGCCGCGGCGGCGAGAAGGGCGCCCCACTGCTGCTGCTCGGACAGCGTGGTGGAGCGGGTGAGGGTGGATAGGTTCAGCAGAGAGGTCCTGGCCCAGTCGGGCAGGGCGGAGCGCAGGCGGCGATGGTCATGATGCGGTCTCCTCGTGTGTTCCCTGTAGTCGAGTATCTCGGTTTCTGAGGCGCCCGGCGGTGGCGGGGCGTCGGGGGATCAGCGGCTCAGCCGGTCATCTCGGACAGGGCGTCGATGGTGGCGGCGCCCGCCTTCCAGGTTGCAGGCGCACAGCTCGTCGGACTGGAGCGTCGAGCTGGCGCAGGACCTCTTCGGTGTTCCTGCCGACCGAGTCGGCGGTGACGGAGACCGACTGATGACGTTGTTCGGGTCGACGATGAAAGTGGCGCGATCGGCCTCACCGGTGGCTCGCTTGATGCCGAGGGCCTCGACGAGTCCGCGGTCCAGGTCGCTGGCCATGGGGAAGGGCAGATCCTGGAGCTTCTCGTGGCTGCGGCGCCAGGCGTAGTGGGTGAACTCGTTGTCCACGCTCACGCCCACGATCTCGCAGTCGCGGTCCTTGAACTCCTCGTAGAGGTCGGCGAAGGCGGCGATCTCGGTAGGGCACACGAAGGTGAAGTCCTTGGGCCAGAAGAAGACGACCCGCCATGTGCCCTCGGGGAGGGAGGAGGAGACGGTCGTGAAGTAGTCCTCGGGGCGGTCGGCCTCAACCTTCTTGAGGTTGCCGGGAACGACGGCGGTGAGCTCGTAGGCGGGGAACTGGTCGCCGATGGTGAGAACGGGCATGGATACCTCCTGAGTCGATGGTGCCGGGGCGCCGACGGCGCCGCAGGACCGTGGGCGATGAGGCTCACTCTAAAGACGAAGACTAATCAATGCAAGCGTATTGATAAACTAATCGTAGATATTGGTGCATGCGATGCCTCTCGCGACGCGACCCTCGGTGTCCCCAGGATCGATGGGTGGGGTGGAGGAGGAATGCCGAGGACTCGAGCATGTTGCATCCGGCGTCGTCGTCCTGCGATCGCCTGCGCTGGGCGTCGACTCGCAGACTCGTCGTCGTCCAAGGAGTCGTCAGTGTCGTCGTTGAGGCTCAGTGTCCTCGAACAGATTCCTCTCTTCGCGGGGCGCACGCCCCGTCAGGCCGTCGAGGACGTCGTCCGGCTGGCCCGCGGCGTGGAGGAGGTCGGATATCACCGTTTCTGGCTGGCTGAGCATCACAACACCGGCGCCTTCGTCTCCAGCGCTCCGGATCTGCTCGCGATGCATGTTCTGGACGCCACCGGGCGCATCCGCGTGGGCTCGGGCGGCGTTATGGCGATGCACTACGGCTCGCTGCAGATCGCCGAACGTTTCGCCACCCTGGCGGCTCTCTTCCGGGGCGCGTCGACCTGGGCTGGGTCGGGCCCGGGCGGGGACCTGCTCGCGGCCCGCGCCCTCAACCAGGGCCGGGTCATCGATCCCGATGCCATCGATATGCTCATCGCCGAGACGGTCGGCATGCTGCGCGATGAGCTGCCGGTGGGCCACCCTACGCTTCATTGGAGGTGCGTCCCCGCCCCGAGACCCGCCCGAACTGTGGCTGCTCGGCTCCTCAGGGCAGTCCGCGGCCTGGGCGGGTCAGCACAATCTCGGCTACGCCTACGCCCAGTTCTTCACCGGGCACCAGCAGGTCGAGATCGCATGAGCCACTACCGCGCCCACCTGCCCGAGGGCGCGCCGGAGGATCGAACCCTGTCCGCCCCAGGTGCGTCGGCTGCGCCCACCCGCGAGCAGGCCCGCGAGCAGGCGCTCGCCAGCAGCCGATTTCCGGCTCGGCCTGCGCCAGGGAGGGCCGACGGCCTCCGCGAGCCCGCCGCGCTGACTCCCGAGCGCCGCTCGGACGTCGAGGCCCACCTCGAGCGTGATACCGCGATCATCGTGGGCACCCACGACGAGGTCGCCGATGTGCTGCGCGCCTTCGCGAAGAACCACCGCACCGATGAGCTCATGCTCGTCAGTTACATCAACGACGTCGAGGACAAGATCGTCCAGTACCGGGAGCTCGCCGCCCGCCTGACCGGGTGAGCGGGGCGCACGAGATCGACTTTTTCGGTCGAGATCGACTAGCGCCACCGTCGACCTCGGCCGAAAAAGTCGATCTCGGAGAAGGAGAATCAGTGCGTTCCCGGTAGCGTCGCGGTCATGACCGCTTCCGCCTCGCCCGCTTCGGCCGCATCCTCCTCACCGCCCGCGGCCTGCGCGAACGCCGGCCCCTACGGCCACGCCCGATCAGATCGAGTCTCTGCGCGCGGACCTCGAGGCCTCCGGCTGGGGTGTGAACTCCACCCGCCACCTCCTGGGGCCCGTCGCCGACGACGCCCTGCACCACGAGCTTCGCCTGCCGGCCCTCCGGGCGGTGCGCTGCAGTGCTCGCCGAGACCGCGCCGCCGGCGCCTCCCCGAGCCCCACCGCCGTCCTGACCGCTCTGTTCATGCTCGGCGAGGCCGTCTCGGCCGCCGACCTCGACGCCGATGCTGCGACGCACCCGCACCGCGGGCGCCCTCGCCATGGGCCTCGTCGTGGCCGTCGACTGCGACGCCGTGGTGAACCCGCAGACTCAGGGGACCGCCGGTGCGGACGGGCGCGAGACCGCCGGCCCCGGCATCGGCGGCGCCGCGAGCCCGCCCGCGACCGGTTCGAGCGCGCGGCGGCAGTCTCCTCCGACGTCGCCCTCTCCGATCCCGCCGTCGTCGCGCGCCGCAGATCGACCTGCGCCCCCGACGAGGGTCCGCGACGACGCCGGCGACGTGCGCTGGTGGATCGCCTCCGATCTCGGCGAGCTCATCACCGGCCGCGAGCTCACCCCGACCACGTGCTGGGCATCGGCGGGCAGAGGGCTGACCCTGGCCGGACTCACTCCGCGCGACCCGGTCGCCGCAGCCCTGGATCTCGGCTGCGGCTGCGGCATCCAGACCCTCCACCTCCCTGCGTCATGCCGCACGCGTCACCGCCACCGACATCTCGGCTCGCGCCCTGGCCTTCACTGCCTTCAACGCCGCACTGGCGGGAACCGACCCCGACCGCCTCGAGCTCTCCCACGGCTCCCCTCCTCGAGCCGCTGGCCGACCGCACCCTTCGATCTGGTCGTCGCAATCCGCCCTTCGTCATCACGCCCCCGGCCGTTCGCGAAGCCGGCCTGCCCCTCATGGAGTACCGCGACGCCGGCCCCCGTGCTGCCCGCTCTCGTGGCCGCTCTCGGCGATCATCTGCGCCCCGGCGGCACCGCCGTCATGCTCGGCAACCGGGGAGCATCGCACCGGCCGTGACTGGCGCGACGAGGTGCGCGCCTGGCTGCCGGACGGCCTTGACGCCTGGGTGATCCAGCGCGAGGCGGTGATCCGGTCGAGTACGCCACCATGTGGCTGCGCGACGGCAGCACCATCCCGAGCGCGATAGAGGCCGTCTTCAACACCCGACTGGGTCCTTGGATCGACGATTTCGCCGCACGCGGCGTCGCAGCCGTCGGCCTCGGATATCTGATCCTGCACCGTCCGGTCACCGGGGAGATCGGGCCCGACGGCGACCCGCGCGTGCCCTGGCGGGTTCTGGAGGAGGTGAGCACCGCCTCTGCGAACCGCTGGGGAGCATGTCGCCCGGATCGTCTCGGCGCGCAGCCTTCTGGCGTCCCTGAGCGACGATGAGGTCGCCACTCCACCCCGTCGTCGCCGACGACGTCACCGCTCAGGACCATCGGCGGCCGGGCGACGGCGACCCGGCGCTCATCCTCATCCATCAGGGCGGGGCTTCGCCGAGCAGGAGGGCCGACACGGCTCTTGCGGCGCTGGTCGACGTCTCCGACGGCGAGCTGAGCGTGGCCCAGATCGCGGCCGCGGTCGCCGCGGCTGACGGACGCCGACCGCGGGGCGGTGCGGACGAGCTCGTGCGGCCACGCGCGAGCTCGCGGGCGAGGGTTCCTCGACACTCTGACGCGGCGCTCTCTGCTCCGGCCCGCTGATTCCAGCCCGCCCGTCGATGGCGCGGCGCCGCCCGCCCTCGGCGGAGCGTCGGCCGTGGCGTTCGTTCCGTGTGGCGCACCTGAAGCCGGCCGTGCGGTGCGCTGCACCGACGGCGGGGATCGGCCCCCTGCGATCGTTTGCGTGGTATCCGCTCGATTTAAAGCCCCGCCGCGTGCGGCTGCGACTGCATGCCTGCCTGCGCATACTCGTCGTGTGGGCCGTGCGGTCGTCTCCCCACAGGACAGCTCATGGAGCAGACCGCCCTCACCGGGTCCCGCATCGGCGCTCGGTTCGCCTCCGGGTACGCTCGTACCCTCCTCCACGTCGTATCGATACCGGCCGTCATCGCGATGGCCGTCATCGTGTTCCTGCTGGCGCTGTGGCGGCGGTCGCCGTCGCGCCCTGTGGGCGGCCGGAACGATCGCGGCCACCAACGCTCCGCCCAGCTCTCAAGCACACCCTCCTATGGCGTCCCCGACTCGCTCTCCAGCGATGGGACGCCGCTAACACCCCTGCCCAGCGGGCTCACCGCGGTCGCCGCCTCCGGCCGTCGCGCTCGTCCTGGTCGTCGGTGCGCGCTGGCGGTCGCTGACGGCGTGGGTCGGGGCGCTGCTAGCCGCCGCCATGGGGTACTCGACCCTGGTGTGCCAGTGGCACCGCCCTGGGGACGTCATGGCGGCGCTGCTGCTCGCCGTCGGCTGGGGCGCCGTCGCGGTCGCCCGCGGCGCCTGCGGGCCAACGATGAGCCCGCCCTGGCGGACGGACGGCCCCGATGACGGCGGCGGGCGCGCGCTCGCCGCGCGGACGGGGCGCCCGCCGCCGGCCCGGGCGTCGCCGCTCATGATCCTGGGAGTTCTCGGCTGCTCGCCGGCGTGATCTCCGCCGCCCCGAGGTGATCACCTGGCGCGGATTGCGAGTCGACCCGAGCCGCGTCGACGCCTTCGTCGCCTACGCCGCCGGGTCCGGCGGTACGGTCGCCGTGGCCTTCACCGGCCTCGCCCTTCTGCCGCCCCTGTCCTGGGCGTCGGAGGTGGCGCCGCCGCGTCGTCGGGGACGCCATGTGCGTTCGTAGTGCCCGCGCGCGAGACCTGCGTATGTCCGTACAGGCGCCGCGCTCAGCGGGAACCAGTGAGCGTGCGGCCCCGCCGCGGTGATGCGGATGACGTTCGGCGCTCAATCCGCCGCTGGCGCTGCGGGCAGGGCGACCGTGAAGATTGTTCGCGTGCGCCTGCGGATGGACCGGGTCACTCCCGGCGCAGATGCTGTCCACGGTGAGCGTGCCGCCGTGGAGACGACGATCGCCAGTGCGATGCTCATCCTCAGACCCGTTGACCCCGTGCGCCGCTCGGGAGGCGTCCCCGCAGGCGAAGCGCTCGAACGAGTCGCCCGCGCACGGCCGCCTCGATGCCCGCCGTCGTCGGCGATCGTGATGACGAGCTCCTCTTCCGCGGGGCCGCAGCGGCGCGGCCCCGCCAGAAGCGACATCCCGACCGCCCTGTTCCCGTTCGCCCGAGCCGTTCGGAGCGTCCGAGGCGACCGGGCCGTGCGACGACAGTGGTCGTGATCACACGCGAGCCCGCAGGCGTGTGGACGCGGGCGTTGGCCGGAGGTTGACCAGGACCTGGCGCAGCCGCGCCTCGTCTCCCAGGACCAACGGCGGCTCGGGCTCGAAGTCGTCGCGCTCGTCCTCTCCCAGATCCGCCGGCGCATCCAGGGCGGCCAGGTCGAGCTCCCACTCGTGGTCGGGGCCCGCGGCGCGCGCATCGGAGACCGTGTCCAGCAGGATACCGACGAGATCGACCTCATCGCGGCTCAGATCGCGTCCGGCGTCCAGGCGCGCCAGGAGCAGCAGATCCTCCACGAGTCGGCTCATCCGCAGCGATTCGGAGTGGACCCGCTCCAGGGCGTGCACGGCCTCATCGGGCAGGGCGCGTCGGCCCCTCCGGGCGATGAGTTCGGTGTACCCGCGGATCGAGGCCAGCGGGGTGCGCAGCTCGTGGGAGGCGTCGGCCACGAACTGGCGCACCTGCGTCTCGCTGTGCTGACGCGCCGTCAGAGCGTCGTCGACGTGCCCCAGCAGAGTGTTGAGCGCCGAACCGACCTGCCCGACCTCTCGGAGGAGGTCAGATCTCGCCGGGACGCGCTCGTCGATGCTGACCTCTCGCGCGCCAGCGGCTGGGAGGCGACGCGCTCGGCCGTGGAGGCGACCCGCTCCAGGGGGTGAGCGAGGATCGCACCATGGTCCCGTCCGGCCAGGCCGTGATAAAGGTGCCGATCGACGACGTGGCCCTCCACGAGAAGCTGGGTGCGCACGAGCGTGTTGTCGGCCTTCGCGGATAGGCCCGTGATGACGATGTCGCCCGTGGTCGCGTCGCGGAGGCCAGCACCCTGTAGTCGCCCAGGAGTCGATGCCGACGGTGACCGGCCCCGGTCGTCTCCAGGGACAGCAGCACCCGGCACTCGGCTGAGTCAGCTCTGGTAGCGGCCGTCGTCGTCGATGTAACCGGCCGTCACCGTCGCGGAGGCGGGCGCCGTGCCGCTCGAGTGGTCCGCATCTCCGCCGTCTGCGCCATCTCCGTCGCCGGAATCGTCGGCGCTGCCGAGTGCCGGATGCGCCGGAGGCGATGAGGTCAGTGTGCCGGTCGCCTGCCCGGCGGCGTCGAGCCCGGCGAGGGACCGGTTTGGCGCCCGGCACGGCGGCGGGGTCCTGGTCTCCGCAGGTGTGGGTCGCCGGCGCGGAGGAGCGGGCGACGACGTCGCCGACGGCTCCGCGGGGCTCGCGCTCGGGCACGGCCGAGTCGGGGCCTGCTGGTCGAGGGTGGACCCGTCGTGCTCCTCCCCGTGACGGCGGGCCTCGGCACGGTGGGACGCCGCTGTCAGCTGGTCATCGAGCCGGTTCGCTGAGGCGTGTGATGCAGCGTGATCGTGGAGAAGGCCCCCATGGTGGCGGCCGCGTCGACACGAGGTCGAGCACGCCGACGACGAGGCGGGTGCGCGCAGGCTGCGCGGGCGGGCGCGGAGGAGTGCTCACGATGCGATGCGGACTCGGCTCGGCTCAGCTCTGCGGCTTGTCCTGGTCCGCGGGCTTGAGTACGCAGCCCACCCGCGCATGGTGTGGATCATCGGCTCGCGCCCTTGTCGATCTTGCGGCGCAGGTAGGAGATGTACAGCTCGACGATATTGGCCTGCCCGCCGAAGTCATAGTTCCACACCGGTCCAGGGATCTGGGCTTGGACGGGACTCGACGTGGGTTGCGCATGAGGTAGCGCAGCAGCTCGAACTCGGTGGCCGTCAGACGGATCTCGTCCTCGCCGCGCCAGACCTCGTGGGAGTCCTCGTTCATGCGCAGATCCCCGACCTCCAGCAGATTGTCCGGCTTTCCGGCGTTCGCCCCCGACCGCCGCAGGAGGCGCGCAGCCGCCTACGACCTCCTCTCAGGGAGAAGGGCTTGGTCACGTAGTCGTCGCCGCCGGCGGTCAGGCCGGCCACCCGGTCCTCCACGGCGTCCTTCGCCGTGAGGAACAGGATGGGCACGCTCGGCTGGTGCTCGTGGACGCGGCGCATGACCTCCAGACCATCGAGTCGGGCAGCATGACGTCCAGGACGATGACGTCCGGCTCGATTTCCTGGGGCCGCCTTTCACCGCGGCGACGCCGGTGCCCGCCGTCGTCACCTCCCAGCCTCGTAACGCAATGCCGAGGCGAGGAGGTCGGCCAGCATCTGCTCGTCGTCGACGGCGAGAACGCGCACAGGGGCGCCGTCAGGGCGGGTGAGGGTCTCGGCAGAGGTGCTCATGCCGCCATCAAACAAGACCTCGTGTCGAGGCTGTGTGACGGGCATCCCGCGTCCGCGGGTCGACGAACGACGGCCCCGTGTGAGATGAACCGCTTTACTACCCGTGTTACGGCTTTGTGACCGCTGGGTGAGGTGCGCTGTCGGACTGGCTGGTGGCACTCTTGACGGTGCACAGATTTCACTTCTACCGGACCGGGATACCCGTGAGGAAACCATCCAGGCAATGAACGACTCCTTCGACGTCGAGGACGTCTTCTTCTCAACGACGGACCTCAAGGGCGTCATCCGCAACGCGAACCGGACCTTCCTCTTCCTGGCACGCCACTCGCGCGAGGAGATGGTCGGTGCTCCGCACAACATCATTCGCCATGACGACATGCCGGCGGGTGTCTTCAAGCTCATGTGGGACGACCTGAGGCCGGGCGGCCGGTGTGCACCACGTGCTCAACCGCGCTGGTGACGGGCTCGACTACTGGGTCTTCGCAACTGTGACCGCCGTCCAGGACGGTTACGTTTCGGTGCGCACCAAGCCTCTCGACGAGAATGCCTTCGCCACGGTCCGCGAGGTCTACGGTCGCGTGCGCGCGCTCGAGCACGAGGCGGCCGAGCAGGGCTCGGGCCGCCGTAGGTCGCCGAGAAGGGCCGGGGCCTTCTGAGTGAACTCAACGCCCTCGGCTACTCCTCGCTGGCGGCTTTCAGCATGGCGGCCCCTGCCCACCGAGGCCGTGCCTCATCAACAGGGGCGTGCACGTGCCGACCCGTGACAGGATGGAGGGCCCCGCCGCCGCTATTCTCGCTCGCGCGCGCGACATCGAGCGCGACAGCGATACTCTCGTGGGGCAGATGACCGGGTACCGCTCGCTGTTGGACGGGTTGGGCTCCTGGATGCAGGAGGCTCCTTCGATCATCGAGCGGGCGCGGCGCACCGGCGAAACTGGTCGCCACGCTCGACAGTCAGGACCCCGAGTCCTCCGTGCCCAGCGTCGCCTCGCGCGTGGCCGAGCGCACCGGTCATGCCGTCGAGCAGCTCACGGGCCCGACCGCGACGGTCGTCTCCTGTACCGCGCCGTCCAGCAGCTAAAGCTTCCGCCTCCCCCATGCGGCTGCACGCTGGTGCCTCGGCTCCTACCCGCCGCCGCTGGTCGACGGTGCAGAGGAGGACGTTCCGCCGCCATGACAGAACTCCACCACGCTCTCACGGTCGATCTGAAGAAGGTCGGTGCCGCCTGCACCGAGCTGGCTGCGCCAGCGCGACGCGCTCGACGGCGCGATGCGCCGTCGTCTCCGAGCCTCGATCGCACCCGACGCCCTTTCGATCGGCGGCTGGCGCGCGCTCCAGAGCGAGGGCGCCTCGCTGCACGAGGGCGCGCAGGGAGACGTCCGAGCCCTCCTGGAGAGGCCGCCGGCCTGGCCGGGACCGGGTTCCCGGAGATGTCCTCACGTGACGCTCGCCGCTCGCTGCCGCGGCTGGATCTCTCTACGACACGGTTGCGATGGACGATGCTGGCACGTCGATAGCTAACGTTATTCTTGATCTGGTATGAACAGTCTCGCCCTCTGCCTGGCTCTGGGGGCGCGTGACGACGTCAACGAGCACCTCAGAGAAGGACGGACGTGGAGTCTCAGGTCGGCTATGAGCGTGTTCTTCGGACCGGACGACATCTTCTTCTCGACGACTGACCCCTACAAGGGCGTTATCCAGCGGTCCAACCGCGCTCTCGACACCCTGTCGCGCTACACGCGCGACAGGGGTGATCGAGCCCGCACAACATCATCCGCCACCTGGACATGCCCGGCGGGGCGTCTTCAGCTTATGTGGACGACCTCCTCGCCGGCCTGCCGGTGCGCTCACGGTTCAACCGCGCGGCCGACGGACTCGACTACCGTGCTTTCGCCACCATCGTGCCGATCTCGGGCGGGTACCCGTCGGTGCACCCGCCGCTCGACACCGACACCCAGCAGGCCGTCGAGCAGGTTTCACCGCGTGCGGGCGCGGGCGCGAGATCAGCGGCGCGCGGCGCTCGCGGCACCGGATCGGCGAGTACGGGCGATGAACTGGCTCGCGAGCTGGGTGCGCTGGGTACGAGTCTCTGCACGCGATGACCCTGGCGCAACTGCCCCGCGAGGTCTCCGCCCTGGTCTCCGCGGGCGTGCGCTGCCCGCCGCGCCCCCGTCATCGGTCCCGTGACCCGTATCCTGACGGTGACGGGTCAGATAGAGAGGACACCAATCTGCTCGTCTCGAGCTCGAGGAATATCTGCGTCTGCTGACCTCCATGGCCGCCACCGAGGGCGTCCTCCTCGCCGTCGCCGACCGCGCCGAGTCCCTACGCCTGGTCGGGGCGGACGCCCTCAACGTCATGGACAGGACGGACGCCCTGGCCTCGCAGTCGTTGAGCTCTCCCGAGCGTCGACGCCGGCGCTGCGCGCCCTGCCCGACCGTCTGGACGCCCTGCACCGCCTGGTGCTCGAGCTGCGCTACTCGGTGGCGCTCGCGCGTCTGCTCACCCTCATGGTCGGATCGCTTCGCCCGTCCGTCCTGGACGGCAGCGAGGAGGACCCGGCCGGCCGATCCGCGACCTGTGCGGGGCTCTCGACGATGGGTTTCGCCCGACTCGGCCGTTGTGCATCGAGGTGGAGCAGGGCGTGGCGGCCCTTGATGCCGAGCTGGGCCGGATCACCCCGAGTTTGATCGCATGGTGCGACGCCTGAGTCGCTGGGTGGACCGTCGCGGCGGCCGGGGGGCGTCCGACGCCGTCGCCGAGGCGGCGGCCCTCGCCGAGCGCGGTACCCCGAGGTGCGCGGCATGGCGGCCCTGGCCGCCGAGTGCCGGGGCCTGCACCTGCCCTTCGACGAGGCCGTCATCCGCCGTCGCATGGAGGTTCTGCGCTCGTCGCTGGGCGAGATCGACTGACCGGCGGACGAGGGACGCCGGCCGACGGGCGGCTCGTTCGGCGGGTGAAACCGTGTCCTGGGGCGCCGGACGATGCGTTACAGTCGGCCACGGGGCCGCCCGGCGGTCTCCGGCAGCTCCGGCGGGGCCTGCGGTGACGGGAGGCGCCGCCGGACGAACCGCGAGGAAGGCAGTCGTGTCCACCAAGCTCGTCATTGTCGAGTCCCCCAACAAGGTCCGATCCATTGCCGCCTACCTCGGCGAGATTTCGACGTCGAGGCCTCCATCGGGCACATCCGCGACCTGGCGCAGCCCTCCGAGCTGCCCGCCGCCGAGAAGAAGGGCCCGTACGGCAAATTCGCCGTCGACGTCTCCGACGGCTTCAAGCCCTACTACGTCATCAACCCCGATAAGAAGAAGACGGTCACCGTCCTGCGCAGGGGCTCTTAGGATGCCGACGAGCTCTACCTCGCCACCGATGACGACCGCGAGGGCGAGGCCATCGCCTGGCACCTCCTCCAGGTCCTCAAGCCCAGGTGCCGGTCGGACGCGATGACGTTCACGGAGATCACTCGCGAGGCCGTCGCCCGGGCCCTGGACAATACGCGCGATGTGGACGCGCATCGCGTCGATGCTCAGGAGACCCGCCGCATTCTCGACCGCCTCGTCGGCTACGAGATCAGCCCGGTCCTGTGGCGCAAGATCCGCGCGGGCTTGTCCGCCGGACGCGTCCAGTCGAGGCCACCCGCCTCGTCGTCGAGCGCGAGCGCGAGCGCATGGCCTTCGTCTCCGCTGGCTACTGGGGCGTGGAGGCCGAGTTGTCGGCGCTGTCGGAGTCATCCGCCGCCGGCGCGACCACGCCCTCCGCCGTCTGCGATGATGCTCGTCGCGCGGCCGCCTTTCACCGCGCGCCTGGCGACCCTGGACGGGCGTCGCGTCGCCGCCGGACGCGATTTCACCGACGCCGGGGCGTTGCGCCCGGCCGCCGTCGAGGCGGGCGCCGTCCACCCTGCACGAGGACGGCGCCAGGGCCGTAGCCGATGCCGTCATGCGCAGCACGCCGCGCGTGGCCCAGGTCGAGGAGAAGCCCTACAGGCGTCGTCCGGCCGCCCCTTCACCACGTCCACCCTCCAGCAGGAGGCCTCCTGCAGCTGCGCATGAACCCGCGCGAGGCCATGCGTCTGGCGCAGGGCCTGTACGAGAACGGCTTCATCACCCACATGCGGACCGACTCGACGGTCCTGTCCGCTCAGGCCGTGGACGCGGCGCGGGCCCAGGTGGCCGAGCTCTACGGGACCGAGTACGTGCCCGACCGGCCGCGCGTCTACGCCACGAGGGTCAAGGGCGCCCAGGAGGCCCATGAGGCCATCCGTCCCGCCGGAGACCATTTCCGCACCCGGCCCAGGTCTCCGGTCAGCTCTCCGGCTCCCCAGTTCCGCCTTTACGAGCTCATCTGGAGCGCACCGTCGCCTCCCAGATGGCCGACGCCGTCGGCTCGACCGCCACCGTGAGAGTCGAGGTGCCATTGGAGCCGACGGGCGGGGCCCCGCGGAGGCTGGGCCCGGCCTTCTCACGGCCGGTTTCACCGCCTCGGGCACCGTCATCACCTTTCGGGGCTTTCGCCGCCTACGAGGAGGGGACGCGACGCCGAGCGCCACGAGGCGGGAGTCGGAGTCCGGGGCGGAAGGGCCGGTGCGAAGGGCGACAGGACGTCCGGCTGCCGGCGATGACCGAGGGCAGGACCTGGCGGCGCTGGGGGCGCAGGCCTCCGGTCACGAGACCACCCGCCGCCGCGCTACACCGAGGCGTCCCTGGTCAAGGCCCTGGAGGAGCGGGAGATCGGTCGCCCCTCCACCTATGCGGCGATCATGTCGACGATCTCCGACCGGGGCTACGTCGATCACCGCGGGCAGGCCCTTGTCCCCACCTGGCTCGCCTTCGCCGTCACCCGGCTGCTGGAGGAGAACTTCGCCGACCTCGTCGACTACTGACTTCACCGCCTCCATGGAGGCGGACCTCGATCGCATCGCCGCCGGGCAGGAGGACCGGGTCGATTGGCTCACCCGCTTTACTTCGGGCGTGGGGATCCCGGTGCCGAGACGCCGGCCCCCACCGATGACGGAGGCGCCGAGCACGGCCTCAGGGCGCTGGTGGAGAATCTGGGGGATATCGACGCCCGCGCCGTCAACTCCATTGACATCGGCGGGGGCATCACTGTGCCGGGTGGGCCGCTACGGCCCCTATCTTGAGGACCTCGGAGGGAAAGCGGGCCAATGTGCCCGCTGACGTCGCCCCCGACGAGCTCACCGTCGCCAGGGCGCGCGAGCTGTTCGCGAGGGCGGCCGATGACGGCCGCGAGCTCGGCATCGACCCGGCCACCGGGCGCATGATCATCGCCAGGGACGCCGGTACGGGCCCTACGTCACCGAGGTTCTTCCCGAGCCCGAGGCGGCCCCGGAGGAGAACGCCGAAGACGGAAGACCGACAAGCCGAAGAAGCGCACCACGAGGGAGGGCCAGAACCTCCAGGGGCCCTAAGCCGCGCACCGCCTCCCTGCTGAAGACCATGGACCTGTCGACGGTCACTCTCGAGCAGGCTTCGACCCTGCTGAACCTGCCGCGCGTCGTCGGTCAGGATGCCGAGGGCGTCGACATCACCGTGCACAACGGACGGTACAGGCCCTACTTGAAGAAGGGCGCGGATTCGCGCTCTCTGGAGAGCGAGGATCAGATCTTCACGGTCACCCTGGACCAGGCTCTGGAGCTGTTCGCCCAGCCCAAGCGACGCCGCGGCCGGGCGGCCGCGCGCGCTCCACTACGCGAGCTCGGCACGGATCCGGACACGGGTCGGCCCGTCGTCATCAGGGCGACGGCCGGTTCGGCCCCTACGTCACCGACGGGCAGACCAACGTGACTCTGCGCCGCGGGGACGACCCGGCCACGGTCACCCCCGAACGCGCCTACGAGCTGCTCACCGACAAGCGCGCCAGGGGCCCGGCCGAAAGCGCACGCCCCGCAAGACGACGAGGAAGACGACGAAGAGGACAACCAGCAGGACGGCGTCGTCATCGGCTTCGCCGACCTCTGAGAAGTCCTGAGACCGCCGGAGTCCTGAGGGCCGACGGACCGCGGCCGGCCTCCTCACGATCGGCTCCCGCACCGCCGGGCCATCACCCGGCGAGAGCCTTGGCGATGTCCTCCGGCAGCGGGTCGATCGAGCAGGTCGTCCCCTCCTGCGGCACAGTGCCGTTGACCAGGTAGTCGCTGACGCGCGAGAGGGCGCATGAGTTGGTGCCCAGGAGGCGCCGTGCTGGTAGCCCTCGACGGTCAGCAGGTGACCGGAGTCGAGTTGGGAGGCCAGGGACTGCGACCACGGATAGGGCGTCTGGGAGTCCCCCGTGACGCCCACGACAAGGATGGGTGCCGCGCCGGAGGCGTGGATCTGCGACGGTTCGGTATCCGACGTGACGCCCCAGCCGTGGCAGTAGGCGTCGATTCGCGAGGAGCTGGTTCCGAACCTGCTCAGGAACGGGCACGCCGCGTTGTCCGCCGCCGCCGTCGCCCGCCACTGGGCCGGATCGGGAACGTCCGGTGAGTCGGCGCACGTCACCGCCGCATGGGCGACGACGAAACGCAGAGAGTCCTCGGAGCCGTCCGTCTGGATCCGCCCCGTCCCCGGCGCCAGAGCGCCCACGCGTGCGAGCTCCGTGCCGTCATGCCGGGACATCGCTTGGGACAGCGCCCTGGTGAGAGCCGGCCAGTACTCGGGCCGCGCCAGCCACAGATTCTCCATGGTGATCTGGGCCGTGGAGGCGTCCATCCGAGTGCTCTGCCCGTCCTGGGTGACGGTGAGCGGCTCGGCGTCCAATCCGGTGACGAAGGAGGAGAGCTGGTCTCGGGCACCATCGACGTCTCCCGTCAACGGGCAGTCCTCCTGGCCGAGGCAGTACTCGATGTACTCGCGCATCCGATTCTCCCGACGCTCGGCCTGTCCGGCGACCACCTCCGAGCGGGTCAGGTCCGGATCTTCGGCGCTGTCCAGGGCGGTGCGCCCGACGTTGGCCGGGAAGAGCTCGGCATAGGTCGCCCCGATCAGGGTCCCGTAGGAGTAGCCGATGTAAGACAGTTTCCGTCTCCGACGGCGGCGCGCAGGACGTCGAGGTCGCGGGCCGTGTCCCGGGTGCTCATGTGGTCGATGAGATCAGGGATCTGCGAGTACTGGCGGCACTTGTCCGCGACGGCCTCCCCCGAGGCCACGATCGAGTCCCAGTCATCGGCGCCGTCGCCGTCGGCTTGGGCCGCCTGCGCGCCGGTCGGCGCATCGTCTTGGTCGATCCCCGAGGTCCCGTCCTCTCCGGCCGGCCGCCGTTCGGGAGGCGGCCTGCTCGTCGTCGCGCGCCTGCTCGAGCTCCTCGGGACTCCAGCAGGTCAGACCCGCCGACTCGCCCGTGCCGCGCGGATCGAAACCGATGATGTCGTAGGCGGCGAGCATCTCGGGGGTGTAGACGCTCGCCGCGTCCGCGGCCATGGAGGTGCCGGGCTCGCCGGGGCCGCCCGGATTGAGGAACAGGCTTCCGAGCTCGGCCTCGCCGTCGGAGGCGGGCAGGCGCTTGAGGGCGATCGGGACGGTCCGCCCGGACAGGGCCGTTGTAGATCCACGGGTACGGCGGCGGTGGCGCACTGGAGGCCAGCCGGGCCGTCCGGGCAATCGGACCAGCTCAGGTGCTGACCGTCAGAAGTCCTCCAGGCCCTCGGGCGCGGCCGCTCCGCCGTCGGCGGCGGGCGCCGCCCGCTCGTTATCGACGTGCTCGCGTCGGTCGGAGAGCCGCTCGGCGAGGCGTGGCTCTGCGGCTGAGTAGATGGTTGAGGCGGCCGACAGCGACGACGATGCTCAAAGGCGGCGGCCGCGGCTCGCGGTCGTGTTCTCAGGGCGTATCTCGTGGTCGGAGCGTATCGAGACCGTCCATGCCGAACATATACGGAAGGGAGGGAGCCGATGCGCTGCGTCTCCTCCCCCGAGGAGGAGACGTGCCCGTCTTCGGGAGGGTGCACGATCCCTTGACCCCGGACAACGCCAACAATCCCTGAGATATCAGCTGGCTGCGCAGAACAGTGCTGCGGAGACGCCGAGCGGGTCTTCGGGTGGCTGCGCAGCCGCAACCGCTGTTGAACAGGTCGGACCAACTGTCTATAGTGTCTATGCGATGTCCGGCGTACCGTCGAGTGGAAGGGGGAGTGATGCCGTTGTCGGTCGTTTTGTCCAACACGGCGGGCATCCCGATCTACGAGCAGATCAAGCGGCAGATCAAGGAGGCGATCCTCACCGATCGGGTCGCTGTCGACGAGCGGCTCCCCTCGATCCGCGTTCTCGCCCGGGACCTGCGCGTCAGCGTCATCCACGACGACGCGTGCCTACTCCTGACCTCACCGCCGAGGGGTTCGTCGCCAACGTCCGGGCGAGGGTTACTTCGTCCTGCCTCGTGACGCGGGGCTCGTCCATGAGCAGGTGCTGCGCGAGGTCGAGGGCATCTCGGCCGCGCCGTCGAGCGCGCGCACGTCGCCGGACTCACCGCCGAGGAGCTCCACGCCGTGCTCGATTCCGTTATCGCCACCCAGGAGGACCAGTGAATCCCATTGAGGTCTCCCATCTGACCAAGCACTTCTCCAGTATCGATCACCAAGCGGGGCCGCACCCCCAGTTCGTCCTCGACGACGTCAGTTTCGCTGTTGAGCGCGGGTACGTCACCGGCTTCATCGGCGCCAACGGTTCGAGCAAGACCGACGATCAAAGCCGTCCTGGGCATGATCCACCCGGATTCCGGTACTGCCGCCACTGTGCCGCATGAGCGCATCGGCGTCGTCTTCGACGCCCTCCCTCTCAACGGGATGTGGCGGTGCGGAGACGTCGGCCGGGGACTATCGTTTCTTCCACCTGGTCCGATGAGGGCCTTCGACCGCCAGATCGCCGGTGCCGATCTCGACCCGGCCAAGAAGGTCAAGGACCTCAGCCGGGGAATGGGGATGCGTCTGCAGATGGCGGCCGCCACGCTACGCGCTGCTTATTCTCGACGAAACCGACTGGCGGCACTGGGACCGCTGGCCCGCTCCGAGATGGTTGACGCCCTGGCGGATTACATGACCGACGAGGGCACACCGTCCTGTTCTCCACCCACATCACCACCGACCTCGATCGCTCGCCGATCGCCTCGTCATCCTCGACCACGGACGCGTCGTCGGCGCCGGCACCACCGACGAGCTCATCTCCTCCATGCGCATCAGTGCGCGGCGGACGAAACCCTTACCGTCGATGTGGCGGAGCGGGTCTTCGGCCTGCGGCGCACATCCGTTGGCTGGGAGGGCATGCTCGCCACCGAGCGCGCTGAGGCCCTGAGCGGGGTCGTCCTGGAGGAGCCCACGATCGAGGACCTCGCCATTCATATCGCCAGGGGCGTCCAGCACAGCGAGGAGGAGAACGGGCATGCATGAGGGGAACTGTCGGGACCCTCGGTCTCCGGTAGGACCACCGGCCGGGAGGGGCGGTGATCGGGCCGCAGCTGGATTCGGCCGCCGTCGGGCTGTGCTGGCGGTTATCCGTGTGGAGCTGATGCAGCTCAGGATCATTGCGCCGTACCTGCTGATCATGCCCGCCGGGATGATCATCCCGGACCTCGTCATGGGTGAGTCGAAGAATACCGGAGTGTCGATACTGTTCGCGCTATGGTGGCCGCTCCTCATGGGGGCGACGTTCTCGATGGCCGTCAGTTTGTCCGGAAGCCGTCTCTACGTCTCCTTACCGGTGCGGCGCGCTGATGTCATCAATGCCTACTGGCTCATGATCGGTGGGCTCCTGATTGTATACCTGGCGCCGTGTGCGGCGATATTTCGCAGCTGGCCACGATCAGCGAATATGGCGACGGCATTCCTTATCGCCCCGCCGACCGTCACAATACTAGTAACGTTGATGGCCTCGATCATCATGAGCTGGGTGCGGCGACGTGCTACAGCCGGGGCTGTCGCCAGCGGAGCCCTGCGCTCGCGATGCTGGTAATGCTTGTGGCCGTGGTCGGTCTTCCGTTCGCTGCTGGATTCTTGGCTGACACGGTTGCCCGGAGGGTCGGACTGATCATTCCTGGTTGCGGGGGCATTCACGGGCTGGGTGTCGAACCAGCGGACCTACGCCAGGCTCGAGCTGTGAACGTCGCCCCTGCTCCGTCGTACGGGATGAGATGGACATGGGTGCGGCTAACGGTCGTATCGAATGTGTCCGTCTCCTCCTCGAGATCGCTCGCCTGGAAGTGCTGCGCCTGCGACGCGCCTGGGCGCTGACGCGGTGCTCCGTACTCGACGCACATTATTCTATGGTTTTTGTGGAGAGGGAAAATTGCTGCGGATTCTGCTCGATCAGCGCGACGACCGGGTGGTCCTCCCGTGATTCCGGGCGTCGCGGCTCAGATATCCGTCGCATCATCTCCCTCGATCTTATTGTTCTGAGACGTCCGATCGTTGCCCTCGTCCCTGTGCCCGTGCCCCCCGCGTTCGTTGCGGATCTTGGTTTTGAGAGGATACGAATAACGGCGATGGCGTGTGGTGCGATTACTGTCGTTGTTCAGCTGTGCAGAGCTCTTTCGATGACGGTTACAAATTGCGTCGTTTTTACGGATCCGTAGGGGCGCCCCGCCGGACGTGGCGGATGCTCGATGGCTGGAGGCCCTGGTTCTATTCGGTGCCGGTGCGCTTCTCATCGAGCTTCTCCGGTTTGTTCGTGAATGACCCGGTGGGGCGAGCAGGGCTGTTGTCATGCTGTGCTGGTCGGCCGCTGTGGGCGTGCCTGTTTTCCTGTGCCTGGCGCCTGCGTACGTGATGTGGGTGTGGGAGGCGTGCACGGGCGCGGGGATCGGGGCTCTGTACGGGGCCGCGTATCTGGTGCGGCCGTTCTCGACAGCGCCGTCGGCCTCGGTCGGACTTGCCGCGGCTGCGTGTGCTGGGTTCATGATCGCCTCCCGTACGGCGGCTCGCCACTGAGTATGGGCGTCAGGATTATTGATCGCCGTACGAAATCGTTGGGCTTCCTGCTTCTGTGATGGTTGTGAGTGAGGGATGGAGATTTTCATGACTGTATCTGCGTTTTCTGCTCAGACTGGCTCGGATTGCGACGGGCGCCTCGACTCCAGGTGCGCCATCACTGCCCGGCACCTCCGCATTATTCTTGCTCTTGTGCGCCTCGATCTCATTCTGACCATGAATCGGACCTACGCTGCTGCGTGTTCTGCTTTTTATTGCGGTACTCATGGGGATGGTGATGGCGGGTAACGCGGTCTCAGGAATAATCGGTTCCTTCTGCGCGGATTCTGCTGGGAGGCATGGCTGCGGGTGCGGTTGCGGGCGGCGGCTGGGTGATGATGCATATGGTCATTATTCTCCGCTTCACTCGGAAGGTATTCCTGGAAGCGAAACTCTCGCCTCTTTGCCGCTGCACCGTTCGGAGGTGGTCGCTGCTAGGTCACGTCGAGGGCTCGGCTGTATCGCTGCGGTCGCCGTCATCGGACCTCGTGTTCATTCTGACCGATGCGGCTTTCGGCGGTTCCGCAGGTCTCATGGTCGGGATGCGAAAGGCGCTGGTGATGGATCATCTCGGGCCTGTTCCTCGACCTTGTGGTGGGACTACCCCTGTGTATTCGTTCCAGACCCTTCGGGGTGGTTGTGAGCGTAAGAGGCGGCAAGTTACGCGGCGAGCGTCGGCGTGACGATTCTGATCGGGATCATAGTGAAGGCAGGGCGCATATGCGCGGACCGAGGGCCGCACGATGAGTCGAGCCTGTTTCTGGCGGCCGTCGGGGTCGCGGCGCTCCTCGGCGTTCTCGCCCTGGTGCCCTCCTACCGCATGAGCGCGCGGTTCTACGCGCGCCAGGATCATTGATCGCCAGGGTAGTCGCCGCCTCCTGTTTTATCAATGATTTTAATGAACTCGAAGATTTTTATTATGTTTGCGTTTCCGACATCGTTCAATTCCACTTTTGAGTCCGACCGAGAGGATTCCGTTCCTGCCGCGCCCGTCGGGAGGCGTCTGCGTGTCGTTCTAGCTCTTGTGCGCCTCGACCTGGACTGGTATGCGTTGAATCTGCTCATCCTCATGACGGGCTCTTTGATGAGGGTGCTGTTTGACGGTGACATAGTTTTGTTCGGAGTCTTCTGGGTGGTAACCCTGAATATGGTCCTCCTGCGCTTCGTCCAGGGCTCCAATTCCGAGGATGCGCGGCTTCTGACGTCCTTGCCGCTGCGCCCGCTCGGAGGTGGTTGTCGCCAGGTATGTCGAGGGGGTCGGCTGGATTGCCGCGACTGCCCTTCTCGGAGTGGTGCTCATCTGGGGTAATGCGGTGTTCGGCGATCACTCCGCGGGGATGTGGAGATCGCTGGTCGGGCTGATCGTCGCCCTGGTCGTCGATCTGGTCGGTGGCTGCCGCTCGTCATCCGTTTCCGTACGCGTCGAGCCTGGCTGTGCGCGGGGCTGGTGAGCCTGGCGGTGGGCATTGCTGTGTCCGTACTGATCGGGTTCATGGCGAGGGACGGGGACCCGCATACATCGAACCGGGCCTGCCTCGGCTGCGGGCGGGACCGCCGTGGGTCTCCGGCGTTCTCGCTCTGGTGGCCTCCATACCGCATGAGCGCGCGGTTTCTACGCGCGCCAGGGACCATTAGCCGGGGCGTCGGCTCCCGCCGCCTTCGGCCGATGATGCTCAGTGAGTTTTCTCACCGACTTTCTTCATGGAGCGAGGATGACCGGGGCGGCGGCCGCGGCGGGGTCAGAGAGGGATGCGCCTCCCGCCCGTGCGCTGTGCGGGGCGGCCTCCACCTCGCAGATTCCGCGCCGGGCGGGCACCGCGCCATTCGGCCCACCCGGAACAGCGAAAGCAGGTCCATGCCCGCCAGCGCCAGCCCTGTACCGTGCACCTCGGCTGCGCTGTGGCCCGTGATTGCCTCCGCCGACGTGACCGGGCCGGCTGGGCCTGTCGATCCCGCTGTCATCGCGAGCCCTGACGCCACCGCCGGTCCGTTCACGACGTCCGGCCCCGCTGACGGGTCAGCGCGCGGTCAGCGCTGCGAGCATCACCCCGGTTTGCTCATCTCCTTCGAAGGCGGCGACGGCGTCGGCAAGACCACTCAGATCGACCGTTTGAGCACGCTGCTGCCAAGTCTCGTATCGTCTACCGGCGCACCCGCGAGGCCCGGCGGCACCGAACTCGGCGGTCGGATCCGCGACCTGCTGCTGCACGGCGGCGAGGTGAGCCCGCGCGCCGAGGCTCTGCTGTCGCGGCCGACCGCGCCCACCATGTCGCCACCGTGGTGGGCCCCGCGCTTGCGCGCGCGGCGAGTGGTGCTGACCGACCGCTACCACGGATTCCTCCGTCGCCTACCAGGGCTCTGCCCGCGCGCTCAGCCCGCAGGAGGTGCGCGACCTGTCCTGTGGGCCGCCGACGGCCTGCTGCCCGACCTGACGATCCTGCTCGACGCCGACCCGGCCGTCGGCTCCGCACGCACCGAGCGCGCGCGGTCGGCGCGACCGGCTGGAACGGAGGCCCGACGCCTTTCACACGGCCCTGCGCAGGGTTCCGCATCCTGGCCCGGCGCGAGCCCGAGACGCGTCAAACTCGTCGACGCCGACCGGCCAGTCGGACAGGTGGCCGCGGGAGGTGACCGGGCAGGTTGAGCATCTGATCGCCGCCCGCGGCACGGGCCTGCGCCTGAGTCGGACGGCTCGGGCCGAGGCGGACCTCGCCGCCGGGCCGGCGCTAGCCGCACCCCGTTGGGCCTTCCGCGCCGCGCGCGGCGCAGTGATCGGCTCGTGCCGGGGTCCGGCGACGGTGGTGATTCAGTCGAGCTGCGTCGGCGCCCGCCGCTACCCTGACCACGTGAGTCGCACCCCGCCGATCAGCCCGATGCCCCGCAGCCGCCTTCGAGCGTGTGGGACGACGTCGTCAGGCAGGGTCCGTCGTCGCCGCCTCGACGCCGCCGCGCGCGGTCCCGCTCTCGCCGTCGAGGCATGACGGGCCCTGAGGCGCCGATCGCGCCGACGAGGGGACGACTCAGCGATGACCCATGCCTGCTCGTGACCGGCCCGCCCGGCTCGGGGGCGCTCCAGCCGCCGCGCGCTCGCCGCGGCCCTTCAGTGCACCGGGCGGACGCCCGGCTGCGGGCAGTGCTAAACCCTGCCCGGGACGTCGCGAGCGGGACCCATCCCGACGTCGTGCGTCTGGCCACCGAGAGACTTCTCATCACCATGGAGGAGGTCAAGGGACTCATCGGCGAGGCGCAGCGCCGGCCCTGGACCGGGCGATGGCGCGTCATCCTCGTCGAGGACGCCGACCGCATGGCCGAGCGCACCAGCAACGTGCTGCTGAAATCCATCGAGGAGCCGCCGCCGCGGACCGTGTGGATCCTGTGCACCCCCAGTGCCGACGACGTCCTGCCCACCATCCGCTCGCGCTGCCGCCTGATCACCCCTGCGCATCCCGCCTGCGGACGTGCCGTCGCCGAGCTGCTCGTGCGGCGCGACGGCGCGGACCCGAGCCTTGCCGCCCGGGCCGCCGGGCCAGCCAGTCCCACATCCCGGGCTGGCCCGGCACCTGGCCACCGATCCCGGCGCCTGGGAGCGGCGGCGCCGGCTTCTGCTCGCCCCCGTGTCCCTGCGCAGCGTCGGCGACGCCGTTCTGGCCGCCGCCGAGCTCGTCGACGCCGCTGAAGCCGAGGCCGAAGAAGCCACTGCCGAGCGCGACGCGAGCGAGAGGACCTCCTGCTGCGGGCACTCGGTCTGGGGGGACGCCAGGATCCCGCCGCGCTGCGCGCCCAGGTTCGTCAATTGAGGAGGACCAGAAGCGTCGTGCCAGGCGCGCCCGCACCGACGTCCTGGACCGGGCGCTGATCGACCTGCTCTCCTTCTACCGCGACGTGCTCACCACCCAGATGTGCGGCGACGTCGAGCAGGTCAATATCGACCTCGTTGAGGCCGTCGACCACGCAGCCGCCTCCACCGGACCTGAGCAGTCGCTGGCGCGCATCGCCGCCATCGAGGAATGCCGGACGCGACTGCGATCAACGCCGCCCCGCTACTGGCCGTCGAAGCGCTCATGGTCCGGCTGCGTCCGCGAGCGTAGGACCGGGCCGCAGGCCCCAAGCGCCCAGCCAACGCCGTCCAGCGGCCGGGACGCGTTCGAATCCGCGGCCGAGCGCGTCGATCGGTCGTTCTGCGGAAGAAGTTCCTGCGCGCTCCCCTCCGGTCTTCTAGTCTGGCCCCGTGGATCCCTCGTCACACGCCCGGTCCCGGCGATGAGCCTCCCGCCGCCGACGTCGTCGGCCTGCAGTAGGCCCGGCGCGCAGAACGACGGGCGGACGCAACGGCCCGCGACCCGACTCGGACGATGATATCCGCGGGACGCCGAGGGGCCTACGAGCGGCGCTGCCGCGCCCGAGCTGCGCACGACCAGCGCCATCGTGGGCGGCCTGCTGGCCTGATCATGCTCGTCCTGAGCACCGTGGTCCTCGTGCGAGGGACTGATGATGGGCGGCCGGCGGGACTGATGCTCATCTGCGGGTTCGTACCCACCTCCATCGCGGTGGTCCTGCCGATACTCCTTCTCGTCGCCGCGCCCCTGCGGTGGCGGCTGCGCGCCGACGCCGCCGGCATCCACTCCCCGCGGCGCCCTGCGCACCGCCCACATCCCGTGGCCGGTCAGTCGGGCGGAAATCGCGGTGATCCCTCCTGGAGCGTGCGCGGTCAGGCGGTCGCCCAGTACCGCCCCCGCGGCCGGGGGCCCCGCCGTCACCCTGTTCGCCCTCACCCGACCGGCGACCACCCTGGTCGGCAGCCCCACGGTGGTCGACGAGATCGAGGCCCCTATGGAGATGGGCGGCGGCGCGGGTACGTTCCCGTCGTGCCCAGAGCCGTCATCGTCGAGCGATCGGAGACCATCGGGCGCACGAGACCATCGCCTGGGGAGGGTTCCGCCAGCCCGTCGCAGCCCAGGACTTCAGCAGCGCCAGCGCGTCCTGGCTCGACGATCCAGGTTCGACGGCGTAGGCCGTCATGCGCAGGCCGGGGCCGTGGTCCAACGGCATCGGCTCGTAGAACAGACGCAGCCGGCCGACCACCGGGTGGTGGATGATCTCTCTCCGCGGCACGTAGCGCACGTCGTGGCGCGCCCACAGCTCGGAGAACTCGCGGCTGCGCGTGGACAGGTCCCCGACGAGGTCGTCAGGCCCGGAGCCGTCGGGTCCGCGCCCGCCGTCAGGCGCAGCATCGCCACCAGATCCTCTGCCGCGGTGGGCCAGTCGGGGAAAGAACTCGCGACTTCGAGGGTCGAGGAAGATGAAACGGGCCATATTGGGCCTCACGACGGAGTCCACGGCCGGACTCACCGCGGGGCCCCGGTCCGTCGTGAGCGGTGCGGGATCGACGAACATGGGGAGTACAGGGCTCGCGCCACGGGGTTGGAGGCGACGTAGGTGCTCACCGGGTCCTGCACGAGCGCCGGCACCGATATGGCGTCGAGGAGCCACTGCACGCCCGGACGCGCGAGCTGCTGCGCGCGCAGGGGACGCCGGTGTCGGGTTCGTCCCCTGGGTGAGGCGGAGCGGACGAGATCGAACAGGTGCTCGCGTTCGGCATCGTCGAGTGCGAGCGCGGAGGCGAGCGCGTCGAGAACCTCCTCAGGCCCC
>BNJU01003494.1_pt1 | contig 47673 bp, 52 predicted proteins | sample 8539281 | NCBI WGS metagenome assembly BNJU01 (sample SAMD00202456, study PRJDB9452) | human saliva metagenome | isolation source: human saliva | place: Japan
GGAAGTTACGTAATTGCTTTGAATGAAGTTGGGAACACAGAAAAGTCCTTCTATGAAAATTGGATATTTGTCGCAAAATCATGAGTTTTCAGATGAAAAATACGATTTATGAAGAGATGATGTCGGTTTTTGCAGAAGAGAGGAAATTTGGCATGAACTTCAGAAGGTTAATTTGCTTTTTGGGAACGGCTGAAAATGATGAGCTGGAAAAATTGATTAATAAGTCTGCGGAGTTGTCGTCGCTTTTATGAGGCGAAGGGCGGATATGATATTGAGTATAAGATAAAGCAGATTTTGACTGGGCTGGAGCTGACTGAGGAATATTACAATTTGGTGATTAAAAGATTTGAGCGGTGGAGAGCAGACTAGGGTTTCACTTGCAAAATTGTTGTTGTCTGAGCCAGATTTACTAATTTTTAGATGAGCCGACAAATCATTTGGATCTGGTTTCGATTGAGTGGCTGGAAGACTATTTGAAACGGTATGCGAAGGCGTTTTTGCTTGTTTCACATGATAGGATTTTTTTGGATAATGTTTGTAACAAAATTTTTGAAATTGAGAATAAGAAATTGCATAAATATGATGGAATTTTTTTCTGCATTTATCATTCAAAAAGAGATGATTTTTGAAAGGGGAAATGAAGCGTTACGAAAAAGAGCAGGAAAAAATTAAGAAAATGGAAGAATACATTGACAGATTTCGTGCTGGAATAAAGGCTAGACAGGCAAAAGGTCGACAAAAAATTCTGGACAGAATCGAGCGAATGGACGACCCTGTTTTTAATCCGCAAAGAATGAAATTAAAATTTGAAACAGATACAATTACTGGGGACAATGTTTTAAAAGTGAATGGAATTTCAAAAAGTTTTGATGACAAAAAAGTGTTGAATAATGTGAGTTTTCAGCTATTTCGTGGGGAAAGAGTTGGAATTATTGGAAAAAATGGGATCGGAAAATCAACTTTGTTAAAAATTTTGGTAAATAAATTGAAGCAGGATTCAGGAACAGTTGAGTTTGGTTCTCGTGTAAAAGTCGGTTATTACGACCAAAATCACATGGATTTAACTCCAGCAAACAATATTTTGCAGGAAATTAATAATTCTCTAAATTTGACGGAAGAATATTTACGAACACTTGCGGGAGCTTTCTTATTTTCAGGCGATGATGTTTTGAAAAAAGTAGAAAAATTGAGCGGTGGAGAAAAAGTTAGAGTTTCATTCTTAAAATTGTATATGCAAAGAGCAAATTTCCTAATTTTAGATGAGCCTACAAACCATCTGGATATTTACTCAATTGAAGTTTTGGAAGACGCATTGGAAGATTTTGACGGAACAATGCTTGTTGTTTCTCACAACAGACACTTTTTAGACACAGTTTGTAACACAATTTACTATCTTGATGAAAATGGTCTTACGAAATTTAAAGGAAATTACGAAGATTACAAGGAAAGTTTGAAAAACAATAAATCGAATCCGACTGCAACTGACATTGAAACAAAAGAAGAACAAAAATTGTCATATCAGGAGCAAAAGGAACTTTCTAAAAAAATCTCAAAATTGAAAAGAGATATTGCAAAATTGGAAGAAAAAATGGAGAAAATCTCAGAAAAACGGGAAGAATTGAATAAAGATTATGAAGAAGCTGGGCGAAAAAATGATGTTGGAAAATTGATGGAAATTCAGGAGGAATTTGACAGATTGGATAGTGATGAGATGGAAATGATGGAAGAGTGGGATTTGAAGAGTGAGGAGTTGAAGGGATTTGAAGAATAGAAAGTAGAATGGGGGAAATAAATGACAAATAGAAAATACAACTGGGAAAACGAAAGTGACAAAATCTCAAAAAGACTAGTTTCTCAAGACGAAGAAGAATTTTTTTGAGTAAAAAGAAGGGCAAGAGAATTGTTTGATAATGGGATATTGAAAAAAATATTCAAGTGGGAACTTTTGAAGGATTGAAGGAAATACATCGGTATTTGTTTCAAGAATGTTATGGAACTGCTGGAAAAATACGGGAACATGATATTCGGAAAGGCGATACTGTGTTTTGTCGTGCCATGTATCTTGAAGATAATTTAAAGACAGTTTCTAAAATGCCTGAAAATAATTTTGAGGAAATAATTGAGAAAATATGTTGAGATGAATATAATGCATCCGTTTTATGAGGGAAATGGGAAGAACTACTAGGATTTGGCTGGATCAGATGTTGATAAAGAAAGGCTTGGAATGTGTGGAATTGGCAAAATATCAGTAGAAAATGATTATTTATCGGCAATGAAAAGAAGTGTGGTTAATGATTTGGAATTAAAAGATGCTTTTTGAAGGAGAATTTGACGGAAGATGTGGAAAGCAGAGATATATTCATGAAAGGGATTAATCAGTCTTATGAATATGAAAATATGAGGAAAATATGATGTGATAAATATATGAAGTAAATGTTTGAAATTATACTGATTTGTAAAAGGAGGTTTGAATGAAAAAGCGGTTATTGAAAATATTAATGCTATTATTTTTTTAATTGGAAATTTAACATTTTTCAGAATATGTTGTGAAAGACGGGAAAGTTTTTTATAATGGTAAGGAAGTTTGGGTTGAGGATATGAAGAGTTTTAGGATTTTAAATGATAAAATTGCGGTAGATAGTCAGAATGTATATTTTTAGAGGATATAGGACAATTTCGACATATGGTAGAAATTCAAAAGATTTTTATTGGTGTTTTTCAAAAGAAAGAAAAAGAAGAACAAAAAAAGAAATAAAATATGATGTTAAAAAGATTGAGTTAATTTCCTAGCAGAGAAAAAAAGATAGATATTTTTATTTTTTTAAAGTATAATAAAAAAATATATGCTGTATATGGACTCAGTGGTGAATCTTTTTTTGGAATACAAGATGTAGATTATGAAACTTTTTAAAGAAGTATCTGGAAAAGTTTTAGTGAAAGATAAAAATAAAGTTTATTTTGTTAGACTATCTGGTGGATTTTGTAGTTATTCAGGTGATTATTGTCAATCATTTTTTTCTTGGTATGCCAGAAATAAAAGGAATAGTTCCTAAAAAAATTTTAAAGTTATTATAGATAATTCAGATTATGATAAAATATTTGTCGAAAAATGATGGGAAACTATATTTTATGAAATCTAATCCATATTCTGAAGAGGATTTTAAACTTGAAGAATTAAAGCAAAGTAGATATAAAAACTTTTAAAGCCTTTTGGAGTATAAACTTATAAAAGACAAAAATAATATATATTTCTTTAAAGATAATAAATTTATAAAATTTGAAAAAGGCAGATGCAAATACATTTGAAGTTATTGGGAACGGCTATGCAAGGGATAAAAAGCAATATTTATTTTTTTGTATCCAAACTTGGAATATATGATGCCAATAAAAATGGAGGCAGATAGAAAGTCGTTTAACTTGATTAAAGTTGGAGAAGATTATACATCTTATGCGAGAGATAAGAAAAAAACATTTATTGTGATGGAAGGATATTAGAAGGTGCAGATTACAAGACATTCAGAATTTTTTTAAAGAAAAAGATGAAAATGGAGAAGAAATTGTGAAAATAAAAGATAAAAAAATCATGAATATGATGAAAATTGTCTGATAAAAAGATAGAAATAGGTTTTAGAAAAATATAAACGAAAAATATTTTTATGAGTAATAAAAGTGATAATTTCTGAGAATAGGATTTGTATATATACTTAATAAGTATTATTTAGAAAAACATAGTAGATAAAGAGGAGGTCAAATGGAAAAATTAGTAAGAAGAGGTGGTGGCGGACATTCTCACGGTGGAGGACACAGCCATTCTCATGGAAGTGGTGGAAGTCATCATTATGGTGGTCACTATGGTGGAGAACATAGTAGTGGAGAGCATTCGAGAGGACATTCAGATGGAGAAGGAGATGGAAAATCTAAAAAATCTGGTGATGATGAGCAAGAAAATTCGTCATCTTTTTGGAGAAGTCGTGGTTCTCATTCAAGCAGTTCAAGTCGAAAAAATTGTGAAAATATTGTTGATATTAAGAAAAGACAGGATTGTATTGAAAGTAATAGTAATGCTAATAATCTTGAAATATTTTTTATCTTTTGTGCTGTGATAGTTTTTATTTTTTTAAAAGATAAAAGATTTTTGGGAAAAAAATATTAAAATAAAAGATTGAAATTACAAATATTATAAATATTGCTTGGCAAATTATAAAAAAAGTAAAAAAATAGGAGAAATTATGATAGAAGGAATAATAAATATAATAAAAAAAGATGTTATCAATATTAACATTAAGTACAACAGCAGTTGCTCCAATAAATACTGAAAATACAAACCATATTGCAGATGTTGGAAAAAAAGAATTAATTTGTATTGATCCTGGACATCAAATAAAAGGAGATCCAGGCTTAGAAGAAGTTGCACCAGGCTCATTGGAAAAAAAGCCAAAAGTTTCATCTGGAGCAATGGGAGTAGCAACGAAAAAAATATGAATACCAAACTTGTGCTTGAAGTAGGATTAAAAATTAAGAGATGCATTACAAAGGTAAAGGGTTATAAAGTGTTTATGGTACGTGAAACAAATGATGTAAATATTAGTAATAAAGAACGTGCAATTAAAACAAATGAAGCAGGATGCTCATTGTATGTAAGACTTCATGCAGATGGAGTAGATAATTCTTCTGTAAATGGAGCTTCAGTATTAACTTCTTCACAAAAAAATCGCTACACACAAAGTGTTCAAAAATCCAGCGATAAATTTTCACATGATGTTCTATCTGAATACATAAAAATCAACAGGAGCAAAAAAATCGCGGGTTTCTATAGAGATGACCTTACAGGTACAAATTGGTCGAAAAGTAACTAATACATTAATTGAATTAGGATTTATGTCAAATCCCGCAGAAGATAAAAAAATGTCAACATCAGAATATCAGAATAAAATGGTATTAGGAATAGTGAATGGTATAGAAAAATATTTGAAAGAAAAGTAGAAAAGAAATAAAGTGTTTGAAGAAATAATGAGTATACATTTTTTGTTACACTTTACTTGAGAATACACTGTTGAGAAAAATTTGAAAAAAATTTCAAAAAAAGTAGTTGACAAACATTTTCTTTTTATGATAATATATATCTTGTCGATACGAAAATGTATCAACGGACAATAGAGATATTAATAATGTAAAAGAAGCAATTAAGTGTATAATCAATAAAGTCAAGTATCTTGAAAAAGATAACGTCAAGACTAATTAGGTGAAATTTAAATATATGTAAATATATTGAATGAAGAGTTTGATCCTGGCTCAGGATGAACGCTGACAGAATGCTTAACACATGCAAGTCTTTGGCGAAGCTGTGCTTGCACAGCCTAGCCAAGGCGGACGGGTGAGTAACGCGTAAGGAACTTGCCCTGCAGTCAGGGATAACAGACGGAAACGACTGATAAGACCTGGTAAAGTCAGGCGGACTCATGTCCAGCCTGATGAAAAAGAGATGCTGCAGGAGAGCCTTGCGTCCTATTAGCTTGTTGGTGGGGTAACGGCCCACCAAGGCGATGATAGGTAGCCGGCCTGAGAGGGTGGACGGCCACAAGGGGACTGAGATACGGCCCTTACTCCTACGGGAGGCAGCAGTGGGGAATATTGGACAATGGGGGCAACCCTGATCCAGCAATTCTGTGTGCACGATGAAGGTTTTCGGATTGTAAAAGTGCTTTCAGCAGGGAAGAAAAAAATGACGGTACCTGCAGAAGAAGCGACGGCTAAATACGTGCCAGCAGCCGCGGTAATACGTATGTCGCAAGCGTTATCCGGAATTATTGGGCATAAAGGGCATCTAGGCGGCCAGATAAGTCTGGGGTGAAAACTTGCGGCTCAACCGCAAGCCTGCCCTGGAAACTATGTGGCTAGAGTACTGGAGAGGTGGACGGAACTGCACGAGTAGAGGTGAAATTGCAGATATGTGCAGGAATGCCGATGATGAAGATAGTTCACTGGACGGTAACTGACGCTGAAGTGCGAAAGCTAGGGGAGCAAACAGGATTAGATACCCTGGTAGTCCCTAGCTGTAAACGATGATTACTGGGTGTGGGCATGAAGAGTGTCCGTGCCGAAGCTAATGCGATAAGTAATCCGCCTGGGGAGTACGGCCGCAAGGCTGAAACTCAAAGGAATTGACGGGGACCCGCACAAGCGGTGGAGCATGTGGTTTAATTCGACGCAACGCGAGGAACCTTACCAGATCTTGACATCCTGCGTAGGCCTGCGAGAGCAGGCTGTGCCTTCGGGAACGCAGAGACAGGTGGTGCATGGCTGTCGACAGCTCGTGTCGTGAGATGTTGGGTTAAGTCCCGCAACGAGCGCAACCCCTATTGCTAGTTGCCATCATTAGGTTGGGAACTCTAGCAAGACTGCCTGCGAAGAGCAGGAGGAAGGTGGGGATGACGTCAAGTCATCATGCCCCTTATGATCTGGGCTACACACGTGCTACAATGGCCGGTACAGAGAGCCGCAAGGCGGCAACGCCAGCCAATCTTTAAAAGCCGGTCCAAGTTCGGATTGAAGTCTGCAACTCGACTTCATGAAGCTGGAATCGCTAGTAATCGCAGATCAGCAATGCTGCGGTGAATACGTTCTCGGGTCTTGTACACACCGCCCGTCACACCACGAGAGTTGTCTGCACCTGAAGCTGCCGGTCCAACCGCAAGGAGGAAAGCATCTAAGGTGTGGATAGTGATTGGGGTGAAGTCGTAACAAGGTATCCGTACCGGAAGGTGCGGATGGATCACCTCCTTTCTAAGGAGAAACAAGCACTGCTTCTTTATATATCTTTATAACTGTTAGGACAATGGGAAATGAATAGTAGGTAAAAAGATTATAACTGAAACTGGAGTAAAAAGTTATTCTGGATATAAAAAGCTAATAAGGGCACACGGAGGATGCCCTAGGCAGCAACAGCCGATGAAGGACGTGATAAGCTGCGATAAGCCGGGAGAAGATGCACATAATCATTGATCCCCGGATTTCCGAATGGGTAAACCTGCATGCCTGGAGGGCATGCGTGAAAACGGCAAGCCTGCGAACTGAAACATCTAAGTAGCAGGAGGAAAAGAAAGTAAAAAAACGATTCCCCTAAGTAGCGGCGAGCGAACAGGGGAAAAGCCCTAAACCGTGCCAGTGTCAAGCGGACAGCGTTGCTGGCACGGGGTTGCGGGACTTCCATTAACGGATTGTCATAATGTTTAATCTGTATATGTGTAAGTGGAATCAGCTGGGAAGCTGAACCAGAGAAGGTGAAAGTCCTGTAGAACATAAAGCATATATGGAGACTGGAAGCACCCGAGTAGCGTCAGGCACGAGGAATCTGGCGTGAATCAGCGTGGACCAAATCACGTAAGGCTAAATACTGTTGTTGACCGATAGTGAAGAGTACCGTGAGGGAAAGGTGAAAAGAACCCTGAGCAAGGGAGTGAAACAGAATTTGAAACCGTGTGCTTACAAACGGTAGGAGCACATCATGTGTGACTGCGTGGATTTTTGGTTAATCATCCTGCGAGTTATGGCTGGTGGCAAGGTTAATAGACGGAGCCGAAGGGAAACCAAGTCTTAACAGGGCGACAAGTCGCCAGCCATAGACGCGAAACCTAGTGATCTAGGCCTGTCCAGGCTGAAGCTGAGGTAAGACTCAGTGGAGGGCCGAACTCACCGCCGTTGAAAAAGTTGGGAGATGAGATAGGTCTAGGGTGAAAAGCCAATCGAACTAGGAGATAGCTCGTTCTCTCCGAAATGCATTTAGGTGCAGCCTTGAACTGAGATATGTGGGGGTAGAGCTCTGTATGATCTAGGGGGCGTACTGCTTACCGAAATCAAGCAAACTGCGAATACCATATATCATGTTCAGGAGTGAGTCCGTGGATGACAAGGTCCTCGGACGAGAGGGAACAGCCCAGACCGCCAGCTAAGGTCCCCTAATTATGTCTAAGTGGGAAAGGAGGTGGACATTCATAGACAACCAGGAGGTTGGCTTAGAAGCAGCCATGCCTTGAAAGAGTGCGTAATAGCTCACTGGTCGAGAGTGCCTGCGCCGAAGATGTAACGGGGCTAAGACATAAACCGAAGCTGCGGAAGATACACTGTATCTTGGTAGGAGAGCGTTCTGTAGGCCGTCGAAGGGATGCCGCAAGGCCGTCCTGGAGGTATCAGAAGCGAGAATGCAGGAATGAGTAGCGAGAAGGCGGGCGAGAATCCCGCCGGCCGGAAGTCCAAGGTTTCAGGGGAAGGCTTGTCCGCCCTGGGGAAGTCGGGACCCTAAGCATAAGCAAAATTGTGACGGCGAATGGAAAACAGGTTAATATTCCTGTACCGCTGTTATCGCTTGAGAGACGGAGTGACGCAGGAAGGTATGCGAGAAGGCTGACGGTTTAGCCTTTCTAAGGGCCCAGCGTGGGCGTGCAGGCAAATCCGCACGCCTAAACGTGAGACCTGACGGGGAAGTGCATTTGCATAAGTCGCAGATCCTACACTGCCAAGAAAAACTTCTATCGATGAGAACCAGCGCCCGTACTGTAAACCGACACAGGTGGACAGAGTGAGAAACTTAAGGCCGACAGGATAACTCTAGCTAAGGAACTCTGCAAAATAGCCCCTGTAACTTCGGGAGAAGGGTGCCTGACATACCTGAAGGAGAGAAGCGCTCCCAGGGGAAACAGGCCGCAGTGAAGAGTCTCAAGCAACTGTTTACCAAAAAAACACAGGTCTATGCTAAGCTGAAAGGCGACGTATATGGGCTGACACCTGCCCAGTGCCGGAAGGTTAAGAGGAGGAGTGAGAGCCTCGATTTGAAGCCCCGGTGAACGGCGGCCGTAACTATAACGGTCCTAAGGTAGCGAAATTCCTTGTCGGGTAAGTTCCGACCCTGCACGAATGGTGAAATGATTTGAGAGCTGTCTTGGCTGGAGACCTGGTGAAGTTGTAATGCCGGTGAAGATACCGGCTACCTGCAGTAGGACGGAAAGACCCCGTGGAGCTTTTACTGTAGCTTGGCATTGGGTTCTGGCAATGTGTATAGGATAGTTGGGAGACTGTGATGCAATGGCGTCAGCCATTGCTGAGTCGCTGTTGAATACCAACCATATGCTGTCGGAATTCTAATCTGGCAACGGAGACAGTGCTAGGTGGGCAGTTTGACTGGGGCGGTCGCCTCCCAAAGAGTAACGGAGGCGTTCAAAGGTTCCCTCAGGCTGGATGGAAATCAGCCTAAGAGTGCAAAACGCATAAGGGAGCTTTGACTGCAAGACTGACGGGTCGAGCAGGTACGAAAGTAGGAGTTAGTGATCCGGCGGTTCCGCATGGAAGGACCGTCGCTCAACGGATAAAAAGCTACCCTGGGGATAACAGGCTGATACTTCCCAAGAGTCCATATCGACGGAAGTGTTTGGCACCTCGATGTCGGCTCGTCTCATCCTGGGGCTGGAGAAGGTCCCAGGGTTGGGCTGTTCGCCCATTAAAGAGGCACGCGAGCTGGGTTCAGAACGTCGTGAGACAGTTCGGTCCCTATCCACTGCAGGCGCCTGAATATTGAAAAGATCTGACCTTAGTACGAGAGGACCGGGTTGGACAGACCTCTGATGTATCAGTTGTCACGCCAGTGGCATGGCTGAGTAGTCACGTCTGGCACGGATAACCGCTGAAAGCATCTAAGCGGGAAGCCGGCTTTGAGATGAATATTCGTAGTATCCATAGAGAACATATGGTCGATAGGCTAGGGGTGCAAAGTGCAGCAATGCATTTCAGCTGACTAGTACTAATATTACGTCTGCTTTTAAGATAATCTTTTACTGCTGCTATTTATTTCTCATTGTCTTAATGGACAGTATATATATCTAGTTTGGTGATGATAACGACAGGGATACACCCGGAAACATTTCGAACCCGGCAGTTAAGTCTGTTAGTGCCTAAAATACTTGGATTCGTCCTGGGAAGATAGGTAGTTGCCAAACTTTTTTAAATATGTGTGTCTCCGTAGCTCAGCCGGTTAGAGCATCTGACTGTTAATCAGAGGGTCGTTGGTTCGAGTCCAACCGGGGACGCCATTTTTTGTTTTATGAGGAATTTTATAAATAAAGATAAACGAGGTTATTTATGTATGATTTTACAGCCTGTATTGTAACATATAATACACCAGCAAGCGATTTGGAAAGGATAATTAAGTGTTTTCAAAAGATTAAGTTGAATTTTAAGTTGTGGATATCAGATAATTCAGAAACAGATAATTTGAAGTTTTTTTTTGAAAAGACTGATGATGCTAGAATAGAATATTTTTTTAATAATTCTAATAAAAGGATTTGGAGCTGGACATAATGTAGTTATTAATAAATTAATCAGTAATTCTAAAAATATCAGAATTTCATTTGATTATTAATGCGGATATTTATTTCGAGGAGAATATAATTGAAAAAAATTGTTGAATATATGAAAAAAATCATAATGAAATTGGGCAAAATAGGGCCAAAGAAATTAGAGATTTTGAAGGAAATTCAGTTATACTTGCAGATTGTTTCCAACACCTGCAAAATCTTATTTTTTTAGGAGATTTTTTTGCCATTTAAAAAAATATTGTTGAAAAAAATGGATTATGATTATGAAATGAAATGGGCTAATTTTTAATGAAATGATGGAGGTTCCAATTCTTTCAGGATGTTTTTATTTTTTTCTAGAGTTTCGGCATTGAAGGAGATTGGTGGATTTGATGAGCGATATTTTTATGTATATGGAAGATTATGATTTGTGTCGAAGAATTGGACAGAAATACAAAGTTATTTATTTTCCGGAAGCTGAAATATTTCATGAGCATGGAAAAAGCTTCGTATAAATCAAGAAAAATTAATGATGTTTCACGTAAAATCGGCAATTAAGTATTTTTAATAAAGTGGGGATGGTTTTTTTGATAAGGAGAAAAGTAAAAAAATAGAAAATTGTATGAGTAAATATAAAAAAATAAAAAAATTGTAGTTTATTTTTGTTATTAATAAAAAAACAATTTACTTTGCTAGAAAGGAATTTATAATTAATACTAAACCTTATTTGAATAACGGATATGCTATAAATCTTTTCAGTAGATTAAACCTAATATTTATTTTCAAATAATTAAAATAATTTAAATGGGGAATAGTATAAATTTGACTGAAATGTTGAAATTCTTATTATTAAAGTGCTATAATAAAGTGTAATATATATTCAAATTTATCTAAAATTTTAACTGTTAAAAATGTATAAACTTAAAGTTTTGAGTAAAATAGTCATAGTTTTTTTGAGTTCGATTCATAAATTAAAAAAAGGAGATACAGAATATGAAAAAAAAATATTTTTTTAGAGCAGTTTTGCTTATGCTAATGGGAAATATGGCATTTGCTGCAGGAGATAGCCAAAATACAATAAGTTCTCAGCAAGTTGAAACAAGTGTGGTTCAGGCAAAAGAAAAAATTGAAGGGAATTTAAATAAAGTTGAAAATAGTGTAAAAGCTAAAAAAGGAAAGTTAGATAAATTCATTTCTAAAGTAAAAGGTAAAAGTTGGAAATTAGTTTGGGATGATGAGTTTAATGGAGATCGTTTAGACAGTACAAAGTGGGCTTACTGGGAAAATGGAAATCCTTGGAATGCTGGTAATTATGTTGATGAAAATGGGAAATTGGTAAACCAGTATGGATTTGATGCAAAACAGTATTATTTGAGAGATAATGTTAAAGTTGAAAATGGTAATATGGTTATAACATTGAAAAAGGAAAATGATAAAAAAGTAAATGTGGATGGGGTTGAAAGAAAAATTCTTTATAGTTCAGGAGCAATTCACACAAGAAATCTTTATAATGTTAAATATGGTAAAATCGAAATGAGAGCGGCTATGCCTAAGGGGATTGGAACTTGGCCTGCATTTTGGCTATGGCCTGAAGGATATTCTCAGGCTGCTGGAAAACTAGCGAATCGGTGAAATTGACATAGTGGAAACTGATGGCGGTGAAATGAACCGTGTTACAGGTACAGCTCATGTTCTAAGAAGTGACAATACTTATGAATCATTTGAAGGCAGTGACTATAAAATAGGCAAATGGTCTAAAGAAAAGTTGACAAATTTTAATACTTATGCGGTAGAATGGGATGACAAAGAAATAAAATGGTTATTTAACAATAAAGTATATAAAAGATTTACCTACAAGGAATTAGAGAAAAAAAGGATTGCAAAATCCATTTAACCAACCATATTTTATAATGATAAATGTGGCTTTGAGTAAAAAGACTGGAGAAGATGGAGATGTTGACTTTTCCAACAGAGATGAAAGTTGATTATGTAAGAGTTTATCAGAAAAAAATAGATTAATTCCAGTTTGATTAATAGAAATAATTTAGACAGAAAGACTTTTTGATTTAGTGAAGAAAGTTTTTTTCTGTCTTTTTTTAAAAAAGGAGCATATCTCACTTATGAGATGGCTCCTTGCTAAACAATTATATCAAATTTTAATAGTAAAAAAATCAGAAACTCAATTTAAATCCAAGTCCGCCTCTGATATTTTTTTACCCTTCGTATCATATCCCAAATTTGCTGTCACACCAAATCCTGTATTTCCCACTCCAATATTTAAGTCAAATTTTTCCATTTCCTTTTCTATCTTCCTTTTCATTTCTCAAATTATACCAATCTGCAGTAGTATAACGAACTCTAGCCTGATTTAATCTATTAAGTTTTCCAAGTTCGCTTTCATACGCAGCCGAAAGTCCCGACTGAAAGTTGAGTTCCCTGCAGTTAGTGGCTGAATATATTTAAACTCCGCTCCAATTTCAGGCTTAACTGAGAAATAATCATTTCCTTTAACTTCCAAGTTTATTTGACCATTATCTTCTTTTATGTCTGTAAATCGTCCATATTCCATTTTTAAAGCTCCATAAGGTCGCAAATGAGTTTTTTCAGACAATCTTATATCGTAGCCTAATTCATTTTTTAAAGCTGCTCCATAAGTGTAATAATTAGCTTTAGACTCAAATGTGTCATCTACAACCCAGAATTTACGGTGCATACTATTTACTCCGCCAAATACATCTCCTGAAATTGTCCATCTTAATGAACCATTTTGATCACTTTTTGGCGATATTGTTTTAAATATTCCAGCTTTAATCATTGTATCTTGTTCAGTTGATTTTCCTAAATCTTTAAATTTAAATTGATTTGTAACAGCACCAGCATACCATCCGGAAGAATCTCCCATTTTAAGCGCTTCACCTTCATGAACATAGACTACTCCATAAGCATTGCTGTCATAGTCTATAACTCCAGCTGTATCTGTTTTATACTCATCTTTTGTTCCAAATATCTTAATCTTGTCATTTTGCTTAACTGGATTTTTCCATTCGTTTCGTAAATATCCAATTTCCTTATCTAATTTATTCCCAGTTGAATTAATACGTTCTTGAGTATTTGAATATTCATAACCTTTCATTTCAGTTTACAGCCCTGTGCAAATATCTTTTTCTCATCTTTTCTCAAATCATTCAACTTATTAAAGAGCTGTTTTTCTCTTAGAATTTATATCTTCAATTCCATATCTTTGTTCAAGCTCCATCTAAAAATGTCCGGTATCCGTGTCATTTTTATTTGCAAAATCAGTATAAGGAATTTTTATCATATACTGTTTTTTATTGGTGCTGCTACATTTCCAGATTCCACTAGGTGCGCTTTTCCAAGTCAAACTTGCTGAATCTACATTTACTCAGCCCTAGCACTCCCAAAGCTAGTCATTATACGGCTGCAGAATAGTCATCTCCTAGTTTGAACTGCGTTTTGTATTAGTATTGGTAACTTCTGTTCCATTATTAAATTTATCATGAAGTCCTGGTAAATGTGTTCAAACCTTGGATAGGATTTATGTATAATTCCTGAAGAGTATCTACATACATTCCTATAGTTGACATTTCTCTTACTGAAATATCCATATTGCATCATTGCTGCTACTATTATTATTATTGTTATTATCAAAATTATGACCTGTTTTCACACGGCATATTTAATGTTGTAACTCCTGTAAAAACTGTAGAAATAGGCATTTTGATGCTTGCAGCAAAGTGCTATATCTGTGTCAACTTTGATGTTTCGTTTATACGGCAGTATCGGTATTGATACTGGACTTGGATGCGCTGGAACTTTGTTACTACGATTTTTCTACTAGTTCATATTAACTCCGTTCTACAGAAGATGCAGTTTGTTGAAGTATTAGTCTCCTTGAACTTTGGTACTACTGCATGCTTCGTTATATACTCCCACACTCTACCAGCAATACGATTTTGTATTGTTCCATAATTTTTAATGATTCCTCCATTTTTGTAACTACACCTTTTATTCCAGTTCCAGTCTCACGCAGTTGGTGTTGTCTGAATTATTCCATAATTTTCTCCAGTAGCATGATCGTCAATATACATTCCAAATTGGTATCATTACCTTCCAGGTTAATAGTATCCTATGTTTATTGCTTTTGAGACCAGAACCTGATAGCATTCCGACACTGCTGTCTGTGACACACTGTTCCATGGTTTTCTATTGTTCCTCATTGATCTCGTACTTCCTGTTGCCATTTCCAATTCCGTATTTTTCCAGTTGTCACATCACTTGGACCAACATCAATTCGTTCCATAGTTTTGGCCAATTCCTTGAGGATGAATAAATTCAACATTTTCCAGTTCCTGATTTAAAATCAATATCTCCACGATTTATAAAATCTTGAGATGAATAAATCCCATAGCTGTTGACTTTCCATCAGTCACAATCTTTGACTCAGTTTCAATTGTTTCCGCCTAAACTTTTGTGGTGCTCTAGAATAGATATAGACTGAGTTTTCTCCTCATATGAACATCACTTGAGTGCCTTTGTTTTTATATCACGTCTTAGTATTTGCTGCCGTTATCAAATATCCAGTGAATCTTTGCCCTAACTTTCATATCTACATTTCCTTAACAATTGTAGGTTTTGGCTCTACGGTAGCATCACGTCAATGTATATTCCGACCGCATTATCGTTTGCTACATTAATTTTTCCTGCAATAAGATTGACATCCAGTCGCTTTGAGAATAAATTCCTCTCCCATTATCATCTACATTTTATTGTACCACCATTCATTTCTATGTTTTCTAGACAAAATACCAATGAAGATACTGTCCAATATTTATTATACTATTGCTCTTACTCTAGTTCCATTTCTCAGTTTTCCAATATATAAACTTTTGTCTTTTGGATCATCCTCATACATTCCTATTGATTCATTTCCAGGAGAAGTTGGAGCAACATTTATTATCCCAAAATTTTTCAAATCAGTATTATTTGTTCCATACATTCCAAATGATTGCGTACCACGTATATTAATTATTCCAGATTGGTACGACATGGTATCAGGATCTTCACCTTCATAATTTGTAACAGCTCCAAAAATTAGATCCCATTCCGATTGCATGATTGCTTCCTTCCATTGTAAAGTACCTTTCATTTTTACACCGACAAGTCAGGCTTTAGATGTAGATGGAACAGATCTACTGTAGTGATCGATACTGTTATTTTTGTAAATATTCAACTCGCTCCATCCCCTATACATTGTAATTACGCCCCATGGCAAATTCATAATATCTATTTTTCCCAAAATTTTCTGCGATGTACAGCGCTATCTAAAATAAGGCTCGTTAGATGGATCTGATAGCCAAACCTGTAGCAAGCGTCTATTTCTACACGAAAAGTCCCAAAATTCAAATGAGTTTTTACCGCCGACACATGTTGACCAGAACTCACCATATTTGAATTATTTGTTCCATACATTCCAACTGCTCCATCATTAGAGTGTTACTGTTACACCTGGTACACTACTATACTCCACTTCTAATTTTACAGCATTATAAGTTTATTAATCCATCCATATCAGCAATCCTACCTGCACATCCCAGCATCTGTTCCTGTCATCGAAAACTTTACCTTTATTCCAATTTCTGTCGTACTATATCAACTGATTTTTGAACTTCCAGCGATTACTGCAAGTCCCACTGGTGCTAAAAATCTATCATCTATCGCATTCATTTGAGCAACAGTCAATTCCCGGCTCACTGAACCAAATGCCTCGGCTACGCAATCTTGGATTTTTGATACAACTGATCTTTTTGTAAATACTCTCGCTATCTCCGAATCACTCTGTAAACTGGTTTCATATCAACTGCACGATTTTTATCGAGATTGTGGCATCATCCAAACTTAAACGCATCGCATGAATTTGTCCATTTGAGACTTGTATTACTTCTATTATTTCACTACAGCTGGACTCTCAGGCTATCATTACAGCCTTTGTTTTCTACATCTCATAACACATGGGTGTTACAGAATTTCATAAAATCTACGCTTTACTACACTACATCACAAGAGAAAGCACATCAATGTAGTATTGTTACAAATTTACAACATTTGGTCTGAGGCGATCAAAAGCATGTCCAATGGCTTCTTCCCGATCTAGACCAGTGTCGCATCTTTCGTATTAATTGCATTTCATGAAACTTCACTTGTACTGTCGAGTGTGGTAGTGCACCTTTCCTTTATATTCCTACTTTGCTACCTTCTAAATCAATTTTGCATTATTAGTTGAAAACAGTATCTCATTGAACTATCTGATCACTTTATCCAGTGGCCGTATTACACACGGCTGCATTTGCAGCGAGAAGTCCAAATTTTGTACTATTAGTTTGAGAATCCTATTCCACCTATTATGGAAATATTCATGGCGTTGAAGAGAGTGAAGTTTGTATCTATTGTTATTATTTCAGCATGCATTTGCATGAACTGCTCCCAGCATTACTATCATGTGTAATATTGTTGTTCGCATGTACACACATGATCTGTCCACTGTATATATATAAAGCATCTGTACTCCTAATATATTTAACATCTTTACTTTATCTCTCCATGCCCCTTTATAATGCCCTTGCCAGTTATTATGAAAATCCATTTATTCCATATTGCCAACCTCCCCAAGTTGTTTTAATCGAAATGTATCTCGCTGTGGCTGAATTTCAACATCATTTCCTTCTGAAAAGTGATTAACGGACGCACTTTTTCCTACTCGCACCAGTTAATAAAATGCAAGGCTGACTCTGTATTTAAAATCTTTTTACTTTTTAGCAAATGATTTAATTTTGCTAAATTCCTTTTTAAATTATTTGTCATATTTCTTCCTTTCTAAAAATCAAAGAAATCTGTTTAAACTATACATTTCTTTTCTTTATCTATAGATTTCAACTTTTTAATGCAGATAAAATATCGATTTTATTCCTGAGTATTCTACCATTTCCTTAATACAACACAGATTTATTATATCCAGAAGGAGTCGATCCTCGTTACTAGAAAATAATAAGATATGTATTCTATTATTTCTTTAAATAGGATTTGGCATACAACGTGCACAACCTTAGAGTATATTAGCCTTTCACCTAATTATATAAAGAGTGAAAAGTAAACTCTCAATTTAACAAAATACAGCAATCTTATGTTATAGAAAATTTGGTACAAAATTTGTGAGAAACGGTGTTCAAATACAGAAAAGGATAAAATTCAGAGGCGGGAAATAGTTAAGCAGGATTGATAAAAGCATATATTTTTCACTCACGCTTTTAGGCAGGAGTGGCTCATATTTCAATTTAAAAGAAAATATTTTATATCTGTAGAAACAATATTAGTTGACATATGAATGATTTGCTGACTAATCATCCAAAGAATAATGTTTTTATCACTTTCTGTTGAACTTTTATCTTTTCCAGAAATTGTCAGTCATTGGGGTTTATTCCAGATTCTCAAATTTTCGCGTCAATGGCATTTCATTGTTTCATCGTTCCATGTAATTCCGCTATCATATTCAGGAGCATATAAATCTGTGCATTTATAAGTAAACTTGTATCTCACCTTCAAGTGTTAAAAGCCATGTACAGCAAAATAGCTACTGGAATATAAAACACAGCTTTATTTTCAGCAGATACCTCTGCATGACCATTTTTCCAAAAAGTCGACATGTCCTCTCAAATCCAACTGCCAGTACCGTAAACGACTTCCCTTTATCACACACGCAAACCACTTTCCTTGGAGTGTGCTTTTGTCTGGAAGTGAAGTCCACGGTAAAACGCCTTTTAGATTTTGAATGGTTATCTTGAACCCAGAAGTCCATTGTAAGTCCCGATTCTTCAAAGGATGTTATATGTTTCCACAAAGAGATCCTTCTCATCTCCAAAAACTTTGGCTCAATTACTGCCTAAGCCTTTTGATAGGGTTTGTCTTTTATTGTAAAATTGTTCATTAGTCTACTCCTTTTTACGAAATTTAATTGCTTTGTTCCCACATTTACATAATATGATAATCTCCTGAAACTTCTTGCATACCCAGTCCTGATGCTCCAAGTACCATTTTACAGTCTGATACACTGTTTAAAGTCTCGTTTCTGACATTTTCATCCCAAATCTCTGTACAATGAAGCTTCGTAATGCTACTCTCATATCGTGTACGAGCCGACACCTGAGACATAAGTAATCAGTTCATAAATTTATATTTTGCAAGTCAGTTTTGTAAACAACTCATATTCATCGTTATTTTCAATTTCTTCTCTAAATATCAATAACTAATTTTACAATGTTGCTCTTTGCTCTTCGTTAAAGCCTCCAATGTATGTAAATTTCACAATGTCAGCACTCTTAAAACTAGGTCAGTTGACCTTTACAAGCGATCTCTGCATGACAAAGCCGATCCTTACATTGTCTCCTCCGTAAACATGCATTTTTACCCTCCAGCACGTTTTTATCATAAGCGGAGTTAATTTTTCAGGGCGTGGTAGCACCATGTAGTTATTTGAACATCTGGTAATGTTTATCAGGCATTTTATAAAGTTTCGCCGTAGGCAATTACGAAATGTGGTCTGCACTTGCTTTGGAAGCTGAGTACGGGCTTCTTGGATCAAGGCAGTTTTTCTGCTATGAAGAAATTTCTTTACATAAGTTTTAAATTTGTTCATGGCACAGCTCGCTCTCATCATCATCAATTACTAGAAGTCGATGGCTGCAATGTCATAATCTCCTTTGGCAAGCTTCCGTAAAACTTCATCAGTTGAAACTTGTAAATATTTTGCACTCCATCCTTGTAAACTGGATACCCATTTTCATACGCATGTAGTACTCCACGCTGCATTTTCCAAAAGATTTTGCGTACCAAGAATATTTTGTTTCCATTTTGCGGATTTTCACAGAACGGTCAACATGCAAGATTCTGCGCAAAAATTCTACAACAAAAGTCAATCATTGCTAGAGATTCTGTGCACTTCCTGATGACGAATATCAGCCTTTTCAATGCATTTTCCTCTCACATCCAGCATTCACTGTGTCATACGTATAAATTTCCTGCAGGTACACATCGTTCTGACATTTACCTAATATCGTCATTTTGCATTATTTAAAATATGTTTAGATAATTGAGATGCCATCAGCCATGGCATGCCTGTCACTAAATATGTTTTCATATTTTTCCCTCCTAGTGATTACTGTAATTTAGCAGTCTTTTATTTTATCACCACTGATTCGATTATACAATCATTTCGAACAGAAGTGCATTAAATGGACTTGACATAATAAAAAGGGCATATAATAGTAGTAAGAAATATTTTAATGAAAATTTAAAAATTTTAAATTAAGGATGTGAATGAAATGCGTAATTATCTTAAAAATGCTGATGAAGTGGCAAGATGGAGTGCTTATCAGATTACTACAAAAATATTAAAATTTAAGTCACAAGGGACAAAGTCTTTGCTAGGACTTCCGTGCCTACTTGCCGCTTATGACTTATCGGAACTGATAAATTTGTATAATGAAGGATATTGTCGTTTGAAAATGTCGTGACTTTTAATATGGATGAATATGTGGGATTAAAGCCTGAAGATCCGCAAAGTTATCACTATTTTATTAAATAGTGCAAGAACACTGCAACTTAGTCGTGGAGATGAATTGCACGAAAATCTTTATGTTAAGCATAGGGAACTGTATGATAGATACAGAGAGAAGCTGTACAACAAAGAAACTAAATTGCTGAGAACTCTTAAAGCTAGTATAATCCACAAACATAATACCTTCGTTCAAATATGGTATAAGTGTGATGGTAGCGAAAGAGAAAAAATACTAGATAGTGCAAGGTTAAACCTAAAACATTATGATAATAAGACAATCAGCAGTTAAGCCTGAAAAAGGAAAGCTCAACGACTATCCTCGTGAGTGCAGTACAAGCGATTGGTACTGGAAGTGGTTTCGCCTCAAGTCTTGAAATAGGATATGGATAAGATATAGTCTGTGTGCTAGAGATAACAGAAGTTCATAAGATATAAACATCTTTGAGAACTGCATAAGTAGTAGCGCATTTATGTGAACTGACGCTTCCCACTGTGGGGGTTTTTAAAACTTTTAAAAATATTTAAAAAGTACACTTTTTAATAGATAAAAATGGTAGGATATATAGTATAATATCTCGATGAAAAAGGGAGTGTGATATCTATGTATTTAACTTTAAAACAACAGGTAAAACATCTTAGTAAAAAGGAGTTTAGAAATTTAAAACATTTGTGCTATATATAGCTAAGAATTTAAAGAATCAGGCTACATAATGTTAGACAATACTATTTTAAAATAAATAAAAAGTATTTAAGTTATAACGTAAAACTATAAGATGCTTAAAAAAATAGTGAGAACTATAAAGTTAAATTCAATATGGCTCAACAAACCCTAAAAGAAGTAGACGAAGTTTCAAATCATTTTTGGACTTTTAAAACTTGCTAAGAATGGTCAATATGATAATATAAAATTACCTAAATATCTACTATGATGGTTTTACAACTCTGTTATAGGTTTTGTTAGATTAAAAATGGTATGCTGATTATTTCCTTATTCAAATTTGTTTGACTCATCAGGAAGTTAAAATTAAAGCTACCACCAGTAATAAGAAACGAAGATAAAAGAGATTAGAATAATACCAAAACAATATTTTAGGTACTTTTGAAATTCAATATACTTATGAAGTAGAGGAAGTTCAAAGGGAATTAAATACAGAAAAATGCACTAGGAATTGATTTAGAGTATAAACAATCTTTGCACTTGTGTTACAAATACTGGAGCTCATTCATAATAGATGGTAGAAAATTAAAAATCAATAAATCATTACTATAATAAGATAAATGCAAAATTACAAAGCATAAAAAGATAAGCAAAGATAGAGCATATAACATTGAGGCAAAAGAGAATAGCTAGAAAGAGAAATAATCGTATAGAAGATTATCTTTCAAAAGCAGCAAGAATAATAACATTATTGTCTTAATAATGATATAGGAAAAACTAGTTCTAGGATATAATGAAGATTTTTCAAAGAAATTCAAATATAGGAAGTATAAACAATCAAAACTTTGTAAGATATCCCATATGGAAAATTAAGAGATAAATTAATATATCTAGTAAAACTATATGGAATAGAATCTAAAGCTACAAGAAGAGTTATACATCAAAAGCAAGTTTCTTTGATGGAGATGAAATCAATATATGATAAAGAAAATCACAAGAATATAAATTCAGTGGAAAAAGGATAAAAAGAGGACTATATCAAACAAGCACAGGTAAACTCATAAAATGCGGATTGTACTGGAGCATTAAACATATTAAGAAAGTAAAAGTTGTGACTTTAAGCGTCCTATACAATAGAGTGCTGAACGAACGCCTAAAAGAATAAGAGTAGTAAAGTTATCAAACTTTAGAAAATTTTTAAATATTTTGAAGATTTTAGAACCCCGCGACTTTAGTCGTGGAGGTTCAGGAATGAGAACTTTAAGCATACTAATATAAAAAGAAAAATATACTATTCTAAATGGATGTGCTGAAGATTTAGAGGAAGAATGTCATAACTATGAGGAAAAATATCTGGCGGGATTCAGCTGTTTTTTGGGCGGAGTTGGAGAAGATGGGCATATTGTATTTAATGAGCCAGGTTCATCGCTTTCTTCACATACACGCGACAAGGATCTGACTTATGGCACAATGGCAAATTCTAGATTTTTGACAATGATATTGAAAAAGTGCCTAAAATCACCTTGACAATTGGTGTGGGACGCTTATGGATTCAAAACGAAGTTATGATTCTTGCAAATAGGTATAAAAAATACCTGCAGTTTATCATGGAGTAGAAGGCGGAGTTAATCATCTTGGACACTTCGGCTTTTGCAGCTGCATAGAAGGGCGAGTGCTGGTGATTGATGAGAGATGGCGGCTGGATAGTAAAGGTTAAGACTTATAAGTATTTTAAGGAAAATTGAGGCTAAGAATTTGGATTTGGAAAAATATAAAAATATTTGATAGAATTGTAAAATAAGTTTTATTAATTTTAATATTGTTAATGAATGTTTTTTCAAAAGTCTTATATATTTTTCTTTCTCAAAAGCAAGAGAAATCAATTGTCATTTCTGTCTCCTGGCTTGTCTAGTATTTTTAATTTGATTTAGTTATTTACAGATTAAGTAGAATAAGAAAAACATCTTGACTCAAAAATATTCTAATATAGAAAGGAACTATTGTTAAGATGATTATAAAATGCAAAGATATTTGATGAGGAGAATTATTGGAAAATGCGGTTTTTAGAAGGAAATTTATAAAAGATAGTGAATTTTTCTTTTGATTGATAAAAAGAATTGGAAAATCAGGATATTGATGCTGAGGGATGATTTTGTCGCCAGGTTTATTGATTTGCAGATTAATGGATGCGGAGGAGTGCTGTTTAATGATGATATTTCTAGGAAGCGTTGAAATAATGAATGAAACTAATAAAAGATATGGGTGTATCATTTTGCTTTTACGCTTATAACTCTCTCCAGATGAGAAAATAGAGGCTATTGAACTTGTGAAGGAATGGAGTGATAAGGAGGAAATTGGAGTTTTGGGGCCTCATATTGAAGCACTATTTATATAAGTGTGGAGGGGATTCATCGTTCTGAATATATAAGAGTTTGTCGGATGAGATGATTGAGAAAATAGCTACAGGCAGGACCAAAAAGTTACTAGAATAATAACGATAGCACCTGAAAAGGCTAGAAGTTGAAACAATTTGAAAAATTGAGGGATGCTGGGATTAAATGTGCTATTGGGCACGACAGTGCACGCTTATAAGGAGTGTGTGGAAAAGAAGGAATATTATGCTGAACCCATTTGTATGCTGCAAATGTCTGAGGACTGGATCTGAGAGAGCCCTAGTTGTTGGATTTTTATTCAACAACGATACTATCGAGGTGCGGATATTAGTTGGTGGACTCTCATGTAGATTGCCTCTGTGTCGCCATGTAATATGAATGACGTTTAGCGTGTGGATGTGTAGACAGATGCAGTTATTGGAAACAGATAACATGCGGGAATTTATGTTTAGAAGGCAGGAGTTTTGTGCTAGGGATGAAAATGCATTTCCAGGAAAGGACCTTTGTGGGATCTCGCTTGTTACTGATAAAGAGTGCAAAATCTAGTGGAAGAGTTCACATTTCATTTGAGGAAGCACTCAGAATGGCAACTTTTACTCCTGCTGAAGCGGGTGGCTATTGATGAAATATGGATTTATAAAAGAGGGATATTTTGCAGATTTGACATATTTTGATGAAAAGTTTAGTGAAGGGACAATAAGCAAGGGAAATTGACTAGATATTAAGGATATTTGTATAAATAAAACTTAGAAATTTCAGGATTTTTAAAATTGTAAAATATAAGTGGAAAAATTTGAAAAGATAGTTTGTGTTATACTTTAATTGAAAAATAGTTTGGTAAAAATTACTCAAAAACGGAAGAAAAGTTTTTGTATATTTTTATTTTGTCAACTTAGCTTTTTGGCTTGTAATTTTGAAAACTATATGATATTAGGCAAGTTTACTAGAAACTGCTTCAAAATCGAGATATTAAATTGAAATTATAGAGACTTATTTTTGTCTGATTTTAAAGGTTATAGTATACTATGTAAATAAAAAGTTTTTGATTTTCATTTAGGAAACAAAATTGTATTAGGAAATTGTAAAAAGTAATGGGTATAAAATTTAGTGATGAGTTTAAAAATCTCACAAAAATTGAAACGGAAGATTAAAATTGATAAAACCTGTATTAATGGAATTTTACAAACTTTTACAATGGATCAAAATCAAAATTGTATATTATCGGGAGATAAGAAAGAATGAAATTAAATTTAACTATCAATTTGCATAACGAAGATGAATTAAACAAATTAAAGCTTATGTGAATTGGCAAAATGAAGTATTGCACTCAAAAACTGGAGCAGGAAATGACTTTTTAGGGTTGGATGATTTGCCCTGAAACTTATGATAAAGATGAATCACAGAATTAAAAAGGCGGCTGAAAAATTAAAATGATTCGGAAGTTTTCAGTTGTAATTGAATTGAGGGTCATATTTAGGAGCGAAGGCTGCAATTGAATTTTTATCACACAGTTTTTACAATAACTTGCCAAAAGATAAGAGAAAAACTCCTGAAATTTACTTTGCAGGGACAAATATGAGCGGTGTTTACTTACAACACTTAATCGATGTAGTTGGAGATAGAGATTTCTTCAGTAAATGTAATTTCAAAAATCTGGAACCTACAACTGAGACCTGCAATTGCATCTCAGAGTATTCAAGAAAAATGCTGAAGAAAAATACGAAAAGAAGAAGCTGCAAAAAGAATTTATGCTACAACAGATAAAGCGAAGGGAGCATTAAAAACACTTGCTACAGCTGAAGGATATGAAACTTTTGTTGTACCTGACAATGTTGGAGGAAGATTTTCTGTGTTGACTGCAGTAGGACTTTTACCAATCGCTGCGGCTGGAATTGACATTGATGACTTAATGGCTGGAGCAAAAGATGCGATGAATGACTTTGCAAACAAAAATATGGATGAAAATCAGGCTTTACAATATGCGGCTGTTAGAAACATCTTGCATAGAAAAGGAAAAGATTTGGAATTAATGGTAAATTATGAACCAAGAGTTCACTATTTGGCAGAATGGTGGAAACAATTATTTGGAGAATCTGAAGGAAAAGAAGGAAAAGGACTGTATCCAACTTCAGCAGATTTCTCAGCTGATTTACACTCATTAGGTCAATATATTCAACAAGGGCAAAGATTATTTTTTGAAACAGTAGTTTTCATTGGAAAACCTGAAGTGGAATTTGTTATTGAAAGTGACAAGGAAAATCTTGATGGATTGAACTTTTATTGCTGAAAAACATTGGATTATGTAAATAAAAAGTACAACTGATGGAGTAATCTAGCGCACGTTGATGGAAATGTGCCTAACTTAGAATAAATATTCATGAGTAACCCTTATCACTTAGATATGCATTCTATTTCTTGAAAAAGCATGTGAGTAGTGGATACCTTTTTAGGTGTAAATCCGTTTGATCAGCCTGGTAGAAGCATATAAGAAAAATATGTTTTGCATTATTAGGAAAACCAGGATATGAAGAAGCTGGAAAAGAACTGGAAAAGAAAACAACGAAGTTAAACTAAATTTGATATTTTAGATAAATAAAATTAAATAAATCGAAAAATTAATGGTTTGAAAGAAGGTGGCTGATTCTGGGATATCAAGCCACCGTTTTGTTATTTTTATTTAAATGTTGATTTATTAGATCTGTTCGATAACCACGCAAACTTAGAATTTAATAAAATACTTGGTTGTTGAATATATCTATTATGTTTTGTTATAATTGAAACTTTAGAAAGGAAGTAAAATGACAAGAGAAAATTGAGGAAAAAGTTATACAGATGAACAGTAATATTTGAATTTGTTGAAGACTATAAAAATATTTGGATTTGGCAGACTGAGTGAATTTTGTAGATTTGACTAGAAAAAGAGCTTATAAAAATGGATTTGTTGATATTAATAAGTGAATTGGAAAAGGGGATAAAATTATTTTAACAATAGAAATAAAAATATTATTGCGGTAATCTGTTGAAAGATGATATAAAAAGCGGTATTAATACGATTGTTTCTCACGTTGATCTCTCAAGACTGATTTGAAGCCTCAATCCAATAATGGAAGCTGAAGAATTTGCACCATTGAATCGCGACATTATTATGGTGGAATTGGCAGTACAGTGGCTCAGACCCGTTGGCACTGCACTGCGTAGTTTTTCGAAGGATGGCTGAGAAAATTTCTGCTTTTAATTGGAGAGCGGATGATGAGCCTGTGTTTAGCAGTGCCTGATATATTGCCGCATTTGTCGTATTGTATGATGCAGATGAAAGAAAGGCAAGGGATGTAATAAAAGCGTGAAGAGTTAAAATTGTTATTTGGGAGAATATGCCTGTAAATGATGAAAAATGTAAATATAAAAACAGTTTGTACTTGATAAATTGAAAAAGATTATGGAATAGAAGAAGATGACTTTTTACTGCAGAGCTGGAAGTTGTGCCTGCTGGAAATTGCGAGATGTGGGGCTTGATCAGAGCATGATTGGAGGATACGGGCAAGATGACAGAATTTGTGCATTTACTTCTATAGAGCTTTGCTTTGAAATAGAGGAAACAGAAAAACTGTTATGGCTTACTGGACAGATAAGGAAGAAATCGGAAGTGAAGGTTCGATGAGTCTTGAAGTCGACATTGCCTGAATATATTGTTGGGAAAAAGTATCTCACTTACAGAAAAACCATAATGATCAGATATTAAGGAAAACTTTGTGAGAATTTCTAAAGCCTCTGTCATCAGATGCTACTGCTAAAATGAATCCTGTGTATAAATCTCGTTCACGATATTGCAAAATGTAGCTCATTATGGACTGGCATTCGCTAAATATACTGGAAGCCGTGGAAAATCTATGGCAATGATGCAGATGCTGAATTTATTCAGGAAATAAGACAAATATTTGATAAAATGAAATTAAATATCAATCGTGGATTTGGAAAAGTTGATGAAGGTGGAGGAGGAACTGTTGCGAAGTTTTCGAGCTTACTATGGAATTAGAACGATAGATGGCACGTGGCACTTTTATCAATGCACTCTTTATTTGAAATTTCATCAAAAGTGACCCGAGGAAAAATACAGAGCATATAAAGTATTTTTGAACTAAATTAGAGAGCAGATAATTAGAGAGTAAAATGGGTTATAAATTAATAATTTACAAAGATAATAAATTTTATAGTGAAGAGAATTTAAAAGCAAAATGGGAAAATTATATATAAATGGGGAATGTTGAATCAGGAGTTTATTTCTTTGAAATAAAGGATGAAGATATATGTTGGTAAGCGTGTAATTACATGACAGCTCCATTTGCCATTTGAAGCTGTGGTAGGCGAAAATTTTACCACCAAAATCAATAACAGGATTTCAAAAGGGAATAGATATTATGTGAATATCTGCCATCTAAAAGACATTTTCATTAACTAAAATGAAATTTGAAGAATGAATTTGAATATTTCTGATTTTGGATTGGAAAAGGCGGATAAAGTTGAAATTGTGGGAACTTTAATGGCTGAGCCTCGATACTGAGCCGATTTATCATTATGCAAGGACATGTGGCTTCCACCTGAAGGAGTTTACGAATACAAACATACTTGATTGATGGAAAATGGTATCCTGAAAATAGAAATAGTAAGCTTTTGATAATAGGAGAAAATGGAGCATTATTCGCACAAGGAGATTGGGAACTGGAAAATTTGTTTATGAAGCGATTGATAAAAATACAAATTTAAAGGCGATTGTTCATAAATACGACAGTTTGCAGTATCTTAACAAATTGTCTGACAGTGAGTATGAGTTTAAAATAAGAACTCAGATGAACGATGTGGAACGTGCATATAAGCGTTACTGTTTTACACGAAGAAGATAACTAGTGAAAATGATGTTATGAACTTTGAAAGATATCAGGACAAGACAAATGGATTTGACTATTTTGAAAGAATTATAAACTCTGGAAAAGAAGCTAAAACTATTATATTATTTTATTTTGGAGTGATACGGCACAAGAGCCTACTTTAATGGAACGACATTAAGCTACAGCAAGCCCAAAAGACTTGTTGTAAATACAACTTCTAAAGATATACAGTTGTTTAATGTGCCGAACTGGGCAAAAGAAGCTATCTGGTATAATATTTTTCCAGACAGATTTTACAATGGAAATCATTACAATGATCCAATTTTCAATGAATTTGGACCAGAGGCGTTTAAGCCTAACATACTTCATGAACAGAATTTTGTGGAGGAATATAAATGGGAAAAAAGTAACAATGTAATTAGCCATTTTGATAGAAACCGATGGACATCTGACTTTAGGGAACAGACAATATGGGAAAAGCTGGGAGAACGTGAAATTGACTACAGCTTGAAATATGCCAGAATGTACGGTGGAGATTTACAGGGAATCAAGGAAAAAATACCATATATGAAGGAGCTTGGAATTAATGCTGTGTGGCTAAATCCAGTATTTTTCTCGTATCAGAACCATAAGTATGGAGCAAATGACTTTAGACATATTTCGCCAGATTTTGGGACAATAAAGACAAGCGGAGAAACTCATGGAGTGGAAATTAACAGAAATAATAAATATGGGAATAAGTCATACGTGGATGTGCTTGGAAACAAGGCTACGACAAGCAGCGAGCTAAAACTCTGGAAGTGAACTTGAAAGGGTGAAAAACAGAGGAAAAATGGATATGGAGAAACAGAAGATCCAGCTACTTGGGTTTGGACAGAGTCAGACTTGATAATGGTTGACTTGATAAAGGAATTTCACAAAAATGGTATTCGTGTAATATTTGAGTGGAGTTTTCAATCATAGCAGCAGTGAGCATTGGACATTTAATATGGTGCTTTGCAGATGGTGAAAATTTAAATATAAAGGATTGGTACAAGATTTACAGATTTTGGGCAGCATGTTCTGGATTACAGATGATATGAGTGATGAACAGGCATTTGAAACATTAATTGCTACAGAAAAGAGAACTATTTATAATGCTTGGGGTGGATTTGACTCGCTTCCTGAATTTAACACTAATCAAGAATATAAAGAATACATTTTTAACATTACGAGAAAAATGGATGCGTAGACCTGATGGAAAAGAAAGTGAAAACTGGATGGAGATGACTGGAATTGACGGATGGCGTTTAGATGTGCTAAACTGCCTTGAAAAATCAAAAATTCCTGGAATGAATGAGAGAAGTTGTAAAAGGCAGCAAGAAAGATTCTACATAACTGCGAACTTTGGGGAAAATGCTTCAGGAGATATTAATGGCGGAAATAACTTGACACTGTAATGAACTCATGAATGGTTAAAAACAGTTATTGGATTTTTCTAAATCAAAGCCAAGCCGTGAGGAGTGGAGTAAGGTATAAATTAGAGGCTACAGGACTTTCAATCGAACTTCGAGAAAACGAACTTGGTATCCGTATCAGGCGTTACAGGCGAGTCAGAATCTCAAAATGGTTCCACACAGATACTGACAGGCTTTTTATTCAAGAACTGTAAAACGATGTAATTGGAAGAAATCTGAAGAAGGAAAGCAGTTAGAAAAAGGATACAATGGAATTCGTCTGATCCAGCTTCAAATTACTATCCAAAATACAACAATAGATTAGCAGAAACAGCTCAATTAGCTGCAAAAAGATATATTAAAATTAATATCAATATTTCAAATGACTATATTGGAGCACCAATGCTATTTTACGGCGATGAAGTTGGAATGTGGGGAGCAACAGACCCATACCGCAGAAAGCCAATGTTATGGAAGGAATTTTGCACGATGATGAGACCATCACTATTAACCAAAATGAAGTTTACTCAGCAAAAGTCGACAGCGATTTATTTGAATGGTATAAAAAGTGAATAAGAATTCGTCTTGAAAAATAAAACACTGATTTACGTAAATTGAGAAATATTTAGCCGACAATGAACGAGATGTAATTGCATACGAAAGAGTAATCGAAGATCAATTAATCATTGTTGTAAGTAAAACAATTCATTTAACAGCTGGGAAAACGTGGAATTTGAAACAAATTATCAGGACGAAAGATTTATCGGACCTGGTAACAGAAGGCAGAACGACTGAGAACAGGTTCAAATGGAAAAATTGGTTGGAGATGAAAGAGGATGATTTTGCGAAAGTGAGGATAGATGGGATTGATGAGTAGAATAGTCAGTTGAAAGAGATTAAATATAAATTTTGTTAAGATAGAAAGTGGAACGATGATTTTGCAGTTCTGTTATGTGTAGTATTAAACCAGTTTTGGAAAAATTTATTTGTTTTTCTGCAAAGATTAAGATCTTGGCAAATAGGATCTATAATGGATCTATTATTTTAATAGAAAGTAGTATAAAAGTAGATTTGTTATGATTTTATATTAATTTTGTTTTAAAATGTAGGTTTATTTTAGTAGTGATGCAAATAGTAATACTATTTCATTAAAACAAGAGAGGTTTTATAATTCTTGTTCAGCAAGGGTCTTGACTTGTCAGAAAAGTAGATAGTAAATCGTTTCTCAAATGGGTTTAGTATAAAATTACTTTTTATTGAAAAAGATGGTAAATTGAGATAGTGAGAATATAAGAAATTGTGGTATAATAGTTAGAAGAAAAGAAAAAATTAAGTTATTAGCTTAATTAATATGGGAAACTAATCGAGGTTGCAAAAACTTGTATATAGAGGAATAGTGAAAAATGGGAAATTCAGCGAAAAAGTTTACTGTGAGAAGATAAATGAAGTTTTATCGGAAAAGAAAATGTACTGTAGATATCATTAATGATAAATTAACCATATCAGTTTTTGGCACTGGAAAGAAATTTAAAAATGTGAAGGAAAATAAATTTTATTATAAGAGACACAGTTTATTCCTAAAATAATGAAATATCGAGAGAATTTGAGATAACGCCTAATGATATTTTGTATAGTCTTGCAATGATAAAGGATAAGTTGAAGCATTTTTGCTAAGGCAAAGGCTATGTATGATTTTATAAAAATACAAATGTGAAAATGTCAGAAAAGTAAAGCTCTATCAAAGTAAATGGGAATATTTAATAATTGATGATGATTTTGATGATTCAGGGACATCATCACTTGAAAGTATATGAAAAGAGTAAACTGCTACGATTTTGATACAACAATAAAAGGAGAATCAGAAAAACTCAGAAGCTTGGCATGTCGAAATATATGATGAAATTTGGAATAACAATGATGTAACACAAGATTATAAACAGGAGACTATTAGAAAGTCTAAGGAATTTGTTTATAAAATCCCCTGAATTTTTGTATTATTTTCACACTAAAATGAATTGCTTTGGAGATAGGCTGGATAGCGGAATTGAAAGATTTGAAAATGATAGTGATAAATTTAAAAAGACTGAAATTTCGAATTCACTTTTGATTTTCAGAAGGACTGTGTTGTTTCAGCTATACAGAAATTGGCAGAAATATGGAGGATGTATAATTGCTGGATTCAGTGGGATTAGGAAAGACTTTTGAAGCTCTGGCAGTAATCAAGTATTTCGAAATAAGAAATGATAATGTATTAGTTCTTACACCTACAAAAACTTTTATGATAACTGGCGTTTGCTACAGGAATTATAAAGATAGTTTTTGAATGAAATGTTTTAATTACAAAATTATGTTTCATACAGATTTATCAAGAACCAAGGAGAATCAAAATCAGGTTTATGAACTGCCAGATTTGACTGGTCAAAATTTGACGAAGGTGATAGATGAGTCACTAATTTTAGAAATCGGATTTACAACATGATGAGAATGATGAATTAATAATGAATAGATATTTTAAAACTACTTCATGATGTAATAAAAGTGGTAAAAATATGAAAGTCCTTTTTATTGTCTGCAACTCCAGTAAATAATAGTCTGCTAGATTTAAAAATCAAACATCAATTATAACATCGATCATGATGATGCATTTAGGTGAACAAGGTATTTCGAGCGTAGGATATTTACTGAAAAATAGCAACACAATTATAAATGACTGGGAAAAGAAGGGAAGTCAGAAAAAGATGAGTTACTGGATAATTTGCCGTCGATTTTTATAAATTGCTAGAAATGATGACAATATCAAGAAGCAGAAAACATATTACAAATTATTATGGAACAAAAATATAGGGAAATTTCCTCAAAAGAATAAGTGATTACATATTATCCAGAAATTGATAAGTCAAAACCAGTTATTGAATTTTAAAAATACAAATTTATTTTTAGAAGAATTAAATTTATCAGCTTATATAACCAACTCAAATTTATAAAAGTGAAAAATTAAATTATTATATCAATAAGTATGATTATCAGAAATCGTGGTGAAAAATGGATTTTGACACAGTCAGAAAGGTCTTTGTATATTTGCATAGAACAAAACTTGTTTAAAAGATTGGAAAGAGTTCTGCTCATTTTCTGAAACCTTGAAAAGATTTGATCGAAAATATTGACCAGACACAGAAAATTTAAAATAAGGGACAGCAGATTGAAGAAAAATCTGAGTGGAAAATGAAGATGAAATCTATATTGACAGTAAATGCGAAATAAAGGTAGAAGATTTGAGAATAAATGCCTATCTTGAGGAGTTGTATAACGATGGAGATATTGTAAAAAGAATATATGATGAAACATTGATTTTGTTGAGAAGAGATAGGGATAATAAGATTCATGAATTAGAAAAATGTAGAAAATCAGTTGATAAACACACTATATAATCCAGAAATAGAAAATGTTGATTTTTACAGACGCCGATACAGCGAACTATATACTATTCTAGGCTGTTAAAAATTCGAGGAAAATATTAGCATTGCAAGTGTTACAGGTAAAGGAGTAAAACTTCAAATAAAAAGGTAAAAGAGGATTTCGAGAGCAGGTGCATTTTCGCTAACTGAACTGAAGATTGAGAAATTCCTCAAGATGAGCAAATAGATATGTAAGTTGCAACAGATTGTATTTTCAGAAGGACAGTAACTTTGCAAGATTGTGATACGGTAATAAACTTGATATTCAATGGAATCTGTGTCACTTATTCAGAGATTTGGAAGAATAGATAGAATTGGAAGTAAAATGATAATATACAAAATGATTAACTTTTTCCCAAATGCAGATTTTGAATGAGTATTTGATTTGGAGAAGAGTTAAAGGGAAAATGACAACATTGAAATATAGCTCTACCGATGAAGATATGCTTAATCCTGAAAATGAATGACTTTAATTTGAAAGAGAGCAATTAGAAAATTGGAAGGAAGAAGTAATTGACATAGAGGATACAAAATGAGAATACTTTCGTTGACAGATGAATATGAATGAGTATTTGTAATGAACTTTCAAATTATATAAATAATCATAAGGAAATAAGCAAAATACCTAAAGGAATTTATTCTGTAACGAAGTGAACGAAAAGGAGTATTACTGCTTTAAACATAGTAAAATAAAATGATGCTAAACCTAAGAATGAGAGTTCCTTTATCCTATTACCTGATTTTTGTGAACAACAACAAAGAAATTTTATTTAAAAACAGTCAGACAGGGAAGTTATAAAACTTTTTGAGACAGCTATGCTATGAAAAATGAAGTTCAGGAAAAAGTTTAAAGGAGTTCTTTTAAAAATACAAAAATGCTACTGAAATGATTTTATTCAGAATTGCTAATACAGCGGTAAAAACAGTATAAAAGCTGAAGAAGGAAGAAAAAGGCTGTTCAGACAGTGTTTGATTTTTCAGGTTTAATAACAATTTTAAAAACGATGGCAACAGATGATTTTGAGTTGGTATCTTTTCTGGTGGTGGGTTAAATGAAGCAAATATGCCGGAAAGATATGAAATTAATCAGGAAATAAAATTGAAAAATCTCATTCTAAAAGGAATTTAAGCCTATTGAAAAAGAAAATAAAAGAATATATACAAATCAGTAACATTGAAATATATGAGAATGATAGGGAGATTCCAAGTGTGAAGATGAAAAATATAATTTTAAGGTAATCTCAGTATTTTTGATTTTTGAAATAACTGATATAAAAAGCTGGATTTCGCCAATCTATATCAGGAATCGATAAAAACACCTTGTGTGTATTAAGATTTTACGATAATTCAAAGAGTTGTATTCACTAGCTTTTAAAAAGATTAAATCAAAATGACAGAAATGAAATAGTAGTTACAGATACTGTATTGATGAAACATTTGATTTGTCAATGTCAGTTTTAGCAAAAGGAAATGGAAGGAGTTTTAGACTATTCTAAAACACTGAATCGCACTCAACAAAAGTTAATTTCTATTCGAGATGTTTATAAGAAATTACATTTTATAGAAAAGTATTATCAGAAAATCAGGGATTTTTAGAAAAGATCACATGGTAGACAGAAATAAACAGATTAATATTTTTGAAAATTTTAAAAATCTTGTGATGTACAAGGAAAAATAAAATCAACTATTAGAAATAGTGAGAAAGTAGAAATTAATATCAGAGAGATAATTTCTGAATTGGATAAATATTAGAATTTTGGAGGAAAAATGGAAAATAATAAAAATAGATAAATGACATAGTAAATGACAATTTAAAAAGCTACTGAGCAATTATTTCCATCTGTAAAAGGATGGACAGCTGGATATAAAGGCATTGAAAGAAGAGCTGGGAGATTTTTGAAGAAGTAACAACTGAAAAATATGAGTTAAACTGGGCAGGAAACAAAAATGCATATATATGTACAGCAGGGGTTGGAAATAAAACATTGAAATTTGTGGAAAAAGATAGTAAAATGCTGATAGCAACAAAAATATCTATATCGAGGGAGATAATCTGGAAGTATTGAAATTGTTAAGACAAATTATTACAACTCAATAAAAATGATATATATTGACACGCTATAATCACGAAATGATTTGTCTATAATGATACTTTTTAAAAATGGATAGGAAGAAAGCGACAAGGCGGAGGGAATAATATCAGAAAATAATGAAAAACTGCAGAAAAATCGAAGTCAACTAACAGATACCATACAAGACTGGTTTGAATATGATGTATCCAAGATTGAAACTGGCTAGAGATTTACTGACTGATGATGGTAAAGTTATATTTATAAGTATTGATGATAATGAGCAAGCTAATTTGAAGAGATTGTGTGATGAGATTTTTGAAGGAAATTTCATAGAAAATTATGTGGGAAAGTACTGAGACCAGACAATAGTTCTAGTTTGACAAGAAAAACGGAGAATTTGTGATGTTGTATGCATAAACTTGGAAATAGTTAATTTTAACTGGACATTTAAAAGGCAGTACAGGAATTCCTTCATTAACTAAAATTCAATGAAAGAGAGTATGCTTTTCCAAAGGAAGTGTAAGAACTTTTTAACGAGATGGAAAAATATTTAAAAAAGGATTAAGAGATACGGGATATGAACTATTAGATGATGTTATTTTGTAAATCAATACAATAAAAGACGATTTTAGATTAAAGGGTAGAATGATATGGGGACAGAATTATTTAGAAGAAGAAATATCTAAAGGGACACAAATTATTATTAAGAAAGAAGGATTTGTACTTTATACTCAAAAATTGAAAAAGTAAAAGTTTAGCTCCAATAAATTAATACCCAATACTATTGTAGGAGATGTCTTAGAAGGCAGAGCAGAAACAGAAAAATATTTGATGAAAATATTTTTAGTTATCCTAAACCTGTATCTTTATTAAGTATTTGACATCATTTTTAGATGATAAAGAACTATTAATTTTAGATTTTTCAGGTTCGTCTTCAACTGCAGAGCGATAATGCAAAATAGTGAAGATGATGGAAATGAAAATATATAATGGTTCAGTTACCGGAAAATCTAGAAAAAATTTGAGACAATCGACTCAAGATAAAGAAAAAGACAATAAAAAGAGCAATAGAATTTTTAAAAAGAAATTGATGTCCTTTTATTATCAGAAATTGGGAAAGAAGAATCAGACGTGCTGGAGGAAAAATAAAAACAGGAAATGAAGAATATAACTCAAATTTGAAAGTTGGGAGAAGAGTCTAAAAAGTTCTAGATATTGGATTTAAAGTATTTAAGGTGGATGATACAAATATAAAATGGTACGACTTGAGAATTTCAATGAAGAAAGCCAATATTCTTTTGATGAGCCCTGATTCATTGGATTTGTACTTGGAAGCAATGATACTGATATTGTTTATGAAATAATGTTAAGACAGAATGATGTTTCATTGTCAGAAAGACTGGAAGTATTGACAGATATTGGAAATAGAACATATTTTATACAAGTACATATTTAATTTGCCTTGAAACAGAAATAACAGAGGAAATGGTGGAAAAATTAGCTTTATTAGATCCATAGTACCAAAATTTGTATTTAGAGATTCTGCATTTAAGGATAATATTTCATTGAAGGATGAGACTTTAGGAAGTTGAGAAGTTTGATTGAGAGAAATTCGGGGAGTAAGGTTAGTTATAGGGTTGAGTTTATTTAGGGAGAGGAATAATAGGAAAAATAAAATTGGAAAATTTATAATCATATTTTTCAGATAGATTTTTGATAAAAATATGGATTAGTGATGTATCAATCAAAGATAGTATAAAAGACGAAAAAGTATTTATATGAAGTATCAGAGGAACATCAGATGCTTTTTCAAGAATTTTTAATATGACTGCAGTTACTAAGTTTATTAAAAATATGAATGATATGATAAAAGAAAAAGTTTTTAATGTAGACGATAATAAAATTAACAACTATAAAACATCAGAACCGATATATTTTTCAATACCCAAAAATATATCAAATAGAGACTCTATAAATTGTCCCAATCTTTTACAGTTATTTATTATTAGCATTTTGTTAATAAAAATATGAGAATTTATAAAAATATTTGATAAGCTTGACTTCTAAATTTTTTAATTTTTATGGGTTTGTGGATACAGAGGAGTTAAGACAAAATTATTATATTCTGGAATAAGAAGATTGCATTTAGATTTATCAAATTTTTATCATACTTTATACACACATACGTATTCCTTGGATGATTGATGGCAAAGTTAATGCAAAAAGTAATAAAAAGATGGATTTTCAAATAGTTTAGATACTTTAATTAGAAAAATGTCAATATGATGAAACATATGGAATTCCTACAGGCAATTTAATTTCTAGATTAGTGTCTGAACTATATAGTGCTATTTTTGATAAAAATAGAAGAACACAGATTTAGATATTCGAGATACGTTGATGATGTTGTTTTCCATATTCATTTGAGAGGAAGAAATAGAATTTTTAAGTATATTTAGAAAAATTTGTAAAAGAACATAATCTAATGATTAATGAGAGTGAGACTCAGATTGAGAATTTTTCCCTTTTAAACAAGGTGATAAAACAAAATTTTTGGTTATTTTGTGATATTGAAGAAAAAGTAACGATAGAGAAATGGGTTGAAAAGATTCAAAAACTTTATAGATTATTGTATTGCAGAAGAGGCATCTAGGTAATAAAGGAGTAATAAAATGTATTTTTCAGGTTTAAAAATAAATCCTAAAAATAATAAGATAAATGAAATATTTAGTTTTTATTCTTCAAAAACAAATTTTTAATATTTTTGAAAAATTTTAGATGCTTCTTTAAAGGATTCAAAATTAACAAATAAATTTATTGATTTATTTGAAACGATAAAAGAAAAGGATTTAAGAGAGAAAAATGCTGAAAAAAATTGTTAATGAATATTTTCAGTAATAATAAAATAGAGTATCATAGATTATTATTTGAAAAATAACTATAATCAGGAACTTTATCAAATTTTTACTTTTCATCTATTGAATTTAATTCAAATATTTTATTTGATAAAGGAAATTTACAAAGATAATTTCAATAGAAAGTGATGATTTTTTTGTTTAACTTAGCAACAATATTATTTTTATAGAATAGAAAAATCATTGGAAGATTTGCTACCTAAAAATGAGATAAACTGTTTATTGAAACTAACAATAGATATTCTCATCAACCTGTTATGGCACAAATACTTTGGTTCTATAGATATTTTTATATATTCTATTACAAAAAGAATGATAAAATTTAAAAGAGATAAAACAATATTGTAAGAATCATAATTATACTCTACCAAAAATGGAAAGTAGTACCAATCTGAGTTGTTTTGGGAATATAAGAAAGAATCACATAAAATTAATGATTTCTATGATGAGTTACTCAAAAATGAAGTTGAATTAGTATTTTTAAATGATTTTTAAAAAGTCAAGTAAGGACAATGACAACTAAATAAAAAGAGACACAAAAACCATTATTAAAGAAAGGAAAAATTAAAAATGATTGTAAATCTATTTATGGGATTAATTTTAATGGCTTCTGTATTTCTTACAGGTGGTCTGGGTTTAGGATAATTTATATTATGGAATATTGTAGAAAGAAAAACGAAAGAGAATACAGGAAAAGAAAATGAGTTATTGTTCATTATTTTTAGGTTTAATAATTTATATGATATATCAGTTTTGGTTTTACATAATGCTTGAATCGGAAGGAATTCTTTCTTTTTACTGGTCAACATTAGGTAGTTGATTTATTTTGAATTTTCTAAAATTGGAATGTCAGAAAATATAAAGAAAATAGGTGGAGATCAAGTTTTTCTCGATAAAAATAAATATTTGTTTTATTTAATGTTGGTAATATTTTGTATTATTAATATATGTGTATAAGTGCATTAAATAAGAGGTTATTTAGAAAGAGATTGAAATCTAATTGACACTCTAAAATAGATATGGTATCATAAAAAGTGAAAATAAAGTTAAAAAGGGAGAGTGGTAATTATGGCTACAGAAAGCATATCATGATGCTTTGAGAATTGCAGCAAAGATATGCAGATGAAGTACTGGAAGCAATGGAGAGTAAAAAGAGTTAAGAAACTTGATGTTGATTTTTGGAAATTGTAGATGACCCAGAAGAAATTTTGAGGATAGCAAAGAATTTTTGGATATAAGGAAAAAGAGTGAAACTATATCGTTGCAGAAATTAAGAGAAAAATTGAAAGATGATGACTTTATAAAAGAAAAATTTTAAAAGACTTTTTAGAGTAGAGATAGAAATAGTATTGAAGATTTTTACATAATAAAGCTATAGATTTTGAGAAAAAATCACTTTCTGCAAATACATATTATTTACAATAAAGAGGAACGGAAATATTGGGGTATTTTTACATTTGCAAATAAAAGTTTAATTATTGAAAAGGAAAATTTTCTTAATCTTAGTAAAGACACAACAGAAAAGATTTTCACAGAGTGGAAGAAAATTAAAAGACGGAAGTTATGTCGTAAACAGTTTTTGCTGGCACAGATAGGAAAAATTATAATATTTCTGATAAAAATCTGATAACAGGTAATGAAATAATATCATTGGCACATGAATTATTATTAATCGAAAAATTATAAATACAAAAATATTTATGGTTAGAATGTGAAGATAACAGTTCATTAATAAGATTTTATTCAAATTATGGATTCAATCTAATAAAAGAATTTAGTTCAGAAAATAAATTAAGAACAATGATACTAAGATTAGATAATTTTTAAAAATAAAAGATTTTATGAGTCTCTTTTTATCAAAAAGATAATTGAGGCTTTTTATTGTCAAAAAGAAGGAGGAAAAATGTCAATAAAAATAATATTCCAATTTGATGATAATTTGGAATATCAGAAAAAGGCGGTAGATTCTGTTGTAGAGTTATTTAGAGGATTGCCAAAATTGTTGGATAGTATTTATGTTAAAAAGAATAAGAAGAAGTTTTTACAGAAAAGATCCTGTGAGAAATATTGATATTGTGAGAGGGAATAAACTTTTTCAGAATTTGAAGAAAGTTCAGTTGAAAAATGGACTTTTTACTAATGAAGAGGTTTATAAGAAACATGAAAAAGATTTTACAATTGAGATGGAAACAGGGACTGGGAAAACTTATGTTTATTTGCGTACGATATTGGAGTTGCACAAGGAGTATGGATTTAAGAAATTTATGATTGTAGTTCCGTCTGTGGCAATTCGTAAAGGAGTGGAAAAATCTATTGAACAATTAAGAGAACATTTTAAAAGACTATATAATGTGGATTTATCTAAATATAGTTTTATTTATGACAGTAATAATTTAGGAAAAAGTAAATAATTTTTGTGGAAGAGAATAATTTGAGTATCTGTGTTATGAATATTCAGGCATTTAATAAGGATTCGAATAAAATTCGTAAGGATGATGAATATGCTAAAAATTTATGGAGAGACATAAAATTTGTAAGACCGATTGTGTTTATTGATGAACCACAGAAAAATAGAAGGGACCAAAAAAAGAAAAAAATCACAATCATTAAAGGCGATAGAAGAGTTGGAGCCATTATTTACACTTCGTTATTCAGCTACACATAAAAATTTGTATAATCAGGTGTATAAACTGGATTCTTATGAGGCGTATAAAAGAATTTGGTAAAAAGATTCGTGTAAAAACCATAAATAGTGTTATTTCTAAAGATTTTCCGTATATTAGGTATACTTATTTTTACGAAAGATTGTAAGGCACGAATAGAAATGTTTTTCTCAAGTTCAAGGAGAAAGTATTAGATTTAAGAATTTTAATGTAGAAAAATGGTGTTTCTTTGTATGAATTATCAGGAGGATTGCCACAGTATAAGGATATGTTCATTGCAGAACAGCCTCATAAAGAGAAGTCATTGAAAATTGCTACTAATTATGGAGATTTTGAATTAGCATTAGGAGAGTAATAAGAAGTTAGAGAATAAAGATATTATTCGTATTCAGATTCGTCTTGCTATAGAAAAATCATTTTTCAAAAAGCAATTTGAGATTTTTGGAAGAAGGCAAGAAAATAAAGACTTTAACATTGTTTTTTATTGATGAGGTTAAGAAAAGTTAGGGATAGTGAAGTTTTGATGGGAGAGGGATTATCTGAAAATATTTGATGAGGAGTATTCAAATTTTATAAAAGAAAAATGAGAAGAAAATAGAGGAGTACAAAAATTATTTTTCCTAGTTATAAGGATGTTAATTTGGTTCGAAGGATATTTTGCATTAGATAAGAAGAAAATGAAGTTGAGGTGGAATATAAAAATGAAGATGAACCAAAGGCAAAAATCACAAGAGGATATTGATAGAGGGATAGAACTTATTTTAGAGAAAAAAAGATGAATTGATTTCTTTTTAATGAGCCATTAGCTTTTTATTTTTCACATTCTGCTCTTAGAGAAGGTTGGGATAATCCAAATGTGTTTACTTTTGTGTACGTTGAAAAATGGGAGCAGCGAGATTGCTAAAAACAAGAAATTGGAAAATTTTTAGACTCCCTGTAGATGTGACTGGAAAATAGATGTCTTGATAGGAATGTAAATGAACTTACTGTTATTGCAAAATGATAGTTATGAAAAATTTTTTTCAAGAATGCTTCAAGAAGATTTTTAATAAGAATATGAATAAAAATGAAGTTACATCGGATCTTTTACTTTGTAACTCTTGAAAAAGCAGGTATTCCTAAAATTAAGATTACTTCGGAACTGGTAGATGAATTTAAGAAAGAATTGATTGAAAAAGTGATGGATTCTAACAATGTGCTTTTGAAAAATGGGGAAGAGGAAATAAAAGAAATACAATTTTCAAATGAAACTTTACAGGAACATTCAATACAAATTGCTGAAAATTTTGTGAAATATATGGTGGAAAAAGGTACAAACCGTATTGAAATAGCAAATGGAGATAATGAGCTGATTATTAATAAGCAAAGAAGTTTTGTTTCTGAAAAGGAATTCCAAAATCTTTTTGAGGAATTAGGAACAAATCTTAGTAAAAAGGCGATTTATAAGTGTAAAATTGATAATGAAAAGTATATAAAAAGTAGTATAGAAAAATAAATAGTTATATAAGTAATTTTGATTTGAAGCAAGTTGTAGAATTGACGGAAGCAAAAAGGAAATTACGATGATACAGGCAAATTTAATACTGATAAATATGGCGACAAAGAAATAGAGATATCTAAAATTGAAGTGGCTCCAAAAAAGTGATTTTTGAAATAGCAAATTACATAATGTATCACACAATGCTTCCAAGATTAGCGATATTAAAAATACTAAGTGGACTTGAAAAAGAAAAAGGAAAGCATTGAATGTTCAAGATGTATTGAGAATGTTACTGAAATATTGCTTGAAAACTTAAATGAAATGAAAGCTGAAAAAGTTTTTGAATATGAAGTGATAGATGGATACGTAACTGATACAGAGAAAATATTTGAAGTGAATAATAAAATAAACGAAGAAGATTTTTGAAAATAAAAGAAGATTATTTCAAGCTAAAAAGGTAGTAGAAGTTTAAATGATTATTATAAACTTGATAGCGATGGAGAAAAGGAATTTGCAGAAAAACTGAAAATGATGAAAAATGTATTGTTATTTACAAAACTCAAAAAGGTGGCTTTGTAATAGACACTCCATATGGAAACTATTCTCCAGACTGGGCAATCATCTATAAAAATTCTTCAGAAAACAGTGAAAACAATGTTGGAATATATTTTATTGTTGAAACGAAGGCAGATAAGGAAGAAAAAGATTTGACTTCTGTTGAAAAAGTAAGATAAAATGTGGAAAACTTCACTTTGAAGCTGTTTCAAAAAATATTAAGTTTAACTGAGTTAAAAGTTATGATGATTTTTAAAAGAAAATTTGAAATAGTACAATAAATGTCTTAAAAATAAAGAAATTTTTTTAAATTTTTAAAATATGCCTTGTAGAAAAAAATAAAACTTATTTTATACTTAACAATGATATCTGTTTACGTTGTTTTAAATTTTTAGGTTGAAAAAGCAAAAATTATACTATAATAAATAATTATAACTAACTATATAATTAGGCTTACTAAGTCTTTAATTTATTAAGATAAAAGAGAGAAAGAAGGTAGGGAAATGATAGAAATGATTTTGCCTGATGGTAGTAAAAGACAGTTGGAAAACCGATGACTGTTGTGGAATTTGCAAAAAGTATTGGGAGCAGTCTTGGGAAGGCAACTGTTGGAGCTGTAATTGACGTGTGCAAGTTGATCCGTCTTATGTTATTGATAAATCTGGAGAAATTGAAATAATTACTAATACAAGTGAAAAAGGGAATTGAAATTATAAGACACAGTGCGGCTCACATAATGGCTCAAGTTGCAAAAAGATTATTCCCAAATACAAAAGTTACAATAGGGACTCTGTTGTGGAAAAATGGATTTTTTATGACTTTGACCCCTGAAAGACCTTTTTACTGAAGAAGATTTGGAAAAATTGAAAATGAAATGAAAAAAATTGTAAAAGAAAAATTATCCTTTTGAAAGAAGTGAAATGAGTGCCGAAGAAGCTAAAAAAATTTTTGCTGAAAAAGGTGAAACTTATAAAGTTGAAATAATTGATGACTTGGGAGTTGACAAAGTTAGCATTTATAAACAGGGAGAATTTGTGATTTATGCCGTGGAACACATGTTCCGTCAACTGGATATCTAAAAAGCGTTTAAATTAATGTCAACTGCTGGAGCTTACTGGCGTGGAGATTCTAAAAATAAAATGCTTCAAAGAATTTACGGAGTGGCTTTTGCAACTAAAAAAGAGCTGGATGACTATTTGACAATGATGGAAGAAGCTGAAAGAAGAGATCACAGAAAATTAGGAAAACAGCTTAACTTGTTTTTCTTGGATGAACATGGACCAGGATTCCCGTTCTTTATGCCAAAAGGTGTGGAATTGTTTAATAAATTACAGGAAATCTGGAGAGTTGAGCATAAAAAGAGGCTATCAGGGAAATAAAGACTCAATTATGCTGGATAAGGAATTATGGGAAATTTCTGGACACTGGTTCAATTACCGTGAAAATATGTACACATCAACAATTGATGAAAAAGAGTATGCAATAAAGCCTATGAACTGTCCGGGTTCAATAATTGCCTACAAGAATAATTTACATTCATACAAGGATTTACCATTGAAATACGGAGAAATGGGATTAGTTCACAGACACGAATTTAGTGGAGCTTTACACGGACTTATGAGAGTTAGAGCATTTACACAAGATGATGCGCATGTTTTCTGTACGAAAGAGCAAATTGAAGAACAAATTATTGAAATTATTGATTTATACGATAAATTCTATACTTTATTCGGATTTGAATATCATATTGAATTATCAACAAAACCAGATAAAGCAATTGGTTCTGATGAAATTTGGGAAATGGCTGAAGCTAATTTAAAATCAGCTTTGGAACATAAAGGAATTGACTACAAGTTGAATCCTGGAGATGGAGCATTTTACGGTCCAAAAATTGACTTTAAGATGAAAGATTCAATTGGAAGAATTTGGCAATGTGGAACAATCCAGTTAGACTTCAACTTGCCACAAAGATTTGAAATGAGCTATATCGGAGCAGATGGAGAAAAACATGAACCAGTAATGATTCACCGTGCAATGTATGGAAGTTTGGAAAGATTCCTTGGAATTTTGATTGAACATTATGCAGGAGCGTTCCCTACTTGGTTAGCGCCAGTTCAAGCGAGAATTTTGACAATTTCTGATGAACAAGTTCCATTTGCAAAAGAAGTGTTTGAAAAACTTCAAAATGCAGGAATTAGAGTTGAACTTGACACAAGAGTGGAAAAAATTGGATACAAAATTAGGGAAGCAAATGGAGATCAAAAAATACCAGTTCAATTGATTATTGGTAAAAACGAAGTTGCGAATAATGAAGTAAATATGAGAAGGTTTGGTTCACAAGAAAGTAAAAATGTGTCAGTTGATGAAATTTTAAATATTTTGGTGGAAGAATCAAAAGTTCCGTTTAAAAAGTAAGTTTGAATTTTGAATTATAATTAAATAATTAATATTAAAAAGTAGAAATATTTATCTATTTAGTAACAAGAGGTTTTTATACCATTGATAAATATGGATTTTTTAAAAATAGAATATAATGTAAGAGATTTTACAGATAAAAAGCCTTATATATAGTGGTATTATACTATGATAGTTTGATATAAATTTTTGGTTTAAATTCTATAGAATTAAAAATTGATTCAAATTATTTTAGATAAATAATTTAATAAAAAAAGTTTATAAATAAGAGGTGATTTTTATGAAAAAGATTATGATGAATTGAAACTTATAATCATAATAACGACAGTTATAATGAATATGGTGGACAAGCAAGAATGACTTATGATGATTTAAAACAGAGTTGTAAGTGCAAAAGTTTGTGGAAGTATGCTTTGATGGTACTGGGACTCTTGTGACAGGGATTACTGGCTATATGGTGTATACAGGGCTGGTATCAGGTAATCCGGTTGCATACGGGATTTTAAAATGTATTGGCTGTTTGCTGTTTTGGAAATAGCTGTGGTGTTTGGATTTACTGCATTAGTTTATAAAGCTAATTCAAGTACGTTAAGACTTATGTTTCTTGCATATTCGTTCTTGAATGGATTGACATTTTCAGTTCTTGGAATTGTCTATGCTCCTGGAATTATAGTTTCGGCATTTTTGGGAACATTTGTGTTATTTGCAGTTTTGGCTGTTTATGGTTACTTGACTAGAGAAAATTTGACAAAGTTTACACCAATTCTAGTTGCTGGATTAATTGCAATTATTTTTAGTAAGCATAATAAATATCTTTTTTGCAAAAATAGTGGAGTTGACTTGTTCATATCAATAATTGGAGTAATTATATTTACAATTTTTTTATTGCAGTTGATGTAAATAGAATAAGAAATAACATTGTTGCTTATGCGGCTCAAGAGGATTCAGAAATTCTAAATAAAAATAGAAATAGTTGGTGCATTAAATTTATATTTAGACTTTGTAAACTTGTTTATTTACATTTTAAGACTTTTAGGAAGAAGAAGATAGAACTATATTTAAAAATATTAATGTGAAAGTGCTTTTAAAGTTGGAGTTTTTCTGATTTTTAAAAGCAATTTTACTTTTTAGAAAAGTGGGAAAAATTTTTGCAAAGATAATAAATTAAATGGTGATTTGGAAAAATTTATTAACGATGAAATTACAAACAGTAAGATTTGGGTGTTTTGTGGAATAATGATTTCTATTCTGCTGTCACAGATGTTAAATTTACAGGCTGAAATGTATAAAATTATGTATATTTTTAACAAAAGATAGCAAGAAGTCTCCGACTTCTACAAGTGGGAGATGAATTGCTGTAAAATTGAAAAAGTATACTCTATGATACAATTTTTGTATAAAATATCGAAGAGAAATAATTAAAAAAATAATATTCAAAAATCAAAAGGAGGTGTAATTTCATGAAATATAATTTGGCATTCAAATACAGAATTTATCCAAATAAAGATCAGGAATTATTGATAAATAAGACTTTTGATGTGTTCGTTTTGTTTACAATACAATTTTGTATATTGCTAATAAAATTTATGAAGGAACTGGAAAAATAAAATAATTACACCTGCCAGTTTGAAAAGCGAAAACCAATTTTTAAAAAGAAGTGGACAGTTTGGCACTTTCAAATGCTCAATTGAATGTAAAACGATCATTTACGAATTTTTCAGAAAAGAGCGAAGTTTCCAAAGTTCAAATCTAAAAAGAATAATGTTAAAAGTTACACGACAATTGTGTGAACAATTCGATACGAATTGAGGAAAACAAGTATTTGGTTTTTGCCAAAATTGAAAAAGAATAAAATTAAAATATCATAGAGAAATACCAAAGAATTATAGAATAAAAGTCGGTAACACTAATAAATAGTAATGGAAATTATTATGTTTCTGTTTTGACAGAATTTGAAAAAGAAATTCAAAAAATACCAAGTAATGATAAAGTAATTGGACTTGATTTTTCAATGTCTGAATTATTTGTCAGTTCTGAAAACCAAAGGGCTGATTATCCAAGATATTTTAGGATGTTGGAGAAAAAATTGAAAAAATTGCAGAAATCATTATCGAGAAAAGTAAAGTTTTCTAAAAATTGGTATAAACAAAAAGCAAAAATATCAAAATTACATGAGTATATCAAAAAAATTGTCGAAGAGATTTTTTGCATAAATTATCGAAAAAAATTGTCTGAAATATATAATGCTGTGGTTGTCGAAGATTTGAATATGAAAGGGATGAGCCAGGCATTAAATTTTGGAAAAAGTGTCGGAGATAATGGATGGGGAATGTTTTTGAGAATGCTTGAGTATAAATTGATGTTTTTAGGAAAACAATTTTTGAAGATAGATAAGTGGTTTCCGTCATCGAAAACTTGCAGTAAATGTGGAAACATTAAAGAGAAACTGAAATTAACAGAAAGAAGTTATAGATGTGAGTGCTGTGGGATTGAAATTGATAGAGATTACAATGCGGCATTGAATATAAAAAACATTGGAAAATTGATGTTGGAATATTAGGAAAATAAAAGAAGACAGGGTAGGAACTACCCGAAGAGCTTGGTAAATATATTTGGCTAGCAAAAGCAGATACTTCTAGAAGCTCCCCGCTTCTAAAAGCGGGAGTAGTTCACTATAGATTTGAAAGGAAAATAAAAATAGATGAAAAAGAAAAAAATTGAATGTGTGGAAGAATTTCACAGAATTTATAAACTTGGAAAATTCTGAAAAGCCAATT
>BNJU01000797.1_pt1 | contig 47618 bp, 95 predicted proteins | sample 8539281 | NCBI WGS metagenome assembly BNJU01 (sample SAMD00202456, study PRJDB9452) | human saliva metagenome | isolation source: human saliva | place: Japan
TTTTGATTCGTGATTCCAATACGATACAGGAGAGGATACCATGACGTTGCTGCGTGCGGTGGACTTTTCGATGATGACGGGCACAGTATGTTCTTTTGCGGCTGATGATCGAGCGACTTTGGGTTTCGGGCGCGGCGATCGGCGTTACGCTCATCGTCGGCGGTACGGCGGGCATCTCATTTATCGCTATGGGCGTGCGGCGCTGGGCAACGGCGTAGATTAATTTCCTTTATACAGTACCATCGATCTCGATGTCAACTCCTCGCCCTTTTTGGCATCGGCAACGGCGGCGATCATCGCACTCACGATCTATACGCGCTCCTGCCGATGGTGCGCGCGACACATACAGGCTGCGCGCAGATTCCCCGCGGCCCTCTCCGAGGGCGAGCGGAGTCTTGGCGGGTGAGTTTCTGTATGCTGACGCGCGTCCCGGTTGCCGCTCGCCATGCCCATCATCGCCGGCGGGCATCCGCAACATGGCGACGATGACGATCACTCGCGAGGCATCGCCTCGTTCATCGGTGCAGGCGGACTCGGTGTGGCGATCATAGCGCGGCATTGACGACGACAACCACCCTCACCGTCGCGGGCAGCCTGCTCATCGCCGTTCTCGCGCTCTCAGCGGAGTGCTGTCTTGGGGCGTGCGGAGCATGGCTGAAACATCCCCGCGCGAGATGGGAAGAAGGCGCGTTGCCCTAATGCGGCACGGCGCGCTGTTCTCATCGCTGCAAGCGGTGTGACGTATGGATTTTTCGGCAGGCGGATGTCATTCACATCGCGACAGAAGCTATGACGGGCAGCTTATCATGGGTGGGAGATGCTGAAGATGGTCATTGAGCAGAATACGCAGGGATTGGAGGCGCGCATTACGGCGGGCGTTGGCGGCGGCATCGAACATCCAGCCGGGGATGGAGGCGGCGCATTCGACATTTATCAGATATACAGGGACGGGCTGGAATATGGTGCTCAAGGAGGACGCAAGTACGCAGGAGATGTTCCCGCAGCTGACCGCGGACTATGAAGAAATTTTCGGATGCCACTGGGTTGGCATGTACGGATTCAGCGATACCTTTGCGCATCGCGTGCGTCGTGCCGTCGCGGAACGGTACGATCTACACACCTACTCCGATCCTGCGACGTGCAGCACCGCGTCTGAGCCTGGTGCGAGTGCGATTTCTACGAGCGGGAGACGGCTATCCTGCGCTATGTGCCGCGCACGGAGGCTTTCCTTCGCGCGGACGGTGGACCTCGACATCGGGCTGAAAATATGCGGCACTCGCGGATGGGCAGGTGGACGTGATGACCGTGTTTACAACCGACGGACAGCTCTCTCGGCGGCAGGTGCCATCGTCCTCACGGACGATCTGCTACTTTCGTCCTATCGCTGCGCGGCAACGTCTGTACGCGAGGATGTGCTATTCGCGCCATCCCGAGCTGAGTACCGCCTCTCCTCGCAGAAAGGCAGCATTTCGGATGAGGAGATGGCGGCGATGAACCATGCCGTTGAGGAGCGAGGGCGGGGCCCGTGCGGTCGCTGAGGGAGTTCTTGCGCAAAAAGGAATATTGAATGAAGTAAATACGGTTTCAATGATAAAAATACAGAAAAGTATAGAAACAATAAATTTCGTAATGAGAGTACAGGAGGAGCCGGCATGACGGCAGCAACAGCGGAGATAAGGTTCTTCGCCTGATGGCGGAGAAGTATCCGACGAAGGAGATTGTCTACGAGAAGATCATCTATCTGAAGTCGCAGCTCATGCTGCCGAAGGGCACGGAGCACTTTATGAGTGATCTGCACGGTGCGTACGACTCTTTTTTTCCTATCCTCAACAACTGCTCAGGCGTCATCAAGGAAAAGGGTGGACTATTGCTGAGACCCGCATGACGGTGGAGAGCGCGCAGGTTTTGTACGCTCATCTACTACCCGCGCGAAGATGGAGCAGCCTGACGGCGGAGGAAGACTTCTCCTCTGGTATCAGCAGAAGTCGCGAGATCTCCTTGAACGACAGAGCTCATGAGCTGGAAATTCCCCGCAGAAGCAAGATGCGCAACTACATCCCGAAACGCTATGAGTCGGTCATTGTGGAGCTGCTGAGCACGCGTCCCGAGCACGATGAGGCACAGCTATCGTACTACCGCCAGCTGATTGAGACCATCGTGGAGATCGGCGGCGGGCCGATTTCTATCGAGGCGTTCAGCACGCTGGTCAAGCGGCTCTCTGTGGAGCGCATCCCATCGTCGGCGATTTCTACGACCGCGGCGACCGTCCTGACGCGGCATCCTCGATCTTCTCATGGAGCATCCATCGTTGATATCAGTGGGGCGGCCGATGTGCTATGGATGGGCGCGGCGCTCGGCAGCAGGTCTGCATCGCTGCGGTGTCCTGGCAGCTCCGCTACCGCAATACCGACGTATTGGAGCGCGGCTGCAGCTCAGCCTGCGCCCTGCTCGACATTGCCTCGCGCATCTGCGATGCGAGACCCCATCAAGGCGGCGGGCGTGCCGTTACGTATGATGTTCAAGCTCAGGGGCACTGATCGCGCGCAATCCGACTTTCAGATGGAGGATCGGCTGCTGCTGGACAGGATCAGCTTCGATCTCTCCTGCGTGACGCTCGGCAGCGGGCGGCGCGTGGAGCTCTGACAGCGCATGTTTCCCGACGATTGACGATCCTGCTGACTGCTGAGCGCTCACGGAGGACGAGGAATATCATCGCCGATCTGCGCTCGTATTTTCCTCGAGCAGGCGCTCCAGCGCCATGTGGATCTCTCTATGGGCGGCGGCATCTAACCGATGCTACAATGAGTCTACTCTTTCAGCTGTGTGCCGATGGAGGTCGGGAGATCCGACGTGCCTGCAAGGCAGGGCCTATCGCGGGCGCGTGGATGGACTTTACTGCAGAAGGCGCGCGAGATGGAATGAGCACACGCAGGAGGGCTGGACTTCGTGTACGCTCTGGTGCAGCTAGATTCTCCCGTGTCAGGGCGCTCCTTCGACGTTACGACGTTCTTCATCTCCGATGAAAGTACGTGGAAGGGCCGTCCGATCCGTATTTCCGCCTCGTGAACGATGAGGCGGTCTGCGAGCGTCTTTGGAGGTTTGGGCTCGACCCGAAGCGGGCATATCATCAGCGGTCACGTCCCGTCCAAGGTGCAGAGGAAGGCCCCTGCGCGGCAGCGAGCGCGCCTCATCATCGACGGCGGCTTTTGCTGCGCCGTTCCGCGCCAAGACGGGCATCTCGAGCTACTCGCTCATCTACAACTCACGCAGGTTGCGCCTTTCTCGCAGCATCAGCGCGTGGCGGTGTGCGCGACGCTGCGTGAGAACCGACGCGAGGTCCGTTTCCCAGACGGTTGAGCTGCAGGGCACGGCACTCGCTCGTGCGCGACACGGATCGCAGTGCAGCCATCGAGGCAAGATCGCCGATCTCCATGCGCTCCTGCGCGCCTATCAGACAGGGCATATCAAGCCGCAGTAATGATATGAAAAGAATAAGAAGCCACGCATCGAATACAATGCGCGCGCAGTTCTTCTTCATATAGTTCTTCTTCACGGCGCGTACTCACGGTGCAGCGGCAAGCCGGTCCGTGAGTTCTTCGCGCGGTACGGCGGTCGTGGGGCTTTGCGATCATCTCTCTGTCTTGTGATGGTAGTCTGCGTCCTCCCATCCCGTCGCCGCGTGCTGCGTGGTCGGGTCGTAAAGCGGTATGCGCCCGAGCAGGTGCGGCGCGTAGGATATCCTTCATGAGAGGACAGAGGATTTTTCATCATATCGTCACATCGCCATAAAGCTGGTCGTGCGCGTCCCTTGCTGCTGGCGTGAGGTGCATCCATGTGCCCGCAGGCATTTTCTTCTGAGATCGACAGCGTCGATGGTCTGCAGCTCTGCCCGCGCGATCGGTGACAGCCGAGACGAACGTGGCCGCGCACGCTCTCGACCAGCTCCGCGCTCCGTCATCGCCTCTGTGACGCGGACGGTCTGCGCAGTTCTTGGGCTGCTTTTTCTTATCGGTGCTGCGAGCACACACATCCCTTGCTGCGCTGCGGATGCGCGTGTTCCGTCGCGCAGACCTCGTGCCGCGTCCGCCGATGTTGCCCCAGTCGTGCTCGCCGTACCGCAGCTGACGGCATTTCCATTCATGAAGCCGTGCGGCTCCTGCACGTAGTCATCGATGCAGATCGCGCCCACTGTACGCGCGTGCAGGTCGTTCAGCAGCGCGTGAAAGGCGGGGCGGAGAACTCCGCACTCCCTGAGACGTAGCAGGGCGTCCGAGTCCCTCCCGCGCGAGGGCGTAGCCAGTTCGAGGTCAACGCGAACTGCGCCGCGACTTTCGCGTTGGAACAGGCGTGATGCCGCCGTGCGATGGTAATGCTGACGGCTCCGCCGCATCGCCGCCGCGCGTCGATGCGCCAGACATGGCCGCGGTGATCCTGCATTCGCATCGGCGGCAGAGACGGTATATGATATAAACGAAGGTATGACGCTAGAGTGGTTATCGTCAATAAGGTCCTAACCTTGTCTGCATTGATATCGCCTCCTAATGTTTTGTCGTAACCGCCTTCGTTCTATATTCTACACGATATGTCCAAGTGTGTATGTACGCGCATGATCTGCACATCACATAGAAAAGAATTCTTTCTTTTGTGCGAGAGCAGCTTTCAGAGAGAACGATTTTTATCTAATCAATAATTTCTTCTGTATTCGAACGGTTCAGCAATACTGACGTGACATTATTTCACGCATTTGTAGGATGAAACGGATTAGAAATTCGTATTGGGCGCATGGCATCAGGAGGGTTCATGGAAAATGTCTACGCGTTGGTCAGCCTTTGCTTGGCACGGACGCGCACAATTTTTATTCGCGCACGCACGCAGCGGGCTGTGAAGCTGTCTGCGTGAAGCGGCGGCGGCAGCGAGAGTGCTGAGGGCTGTGTACGGACTGGTGCTGCATCGAGGACTCTCACGGTCATTGTGCGGCATTGATGATTCGCTCGCGGCTTTTGCGAATCCATATCTGCTGCTGCCGCTTTCCCGCTTTGCGACGCACTTGCCTCGGCACGTCGTCCGCCTGAAACGCCATGCGGAGGATTGTATAAACGCGCATGACTGGTTTCCTCCGTATCTGGATGGGGCGAGGGAAAGTATGAGATCGAGTTTCCGGTGAGCTGGATGCCGATCTGGAGATATTCTGCTGAGGGCGTTTTTCGCCTGCCGGAGCGATGTGGAGTGAGGAGGGAGATCAGAAGAGGCGTGACCCTTGAGGATGATATCGAGGAGAATGTGACGCATCGCTTCGAGATGGAGGAGCTGAATTTGCAGCTCAGCAGGCTCCCTCACGAGATCGGCGAGTATTTCCGTCGCCCCATGTACCCAGCCGGGAGATCGGGCGCGGCGATGATCTATGCAGGCAATCTCTACGACGCGAGTGCACTGGGCAGTCTTTCATGACAAGGAGAAGGCGTTTCCGGCTGCGTTTCTGGGACTATTTCTTCTTTGATTACCATCTGATCAGTCACGGATGAGACACCGATCGAAAACGCTTTCTGTGCAGAAGGAGGATAAGACGCTGCAGCGGGATGAACGCGAGATTCTGCGCGATCTCCTCGCGGCACGATTTTCCAGTGCTGACGGTGGAGAGACGTATGAGGGATCACATTGTCTGCAGCGATCTTCTGCGTGAGAGGAGGTTGTTCTGCCGCGGCCTGACATCGAGGGCGCTCGGAAAAGCAGTTCTGTTTGGGCTTTTATCCTGTGATGAAGGCATGATGATGCTCAACTATATCACAGCCGTGCCCTACAAGCCGACCGCTGCAGCAGCGCATCGAGATACGATTCAACGAAGTATGAGCTCTTTCTCTATCAGTCGCCCAAGGCAGATATGGATGATTTTCTCGCGCGAGGCGGCACTCGTGCGTCCTACGATTCACATGCTCGCGTCGCGTGCGCGGCTGAACATCCTGCCCGCAGCATGCCTGCCGCCGGGCGTCCGATAGACGCTCTCGCAGCGTAGGTGTGCGGAGGAGTTCAGTGCACTCGCTGTCGTATCGGGCACGCGGTTCAGCCACCATGCGCGGGGATTTGCTCGGACGATGTTCTTTGACTACTCGCGCAGTTTGATCGAAGCGGGCACGACGGCTGGAGATGCTGACGGCGCGAGTTTCTCTTTGCCGAGATCAATGGCATTGATCTCACGTCTATCCTGGGCTGTATCATGTACTCGGTTCGAATAAGCGGCGTGTCAATGCCGCGTATCGCCGTATGCGGGGAGACGCGGCTGCGTTCCGTTCGACCCGCGCTATCTGAGCGAGGGAGGGGTTCGTGACGATGTTGTGCGGTGCGGCGATGCGCAAAGGTGGATGAAAAAGAGTCTCGTGAAGGAGAGACCCCCATGGAACAGGATCCGCGTATCACGGCCGATGAGTCGGAGGAGATGCCGCTTATCGCGGCGTGACGGTGGATGAAAGGCGGCGCAGAGCCGCGAGGATGAGGCGCAGCATGGCTCTGCCTATGGCGGCGGGCGCGGTTCTGTGCGCTATGTCCGCATCGGGACGAGGGATGCCGCGCCGTTCGCTGTTTTCGAGCATTGTATGGGCGGCTGTGTTTGCGGCACTCCTTGCGGCGTTCCTCTTTGTCGCGCTGCCACGATCTGCCATGATTCTCGTGGCTGTCTGATCGCAGGAACGATCTCCGTCTCATCGGTCCGAGCCGCGTGATGCTCGTGGATCGATTTACGGCGGCTGTACAGGAGATAGATTTTTGGAGAACGAGAACATTATCTTCGCCTTTTTGGCGCGGTAACAGCAGATGTTTCGTGAAGTAGGGCTTTAAAGTCCTATCCTATGCTATACCACGAAATTCATTTAAGTTTCGGAAAAGAGTGGGTGGAAGCCCACTCTTTCGTGCAATATGAAAGAGGAGGCATGAGCGCGAAGATCGAGGGAGCGCGTCGAGGAGATGGTGCGCGGACTGCTGACGGATTCGCCCGCCATCGAGCTGGTGGATGTCGAGTACGTGAAGGAGCGAGACTACTATCTGCGCGTTTACATCGAGCAAGGCGGGCGGCATCGGCATCGACGACTGCCAGAGTCTCGAGTGAGCGGCTGGAGGAGGTTCTCGATCAGGGAGGACGTTATTCCAGACGCCTACATGCTGGAGGTTTCGTCGCCGGGGCTTGACCGTGTCCTGCGCAAGGAGACGCGACTTTGTGCGTGAACATGGACGCGTCGTCGATGTGACGCTCTATGCTCCATTTGAGGGAAGAAACGGTGGACGAGGGACGCTCGCGGGTTATGACGGTGAGACGTTGACACTGGACGATGGGATACGGATTCCATGAAACAGGTCTCACAGGTGCGCCTGCATATCGATTTTAGGAGGCTGGGGTTGGCAGAAAAATACCAAGGAGAAGGACGGCGGCAAGGGTTTTTGCAGATGCTGGAAGGAGCTGTGGCGTACGAGAGGGCATCGACGAAGAGCTCCTCTGGGACGATCAGGCGGCACTGATCTCGGCGTATCGCCGTAACTTCGGTGCGGCGCAGAATATCCGCATCTCCCTGTCACGTGAGGACGGGCGCATTCCATGTTTTCGCCATCAAGACGGTGGTGGATGAGGTGAAACGATGTCACGGAGATTGGACTTGCACCGCCGAGCCATCAATCCGGACTATGTGGTCGGCGACGTGGTCGAGATCGAGATGACTCGGCAAACTTCGGACGTATTGCCGCACAGACGGCGAAGCAGGTCGTCATGCAGCGACTGCGTGAGGCAGAGCGCGGCATCGTCTACGAGGTGCATGAACCGCTCCTCGGAGATCGTCACGGGGATCGTCCAGCGCGTCGAGGGACTCAATGTGTTCGTGGACATCGGGCGCGCCGAGGCGGTGCTCATGGCGACAGGCAGCTGCCGAATGAGACGTACTAACTACGGCGACACGGTGCGCGCCTACATCATCGAGTCAAGCGCACGAGCCGCGGTCCGCAGATTATGCTCTCGCGGACGCATCCGGGACTGCTCAAAAAGCTCTTTGAACTACAGGTGCCGGAGATTCAGGAGGGGTCGTCGAGATTCGCTCCGATCGCGCGTCGGGGCAGGCAGCCGCTCAGGTGGCGGTCTGGTCGTCGAGGAACGCGTCGATCCTATCGGCGCCTGTGTCGGCCCACACTATATGCGCGCTGCAGGCGGTTGTCGATGAATTGGCGGGGAAGGTCGGCATCGTCAAATGGGTGACGATCCCGCAACCTATATCGCCAACTCGCTGAATCCCGCCAAGGTGATCTCGGTCGCGGTGAACGAGGCGGATCTCCCGCGTCGTGGTGCCCGACTACCAGCTCTCGCTGCTATCGGCAGGAGGGGCAGAATGCCCGTCTTGCCGCAGAGCTCACAGGATGGAAGATCGACATCAAGAGTGAGAGACGCAGGCACGGGAAGCCAGACGCGAGGCCGATGGTGCGCCTACGGATGCGCCGTCCGACGACAAGCGGCGGCCGAGGAGGCTCTAAATGGGGCGGGCGAAACAGCCCGAGCGGCTGTGTGTCGGCTGCCGAACGCTGCATCCTGAGGACGAACTGCTGCGTGTTGTGCGTCACGCGGATGGCACCGTCGGTATTGACCCGACTGGAAAAGAGGGCCGGGACGCAGGGCTATCTCTGCCGCTGTGTCGCCTGTGTGCAGGAGGCACGGCGGCATGGCGGCAACGCTGCATGGTCACTGAAAGGCCGCGTTGCACCTACCGTCTACGATGCGGCGGGCGGCGGTCTCCGGATGTGCTCATGGACGCGCGACTGAAACGCGTAGCAGAATCTCCTCAGTATGGCGGCGCGCGCGCGTTGTCTCGGGGGCATTCATGGCGGAGGAGATGCTGCGGAAGAAGCGCGGCGCCTATCTTCTGCTCGCACGGGACTGCGTCGGAGGGACGAAGGATAAATTTACCCGCATGGCGGCACAGATGGACGTGCCGGCGGCGGGACTGCTGACGATGCAGCAGCTGGGACACTGTCTATGGCAAGGAATACCGTGCTGTTGCACTGCTGATAGATAGAGGAGTTTGCAAGAGGCTCGCCGCCTGCTTGCATGATATACCGACGAGGGTGGATTGATGTCAGAAGCGAAACACAGAATCACCGATTTGGCGAAGGAATTTAAAGACGGACAAAGGTACCATTATTGACATCCTGAGAAATAAAGAACTACAAGTAAAAATATGTTCAGTGCCGTCGGTGAGGAGGGCGCGCAGCCGTCAAGGCGGAGCTCGGACGTACGGCGAGCCCGTACGTAAGGAGGCGCTGCCGAGGCAAGGCAGCAGCGACCGCCAGCTTTCGGAGACGACTGCGCTCAAAGAAGCCTGCTGGAAGGCATGACGACGCGGAAAAAGCCGGCAGAACAGCCCGAGGTAAAGGCTCGAGTGCGCCCGCTGAGGAGAAGGGCGCCCTGTTCTTCGTGCGCGTACGAAGGCGCCCGGCATCGTCATCGTTCAGCGGGCACCTGCAAGACTGCGGCCGAGACGCCGCAGCGTCGGAGCAGTGCAGGGGCGGCAGGCAGCTCTGCGACCGCAGCTCCCGTCCGGCAGGGCGCCCCGGTGGGCACGCCCGGCAGCACCGGCAATGCCTGCGATGCCGCCGACGGAGGGACGCGGTGAAAGAGCCGCAGACGCGGCGACGGTCGCAGCAATGAAGGCGGTGCGGGCTCGGATCGTGGACGCGGCGGGCGTGGCGGCGCGCGACGCGATCGTGAGGAGCGCAGCGATCTGCGTCAGAACGACCGCAGACCGCGGCGGCGCACCAAAGGGCGCAAGGGGACGCGGCTTTTGCAGCGCCTGCTCCCGCAGCAAAGGTGGAGATCAGCGCGGCCAGAGCACATCAGCTGCGGAGACGATGTGCCGTCGGATCTCGCATCAAGATGAGGCTACACTGCATCGGACATCATCAAAAAGCTCATGCTCATGGGCGTCATGGCGAGAAACATCAATCAGGAGATTGACTTCGATACGGCAACGCTTGTGGCAGGGAGTTCGGTGTCACCACCGAGGAACTGCCGCCGGATATCGATCCGACGCTGATCCCCGGATCGTGGACGATCCGAAGACGCTGAAGGCGTCCGCCCGTCGTTACGAGTCATGACGGTCGTCGATCACGGCAAAGACGTCGCTGCTCGACGCCATCCGCATACCTCGGTCAGCACGCATGAGGCGGGCGGCATCACGCAGCACATTGGTGCCTATCAGGTCGTCTGTAAGGAAGAAGATTGTCTTCCTCGATACGCGCGGGACATAGAGGCGTTCACGGCAATGCGTGCGCGCGGCGCAGATCACGGACGTTGCGATCCTCGTGGTCGCGGCGGATGACGGCGTGATGCCGCAGACGGTCGAGGCAATCGACCACGCGAAGTCGGCAGATGTGCCCGATCATCATCGCCATCAACAAGATCGATAAGCCGGGGCACGTCCCGAGCGCGTCAAGCGGGAGCTGATGGAGTACGGACTCGTCGCCGAGGTACGGCGGAGATACCATCATGGTGCCCGTCTCGGCAAAAGCGCGCATGACGGTGACTGATCTGCTCGAGAACATCCTGCTCGTCGCTGAAGTCGAGGAGCTGAAGGCAAACCCGAACCGCGAGGCGCGCGGCGTCATCATCGAGGCAAAAGCTCGACAAGGGCCGCGGCTCCGTGGCGACGGTGCTCGTCCAGAGCGGTACGCTGGCATCGGAGGACTCTATCGTCGTCGGTACGGCGTACGGACTATGCCCGCGCGATGATCAACGACCGCGGCGACAACGTCGAAGAAAGCGGGGCCGTCGATGCCGGTCGAGATCTCTCGGTCTCAACGATGTGCCTCGACAGGTGACATCCTTGCCGCCGTCGATGAGAAGCAGGCAGCTCCATCGCCGAGGGCACGCCTGAAATCAGCGCCGCGACCTCATCAAATCGAAGAGCGTTTCGCTCGATGCGCTCTTCAGCAGATTCAGGAAGGCGACATCAGGATCTAACATCGCTCGTCCAGGCGGACGTGCAGGGGCTCGGTCGAGGGCGCTGAACTCAGCCTCCTCGGTCTCAACAAGAACGACGAAGTGCGCGTGAGCATCGTGCGATTCAGGGCGTCGAGCGCGGTCAGCGAGTCCGACATCATGCTCGCCTCCGCATCACGAGGCAATCGTCATCGCGTTCAACGTGCGTCCCGATGCGAACGCACGCCGCCTTGCTGATACGGAGAACGTGGACATCCGCACCTACCGCGTCATCACGATGCAGCTCAACGATGTCAAGGATGCGATGAGCGGCATGCTGAAGCCAGAAGTATAAAGGAAGTGATCCAGGGACGGGTCGGATCCGTCAGGTCATGCACTTTTCTAAGGCATTGGTCGCTGGTTCGTGACGTCCTCGAGGGCAAGATCAAGAGCAACGCTCAAGATCCGTATCCTGCGCGACAATGTCGAGCTGTTCGACAGGAGATCGACTCCTGCGCCGCTCAGAGATGAGGTGAAGGAGGTCGCCGCCGGCTATGAGTGCGGCATCTCGATTGTCGACTTCCCGCGACTTGCCGAGGCGATATCATCGAGGCGTATACGATGGAGGAGATCAGGACCTCCATTGCCGAGGCGAACAAGGCGGCGACGAAGCGTGAGGAACAGGCTGCTGCGGCTGCGGCAAAACGAAGAGCACGCCAGAAGAATAATAACCGGCGGTCTGCTGCCCGCCGATGATGGCGGACGGCGAGGCTGTCTTTTGTATGGATTTTCCTGCATATTACCGGAGGAGGCGCACCGAGCAAAGGTTCGCGTAGAAAGGTTCGGAGCTGATGAAACAGGAAGTCAGCGATATCTATATTTTCAATGAGTTAAAGACCCGCATCGGCTTCGTGACGGTCACCTCCGTTGCGTGTCAGAGGATCTGCGTGAGGCGAAAGTCTACGTCAGCGTCATGGGGGATGAGAAGAAGGCGCGCGATACACTGAACGGACTGAATAGCTCAGCTCGGCTTTGTGCGGCGCGAGATCAGCAGCGCATCCGTCTGCCGTCTACGCCCGAGATCAGCTTTGCGCTCGATACATCACTGAGATTACAGCGACCACATCCAGCGTCTGCTCAGCGAGATTCGCGAGGAGCAGCCGAAATGGGAAGAAGGAGGACGTATGAAGATCACTATGGACGATGCGGCGCAGATGCTCCGTGATGCACAGACCGTCATTCTCACCTCCACATCCGCCCCGATGCGGGATGCCAATCGGCTCGACGCTCGGTCTCGCACGTTCTGCGTGCAGAGGGCAGAGATGTGCGCGTCCTGATCGACGATGAGGATCCGCGCATTTTTAACGTTCTGCCGGATGTGGATCAGATCGAGCGCCCCGTCAAAAGGACAGCGGTACACTGCCGACCTCTCCCATCGTCTGCGATGTCGAGCTCAGGCGCACAGGGGAGTCAGTGCCCTCCGTGGACGCCGTGCGGCTGCTCAACATCGACCATCGATGCGACGAACGATGAGAAAGCGGACTATCTCTATCTGGATCTGATGCTGCCGCCACCTGCGAGATCGCCACCCGACATCACAGCGCTCGGCGTTACACCGACGCTCGACGCGGCGATCTGTTTTTATACGAGGGTTGCGATGGATGCGGGCTTTTTCCGATTCTCCAATACGACGCCGCATACGATGCGCGCGGCGGCGAGCTCATCGAGATCGGTGTGAAGCCGAACATTATCTCTGTGGCGATGGAGATGAAGTCGTACGGATGAGGTCATGGCACAGGTCAAAGCGATCCGAAACCTTGAGATGTTCTTCGACGGCGAGGGTTTGCCGCCGTCTTTATCGACGAGAGCGGGCGCGCACGGTCACAACGACGGAGGGGCTGCTCGACAGCTGCGCGTGATCGAGGGGACCTGGGTTGTATTCTTTATGAAATGGCTGGAAAAGGATACCTACCGCATCAGCATGCGCTCGAGGGGACGAACGTCTCGCGTATTGCACAGAATTTGATGGCGGCGGGCACATCCGTGCGGCGGGATGCACGATCCACGCGCCCTTTGCCGAGGCTCGTACGGCGATCCTCGATGCCATCGGGGAGGCTGAACGCGTAAACCGTGGACGGATTCATCAATGTACTGAGAGCCGACAGGGATGTCCTCGCACGATGTCGTCGATGTCGTGCGGCGCATCTTTCATCGAAGCGCGTCGGCCATGCGGGGACGCTGGATCCTGCTGCGGCAGGGATTCTCCCTGTTGCCCTTGGGCGTGCTGCGCGACTCGTGGAGATCTTGAGGGGCGGATAAGTCCTATCGTGCCGAGATTGCCTGGCTATGCGACGGATACGGGGGATGTCTGCGGTGAGGTAACGGGTGCCAGAGCACCCCGTTCTGCCGTCGGCGGGAGACGATCGAGGCGGTACTCGCGCACTTTCGCGGGTGCATCACCCAGCGTCCCCCGTCTACTCGGCAATCAAGGTCGGCGGGAAGCGCGCCGCGGATCTCGTGCGGCAGGGACGGGCGGTGGAGATTCCGACGCGCGGTCACCATTCACCGGTGGAACTCCTGCACATTGATGCTGAGGCGGCGGCGTATCCGCATCGATGCGACTGCTCAAAGGAACCTATATCCGTTCCCTCTGCGCCGACATCGGTGCGGCACTGCATCACCCGCGACGATGCGCTTCCTCCTGCGCAGCCGTGTCGAGTGCGTTCACCCTCGCCGGATGCCTATACCGGAGGAACTTGCAGAGGCGGGGAGGCTGCCGTCTGCGCGGCAGACCGCGCCCTCGCTCCCGTGCTGAGCTGGCGCAGCAGCGCGTCAGGCTTTTACAGCGGGCTCTCTCGACCACGGGCCGAGCCCTCTCGCACGCAGGGCTTTATCGTGTCTATCCCGCCGGCGTCTTTCTCGGCATCGGACGCTAGATGCCGATGCACGAAATGTATCCTGAAAGGCATTTCCGCGGGTTTTGAGATTTAGGGACTTTATTCATATTTCCCTCGTTGGGCTGTCGTATCGAGCAGCCCTTTTGTTCTGAGAATCTCCCTCTCTGATGGTATAATGGCAGGCGTAACGATAGGAGGATACATTTCATGAAAATAGATGATGTGATTCACGGTTTTCCGCCTGACTTCGCTCGGAGCGGATTGCAGAGGCAGAGGGAACGGCGTACACGTTTGTGCATGAGAAGACGGGGGCGCAGCTGTTCTTTTTGGAGACGGCAGACGACAATAAGGTGTTTTCAATCAGCTTCCGTACGCCGCCGGTCGATGATACGGGGGTGGCGCATATCGTGGAGCACTCCGTGCTCTGCGGATCGCGCAAAGTATCCGCTGAAGGAGCCGTTCGTGGAGCTCGTGAAAGGGACTCGCTCAATACGTTTCCTCAATGCGATGACGTTCCCTGATGAGACGATGTACCCGCGGCAAGCCGCAACGACCGCGATTTTCAAAATCGATGGATGTCTATCTGGATGCGGTGTTTTACCCGGCGATGCGTGAGAATCCGCAGGTGCTCATGCAGGAGGGGTGGCATTACGAGCTTGAGAATGAAGATGACCCGCTGACGTACAGCGGGGTGGTCTACAATGAGATGAAGGGGGCACTCTCTGCGCCGGATGATCTCCTCGGCAGCCGCATCATGGCGGCGCTCTATCGATACGACGGCGCTGCTATGGGTCGAGGCGGCGATCCGAGGCGATTCCCGCGCTGACGCGGGAGCAGTTCGCTTGCGTTCCATGCGCGCTACTATCATCAGTCAACAGTATATCTATCTCTGGTAATCTCGACATCGAGAGAAGCTGGCGTATCTCGACCGTGCCTACCTGCTGCATTTCTGACCGCATTTCCGTGCCGTCGCGTGATTGATCGTCAGGCTGCATTCCCGGCGTGCGTCCGCAGGGATCATTTCTATCCCATCGGCGCGGAGGAGCCACTCGCAGAAATACCTTTCTCTCGCTCAGCTGGGTGATCGGCGATACGTCGGACATGAAGCGCGTCATGGCGCGCAGATTCTCGATCACGCTGCTGCGGATGCGGTGCGCCGCTGCGGCAGGCACTCATCGATGCGGGGAGCGGCGGCGCGATGTGGATTCGAACTACGAGCGATATCCTTCAGCCGTTCTTCAGCATCGTGGTCAGCAAGTCGGAGACGGCGCGCGCGGAGGAGTTCGCACGGGTCGTGCGGAGACGCACGCAGCGCTCGCGGACGAGACTCAATCATCAGCTCGTACAGGCGTCGCTCAATCACGCTCGCGAGTTCCGCTCTGCGTGAGTCGGACTTCGGCTCGTCGCCAAGGGGCTGATCTACGGATTCGCCTGATGAAGACGTGGCTCTACGCGGTGCGCCGAGGACTATCTGCGCTATGAGGATACCCTTGCTGCGCTCAAAAGGTCTTAGGACGGCTACTTCGAGGCAGCTGATCCGCGAGGCGTTCCTCGACAACCGCACGCGGTCTCGTGACGCTCGCGCCGAGGCCGTACGCTCGGTGCGGAGCAGGCAGCTGCTCAGGCGGCGGAGCTGGCGGAGAAGAAGGCTGCGATAAGGTGCGGACGAGGTCGCGCGGAGGTCGATGCGCTCTGTGCGGCACTGAAGGCGGCGCAGGAGGCTCCGACACGGAGGAGGCACTGCGCTCAATCCCCATTCTTGCACGGTCGGACATTCGCAGGATGCCGGGCGTCTGCCGCTCGAGGTGCGCGATCTCGCGGGGACGAAGATGCTCTTTTCGGATCTCGAGACAACGGGCATTGTCTATCTGAATTTCTGCTTTTCGATGGCGCCGTTGCGCAGGAGGATCTGCCGTACGCGTATCTGCTCGCAGAGATGTTCGGCGCGGTCGATACGACGCGCACAGCTACGCAGAGCTCGGCGTGCTGCGCAGCCTCTACTACTGGCGGTATCAGGGCGGACACTGTCGCCTATACGCGTGCGGGCGAGGCGGATTCGCTCATACGCGCTTCGGCTGCGCGCGAAAGTGCTGCGTGATCTGCCGCGTCTGTTTGGGCTCCTCACGGGATCATCGGCACGAGCGACTTCTCAGCGCAAAGCGTATCCGCGAGCTGGTCGATGAGAGAAGACGGGCATGGAGCTCTCGCTCCAGCGTGCGGCAAATCGGGTCGTCGCCTCACGCATTGCCGCCTACCTGACGCCTGGCAGGCGCCCTGCGCACGAGTCGAGGGGCTGCCGTTTCACGATTTCCCTCTCTGCATTTAGGAGAATTTTGACGCGGATCGTGCGAAGATGCAGGCGGCATTTGCGCATCCTGCCGCGCAGATCTTTAATCGAAATGATCTGATCCTCAGTGTGACGGCACCCGCCTCCATGTATGCGATGGACGGCTGCGCAGCTCGCCGCGTTCAGGATACTCTCTCTGCGGCAGTGTTTTCCCGTCCGCAGCGTATACGTGGAACATCCGCGCACGCAACGAGGGCCTGACGACGCAGAGCCGCGTGCGGTACGTGCGCAGGCGCAAACTTCCTCAAGCTGGGCTATCGCTACACGGGGAGATGCGCGTGCTCGAGACGCTGTCTCCGCTACGACTATTTCTGGACACGCATCCGTGTGCGGGGCGGAGCCCCTACAGTGCGATGACGCAGTTCAACCGCAACGGCTTTGCGGTGTTTTTCTCCTATCGATGATCCGAACCTCGCCAGGACGCTGGATGTGCTCGATGAGGACGGCGGACTTGCGCACGTTCGATGTGTCCGACCGAGAGATGGATCAGTTCATCATCAGTACGATGAGCGGTGTGGATGCGCCGATGACGCCTGCAGATGAGAGGGGATATTGCCGCAACGTTCCATCTGCGCGGCATCACACAGGAGGATCGCCAGCGAGCGCGTGATGAGATTCCGGCACAGCAGGCGGACATCCGCGGGCTCGCTCTCATTGCGGATGCAATGCGCAGGCGAATGTGCGATGTGTGCTCGGCGGCGAGGAAGATCCGCGAAAATGCTGCCCTCTTTGATGCGGTGCGTCCTGCGCTGCGGATGTGACGGATCAACAAGTTTTTGACTTTTCGCGCGTCACGTGGGATAATGATGAAAGAATAAATAAAGGGGAGCTTGCCGCGAAAAAGAGATTTTTCGCGGTGCGGGCGTTTGCCATTATTACGCCGTTTACGGAGACCGGGGTAAACTACAACGAAGCTCGGACGTATCATTGAGGATCAGATTGCGGGCGGGACGGATGCCATCGTCATCACGGGGACGACGGGCGAGATCTGCGTGACGATGACGGATGCAGAGCACCGTGAGGCAATCCGCTATCACGTGGAGAAGGTGGGCGGCCGCAGTTCCCGTTGTTGCGGCGCGGGCTCGAGTGGGAGACGTCCTACGCGATCCGAGCTGTCGCAGTATGCCGAAAAGGTCGGTGCCGATGCGCTCCTCCTCGTCACGCCGTACTACAACAAATGCGCAGAATGGTCTCTCGTTGCCCACTATACGAGAGATTGCGGACGGCGTCAGCATTCCGGCGATTCTCCCATAATGTGCCGTCGCGTACGGGGTCGGCATCAAGACGGAGACGTATGCAAAAGCTTTCGCAGCATCCTCGCATCGTCGGCGTGAAGGAAGCGAGCGGCGACTCTCGGCGATCACTGCGTCTGCGCGCAGCGACCGGGCGATGATTTTGCGGTCTACTCGGCATGACGATAGACTGGTGCCGATTCTGTCGCTCGGTGGTTCAGGTGTGATCTCGTGCTGTCGAATGTTGCGCCGCGCGTGGCACATGATATATGTCAGCATTGTTTTGGCGGCGATGTCGCACGGCGGCAAAGATGCAGATCGACTATACCAGATCTCATCGATGCGCTCTTCTGTGAGGTCAACTCCATCCCCGTCAAGACGGCGATGCGCCGCCTCGGCTATGATGCGGGACCGCTGCGCATGCCGCTTTCGGAGATGGAGCCGGCGCATGCGGCACAGCTCGATGCGGCACCGTAAGCATGGCCTGCTGAGTGACACCATCTCTCGCTCTCCTGCCGCATGGACTGTGTCCGCGCTGCAGGGGGCGTTTTGACACGTGAGGGGATGGGATGAATGTCATAGAGACGCGACGCTGTGCAGAGATGTGCTCGTCGCCGATGGGGCGCTGGCATCGGAGCTAGAGGCGCGTGGTTTCTCGTAGATGATCCGCTCTGGTCGGCAAAGGCGCTCTTTGAACGCCCCGACCTCGTGCGTGATTCATCTGGATTATCTGCGTGCGGGTGCAGATGTCCTGACAAGCGCAAGCTATCAGGCGAAACGTCGCCGGTTTTATGCGGCGCGGCTGCTGCGGAGGGCAGCAGAGATGCTGCGCCGCTCCGTGCGGCTGGCGCAGGCGCGCGATCTCCATCGGGCAGAGTGCGGTGGGAGTGCCGCTGTGCCGCTCGTGGCGGCGTCCGTCGGACCGATGCAGGGCGTATCTTGCCGACGGTTCGGGTATCGCGGCGACTATGACGTGGATGAGGAGGCACTCACGGCGTTTCACGCACAGCGACTGCGGATTCTCGCCTCCGCAGCACCTGATCTTCTCGCCTGGGAGACGCTGCCGTGCCTCTCTGAGGCATGTGCCATCGTCCGCGCACTGCGTGCGGAGGGATCCGCATCCCGCGTATTTCTCCTTCTCCTGTCGGGACGGTCGCACATCAGTGACGGGACGGAGATCGCGGCATGTGCACGCGTGCTCGATGCCGCCATGCCGAGGCAGCGGCCATCGGTGTAAAACTGCACAGCACCGCAGTATGTGGGTGATTTGATCCACACGATACGACAGGAGACCAATAAGCCCATCGTCGTCTATCCGAACTCCGGAGAGTATTATGATGCAGCGGCACAGATGTGGCGCGGGACGACGGAGGATTTTTGGCACACGGTCGCGGGAATACGCAGCGGCGGGGCGCGCATCATTGGCGGCTGTTGTCGAACGACACCGCGCGATACGGCGGCGATTCGGCGGTGGGTAAGGCGGCAGGAAATGGGGACACGAGATGGAGACAGAGCACCGGCGGATCTTTCCGCGCTGCACGCGCGATGCGTGAATTTCTCACGGCACTCGGCGTCGACGTGCAGCGCAGGGGATGGAGGAGACGCCGCAGCGTGCTGCACAGCTCTATGCAGAGCTCTTTGCGGGACTGCATGAAGATACAGCAGCACTTTTGGGCGGATGTCCTGACGGAGGAGACAGACGGTCTCGTTGCCGACGTGCCATTCCTTTTTATTCGATGTGCGAGCATCATTTGCTGCCGTTCTTCGGAACAGCGAACATTGTCTACCAGCCTCATGCGGGCCGTGGCGGGCTTTGGCGTATTTGCCAGGCTGGTCGCGTCGATGGCGCGCCGTCCCCAGCTGCAGGAGCGGTTGACGGCTGATATCGCGCGTGAGGTCGAGCGCGGACTCAGGGGCGGAGGCGTGCTTGTGTTCTCGATGCACAGCAGCTCTGCATGATGATGCGTGGCGCACGTGCACACGGTGCACAGACAACGACAGTCGGCGTCCTGCGGCATATTTTCCGCACGGATGCAGCGTCACGGATGCAAGCATGGACGATGCTCGATGGAGAGAGGAGCGCGCGATGACGGCGAATCGACATTATCGCTTTTTCTGACGGGAAGGAGCTGACCATTGGCGGGCGGACGCTCGTCATGGGGATTCTGAACGTGACGCCAGATTCCTTTTTCTGACGGCGGCAGTGGATACACGCGACGATGCGCTCCGCCACATGGAGGAGATGGTGCGGGACGGTGCGAGACTATCATCGATGTGAGGGGCGGGTCCAGCCGTCCGGCTTCGTGCCGATGAGCGCGGCGGAGGAGGAGACGGAGCGGCTGCTGCCATTCCTCCGAGCCGTTCTGCCCGCATGCCCCGTGCCCGTCTCGTGGATGCGTTCAAGGCGGGACGGCACGCGCGGCACTGCGCGCAGGTGTGCATCTCCTGAACGATATGGGGCTTCAGTATGCCGAGGGCCGGGGCGATGGCTCGATGCGGCGGCGGAGATGGAATGCGCCCGTCGTCGTGATGCACAATCAGAATGGAACTGACATCACGGGGACATCATCGGCGCAATGCAGGGATTTTTCGCACGTTCCTTTGCAGCGGCGGATGCGGCAGGACTGGCCTGGAAAAGGCTCATCCTCGACCCCGGCATCGGATTTGGTAGAACGGCCGAGCAGAATATGCATCGTTCTTCGGCGCATGGACGAGCTCATCTCCTATGATGGGATAGACTACTCCCATGCTGCTCGGTGCGAGCCGTGAGAGCTTTTATCGGGGCAGCACTCGGGCTGCCGTCACGGAGACGTATGGAGGCGACGGGGCGGCGTGCGTCACTGGGATATTGCATGGCGCATCCATTGTCGCGCGTGCATGATGTGAAACCGATTGCGCGGATGTGCCGCGACGGATGCGATATTGGGGCGTAGCATGGATCGTATTTTTCTGCACGGTATGCGCTTTCATGGCGTGTCGATGGGTGCCCTCCCTCGCGGGCGGGAAGTGCCGCAGGCATTCGAGGCGGATGCGGAACTGGGAGCTTGATCTGCGTGAGGCAGGGAGACAGATGATCTTCGGAACACCGTGAACTACGCCAGGTCTATGAGCTGATACGTCATGTGATCGAGGGAGCGCCAAAGGCGTTGATTGAGAGCTCTCGCGGAGGAGGCTGCAGCGCGCAGATTCTTGCGACATTCCCCCGTATCCGTTCCGTCACGCTCACCGTACATAAACCTGCCGCTCCGATCGCAGGCATCTTTGCGGATGTCGGCGTCTCTATCACGCAGGACAGGGGATAGTGATGGTACGGACAGCGTATATCGGGCTTGAGGGGCAAAGTCTTTGGCGAACGCGGTGAGACGATGCGCGCAGCACTGCGGCGGCTGTCGGAACTGGATGGCATTCGTGTGGGCGCGTCTCTGCATTTATGAGACGCCGCCGTGGGGAAAAGACGGATCAGCCGTCTTTTTGAATGCCGCCGCGTGCATCACGTTTGACCGTACGCCCGAGGGCTCCTCGCGGCGATGCAGTGCATCGGAACGGGAACTCGGACGCATGCGGCATGAGCATTGGGGCGCACGTACGATAGATCTCGATCTGCTCCATGTGGACGGCGTCACGTCTGCACAGGAGCAGCTGACTCTGCCGCATCCCTATCTGACGGGCGCGCTTGTGCTCGTTCCAGCTGGCGGAGATCGCGCCGACGCTCTGTGTTGATGGGAGAATGGTTTCTGCATGGCGGGAGGAAGTGGATGCGTCGGGGATTGTGCGTGCCCCCGAAGTATCATGCCCGTATCCGCCTCGAACTCATCGCGGCGGTGGATGGTGCGGGCGGTATCGATCGGGCAGGGGCATCTGCTCACCGACTGCCCCGACGATGATGGCACATTTTCGCCGCACGACAATGGACGGCATCGTCGTCATGGGACGGCGTACGATGGAGAGCCTGCCGGGAGGCGCCCGCTCGTGGGCGTACGAATGTCGTCCTCTCGCGAACCGTGCAGGCGTTGGATGAGCTTTCTACAGTGCCCGACAGCTCGGCATTGTGGCGCCTTCTGGGGCAGCTGACAGCGGAGGAGGACGTCCGATCTTTGTGATCGGCGGCGCAGAATGCTACCACCTTCTTTTGCCGCTATGTATGGCGGGCGTATGTGACGCCTTTCGGGCAGCTATGATGCAGATGTGTTTTTCCCTTCGCTGGATGGATTTTCCTGACGAGCAGCCGCGCGAGAAGATGTGTATTTGAAGTTTACGAGAGAGTTTAGCATGGCAGGCAATTTTCCAAAATGATTGGCAGGAACTCCTTTGCCGGAGGAGATGACGAGCCCTACTATCGTGAGCTGCGAGCATTCCTTATCGAGGAGTACCGTACACGTCGTGTATCCCCGATATGTATTCGATCTTTAATACTGCACTACACGAGCTTTTAGCCGATACGAAGGTCGTCATTCTCGACAGGATCCCTACCATGGCGACGGACGGGCGCATGGACTGTCATTTTCCGTGCAGGTCGGCATTGATCCACCGGCCGTCGCTGCTGAATATCTACAAGGAGATGCAGGATGATCTCAGGATCGTCCCGCCGATCACGGCTGTCTCATCCCGTGGGCACGGCAGGGCGTGCTCCTCCTCAACACCGTTCTCACCGTGCGTGCCCATGCAGCGGCATCGCATGCGCGGGACACGGGTGGGAGCGGTTCACCGATACCATCATTCGCCTCCTGAGGGCACGTGAGAAACCGCTCATCATCCTCTGGGGCAGTCCTGCACGAAAGAAAAGCAGCCTTATCACGAATCCGCACCATCTCATCGTCGAGTCGCCGCATCCCGAGCCCATCTCAGCGCATCGCGGCTTTTTCCGGCAGCCATCCGTTCTCGCGTGTCAATGAGTTTTCCTCACGCGTGTGGGGAGACGCCCATCGACTGGCAGCTCCCCCGGCAAGTGAGATCAAGCCGTAATCTTTGATTCTTGCTGAAAGGAGATTATCATGAATGCATTACTATTGCGCGGTGTCTGTGCCCTTTGGCCTGCTCAGCTGCATCGGCGGCTGCGGTGCACCCGCATCGTCGTCGAGTGAGATGCCGCATGAGATCGTGCAGGAGAACCAAGCTGCCGCAGGACAGAAGAGATCTATCTCGCCGGCGGCTGTCTGGGGACGGAACTCTACCCAGTCTGGTGCCGGGCGTTGTCTCTGCAGAGTGCGGCTATGCAAACGGTATGAGTGCCCATCCTTCCTGTGCGGAGGTATGCAGCGGGAGCAGGGCATGCGGAGGCGGTTCATGTTATCTCTGACCCGCACATCATTTCGCTCTCGATCAGACTGACCGCATTTACGACTCCATCGACCCGACGGCGGTCGATCGGCGAAAGGGCAACGACGTCGGGCGGCAGTATCGTTCGGGCATTGCTATGCTGAAGGCAGACGGCGGCGAGGATGCATCGATCATCCGTGCGTCGTTGGACGCACTGCAGAAATCGTCTCGGTCGGAAGACGGCTGTCGAGATGGGACCGATCGTGAACTTTTATCGTGCGAAGACGATCATCAGGGTATCTCGAGAAGCATCCAACGGTTACTGCCATATCTCCCCTGCGCTCATCGCTGCGATGCGTGAGAAACGTGCGAAGCCGAGACCGATGGGGAGAAGAAAACGTGCGTCATGATGAAAAAGCCGACAGAGCGCTGAACTCGAGAACGTCTCGCGGATCTGCAGTACGCCGTTACCCAGGAGAAAGGCGACAGACCGCCCTTCCGCAACGAATACGATCACGAGTTCTCGTGCGGGCATCTACTGTGACATCACGACTGGCGAGCCGCTCTGTCTCCACGGATAAATATGACTCGGGCTGCGGCTGGCCGGCGTTCTCGCGCCCGATTGATGCAGCTCTGATCCGCAGAGCACGAGGACCTTTCGCACGGCATGGTGCGCACCGAGGTCACGGCAGCATCGAGCGGCGCTCATCTCGCAGCGTCTTTCACGACGGTCCTGCTGCAACGGGCGGTCTGCGCTACTGCTATCAACAGTGCCTCCTGCGCTTCATCCCGAAAGAGGATATGGAGCGTGAGGGCTGTGGACTATCTAGAACTTTTGGATTGAGAAACGCTTGTTCTTTCATTGAGATAATTCAAAAGAATACTCTCTTTGTCATATTGACTAGCATTTCTTCCAATAGTACGATTAACACGTTTTATGACAATTTTATACGAATTGGATCAGGTATCAGTGAGAGTTTCAATTATGTTGAGATTTCGTGAGAGATTTAATAGAGAATCCGGTAAACAGAATAATGATTCTGCCTAAGCCGGAGCGGTCACGCTGTATCAGTGAGCAACCCTGCATGGAGCCATTGTCTCCGCCACTGAGGATTTCCCTCGGGAGGCGCAGGTGCGCGAGGAACTGAGCCAGGAGAACTGCCTGATTGACAATCGCTGCGTTTGACCTGCGAGTGGGATAGGATGGGGATTCCAGTGCATCTGCGGATGCAGTGTGATCTTTTGTTGTGTGAAAAACCCTCTGTGTACTGCAGGAGGGGTCTGATGCGCATCTCTCTTTTGCGTGCAGGTTTATCGGCGCAGAATGAAGAAAGGTGACGAAGAATGACACGCGAAAAGAAATCGGGCGGCAGCCGTATGTACTGACATTGGCGGGGATGAGCTTTGCTGGTATTGTTCATGCAGCAGAGCAGACTCGGTGCGGCGGAATCCACTGCCATTGCCGAGGAAGATACATGCTCTCAATGAAGCTGTTGTAACGGCACAGCGGCGCGTCGAAAACGCGATCTTGATACCCCGGCGACGACAGCGATCATTACGGCAAAGGATATTGAAAGGCAGGGCTATCGCAGCGATTCGAGGCAATCGATCAGCAGATTGACTCGACGAGGCACTCTTACGGTGAGGCGGGGCAGGATTTTGGCTTCTCTGCTGGACGGCTCAATCGCGCGGCTATGACCTGCGTATTGCTCGTCATGGTCAACGGCGTGTCGATGAATCTTAAAACTATCGAGCACGGAGACATCCCGCTCCATGGTTGAACGCATTGAAATCGCCAGGGGCGGCATCGACACTATGGTGCAGAAGCGATGGGCGGCGTGGTCACATTATTCTGAAGCAGCCGAAAGAGGAGACGAAATTTACCTCAGTCGGACAGTTGGCAATCAGTTCAAAAGAGTGAAGCAACATGCGGGAAACCGCGTTATCATCGATGTCAGCCAGTGAGTGGATGAAGGATCGTCCCCACCGAATGATTTTGGCGTGGGCAGAGTATGCTGATTGACTGGTGGGTTGGCAGGGGAAGAGAGCCGTGTGGGCATTGTGTGCGAAGCTGACGGATGAACTGTCCCTGAACTACAACTACATGGAAGGGGATATTACGCGAGGAGGGAAAAATATTTGCCCTCAGGAGCCCGTCGACTACGCGCTATGATTATCGGTTTAATGATTTTCGCCACACAGCCAGCCTCGTATATCAAAGGTAGGAGAACGCATACATGCCGTTCTTGCTGCTCACTACCGCAAGGTCGATGGTTGTGATTTTTGTCATCCAATCGAAGACTTTGACGAGTAATGCCACGCTGAACGGGCAAGTATTTGATGTGCAAAAGAATTGGCGCATGGGGAAGGATTCTTTTCGATATTTGGCTATTCATACCAGCGTGAAGCGGCCGATGTTCCCTAGATACAACCGCAGCGCCGCACGAATGAGCAACTCACCTACACATCTTATTCAAACAGCTCGTGCCAAAGCTAATGTGACGTGCGGGGCTGCGCGGTGAGATCATCAACGATCCTGTAAAGGATCAGCGCATACTTACCGCAGTTCCAGACAGATATAGTTTGACCGCAATGCAGGCATGGTATGTCAAATATCGGGAGGGCGTTCCAGATGCCGACGGTCGATGACAGCTTTAGGTATGCCGACGTTCAATCCCGCGGGCTGAAGCGCGAGTGGATGGACCTACGAAACTGGCGTGAAGGTGCGCCGCAGCAGGGACACATGGAAGGTAGCCGTCTATCGAATGTCGATGGCAAATAAAATGGGGTGGAGACAGGATCCCGTGACAATGAATTGTGTACGCCACAAATGTAGGGGGATTTTCGTAATACAGGACTCGAGGTCGAGTATACGCGCAATATTAACGGCGCATGAGGGTATACGCTCGAGCGGCGCTGTATCAAATCCACAGATTAAAGATCCAAGCAGTGGCGAGAGGATGGATTCAGGATGCAGGGCGTGTTGAGGGCCCTCACTTCGCATCGACTATGAGAAGGCAAAAGTGGCAGGGAAATTTGAATCTCAAGTATCTCGGCGATCGCGGTATTATAAGCCGAGCTCGAGCAGCGGTACGCCGCAGGATACACCCGATAAGCCGCAGCTGAAACGCGATGTGATCTATACGGCGGGGAGGTCCGATACAGTGACGTTCGGGCTCTGCAATCTGCTGAACCGTAGGAATTATTCCAATCGGTACGGCAATCTTGATCTGCCGCGTAACTCCGCCTGACTTACAGCCATGTATTCTAAGAGGGTGTTCTGTCACTTCTTGCCGCTGTACTGCTCTCCTGCTGCTGAGGCTGTGGCACTGGAGCATGTCTGCCGACAGAGAAGGATGCGTTCTATCGCGGTGTGGATGATGATGGAACGGAGATTGTTCTCAGAGAGACCGCACCATATCGTTTCGCTGGGACTGAGCACGGATGAAATCCTGCTTTCCCTTGCATCGCCTGAACAGATCGCAGCACTCACTTCGTATGCAGATGATCCGGGACTGTGTTCGATGACCGAAAGCGGCACAGGCGGTTTCGGTCAAGATCAAGGATAAAAGTCCTGAGGCGTGCTCGCACTTGATCCCGATCTTGTCCCTGCTAACGGACGGAGTACCGAAGGAGCTGGCGAGACAGTCTGCGTGATCTTGGGATTTCCGTCTTTGTCTTCTATACGCCGAAACGCATCGACGGCATCTTGCCCACATTGAAACGATAGGGGCAGATGATCGGTCAGGAGGAGAATGCCGCGGCCCTCATCGCGGAGAAACGTGCTCTTCTTGCCGAGGTGGAGGGGCGTGTCGGAGACATCCCCGAGGAAAAACGCCCCAGTGTCGTTGCGTTCGCGTTCAGCGGTGTGTCTGGAGCGCGGATGGGCTGTTTGACGATATGTGCCATCATGCGTCCCTGCGCAACGGCGCTGCGCGATGGTCGGGCTGACGGCGGAGACCTCCGTCTCAATCGGAGCAGGTGGTCGCGCTCAGCGATGTGTTCCTCCTTCCGACGTGGAGTGCGGAGGGAAGACGACAGAGGAGTTTCGCGACAAACTTCGCCGTGATCCGTTGTTTCTCCATGTGAAGGCGGTGCAGGAAAATCATCTCTATGTCGTGCCGGACTACTACCGTTACAGTGCGTCCCAGAATGCCGTAAACGGCGTCTATGAGCTGGCACGTGCCGTTTATCCTGAACGTTTTGCAGACGTGAATCACTAAGAAAATGGGAATGATGCCCTGAAGATGCTTGTGCTGGAGCCTTACAGGGCGTGTAACATGGCCTGCCGATACTGCTATGCTGCAGGGACAGGATCAACGCACAATGACGATGGGAGACAGCGCGACGTGCCATTGATCTTGCTCGTGCAGGGCGGTCTGCCATTTATCCTGCAATTCTCGGGCGGAAGCTCTCCTCGTTCTGCCGCTGCTGCAGCGAGATTGTGCACTACGTCGTATCAATCATATACCGGCACGCATGGTTTGCAGACCAACGGGACATTGCTGACCGAGGAGACGGCGACGTTTCTGCGCGGTGCGCGCATTGGGATCGGTGTCAGTCTTGACGGCAGACCTGCTGTGCACGATGCGCTTCTGCTGTTATCCTGACGGCAGAGGAACGGCAGCGGATGTTGTCGCAGGGATTCGCCAGCTTGCGCAGTGCGGCATGGAGATCGGCCTGACCACAGTCGTCACGGCGGACAATGTTGCAGAGCTTTCCGGTATTGTCGAGATGGCATACTATCTCGGCAATGTGCGCCAAATGTGAGCTTTGATCTCCTACGGCCGCAGGGGCGGGGCTCTGCTGTCCGCAGCGCACGGGCGGAGGACATGGCGCAGGCGATGGAAGCGGTTTTGCACTGAACCGCAAACTCGGGCGAATGACCGGCCGCACGATGGCGATCACCCAGATGGAGCAGGCGGCGTGTCTTGCCCGGCGCACAGGCGGCGGGTTTTCCACTGCCACGCGATGAACGGGGCAGGGGTACAGTCGACGCACGCGGGAACATCTACGCCTGTTCCTCCTTCGTCGGCGATGCGCATTTTCTGCTCGGCAATGTGGAACGCGGCATTGATGTGCAGCGCCAGAAAGAGGTGGCGCAGGAGATGCAGAACGCCATGGCGTTTTGCATGACGTGTGCGATTTTTCCGCCTGCGGCGGCGTGCTATGCGCGCAGGGCTGGGCGAGGACCTCCCGCCGTCTCCGCTGCCGAATGTGCACTGAAGCGTGCGGCGATGAAGGCGTTGCTGAACGTAGCTGTACACTGCAATAAGAGGACAGGTCAATGAAACATAGAACAGTTTACCCGTTTACTGCAATCGTTGGGCAGGAAGAGATGAAGACGGCACTTCTCCTCAGTATTGTCATGCCGTCTCTCGGCGGTGTGCTCATCAAGGGGAGAAGGGAGACGGCAAATCCACTGCCGTACGCGCTGCCGCTGCACTCCTGCCGGATCTGCACGCCGTGCGTGGCTGCGCCTGTCACTGCGATCCCGCGCGCCGAGCTCTACTGCGATGCCTGTCAAGAGAGGAGCGAGAGAAAGCTGCCGCGGGAAGAAGTTCGATGTGCGTGGTGGAGCTGCCCGTCAGTGCGACGGAGGACCGCGTGGTCAGGACGCTCGACATGGAGGCGGCGATCCAGCATGGACGCAAAGGCGTTCGAGCCCGGTATTCTGGCGGCGGCGAACCGCAATATCCTCTATGTGGATGAGATCAACCTGCTTGAGGATCATATCGTCGATATCCTGCTCGACTCTGCTGCAATGGGCGTCAACACCGTGGAGCGCGAGAGATTTCCTATGCGCATCCGGCACGGTTTGTCCTCATTGGTACGATGAATCCGGAGGAGGGAGATATCCGCCGCAGCTCTCGATCGCTTTGCGCTCTCGGTGACTGTTGCGGGGAGCAGGATGCCGAAAAGCCGCGTGGAGGTGATCCGCCGTCGGATTGCCTACGAGGCGGGATGCGAGATGCGCTTTGCCGCGACACACGCAGCCAGAGCAGAAGCAGCTGCGTACGCAGATTGTCACGGCACGTCAGCGCGTTGCCGCTGGCAGTGTCCGACGACATTCTTGGGCTGGCGGCGGAGGTCTCGTTGACGCTTGGCGTTGATGGGCATCGTGCCGATATTACCCTCATCAAGGCAGGGATTGCGCACGCGGCACTTGCCGGACGAACGGCTGTCACGGCAGAGGATTTGCTGCGCGTCAGCCGACTGGTCCTCGCACACCGTATGCGTCGCCGTCCCTTCGAGGAAGAGGCGGTCGACTGGAGCGCGGTGGATGCGATCTTAGGAGAATCTGCGTAAACCGCATTTCGGAGGCAAGAGCTTGAATATCCCGCATTATCCACTGACGGCTGTAGTCGGGCAGGAGCACGCGAAGCGCGCACTTGCGGCTGTACTGGTGAACCCGCGTGCCGGCGCCCTCCTGATCTCCGGTACGAGAGGAACGGCAAAATCCGTTCTTGTTCGTGCGGCAGCCCCCTTTACGGTGACGGGACGCATGGCGGAACTGCCGCTCGGTGCGTCGGAGGATATGATTTTCGGCACAATCGACATGGAGGCTGCCCTGCAGCAGGAGAACGACGCCTGCGGCACGGGCTTCTTCATCGTGCACGCAATCACCTTCCCTCTATATGGACGAGGTGAATCTCTGCGCGAGGACATTCTGTCCACAGTTCTGAAAAGTGCGGAGGATCGATTCTTTCGCCTTGAGCGAGACGGGCTTTCATTTACAGAAGAAGTTTCCTATACCCCTGTCGTACGATGGATCCTGCAGAGGACGCTCCGCCCCACGTTGCTAGATGCCTCGGGCTTTTAGTGTCGATGGAGGATGTGACTGACCCTGCACAGCGCAGGGAGATCGCCACAGGGTGCTCGCCTTTGAGCGCGACCCGGCGGCGTTTCGTACGTCCTATGCCGCGCAGGAGGAGGAATTTGCAGCCTCGATTTGCCGTGCACGTGAGCTCCTGCCGCGCGTGGCGGTGCCGTCTGCCATTCCGCACTTTCTGCGGCCGCCCGTCCTGCGTGCGCACTGTGTCGGAAACCATGCGGGAATCTATCTCATCGAGGCGGCGCGTGCGCTTGCGGCGCTCGCGGGCAGAGCATTCGTTATGCCCGTGTGGATGTGGAGGAGGCAGCGGAGTTCGTACTCGTGCATCGGATGAGCCGTCCGCAGGAGGAACAGCAGCCACCACCTGACAACGCGAATGTGCCGGAGCAGGCAATAGCGATGTACCAGATGACGCGCAGGATCCGCTTCTGCGCAGGATGAGGGTGCAGCGGATGAGCGGCAGGGAGTCCACGCAGGGCGATGAACAGCAGAACGCCTCGCAGGATGAGACGGATGATGCATCACTGTCGGAGGACTCTCCCGTGCTGATGAGGAGGATCGCATTTCTGCCCCTGCTCAGAAGGCGTCATGGCGCGGCTCTCGCTGCTCTCCATGACGATGCGTGCACAGGGCGGAAAGAGCGGCAAGCGTGACATCCTCCAAACGCCACAGCAGACGGGCGCGGCCTGCGAACGGAGATGCCGCGTGCCGCCGCCGATCTCGCGCTCTCGCGACACTGCGCAGCGCGCCCATCAGCAGAAGCGCCATGGCGAGTCCGGCGGTTGTCATTCGCCCTGAGGATGTGCGCGTCTGGGTACGGGCAAAGCGCACAGCAGCGAACATCCTCTTCCTCGTCGATGCCAGCGGCTCGATGGGCGCACGTGAGCGTATGCGCATGGTGAAGGCGCGATTCTTTCCCCTCTTGCGGGAGGCGTATCAAAAGCAGGGACTGTGTGGGCTCATTGCTTTTCGGCGCGATCGCGCGGGACTCTCCTGCCGATGACGCGCAGCGTGGAGCTGGCGGGAAAAAGCAGCTGCGCGCGCTGCCGACGGGCGGACGAAACCCCGCTTGCCGAGGGGCTTGCCCACGCCCCTGCAGATGCTGCATGAGCTGGAGCGCAGGGGCGGCGGGAAAAATGTTCTCGTGCTGGTTACGGATGGTCGGGCGAACGCCAAAGAGGGGATGCGGGCGTGTACAGCGCGCTCTGCGGGCGGCGGAGGAGGTTGCCGGGACACAGGCGCTCAGTCTTGTCCTTGATACGGGCGCGCCGTCCCCGCGTCGGTATTGCGCCGGAGCTCGCCCGCCGCATGGACGCACGATATTACACCTGGAGCATCTCTCGGCGGAGGGCGTGCTTGAGATTGCCCGCGCATCCCGCGGCGTGTCGATGTGACTAGGAGGTTGGCAAACATCGTGGAACCGTAAAGCTGACAACGGGGGACATCGCCTACCGATACGAGCAAGAGCATTGCACTCGTTTTTGCCGGTGCGCGCAAGGTACTCAGCACGTCACTATGCAAATTTACGACGAGGATTTTACCGCGGTGTCTCAAACCGCGATATGACACAGGGTGCAGGGGATGCCCTGGAGAGCTTTTCAGACACCTGTGGAGAGTATGCGCATTATTGCACAGCGCATCGGTCTGGATCCGGACTGCAGCAGCGGATGGGACTGCGGCACAGATGGAGAACGTCCTGCACAGTCGCGCAGCTATAAGAGCTCACGGTCACGGCCATTGTCACGGGAGGCGGGAGACCAACGGCGGCGTGTTAGCGATCCGGCATCGTACTACAAGACGGTTCCGAAGAAATGCGGAACGATCAACATCATCCTCGCGATCGACGCCGATCTGCCGCCGGGCATTCTCGCGCGGGCACTCGTTACCTGCACGAGGCAAAGACGGCCGCATCTGCAGGAGCTCGCGCGGAGAGCTGTTACCCTGCGGGCTTGCGCAGCAGGATCGGGCACGGATCAGACCATCGTCGTCGCCAATACTGGAATCGCCGCTGACTTCGAGGAGCGGGCAAGCACTCCAAAACTCCGGCGAACTGATCGGACAGTCAGTCATGGCTGCGGTCAAGGAGACGCTCGGCAAGCAGTCGGGGCTGACCCTGCGCGCCAGCATCATCTCTGCGCCGTCTGCGTCGCTTCGGCATCACCGGAGATCTCTCTCTGGCGTGACTACGAGGAGCGAGCAGACAGTGCACCCTCATCAAAGCCGCGTTTTTGCAGATTCTCCACGAAATCGAATGTCCGGGCGTCTTTGCCCTCGGTGTGCAGCTTTGATATCCATCTCTTCGATGAGTTTCTGTGGGGCATGCTCACGGAGGAGGAGACGCAGTGCGATGGGGACGCATTTTTCTCATGGAGATGGGCTGCACGCTGTGCAGACGTCCCATCGCCTGCTGAGGGGCAGGATGAAGGAGGATAACATGCAGAAGAATGACACGATTTCTTGTGGATTCTGGCTTATAAGGGCGAAAAGCCTCGGAAGAAAGCGTATGATATGAGGATTGCAGTTCATACCAACATCCCTGAGGCGTGCGCGTGCTCGCACGCCGCTGTGCAGCGATATGGACAGAGCTGAGGTATGTGCGCCGTCGATGCATGGATCGCTGGGAGGAAATGCGCGGCAGCGGATCTCCATCTCTTTCTCTGATGGGCACAGGGCTGGACAACGACTTTTTGAAGCAGGCGTCGCGCGATTTGCAGAAACGTCGGATGCTGCATCTGATTGTCGGGACAATGCGGAGTATGACAAGGTGACGTATGGCTTTTCAGAGGAGCAGATCCAGCTGACGTGGGCGTATTTTCGCTATGACGGCGAGGAGAATATGTGCAGTCTCTTCCGCTGGCTCGGCAGAGTGTTCGAGGCTTTCTGCACGGCAGAGCCGCCCAAACCGCTCGCTGTGAACGGTGTCTATCATCCGGCATGGGCGGAGATCCCGAGGACATCGCGGGCTATCTCGGTGCGCATTACGTGGAGGGACGCCCGACGGTCGGCGGATCTTCTATCGCTCGGAGTGGATTACGGAGATTTTTACCCTATCACACGGCACTCATCCGTGCGATTGAGGCGGAGGGATGAACGCCGTCGCCGTGTTCTCGAACGCCTCATCGTGATGAGCGCGTGAATCTCCGACCCTGATGGAAGCAATCGAAAAATATTTTTGCAGGATGGAACGCCCTACGTCGATGCTATCATCAGCACGATGAAGTTCTCTCAAGGCAGGCGGCACGCGTCCCTGAGGATCTCTATGCGCTCGGTGTGCCTGTTCTGAGGCGTATACCGTTCTCGCGCCAAAGGAGGAGGGAGCGCTTCGGCAGGGGCTCGATCCGATGGAGGTCTCGATGAGCGTCGCCATGCCGGAGTTTGACGGTGGTGATCCACGCCGTTCCGATTGCGGCAAAGGTGCGCGATGAGGCCGGCGAGGTCAGTTATGCGCCGCTGGATGAGCGCATGGAGCGGATGGCACGCAAAGCACGGAAATGGGCAGCGCTGCGCCATAAGCCGAACGCGGAGAAGAAAGTCGCGATTGTGTTTCCATAACTATCCCGCGACGAATGCAAACATCGGCAGCGCGAGCAGGGCTGGACTCGCCCGAGAGCGTCCTCTGCTGAGGGCAATGCGGACGGCGGGCTACGTCACGGAGGAGATCCCGGAGAGCAGTGAGGCGTTCATGAAGCTGCTGACGGATCACGCGACCAATGATCGCCGCTTTATGACGATGGAGCAGGCAAGTCTGCCGATGGGCAGCTGACGGCAGCGCAGTACGGCGCCTTTTTCACGGAGCTGCCGGAACAGGTGCGTACACAGCTCGAGCGAGACTCGGGCGATGCGCCCGGTGATGTGTTCAATTACGATGGACACTGCTCATCCCGGGCACGCTGAACGGGAATCTCTTCATCACGGTGCAGCCCCCGCGCGGCTTTTTGGCGAGGATCCCGGCAAGCTGCTCCACTCGCCGACGCCGCTCCCACACACCACTACATCGGCTACTATCACTGGCTCCGCGACATCTGGCAGGCGGATGCGGTCATTCACGCCGGGACGCACGGCTCCTCGAGTGGCTGCTGGCAGAGCACGGCGCTCGAACCGCTGCTGGCCGGATGTGTCGCTGGGTGACCTGCCGGATATCTATCCCTACTGGATCACGATTGTCGGGAGGGATTCAGTGCAAAGCGGCGCGGTGCGGCATGCCTCATCAGTCACCTCTCGCCGCCGATGGAGCCTCGCGGGGAGTTTGAGGAGATCGAGAACTGGAACAGGCGCCCGATGAGTACGTCCACTTTTCGCGCAGCACAGCCGGACAATATCGAGGCGGCGCAGGAGCTTGTTCGTGAGAAAGCTGCCGCCTGCCACTTCGAGGGGGAAATCGACGAAGGCGACTTTTTGACGACTATGCCGATGCCCTCCACAACTATCGTGACCGATCTCAAGAATATGCAGATTCGCACAGGGCTGCACATCTCGGACGTGCGCCTGCGGCGAAGCGCTGATCGATTTCCCGTGTGCGCTCGTGCGCATGGAGCACGGCGGGGAGAAAATCCCTCCGTCTCGTGGCTGAGCGGTCGGGGTACGACTATGAGGAGCTGCTCACACACAGCGAGCGCATGACGGCGGATGGCATGACCTAGCGGGCGAAAGCTGACGCTGTCGAGGCAGAGATGCGTGCGCTGATCTCCTTCCTCGCGCATGACTATGCACCGGAGGCGTCGCGCGGGCGATGGAGCCGTCCGTGATAGCTGGCTCCTCGGAGGAGATGCACGCCGCTTTTGCCCATGCGCCGTATGAGGTCGTGGAGATATGGTGCCGCGCCTGCGCCGCACGGAGGGGAGATCACGGAGACGCTGCGTGCTCCACGGGCGTTATATCGAGCCGAGCTCTGCGGGCGCGCCGACGACAACAGCGGCGTCGATGTACTGCCGACGGGCGTAAATTTCTACGGCTTCGATCCGCGCTGCTGCCGACGCCCGCTGCGTGGGAGTATGGCAGCATGGGGATGCGCCTATCGAGCAGTACATCAGCGATGAGGGGCGCTATCCCGAGGCGGTTGGCATTGTCTTTTGAGCGGGCTCGAACATGCGCAGTCATGGACAGTGTATCGCCGAGCTCTTCTACCTCATGGGCGTGCGCCCTGTCTGGCGGCGTCCGTCGCAGCGTGTTTGCGGGCTTGAGATCATCCCCCTCGCAGAGCTCCAGCGGCCGCGCATCGACGTCACGGCACGCATCAGCGGGCTGTTCCGTGATGCAGTGCCGAAACGCCGTACGCTGGGTGGATCAGGCAGTGCGCATGGTGCGCGATCTCGACGAAAGCGATGAGGAGAACTATGCGCGCAAGCACGTTCTCCGATACAGCATGGCTAGGAGCAGGGCGATGACGGGAGAGTGCATGGAACGCGCCTCTGTCCGCATCTTTGGCGATCGCCGGGGGGCGTAGGCGCAGGTGTCGGCGACCTGCTCGAGTCCAAGGCGTGGGAAACCCTCGATGACCTCGCTGCGGTCTATACGCGGTTCTCGGGAACAGCGTACGGCGGCGACGGAATGGCGCGTGCGTATGATCCGGAGGTCTTTCAGCGTCGCATGGCGGGGCTGGATGTCACGGTCAAGAATGAGGATACGCGCGAGACGCACATGTTCAGCTCGGATGACTCACAACGCCTACCACGGCGGTGTATGATTGCGACCGTGCGGGCACTGACGGGCAAGGTACCGCGCCCTGCATACAGGGCGATTCGGAGCGACCGACAGCGCATTGTCCTGCGCAGCGTTGCGGAGGAGGCGGCGCGTCTGTTCCGTGGGGAGGCGATGAATCCGAAGTTCATCGAGGGGATGAAAAGGCACGGCTACAAGGGAGCCTCGATCTCGCCAACTATCTGGCGCACAGCTATCAGTGGGACGCGACGAGTGCCGTGATGAAGGACTGGATGTACGAGGGCTAGCGCGCAAATATGTCCCTCGATGCGGAGATGCAGGAGTGGATGCAGGAGGTCAATCCATGGGCGCTCCACCGCATGGCAGAGACCTTGCTTGAGGCACAGCAGCGCGGCTGTCGAACGCCTCACAGGAAACGCTGGAGGAGCTGCGCAGCCTCTCACTCTCCACTGAGGGAGATTTCGGAGGAACGGGCGGAGGGCAGTATATGAGCTGGAAATAGGGTGAGCTGGCGATTGCGTTCTATGGCAGGGTGGCATCGGCAAATCCACGACAGCCGCGAATGTGTCTGCGGCATTTGCCCAGATGGGGCGGCGGTGTCTGCCAGATCGGCTGCGATCCGAAAAACGACTCGACGCGTCTGCTGCCGGGCGTATTGCCCCGTCCACGATCCTCGATCTCGAGCGTGAGAAGAAGCGGGCGCGGCACTCACGCTCGACGAAATCGTGCACGAGGGTGCCGGCGGCGTGCGCTGCATTGAGGCGGCGGCCCCTGATCCGGAGTCGGCTGTGCGGGCCGCGGGATCATCGTTGCGCTCGAGCGCCTGAAGGCACTCCATGCCTTTGATGATCTGGATGTCGTACTCTACGATGTCCTCGGCGATGTGGTCTGCGGCGGATGCCGTTCCCATCCGCGAGGGGGCTATGCTGAGGAGATCTACATTGTCTCCTCGGGCGAGCTCGCGTCGCTGTATGCAGCGAACAATATTGCAAAGGGCGTGTGCCGCTTTGCTGCGCGCGGTGCAGTGAAGCTCGGCGGCATCATCGGCAATGGGCGCGACGTGCTGCAATGAGCGCGAACTCCTTGCGGCGTTTGCCGCGCGTATCGGGACGCAGCTCATCACCTATATCCCGCGGTCACGTGCCGTGCACGAGGCGGAGATCCATCGACAGACACTCATCGCCTACGCACCGAGCTCAGAGCAGGCGCAGTACTACAAGGCACTCGCGATGCGATTGATACAAACGAGATGCTGACCGTGCCGACGCCGATGGAGTTCGAGGAGCCTCGAGGAACTGGTGGAGAGCTATGGGGATTGAGGTCAAGCGCGTCGGTGTGCGCCGCACGAACTGCAGCTGCAGCATGCCAGGTGTCTGGCGCGCGCTCTCCTTCGTGCGCGGTGCGCTCGTCGTCTTTCACAGTCCGGCGTCCATGCGCTCACATTGCGCACGGGATGGACGTGAGCAGCTTCCACCGGCTGACGGCGGCGGGCACATCGGTGCGGCTCTCTCCGTGCCGCTCCTGACGAGCGGGCTTGGCGAGAACGAGGCGGTCTTTTCGGCGGCGAGGACCGGCTGCGGGCGTGCATTCGCTTTGCCGCAGAGAAGTATCACCCGCAGGCCGTATTCATCGCAAACTCCTGCGTCAGCGGCGTGATCGGTGATGATACGAAGGCGATCGCGGAGGAAATGGAGACGGAGCTCAGGATTCCCGTCATGGCGGTGTCTGCGCACGGCTTCCTCGATGGGGAGTACTATGCGGGTATCTCGATGCTGCGCGTGCGCTCGTGGACCGCTTCATGCAGCCGCCGTACGGCGAAGAGAGAAGCGATTGCCCTGCTTGGTGACTGCGGGGGCATGCATGGAGAATATGTGAAGGAGCTGCGGCGGCTGCTCGCCCTGCTCGATCTCAAGGTGACGGCGCAGTTCCCGTCGTATCTCGCGCTCGATGAGATGCAGGCGGTACCGGAGGCGGAGCTCATCATTCTCCTCGGACGCCGGATGGATGACGAGAAGCAGGCACAGCTGGCGGAGCTTGCAGAGCATATGCATGAGCGCTTCGGCACGCCGTATCTCGCCGATGTCTATGCCGTCGGCGCGGAGGAGACAAAGACATGGCTGCGCCGTGTCGGCACGCTCTGTCACCGAGAGGATGCGGCAGAGCGTGCCATCGCCGCGGAGGAGGCGTCCTTTTCCGCAGTTGTCGAGAAGGCGCGCGCTGATCTCGCGGGGCGAAGATGCGGGCTTGCGATTGGCCGCGACCTTACATGGTTCCAGCCGGAAATCATCCTGCGCCTGCTGAACAAGGCCGGCGCTGCGCTGTCCGGAATCGTGCTGCTGGACTGTTTTATGCCCGCACGGCGTGAAGTGATGGAGGAGGCACTGCGGTGTCTGACCGATGTTCCCATCTATTACGAGGGGGATGCGGCAGCGGATGGGATGCTGCATGCGGCAGACTTCGTCCTTACGACACATGAACTCGTTGATGCGAAGCTGCGCCAGCTTTTCCTCGCACTGCTGCCGTCGGTCGGATGGTCGATGGAGCGTCGTCTGCTGGACGATATGCGGCAGATACTGCACCGGCATGAGAGCAGAGGAGGGCTGATCTATGGGTGAGCGGGAGAAATCCTTCGACGATGTCTGTATGTGCACGGATACCTGTGCGCTTGCAGGCGCATCGGCCTTTTTTGCAGGGCTGCGGGATGCGTCATTGTCGTCAACGGACCTCTCTGGTGCTATTTCTTTGCGATGCGGCATATCGAGTACAGCCAAAGCACGATCTCACACCGTATGATCTGCACGCAGCTGGATAATGACGCCATTGTATTCGGCGCAGAGGAGTATCTGCGGGAGGCACTCGCACCCTATGCGGCGGAGCCGCCTCCGCTGCTTGCGATCATCAGCAGCTGTGCAGCGGGGCTCATCGGCGACGATATTGAGGCGATTGCGCGCGGGGCAGGGCTCTCCTGTCCGATCGCCGTGCTGGACAGCAGCGGCCTCGCAGGGAGTTTTGCCGATGGCTGGGATAAGGCCGCATGTGCCGTGCTTTCGGCATTTCTGCCTGAGAAGAGTACGAGACAGGTGAATGCCGTAAATCTCATCGGCATGACGAGTGCCTACTATAACGGGGAGAACGACGCGCACGAACTCATGCGGCTCCTTGCGCTGGCGGGATACCATGTGAATGCCGTTTTGGGCTGTGATATGTCCGCTGCAGATCTGAGCGGTCTGACGCAGGCAGCGCTGAATATTGTTGTGCATGACGAACTCGGGGCGGTGCCGCCCGCCTGCTTGCGGAGACCTGCGGCATGCCCCTGCATTGCACCCTCTGCCTCCCCTATGGCCGCGCGGGAACGCGGAAGTGGCTCGCAGAGATCGAACGTGCGCTGCCCGCTCCCCGTGCCGATGCTGCGGAAGAGGAGATCACGCGCGTTACGCGCGAGGACTTCCTGCGCATCAACGAGTGCAAAAAGCCTCTGGGGAGAACTCCGCTGAGATGGCACTCATCCGCGCCCCCGCTCTACGGCTTTGGGGCTCGCGCAGGCGCTGCGTACGCAGGTGGGCAGATGTCTGTCATCTCGCCACGTTGCGGCGGACGCTGAGGGCGTGCCGACAGCACTCCGATTGCGGATGGGATCCTCGGTGAGACGGATGCCGTGCGCATCGGGAGCCCTCAACGGGTTGGATGGGGCTCTGATCGGCAGCAGCAACGAGTCCGCACACATCAACCCGCGCACGGCTGCGTATTTTCCTGCAGCCTATCCCGTGCAGGGATGCCCTGCACCTCTCGGATGCTCCGTTTATGGGACTGCGCGGGCTGCCATCGAGTGAGGCACTATGGAATGGTCATATTCTACAGAAAAATTTAATCTCATAGAATAAATAGCAAACAATATTTATGCTATAATCCATATGAAATTGATGGAAGGGAAGATCGCTGTTGTTTCAAAAAAGGTTGATGGCTGCTCTCCTATGTGTATTGAGCGTGCTGCTCACGGCATGCAGTGAGCCGAACAATACGGCGGAGAAAAACGCCGCATACACAGTTACGGATGCAGAGGGGACAGCCGTTGATTTTCCTGCGCCGCCGCAGCACATCCTGACACTTTCGATGAGTACGGACGAAGTGATGCTCGGCCTGGTTGAACCAGAGCGCATGGCGGCGGTGAACCAGCTGCTCGATGATCCTGTGAGCTCGAATGTGACGAAACTCGTAAAAGCTGTTCCAAATCGTATTGGAAATCCGACAGTGGAGGAGATCATGGCACTGCAGCCGGATCTCGTCGTTGTACCGGATTGGGGGACCTCTCCATTGTGCCGTCTCTGCGCGAGGCGGGACTGAAAGTGGTCGTCTGCAAGGGGGCCAAGAATCTCGCGGAAATCCGTGAGACGATCATCGCTGCTCGCAGCAGCGGCGCGGGGTTCCGGAGCGTGGTGCACGCCTGCAGGCCATGATGAACGACAAGCTCACTGCGATTGCGGAGAAGGTGGATCGGATTCCGCAGGAAGATCGTAAGCGCGTGGTGCTCATCTCAATCATGAAGGGGTACGGCGGGCTCGGGAGCAGCACTGATGAGGCGTGTCACTATGCGGGGTCATCAATGGACGTGCAGAGCTGGGAATTCAGGGATTTTAACATCATGACGAAGGAACAGCTTGTGCAGATCAATCCGGATATCCTCTTTTGCCGACTTACAACGACAACGGAAAGTACGATGTCGATGCGTTTCGCAAAGAGTATCTGGATGATCCGTCGCTGCAGACGATGAAGGCAACCGCAATAAGGCGTTTGCGGAGCCCTTCGAGGATACATCTACAACTGCTCGCAGGACTTCGTCTTTCGGCGTGCAGGAGATTGCATACCGCGTCTACGGTGACGCATTTCAGCAGTGCACAGATGAGCACCTCTCGGCAGTGGACTGGAACAGCGAGGAACGATGTTGGAGGAAATCATTCGCGTCGAAAAACCTTTATGCCGGGTATCGCGGCAAGGTGATTCTCGGCGATGTATCCTTCTCCGTGGGGGCAGGGGAGATCATCGGCCTGATCGGACCGAACGGCGCGGGAAAGAGCACGCTGCTCAAGACACTGCGCGGCATCCTGCCGCCGCTCGCCGGGCAGGTGACGCTGATGGGCCTGCCGATTCACCTGCTCGCCGCGTGACTTTGCGCAGCGTGCGGCATACCTCCGCCAGGGCGGAGAGATCGCCTTTGACTACACGGCGCTGGATGTCGTGCTGGCGGGGCGCTATCCCTACCTCTCGTGGTGGCAGCAGGAACGGAATCGGATCGCGCCATTGCGGCAGCGTGTATGGCCTATACGGGGGTCTCGGAACTGGCTGACAAGCCGCTCCACGCGATGTCGGGCGGACAGCGGCAGCGCGTCCTGCTCGCAAAAGGTACTTGCACAGCAGACCCCCGTGCTCTTTCTCGACGAGCCGGCGACGGGCTGGACGTGATCTATCAGGAGGAAATCTTCCGCTTTTGCCGTGAGCTTTGCGCGGCGGGCAAGACCGTGCTCCTCGTCGCACATGAGCTGAGCCTGGCGGCGCGGTTCTGCTCGCGCCTCCTTCTCATCGGGGGCGGCGGTCTGCTCGCAGATGGGCGCCGCAGGACGTGCTGACGGACGCGCTCTGACCCATGCGTACGGTGCGCCTGTGCGGGTCACCGAGAATCCGCTGACGCATCACATGGAGGTCTATACGGAGGCAGATGAAAACCGCACAGAGAAAGAAGCACTCCTCCGCGTGATCCTCGGAACTTCGGGGAGGAGGACGGCACAATGAAACAGCGTGTCTGCGGGGCTCGTTGGGGCGCTCGCTGCGGTTGTCATTCTGTCTCTGTGCTCGGGGCAGTATGACATCAGCGCGGAGTACATCGTCGCATACTTTGCGCATGCCATGGGATTGCCCATTCTTCCCCATATCGTTCTCACACCGGAGCAGGAGGCCGTTCTTCTGCACATCCGTTTGCCGCGCACGCTCGTCGGCCTGATGGTCGGTGCCGGGTTGGGCATATCGGGGGCGGTGCTCCAGGGATCTTCAGCAATCCGCTCGCCGATCCCGGCATCATCGGCGTGTCGAGCGGAGCATCGGTCGGTGCCGTGCTTGCCATCGGTCTCGGTGTCGGCGCATCGAGCGTGCTCCTGCTCCCTGCCTTTGCCTTTGTCGGGCGATGCTCGCAGTGGGGCTGACCGTATCGCTCTCCATGCGCCACGGACGAATCCCGGTCATGACATTGCTCCTCTCGGGCGTTGTGGTGGGATGTTCCTCGCCGCGTGCGTCGGCGGCCATCCTCACGGTCCTCAACGAACAGAAGATGCAGCAGTACCTCTTCTGGACGATCGGCGGTTTAGACTATCGCCGCTGGGATCATGTCCTCTTGGGGATTGGGCCGATCGGGTCGGCGCGTCGGTGATGCTGCTCCTCGCGCGCTATCTGAATCTCCTCGCCTTCGGCGAGGTGGAGGCGCGTACGGCGGGGATGTCTCGTGACGCCATTCCGCCTGCTGTTTCTCGTGCTTGCGGCACCTCACCACGGCGACGGGGGTCTGCATCAGCGGCAACATCGGATTCGTTGGACTGGTTGTCCCGCACATGATGCGCCTGCTCGTCGGCCCTGATCATCGGCGGCCGCTTCCCGCGAGCCTTCTTGCGTGGGGCGACATCGTGCCCTGCGACCCATCGGGCGGATTCTTCTCCACGGATGGAGATACGCGTCGGCATCTGACGCATGTATCGGTACGCCGTACTTTCTTGTATCTGCTGCGGCGCGTGTGAAACTGGAGGTGAAATGGATACGGTAATTGAGGAAAACGTGTATACACGCACTCAGCCTATCACTGGCACTGCATGTGATTCTCCTCTTGGCGGCGGGGCATTGGGACTGTTCTCGATTGCCGTACACCCGCAGATGGGGACACGCCCCGTGGAGGTCACGCTCTACGATGCTGGACTGCCCGCGGCTGCCGCAGGTGATTCGGCAGCCGCTCCGGCAGCGAGTGCGGTGAGCGACGTTGTGATCGTCGATAAGACATTGCCGCCCGAAACGCCGCAGGAGACACCGAGCACGACGAGCAATCCCCAAACATCTGCCAGCATCGTCAAACCGTCGATGGGACGGCAGACGGGGACGGCGGGAAACAGCGGCAGCAGCGGCGGCGGTGACATAGCGGGACGAAGGGGGAACATCCGGCACATCGGGCGGCGGAAGATGCAGCTCCCGCTGCTCCGCCGCCCCTGCCCGCAGAGCGCGTCGAAGCGAGCCTGCGGGCAGAGGCACACCCGAGTGCCCTGCAGGAACTCATCGAGGATGACGTCGAGGGCTCGGTGGAGGTCAAGATTCTCGTTGCCGCAGACGGCTCGGTCGAGTCTGCTCAGCTCGTCCTCCTCCGGCTACAGTGCGATGGATCGCGCGGCGATTGCGGCGGGCTATCGCTTTCAGTTTCAATCCGGGGGACAATGGACGCAGAGGCGTTTTGGACGAAGACATTTCGGTTCCATTTGGAATAGGGATTGAAACATGGGAATTGCTATCTTTTGGGGGAGAGATATTATCATGAGACGATGGAACAAGAAAATATGGACGACGGCAGTGCTGCTCTCCGCATTGACGGGCAGGTCTATGCGGGAGGAGCCCGCGGCGACAGACGATCGCGCACGCTCGGCGAGACCATCGTTACGGCGACACGGACAACGTAGGCGATGTCGATGTTCCGGCTGCAACGACGACCATTACGGCAGAGGAGATCGAACGGAGCGGTGCGGCAACGGCGTCTGATGTCCTGGCGAAGGCCAACGGATTTGCGTATACGTCCTTTGGTCCGAATGGGTCAGCCATGGGCAGGCATGACCAATGAGCTGAACATGCGCGGCCTCAAGGAGGTGCCCTTGTTCTCATGAACGGCAATCCAATTGCCTGGCGCGGCAAGTACAACTTTGGATCAGATCCCGGCGGGAACCATTGAGCGCGTCGAGATCGTCAAGGGCAGTGGCTCTGTCCTTTATGGCAGCGATGCGGTGAGCGGCGTCGTCAATATCATCACGAAAAAAGCACTGCCCAGCGAAGTGCATGTCGGCGTCGGCAACTATGGACAGCGCAGCTATGGCGTGAGCGTCGGCGATGAACGTGGATTTCTACATAATGCATGATAAGTGGGGGCGGCAGAGCGGCGTTACCGATACAGAATATGCCGCGCCTAATTTTTCATGGGACAGCGCGTACGGATATCAGCGCAACATCATCAAGCGCAATATGGACTGACCTACCACATCAGCCACGCATGGATTTCAATTCGGCCGCTATGAGACGGAGGGGCATATGCGTACCGTTACTGCGTGACGCAGGATTTTCCAAACCCTATGGGCTTATTGCAGGCACACCGATTAATCGGCGAGGTATGAAACCAAACAGTACATCACCAGCTGAATTATCACGATCATGCGTGGAAGCGAATCTTTTCTTCAACACAGGACACTGGATTATGCGGGGTCGTTCATTTCGAGACAATCCATTTACTCTCTACGCCGAATGCACCCTATCATTCACGGGAAAAAGAATACGATGTACGGACTCAATGTGCAGCGTACATGGAAACCGCGTGCGCAATGTATCTGCTGTTGTCGGGATGGATCTTTCACATGAGGTCATGCGGCAGCTTCCTACGAACGCATCTGCATTTCTCCGCACGCTACTCACGCAATAATCTGGGGTCTGTTCGGACAGTGGGAGCAGCGCTTTTGGTGCACGCAATACGGGGATCATCGGTTTGCGCGAGACGTGGACGACAGGGCGGCACGCGACCAGAACTGAGCAACCTCAGTGCATCTGCACAGTGGCTGTATAAGCTCGATGCAGAAGAGCAGCCTATCTGGAACGTCACGCAGTCCTTTTGTCATGCCGACGTTTTCCCCAGATGTATGCGGACAATGGCCGGCAGAATGCTGCACCTGATCTGCGTCCGCAGAAAGGCATCAATCACGAGGTAGGTTGGAAGAAAAACAGGGAGGCATCACTGGAAGGCAGCCATTTTCCACATGCGTGCCGGGACACTATCTCTGCACGCGTGCTTCCATCGGGCCGGTATCAATATACCAGCGAAGAGTTTCGTAATATTGGCCTTGAGTTCTCTGATGACATTCACGGCACGCATGACCTTTCTTATCGTTGGGGCGTGACTCTGCAGAATCCGCAGGTCAATAACCCAGGAAAACATCTTGGCTGGGAGCGTAGTCTTGGACGATTCAATCATGGGCGAGCGTACTTATCAGCATGGGAAATGGACCTCCGATCTCTCCGCGTCCTGTTTGGCAGAACGTGTCCAGCTGCCGTCTGCAAGGCCTGCCTATGAGACAAAGCCATACCTGCTCACAACGTGGAATACAGTCTATGCGCCCAATGAGAACAGTGAGATCTCGTCTGCGCATCGACAACGTACTGGATCGGCACGACAGTACGTCCCATGCTGGGTCGGAGTACTATACGGCACCAATCAATCTACTCCTGAGCTATAGCTACAAGTTCTGACCATGCTTACCTTAACCAATCTCTCTAACGCGGACTGCGATGTGGAGCATATCCTTCACGGCGATGCTGATGCCCTTCCTGCCATCCTGCAGGGACTAGGGCTTGACGGCAGTGAGTTTATGCTCTGTGCGCCGTGGGATCGCACGCTGTTTCCACCCGCGTATATCAAGGGCGTACATCTCCTGTTTTGGCCGACGTGGGTCGATTTTTGGCGCGGGATCGTTCTGCACCATGCGCGCGAGTTCGGCAGTGAGGACAAGGTCCGTGGCTATTATGGCTCGTTGAATGTCGCCGACTGGGTGGGAGGCTGGCGGACAATCTGCGGCGGGCGGCAGATTGTCAGCCGCGAGTATCTCGTCTTCCACGTCGCGCACTAACTGCACGTCGGAGATGTATACGCGTGTTTTCTGTCACGGATGAGGAAGTCATTCGCGCGGCTATCGAGCTCGTCAATGCGATTGCCGGCGAGATACCGAGGGTGTAAACTCCTCTTTGAAAATCTCTGGTGGCCGGGACCACCTCTTTCAAAACCAGCAGCTCGCCGCTGCAGCTCTTGGAGGCGTCAGATATCCTGATACGGGCTTCATGCTCGACATGGGGCATTTGATGAACACGAACTTGTATCTGCAGAGCGAGGCGGAGGGCGCAGCGCATACGCAAAGATCTACCACGAGCTTGGAGAAGTGGGAAAGTACGTCTATGGTATCCACCTGCATCAATCTCTCTCAGGGGCATATACGCGGGATGATGCGGCGGCATGTAGGATGGAAGACGCCGCTCGACTGGCAGACGCGATGGACCACCGTCATGCATGTCGATCAGCATCGGCCGTTTTCATACCGATGCGGCACGCCGTATCGTAGAGACTGTCCAGCCAATGTATCTCGTTCACGAGTTTCGCATCGTTCCCATGCGTCGCTCATACAGAACGTGCGCATTCAGCGCGGAGCACTTGGTTCATACTGAGGGGGAATGATTCGGAGGAGTGCTATATTAACGAAAAAGCAGATGAGTTACATTTTGGGAGGAGTCTATCTATGAAAAACATCTTCGTATAGCTGTGACAGCAGCACTGACGTTGGGGACGACATCCATAGGGGGCATGTGTTCGCTCGGGGGTGGATGAAAACTCAGATGAGTATACGTTGGGGAAACCGTTGTCACGGCGACGCGGACCCCACTGAGCGTGCGTCAGATTCCAGCAAATGTCACAGTGATTACGGCATGGGACATCGAGAAGAATCACTACCAGAGTGTTTCACAGGTCCCTGAAAACGTCAACGGAGTTGTCGTTGAGCATGCAAGCGGCGAAGACCGCGTACGTCTGAACGGTGAGGATCGCGTTGTCGTCATGGTGGACGGCGTTCGTCTCAATAACGACCAGGGCGCACCGAGCGGGCGCAGTGGGACGAACCTTCAGATGCTCCCTTCGGTGAAGACATCAAGCGCATCGAGGTGGTCAAGGGCGGTGGATCGGCACTCTACGGCTCGGATGCCATCGGCGGCGTTGTCAATATCATCACAAAGCGTGCGGTGAAGAACGAGACGGAGCTGGATCTACGAACGGGCTCGTGGGGATCGCACAGCTACGAACTTTCAAACATGGGAGCAGCAGGAAAGTTCAGTTGGCAGCTCACAGCAGGGATTGACCGCAGCAGCTATATGAGATACAAGGGCAGGATGGTGATACACATCGCATGCCGAGCAGCGACTATGTGAACAACGGTCTTTTCCTGCATCTTGATCAACGGATTGATGCACACCGCCTGCTGACTCTTTCGGTGATGCATCGCACAATCAATGAAAACTCTTGCTTTAACTTTGCGCCATCTTCGCATCATGATGCCGTCTATACTACCGTCATCGCTTCTTACAATTTTTAAAGACGGGACGAACACCGGGTATCTGCGTTATTTCGGTAACTCTAAGTCGGTTGATTTCGCTGGAAAGTATGATACACGTACACAGGGCGGCGAGTATCAGAATGGCTGGAAACTCGGCAAGGATCATGCCCTTGTGGCGGGACTTGAGTGGCATACGAGTCGTTCAACGAATGCGGCCCATGGTTATAGCGACAAAAAGATTACGAATAAGGCAATCTATGTGCAGGATACCATTCACCTTGGTGATAAGTGGTCACTTGTGCCGGGACTGCGGCTTGACCATCACAGCCGCTTTGGTACGCACAGTTCACCGAAACTGCCATGAACTACAATGCAGATCGCAGAACGCGCATCTATGCCTCCTGGGGCCGTGTCTACAAAGCTCCGACGGCGGATGATATGTTTTACTATGCAAACTCATGGAGCGTTTGGAGCATATTATGGGAATGCGAATCTTCGCCCAGAAAGCGGACATACGGAATCTCTTGGCATTGCGCATGAGTTCGATGCAAAGACCTATCTCAGTGTGGATTTCTTCCATTCAGAGCTCAGTGATGCGATTCATTGGTATGAATCGCCCTGCCACTGTACACATCGCGTGACGAATATTGCGCATGAGAAGAAGCGCGGCATGGAGATCCTCTTTAAGAAGAAAGTCAATGCAGACTGGAGTTACGAACTCGGGTATTCCTATACGGGCATCGAATCGAGGGGCAGCAATGATGCTGCATCACGTTATCTCAATAATAACAATCAACCGAATGGCGGGCGTATCGGCGTACACTATAATCATGGACGATGGCACGCCAACTTGCTCGGCAGGCTCGCAAGTGGGCTTTCGGAGACCTACTATGGGCACAGTCGCTATGCCGTGTTTGAACTGAATGCAGGTGTGACTTCGCTCAGGACGGAACAGTCTACGCGCGCCTGACGCAATGCTAACGAATCGAGCATACTCCTCATACAGCGGAACAAAATATCCACAGCCCGCACGTTATGCGGAGTTCGGCGTACGGTATCGCTTCTAAACTCAAATTTTTCGGACAGAC
>BNJU01005872.1_pt1 | contig 47570 bp, 90 predicted proteins | sample 8539281 | NCBI WGS metagenome assembly BNJU01 (sample SAMD00202456, study PRJDB9452) | human saliva metagenome | isolation source: human saliva | place: Japan
AGTATATCTGTTTGTAAGTTTGTTTCTCTTACATATTTGAAGAAACGTCCTAGTTCTGCTTTTTCATTTCTTGTTGCATCATCAATTGCTTGTTGAATTTCAGTTGCTGATGCCGTTTCTGGTACTGTAATAACATAATTTTTTTCCTGGGATTGCCAAGTGCGCCAGCAATTTCTAATCCTGCTAATTGATAGTAAAAAGTAATTGTACGTGTCTTTACAGGAGTTTCAACTACTGATCTACGATTACGTGCTGCTCTCGGTTGATTAACTGGTGCTACTCTTAAAGAAGCAGCTTTTGTAAAGTTTACTACATAATCATAACGAATCGTATCTTCTTGTGGTTTTATCCACAAAGTAATCTTCCATGAATGTATATCCACGTTTTGCTAATTCTGCTTTCTTAGCATCTATTTTTAGCTTTTCACGATTGTTCGAATCTGTTCAGAAGTTGAACCGGCTGGTACAGTTATGATTGATTCTCCCTGGATCCTAGAAGCCAGCAATATCCTTCATTTCTGCGAAGTTATAGTAAATTGCTACTTGGTCTTTTTGGTGCATCTACACTTCTTGCACGACGAACAACACGTGGTTGATATGCTGGTGCATTTCTAAATCCTGTATTTTCTGAGCTTGTATTTGAGTAGAAGTTTCAGATACTGATGGATTAGTAGCCGTTGGTGTACTTGCTACTGGCTCATTTGTTACCGGTACACTTGGTGCTGCAGACTCACTTACTGCTGGGGCACTTGCTGTTGGTACGCTAGTTGCTGTTTCAGTTGCAGAAGCAGCTTTTTGTAAAGTTTACTACATAATCATAACGAACCGTATCTTCTTGTGGTTTATCAACAAAGTAATCTTCTGTGAATGTATATCCACGTTTTGCTAATTCTGCTTTCTTAGCATCTATTTTAGCTTTCACGATTGTTCTAATCTGTTCAGAAGTTGATCCGGCTGGTACAGTTATGATTGATTCTCCTGGATCTCCTAAGAAACCTGCAATATCCTTCATTTCTACGAAGTTATAGTAAATTGCTACTTGGTCTTTTGGTGCATCTACACTTCTTGCACGACGAACAACACGTGGTTGATATGCTGGTGCATTTCTAAATCCTGTATTTTCTGAGCTTGTATTTGAAGTAAGTTTCAGATACTGATGGATTAGTAGCCGTTGGTGTACTTGCTACTGGCTCATTTGTTACCGGTACACTTGGTGCTGCAGACTCACTTACTGCTGGGGCACTTGCTGTTGGTACGCTAGTTGCTGTTTCAGTTGCAGAAGCAGCTTTTGTAAAGTTTACTACATAATCATAACGAACCGTATCTTCTTGTGGTTTATCAACAAAGTAATCTTCTGTGAATGTATATCCACGTTTTGCTAATTCTGCTTTCTTAGCATCTATTTTAGCTTTCACGATTGTTCTAATCTGTTCGAAGTTGATCCGGCTGGTACAGTTATGATTGATTCTCCTGGATCTCCTAAGAAACCTGCAATATCCTTCATTTCTACGAAGTTATAGTAAATTGCTACTTGGTCTTTTGGTGCATCTACACTTCTTGCACGACGAACAACACGTGGTTGATATGCTGGTGCATTTCTAAATCCTGTATTTTCTGAGCTTGTATTTGAAGTAGAAGTTTCAGATACTGATGGATTAGTAGCCGTTGATGTACTTACTGCTGGTGAGCTTGTCGTTGGTGTACTTGCTGTACTTGTTGCTTGTTCACTTGCAGCTGGTGTGCTTGATGCTAATGTACTGATTGCTCCACCTTCACCAATTGTAGTAGAACCCGATGGATTATGACTTTCAACTGGTTTTTGTAAAAATCTGGTTTTGGTGTTTCAACATTTGGAGTTTCAATTGCTATTAAATCTTTTTCATATTGATCTACCACTTTGGCTTGATCTTCTGATGTAGTTGCTTCTTCAATAGCTTTTTCTGCTTTTTGTAGTTAACTCTTTCACCTTTGTTACTGCTTGTTCTTTCTGTTCAGAAGTTAAAGAACTTTCATTGATTTCATGTAATTTATTTTGTTTGTGTGAATCTAATGCATCTTTATTTTCTTTAGTAACTTCTTTTGGAACTACTGTTGCATCTTTTTTTCCCTTCCTCGTGACTTGCCACTTCATTTGAATCATTATTTGCTGAAGGAGCTATTTCATTATTCTCTACAGAATCTTTTTGAAGGAGTATTTGTTGCTGGTTGTTCTATATGTTTGTCTGCTTTTTCTTCTGTTTGATTTGAAGGAGTAGTTTCTTTTGCTTCAGTTGCTACTGACGTTCCTGCTGGTTTTTCTGCAGCTGGTTCTTGCTCTTTGTTTGTGTCAGTTTGCTTCTCACTGTTGTACTTTCTTTTCCAGTTGTAGTTGGTGCTGAGCTTTCTACCTTTTCTTCTGATTTCACTGCTGGTGTTGGAGAGGTTGGAGTTTCTTCAGAAGTTGAGTTTTTCTTTATTATCTGTAGGTGAAGTTGTTTCTTTTTTTATCTACTTTTACTTCTGTATTTTCTTTCGATGTTGTTCCTTCTGTTTGTTTCTTTTTCTACTGGATTTGAAGGAGTGGTTTCTTTTGCTTCAGTTGCTGCTGGTGTTTCTGTTGGTTTTCTACAGCTGCTGATGCTTCTTCTGGTTTTGTGTCAGTTTGCTTCTCTACTGTTGTACTTTCTTTTCCAGTTGTAGTTGGTGCTGAGCTTTCTACCTTTTCTTCTGGTTCTGCTGCTGGTGTTGGAAATGTTGGAGCTTTTTCAAGTTGAGTTTCTTTTATTATCTGTAGGTGAAGTTGTTTCTTTTTATCTACTTTTTGCTTCTGTAGTTTCTTTCGGTGTTGTTCCTTCTGGTTGTTTCTTTTCTTCTACTGGATTTGAAGGAGTGGTTTCTTTTGCTTTAGTTGCTGCCGGTTTACTACAGCTGGTGCTTGCTCTGTTTTTCTCTTCAATCTTACCTGTTGTTGAAGTTTGGTCTACCTTTAGTATTTTTCCTTGCCGATTGTTGCTGTCTCTTTCTGCTGGCTGACTTGACACTAAAGTTTGATTTACTTTTGAGTTTCCTCCTTAGTAGTTACTACTGGTGCTTGCTCTGTCTTTGGTGCTGTCTTTCCTTCTTTAGTAGTTGGCTTTCACTTCAGTTACTACTGTTTCAGTTTTTTTCCAGACTGTGTATCTTCTTTTTTGTCGTTACTTCAAAGGCTTTTACTTCTTCTTGTTTATTTTGACGATTGACTACAGTAACCGTTTGTTTTAAAACAGTTTGATTTCCAGTTGTTGAGAAATTGGTTGTGTAAAACCCTAGTTCATTATGAGCATATATCAAATTAACATTAGTAATTTTATTCATTTGTGCTAAAAGCATCCATTGATATACCAGTAGCTTCACTAATTACACTTAGCGTATCTCCCCATTTAATAATATAGTTTGAATCTTTTTGCTAAGGAAGCAATATCCGCTTTCACTTGTTCAACTGTACGTGCTTCCCACACCATCTTCTTCACTGGCTTGAACTAATTGAACATTACTAGTTGCAAAATAAGAACACTCCTGTTGCTACTATAGCACCTGTTCGTAATTTTCGAAAATCCTCTCAATGATAATATACCTTTCATAGGTTCATCTCCTTAAATTCTATTCATTTTGGCATTTCTGTCGGGCATATTATTGCATAAACAATCTATATAATCAAATGATAAAACTTCTTCTTCAATCCTTCATTAAAAATTTAACATTTAAATTCATCTACTTGCAAAATCCTAATTATCACAACTAAATCTACTTTAGCAATTAACAGGACAAGGATATATGGAAAATATCAGCACAATCACAAAGAAAGTAAAAACTACTTTCAATTGATAGTAATATTAACGAAATACTTATCAATAATAATTGAAAAAGCATTTAACAAACAAATATCCAACAGTATTTAAAAATACGGACTGTGTGGAGATAAAACCAAGGAAAAGACTTTGCATAGTAGCATTAGTCCTATAAGCCAAATTGGCTTATTGGACAGGAAAAATTGAGACTACAGGCTCAATTTTTAGCCAAGAGACAGCAAAGCTGGCTACTGACGTCCTCTGCTACTATCACGCAAAAGTCTAATTTATAATGTACCCCAATTAATAAACGTCTACAAGAAAAGACTTCCCGTAGTAGAATTAGTCCTATAAGCCAACTTGGCTTATAGGACAGGGAAAATTGAGACCTTAGGCTAAATTTTTAGGCATGAAACAGCAAAGCTGTTTGCTGCCGTCCCCTGCTACTACATTTGGGAAGTCTATTTTTAAAACGTACTCTAATATATACACGTCCATAAGAAAAGACTTCCCATAGTAGCATTAGTCCCTATAAGCCAGTTTGACTTATAGGACAGAAAACGTGAGACCTTAGGCTCAAATTTTCAGCCATGAAACCGAAGGTTTGCTGGCGTCCCCTGCTACTATAATTGGGAAGTCTATTTCAAGTATTTTAACGTTTGTCGATCCTCTTCACCGCATAGTCTCCGACAAATTGAATCAAGAACACAAGAATTAAAATCGCAACCGTAGCCACAAAAATAATATCCTGCTTATTACGAGTAAAACCAATCATATAAGCCAAGTTCCCTAATCCCCAGCACCAATAACACCCGCAACAGCAGTTGAACCCACTAACGCAATCGTTGTTACCGTAATACCAGACACTAACGCAGGAAGCGATTCAGGAATTAACACTTTTGTAATAATCTGACGAGTTGTTGCCCCCATAGATTCAGCCGCTTCTACAACTCCAGAAGGAATCTCATTTAACGAAATAGACACTAAACGAGCATAGAAAGGAGCCGCACTAATGACTAAAGTAGGAATCGCACCCTTAGGGTCCTAAAATAGTCCCCATCAAAGCTTTTCGTAAATGGCATTAATAAAGCTAATAAAATAATAAATGGAACCGAACGGAAAATATTAATAATCCCTGAAAGGAATAAATTCACCCACTTATTTTTCTAAACTTCTACCAGGACTTGTTAAATATAAAAACAAACCGAGTCCTAATCCAATAATAAATACATAGAAAGTAGATAGAAAACTCATATAAACTGTTTCGTTAGTCGCTTTAATGACCTCATTCCAATCTACATTTTTAAAACTAAGCATTTCATGGAATAATTCTGAAAAACTCGTTTGAGCTAAAAACACATTAAACATTTTCTAGTACCTCCACAATAATTTCCGCTTTTCTTAAGTATGCAATCACTTCTTCAGCTTTAGCAGATTCTTCTTCAATTAAAAATAATCATACTACCAAGCACACCTTTTGCGTTACATTCACGTGCGCTTGTAAAATCGAAATTGAAACATCTAATTTACGAATGACTTCTGATAAAATTCCTCTGCAGTAGTATCTCCCTAAATATTGAATACGAACAGCTACACCAGGACGAAGTGAAGTTGATAAATGTTCAAAAACATCTTGTAAATCTTGTTCAGAACGTTCTTCTCCCACAAATTGTTTTGTAATCATTTGTTGAGGATTTTTGAATACTTCTAATACTTCTCCAGTTTCAACCACTCTACCTTGTTCCATTACAGCAACACGATGGCAAATTTGACGAACAACATGCATTTCATGCGTAATTAATACAATTGTTAACCCTAAACGTTTATTAATTTCTACTAATAAATTCAAAAATATCTTTTGTTGTTTTTGGATCTAATGCACTTGTTGCTTCATCACATAATAATACTTCTGGATCATTGGCTAATGCACGAGCAATTCCCTACTCTTTGTTTTTTTGTCCACCAGACAATTGAGATGGATAAGACTTTTTCTCTTCCAGTTAAGCCTCACAATTTCAATCAATTCTGCTACTTTCTTTTTGACGAACCTCTTTTGCCACACCAGCAATTTCTAATGAAAAAGCAATATTTTCTTCCACTGTACGTGACCATAATAAATTGAAATGTTGGAAAATCATCGCAATTTTACGACGTTCTTGTAATAATTCTTTTTTTCTTTAATGTAGTAATATCTTTATCATTAACAAAAATATGACCTGTTGTAACGGATTCAAGACCATTTAACAAACGAATTAATGTACTTTTACCAGCTCCTGAAAAACCGATAATTCCAAAAATTTCGCCTTTGTTAATATTTAATGAAACATCTTTTACCGCCTCAACGATTCCTTGTTTTCCATGATAAATTTTAGAAACTTCTTGTATTTTAATCATCATTCTTCTCCTTATATCTAAAAAAAGGTGTGGCAAATAGCGTATGCCACACCTTGTATTTTATCATTATTTTGCAGGAATTACAGATCCATCTGCATATTTATCAGAAATAAATTTACGGATTTCATCACTTTTGTAATGCTTTTGATTAAAGCTTTAACTTTGTCTGAATCTTTATCTTTTGGTTTAACTGCTACTAAGTTTGCATATGGTGAGCTTTTCATCTTCTAAAAGCAATTGAATCTTTTTAGGAGATAATTTTGCATCGATAGCGAAGTTTGAGTTGATGATTACTGCATCACCTTCATTAGCTTCATATGTTGATACTAATAATTCAGGAGCGATTTCATTTTTGATTTGAATGTTCTTTTTGTTTTTCAACGATATCACTTAATTGAGCGTCAACTGGTTTAACACCATCTTTTAATTTAATTAAACCTGCTTTTAGTGAAGAATGCTAAGAAACGTCCAACTTCAGCTGGGTTTGTTGAAGCATATACCGTTGCATTTTTCTGGTAAATCTGTTAAAGATTTATATTTTTTTAGAGTAGATAGCCATTGGTCTCGATGTGTACATTCCCAACGCTTACTAAATCTTCATTATGTTCTTTGTTGAATTTTTCTAAGTAAGGTGTATGTTGGAAGTAGTTTGCATCTGCATCTCCTCCGAATACGATTTGGTTAGGTGTTACGTAGTCATTTACAATATTAATTTGTAAATCATATCCATCTTTTTAAGAATTGATTTAGCTGCTTCTAAAAATTTCACCGTGTGGTGCTGGTAGCTACTACAGTAATCTTTTTATCTTCTACTTTTGGTGCTGCTGTTGTTGCTGAATCTTTTGATTGAGATGCTCCGTTTTCACATGCTACTAATGTTGTTGCTACTAATCCTAATGCTGCTGTTTTAATTAATTTTGAAAATGTTCATAACAAATTCTTTTTCTTTTTTTACATTGATAAATGATGATTAACGGGCGCGCATTCCGTCAATCGTCGAATCAGATAATTGATGTTATAAGTATTTGAGCCATAAAAACTCCACCTTAGTTTTTTTGACTAGAGGCGAAGGATGCGTTACCACTCTATTTCTAACAAACTTCACAGCTTGTTACTCTATAAGTACATGTTTATACCTAGTACGGTATCGGGCACCATTCGCAGAAGCTTTATCACTCCTGTTGCTCCCAGACCATTTTCAATAAAGTTCCTGCATCCTTTTTCACCAACCGGACTCTCTTTTTACGTTCGCTTTTATTTACTTATCTGTTCATTGCATCAGTTATTTATCTGTTGTAGATAATATAATATATACGAAAGCTATTGTCAATAACTTTTAAAATGAATATTTAATATAGTTTTTAACTATTACGTTCCATAGTTTTTCTGCATGGTGAAGTAATAAGCAATTGTATCAAATATTAAAGAAAGAATTATTAAGAATTCATATATGTATTGTTTTTTAAAGTTGTTGTGATAAAATTAGGATAAAATAAAGATAAAAAGAAGGTTTTTTAATGATAAATATCCGTCCAGTTTCAGATTTACGAAAATAAATTTCCAGAAATTGAAGAAACCGTAAATCAATCAAACTCCCAGTATTTTTTTAACAAAAATGGTCATGGTGCAATGGTGCTAATGAGTAGTAGAACACTACTCATTACTTACAGATTCAATCGAAAGAGAATTAGATTATGCTGATAAAATTGCGGAAGAAAATGATACACGCTATTCACATGACGAAGTGTTCAACAGAGTAAGAGGAAGAATTCATGAATAAGGAATCTTTTTCATTTAACTTATCTATCCACATTTGAAGAAGATTTAAATCAAATAGTAGATTATATTTCTATACTCTGAAAAATCCAAATGCAGCTAAACGGTTAGTAAATGATATTGAAAGAGCCATAATAACTAGATTAAAATCACCTTTTATCATTTTGCTCCCTATCGTTCTTTTAAAAAAAGAAAATATACCTATTATAGAATAAACGTACATAATTTTTCGATTTTTATATAGTTAATCAAAATAAGATGGAGATTCGTAGAATTTTATATAACAAACGTAACTTAGATAAGCTTTTTATAAAATTAAACGTACACTCATCTACTTACGTAAAACGAGAAAGACTTCTCATAGTAGCATGCGTGAAATCAGCCGAAACTCGGCTACTTTTCACAAGGAAAAATCAAGACCCTAGGCTTTAATTTTCTTTAGGGCATGAGACTCGCATTTTTTGCGAGTCTGCTGCCGTCCTATGCTACTATACAGGAAGTCTACCTCTTAAACGTATTCTCATTTCCATTCGTAAAAACGGAGAAAGACTGTTCACCGTTGCAAAAGTAAGAGTAGCCAATATGGCTACTCTTACACGGGAAATTTCGAGACCCAGGCTCGAAATTTTAGGCATGAGACTCGTTTTAACGAGGCTGCTGCCGCTTGCAACAAAAAGAACAGTCTTTCGTAGTCTAACGATAGTTTTTTAACTCTCTCTGTACATCTCGTTTGATATCTTTTTGTTTTAACGCTTCGCGCTTATCATAGTTTTTCTTACCTTTAGCAATCCCAATCAAAAGCTTGGCAACCCCATTTTTAATATAAACCTTCAATGGTACAACCGTATTTCCCGCCTGTCTTACCTCTTGCTCTAGCATTTGAATTTGCTTCTTATGCAATAACAACTTTCTCGTACGAAGCGGATCATGATTGAAAATATTCCCTGCTCAAACGGACTAATGTGAACCCCTACTAAAAAGGCTTTCCCCATTTTTAAAACTACAATAACCATCTTTTCAAATTCATTCTAGCTTGACGAACCGATTTAATCTCCGTTCCCGTTAATACTAAACCTGCTTCAATCGTATCTAAAATCGTATAATCATGATTCGCCTTACGATTTTTGCGCTAAAACTTTATTATCTGTTCCTTTTGGCATCCGAATTCTCCTTACGAATGTTTTTCTACGCTTTTGCTTTTGCTTGCGCTTTAAAAATGTTGTCTCCCTTTATTTTTAGAAGACTTCTTCGATTTTTTTACTTTGCTTTCTTTTTCGCAGCGTTCTTAGGCACTTCTTTCCCTTTAGTTGAACGTTTGTTTTGAGTAATCAAATCTGCATTATCCGCCGCTAAAAATAAAATCAATTTCATGAGCTTCTACATCGACTTTAATTAATTTTACTTTAACACGATCTCCGATTCGATAAGTTACTCCTGTTCTTTCGCCAATTAAGACCATATGACTTTCAATAAAGTTAAAGTAATCTTGATTCATATGCGTACTATGCACTAAACCTTCTACAGTATTTGGCAATTCAACAAACATTCCGAACTTAGTAACGGAACTAACAATTCCTTCAAACGCTTCTCCAATCTTATCAGCCATAAATTCTGCTTTCTTTCATCGCATCTACTTCACGTTCTGCTTGAACTGCTAAACGTTCCATTTTACTCGATTGATCCGCAATTCTTTCTAATTTAGAAGCATTTAATTCTTCTTGTTGCTTCGATAAGAAACTTCCACTTCCTTCGTATTGACGAATCATACGGTGAACAATTAAGTCTGGATAACGACGAATCGGTGAAGTAAAAGTGTGTATAATCTTCTGCTGCTAATCCATAATGCCCAGAAGGTGTAATATCATATTTGGCTTGCTTCATAGAACGTAGCATCATAGTCGATACAACTGCTTCATACGTTTCCCCTTTAACTTCATCTAAGGCTTTTTGCAGTTTTTCGGACTAATGGTGTCGCTCGTTCCTTTAATATTAATGCCAAAATGCTGTGACAAAATTCTAAGAAACGTTGCATTTTTTTCTTGTTGTGGTTGTTCATGGACACGGTAAATAAACGGAACATTTTTCGTTGATAATGCATCGCAACTGTTTCATTGGCTGCTAACATAAACGATTCAATTAATCTTTCTGCAACTCCACGTTCACGAATTTGAATATCAATCGGTGCGCCTTGTTCATCCACAATAATTTTTGCTTCATGTGTTTCAAAAGTCAATTGCTCCACGTTCTTTTCTTCGTCTTTCTAATATATGATGTAATTCTCTCATATCCAGCAACATTTTCTGAATTTCATCTGAATTTCAACTTCTTTTTCTCATACAATTCATTCACTAAACTATACGTTAATCGCATATCCGAACGAATCACACTTGGAAAAATTTCATATTGATAAAATCGTTCCACTTCGGTCAATTTCCATGCGACAAGACATCGTTAGCCGCTCTTCATGTGGATGTAATGAACAAATTCCATTTGATAATCGTTGTGGTAACATTGGAACGACACGGTCTGTTAAATACACACTTGTTCCACGTTCAAATGCTTCTCTATCGATTGCTGAATTTTCAGTCACATAATACGATACATCTGCAATCGAAACGGTTAGTTCAAAGGTTCCATCTTCACGTTTGATTAATGCAACAGCATCATCCAAATCTTTGGCATCTGCTCCATCAATTGTAACAGTTAATTGTTCACGTAAATCTTTTACGTCCTTGTCGATCTTCATCTGTGATGACTTCAGCAACAAGATTAGCCTGTTCTATCACTTCTTGTGGAAATTCTGTTGGAATATGTAATTGTTGTAAAATCATTAAAATATCCATTCCGACAGCATCTTTATACCCGATTTCTTTGACAACAATTCCTTCTAATGAAGAACGATCATTCGTATATTTTGTTAATTCTACAATAACGACTGTTCCATCTACTGGATGCAATCCATTTGGGCGGATTAAGCAACGAGTACCTGCTAATTTTTGTCTTTTAACGACTACTTCACCACAATACCCTGTATCTTCTGCAGTTTCTGAACTAAAAGCGAGTATAAATTCCTACCACTTGAGTCGTATTCCGTTGAATAATTTGGACAATCTTCCTGTTGCAGATCGTTGACGATAACTATCGGCTGATTCCGTAATGACTAGTTCTACTTCATCCCCATCCATCGCACTCATTGTATCTCCACGAGGAATGAAAATATCTGGTTCACCTTCGACTACTGTGACAAACCCAAATCCTTTTGTCATTAGCACTGATATGTTCCTTTTACTGTTTGATTCAAAGATTCAAACCAAACTTTCCGTTACGATTTAATTCTAAAATGCCTTCTTCTTCTAAAGCGGCTAATTCTTTCACTAATATTTTAAAATCTTGAGATTGATTCATCCCAAAATGTTCACTAATTTCTTTTTACATAAAAAAAACTTTCTGGTGCATATTCCTCAAAAAGGACACCAAAACTGTTCTCAATGATTCTCTCATTTCTTACCTCCATTCTTGTTGATTTAAAAATTCTAATACTGATTCTTGAAATTCTGCTTTTTCTTTTTCCAACTGTAATGACATGCCCTGATTTTTTTCAAACCAATGAAAATTAACAGCTGCGTTCACTAATGCTTCTTTCATCTCAATAGATACTTCTGGATCAACTAATCGATCTAATCCCCTTGCGCAATATAAAAAGGACCTGTCACTTGTTCTAACTTTTTCAGCAACTTTAGCTGAAAAACTCATGTAAATCTAATAATTGTTGCTTTTGCTTTTTCCTAATGTGAACATTTCATCTTCACACATCCCGGAATTAGTAACAAAAGCCATAAAACTTTTCAACAAATCAGGTAATTGCGCATTTCTTTGTGAAACGGGAGAACAAAATGTCCCCGCAATTTCTACTAATTGATCGGTTGCTAGTGCTGCTGCCATTATACCTCCCATAGATAATCCTAGTGCAGCAATCGTTGAATACCCTTGATTTCGAACAAATTGTACCGCTTTTTGCATCTTCATACCATTTTCCTGGTGTTTCTTTTTAAAATTTCACATGCATTTGAATGTTCATGCCCACTAAAAAGCCGGAACATAGACTGCATAGTCGTGACGATGCAAAAATGAAGCTAACATCCTCAAATCTGTTGGTTTCCCAGTATATGCATGAAATAATATAACCGCCCGTTTATTTGTTGTTTCTTCTAACCAAATTGCTTCCAAGTTGTTCACTCCTACCTTTGATGAATATTTTTCATAATAGAAAAACACAATGTCTTAGAGATACTCCTTCAACATTGTGCTTAATCATTTTATTTTTGATGAAATGTACGCTAAGGCTACTGCTAAAATCATAAAGATTGCTCCTAATCCAACAGTTACTCGAATTAAGAATGCTTCAAATCCACGTGCTTTTTGTTTTCCCAAATAATTGCTCAGCACCGCCAGATAATGAATTTGCTGCATTTGTTTTCGATGGTTGCATAGCTACAATAATAATTAGTAACACACTAATAATAATCATCAATGTTAAAATTGTTTGATACAAAGGATCTTTCCTCCTCTATTAATATTCTTTCCAATTCTACCATAAATATAGTCTAATTACTACCAATTGCCCTTAATTTCTTTATACGAACACACTTTTTAAGCATCCATTCCCTATTCTTTCCACTTTCGTGATATAATGAACGTAATATGAAAAAGGAGGTTTTTATGAAAGGTTTAGTATTTTTTTGACTTGGATGGAACACTCTTAAACAAAAAGGCCAAGTCGACCTTGAAGTCATAGAAGCGATTCAACAATTAAAAGAAAATGGGTATGAACCACTTCTAGCAACAGGAAGATCTCCTATCGAAGTTTCGGAAGTCATTCGCTCTACGAATATTCATTCTGGAGTTTTTATGAATGGACAAGTTGTGATTTTTAAAGGTGAATTATTGATTCATTACGACATTCCAAAAGAGACGATTGAAAAACTCTTAAAATTTGCAAAAAGAAAATGGACATGGAATCACGTGTTATAATGTTGATGCCTTTAAAATCATTGAAACCGTCCCATTTGCACAAGAAGCCTATGAATATATTCATACACCAACCCCAGATATTGTTCCAGCATTTTATAAAGAACAAGTAGTGAATATGATGCTCTTGCTTTCAAGAGACAAGAATGACGAATCTTATCAGCTAGCATTCCCAGAATTAAGATTTATTCGAAATTTTTCCTTATGCCTTGGACGTCATTACTGTTGGAAATTCTAAAGCAACTGGCATTCGAGCACTAATACATACCTTAAATCATCCGTCTATCACAACATACGCCTTTGGAGATGGTGCTAATGATTTAGAAATGTTTCAGGAAGTTGATTTCTCAATTGCCATGGGAAATGCCATTCCATTGTTAAAAGAAAAAGCAGACTATGTTAGTACAAGCCATAATAAAGGTGGCGTCATTCAAGGGTTAAAACATTATCATTTAATATAGGAGGCAGTCATGTCACTTTATGAAATAGAAGTTCCTACATTAGATGGAACAAGTACATTAGAAGCCTATAAAGGGCAAGTATTACTCATTGTCAATACCGCTAGTGGATGTGGATTAGCTCCACAATTTGCCCCAATTACAAAGACTATATGAAACATACCACGAACAAGGTTTTAGCGTTCTAGGTTTCCCGTGTAATCAATTTGGAAAACAAGAGCCATTAAGTGCTGTGGAAGCTGCTTCGAGTTGCCAATTCAATTATCAAGTCACTTTCCCAATGTTTGGAAAAGTACTCGTTAATGGACCAGAAACACATCCATTATTCAAGCTATTAAAAGAAGAAACAAAAGGACTATTAGGCAGTTCGATTAAATGGAATTTTACAAAATTCCTCGTAGACGCATCTGGAGAAGTGATTGCCAGATTTGCCCCTGACTACTTCTCCCTTATCCATTGAGAAACAAATAAAACAATTATTAAAAAGGAGTGTTAATATGAATACAGAAGAAATTTTTAAGTATTTTTAGAGGAATTAGAAGTAGCCATTTTTGCTACAGTTGACAAAGATGGAAAACCTCATTCTCGTCCAATTCACATCGGTGTTGCCAATGAACATGGAGTTTTCTTTATGACAAGTCCAGAAACTCATTTCTACAAACAATTACAAGAAAATCCAAATGTGGCAATTGCAGCATTTTCACACGATGCTTACTTAATTCAGGTAATTCGCATCGAAGGAAAAGTTCGTGAACTAGGGCAAAGAAGGATTAGAGGAAATCTTAGCAGGCAATCCATTTGTTAAAAATGTGTATCCTGACGATCAACAACGTGCTGGCGTACAAGTATTCCAACTATATGAAGGAAAAGGCTTCTATCATAGCTTAACTCAAGGTCATAAATATACTTTCAGCATTCAAGGATAATCCCTAACAGTACAAGGAATCCTCCTACGAGGGTTTCTTTTTTCTAATTTATAATGTGATACAATGAACGTATCGTTTTAAAGGAGAGATATTTTATGAAAAACTATAAAAAAATTCCTAACTCATTCCATTTTATTTGGAAGTCTATTTTTACTAACTGCCGGATGTCAATCAACATCCACTACAAATAACACTCACTACGACCTCAGCTACAACAACTGCTGCAAAGAAAAAAATCTACCACTGATTTAATTGGAGAGCTTTTGCCAAACTTCACATTTGAAGCAGCAGATGCTCAACAAAAACTCCTGCTGATTTTAAAGGTAAGAAAATTGTCTATGTTGCTTGGGCAAGCTGGTGTCCAGATTGTCAACAAGAACTCCCTATTCTAAATGAATTAAGAAAAGACTATCAAAACTCTGTAGAATTTGTTTTAGTCAACTTACTCGTTAAAGGAGAAACTCCAGAAAAGGCTCAAGCTTTTTTAAAAAGATAAAGGACTAGACTTTTAACTATTACTCAGATAAAGAAAAAGCTTCCAAAAAGCTTTTAGAAATTCATTCCATTCCAACAATGATTTTTTTGTGGATCAAGAAGGAAATATCAAAAAAATGTTATTGATGAAGTAAAGGATAAAGCAACAATTGATGAAATATTAAAAAGGATTATAGAAACATAAAAAGGATGATGGGCACTGCTCATCATCCTTTTTACTATTTAAAGAATTCAATTTTTATTTGTCTTCTTTTTACCTTTTTGGTGATACTAATCCTAGTCCTGCTAAGATTGACAATACAGCTGGAGTGAATACTGAAAACTCTGCTGTACCTGTATTTGGTAATTCTTGTTTTGGAGCTTCTGCTTTTGGAGCCTCTGGTTTTGGAGCTTCTTGTCTTGGAGCTTCTGGTTTTGGAGCCTCTGGTTTTGGAGCTTCTTGTCTTGGCGCTTGTGTGCGAGGATTTAATAATTTTGCTAAATCAAATTTTTGGTTTTTCTGGCTCAACTAAATCTTCAACAGCATTTTACTCCACCTTTAAATTCAGGAACGTCATTAACTGCAGCTTCAACTGCGTTTACTCCACCTTTGAATTCAGGTTTTTCTTCAGCAGTAGCAGCTTCAGCAGCATTTACACTACCGTTGAACTCAGGTTTTTCTTCAGCAGTAGTAGCTTCATCATCATTTGCACCCCTGCTAAAGTCTGAATGTTCTTCACCTTTAGGAACTTCTTTTTAAGTTTTCGATATAAGATAAAACTGCATTATAATCATCTGTTAATTGATCAATTTCCTCTTTATAGGCTTTTTTACTACTTCATTAACTTCATCGAATTTAGCTTTAGCTTCATCAGCATCAGCTTTTGCAGAAGCTAACAGAAGCTTCTAATTTAGTAACTGCTGCTTGTAATCCATCTAATACAGTTTGGTTTGCATTATTTTTTTCTTAGCAGTTTCAAGTGCTGCTTTAGCTTTTTCTAAAGTTTCATTTTGTTTGTTTAATTCTGCTGTTTTTCTTCTGCTACTTTAGCTTTTTCAGTAGCATCTGCTTTGTCTTTATCAGCAATGCTCGTTAATTTTTCAATTTTTTCAGCTAAATCATCGGCAATGTCTGTAAGTTTTTTTAACGATTGGTTTAGAAGCTTCTTTATTGTAAGCAGCATCTAATTTTTCTTTATCTGCAGAAGGAAGTTCAGATAGAGCTTTTGCCTTCTTGTTTTTGTAGCACCGATTTCATCTGCTTGAGGGTCTTGATTTTTATTAGCTTCAGCTTTTATTGTAATCATCCTCTAATTCTTTAGCAGCTTGCGTAGCTGTAATGACACCATCTTCAATAGCTTTTTAATAAGGCATCTTTACCAATTGCAGCTTTAGCTTCTTCTATAGCTTTAGCTTTATCTTCTGACTTAATACTATCATCTTTATTAATTCTATCTTCTGCTTCTTTTCTCAAGTTGTTCTAAAGCTGCTTTTTAAAGCTTCTTTATTATCTGCTTCTTCTTTTTAGCATCTTCTTCTTTTTAACTTCTTCTTCAACTTTGCTTTTAGCTGTTGCAGCTTCTTCTTTTGCTTTTAGCTAATTCTGCTTCAGCATCAGTCTTTAGCTTTATCAGCTTCTTCTTTTGCTTTTTCTGCAACTTTTCACATCTTCAGCTTCTTTTGTTGCTTTAGTAGTAGCTCTTCCACTTTTTAGCTTCTTCAGCAACTTTTTTCTCTAATTCAGCAACTCTGGCATCTGCTTCTGCCTTAGCTTCAGCTGCTTTTTCAGCTTCTGTTTTTCAGCTGGTTGAGCTGGAGTTTCTTCTGCTGGTTTGGCAGGTTCTTTAGCTTCTTTTTCTTTTGCAGCTTTCACTTCTTCTAGAGTCTTTGTTGTACTCATCAGTAAGTTTGTTTAATTCATCGGCAACAACTTTAGTATTTGAAGCTGCTTCATCAAAATGCATTTTGTGCCGCATCGCGTTCTTTTTCAATAGCTTTTACAGCTTTTATCTAATGAAGAAACAATTTCATCTGATAAGTTGTTATCTTTAGCAGATTGAAGAGCTTCTTTAGCTTCTTTTAATGTATCTTCTTGTTTTTAGAGTTTCTGCTTTTTATCTTCTTCAGCTTTTTAATGCTTCAGCTTCTTTTTCAAGCGTATCAAGGTTTTCAGCCAAATCATCAGCTTTTATCTTGAAGTTTTTCTGATGCCGGGACGAGCAGCATCTGCTTTTTCAGCTTTGTCAATTCCAGCTTTAATATCTGCTGGCAATTGTTCTTTAGTTGAAGGATTAGCTTGAGTTGCACTCAGCATCAGCTGTTTTAGCTTGATCTTTATCTCTTAATTTTGTTTCAGTTTCTTTATTAGCTTCAGCTTTTTCATTATCATCTGCTAATTCTTTTAGAATATCTCCAGCTTTTTAAATCACCAGATTCTACAGCTGCTAATATTTCTTCTTTACCTAATGCTTTTTAGCTTCTTCTTTATTTGTAATTTTAGCATCAGCATCGATATCTTTTTCTAATTGATCTAAAGCTTTTTGATAAAGCATCTTTTAGAATCTGCTTCTTCTTTTTAGCGTCTTCTTCTTTCTTAGCTTCTTCTTTTGCTTTTAGCATCTGCTTCTGCTGCTTTTTGTTTTTTTGCTGCAGCTAATTCATCATCAGCAGTTTTTCTTAGCTTCTTCAGCTTTTGTTTTTGCTGCATCAGCATCAGCTGCTTCTTTTTCTCTGCTTCAAGTTTTTGTATCAGCTTCTTTAGCTGCTGCAGTTGTTGTATCTACTTTGCTTGAGCTTCGTCGACTTTAGCATTTGCAGCCTTTTTCAGCTTCTTTTGCTTTTTCAACTTCAGTCTTTTCAGCAGTTGTAGTAGCAGGTTTTCCTGCTGGCTGAGTTGCAGATTCTGCAGCATACACGCTAGGGCGATACTTGATTTAATGCAACAGCAGATAAAATAGTAGCTGTAGCTAATCCCGTAATTAGAAATCTATGTTTCATAAAATAATACCTCCAAAAATAATTAAAAATAGTTAATTACCTTTATATTTTATCACTAATATGAAGCCTTTTTCAATACAATTCATTAATGAAAAAACTTTCACCCTCACTTTCATTACACTTTCATGACATTCTATATAATTCCTATGTTTTTTAAGATAAATTCTACTGGTTTATTGGGATAAATTCCTATTATTCGTTGATTTTTTTAAATATAAATTTAATATTCTAAAAATTATATCTTCTAAATTAGAATTTTTGAAATCATTTCGTTTTATTATTCACATAATCAATAATTTTATTTTGGAGTATCTATCTCCTCATAAGTCACTTCAGTAGGAGCAACTTCAAGCCCAAACTCTTCTAATCTTACCAACAATTCAACAAATGCTAAAGAATCCATCAATCCTTCTTCTCTTAAATTAATGTCTTTATTTTCATAGACAACTTCATCTTCACAAATTTCTTCTAAAATACTTAAAAATTCTCTCTTCCATACTGTTCTCCTTCTAATTTTTCTAAAACGATTTAAAATATAACTTACTTCTAATTCTACTCCAATTGGTAAGACTGCCTCATCAATATCAAATTTTTCATGATGATGTCCATATGCTGTTTCTTCTCCAGATTGACTTCTAATAGTCCATAAACTCCTGGTTTATCGACTAAATAATCTGCAAAATCATCTGCTCCCATTGACATATCATATGATGTGATTATTTTATTGATAGAATCTACCGATTGAGCAAACTGTTTGGAATTTCTCTGCTAATTCAGGTGTATTAATAACTGGGGCAGCTGCATCATACCAGTCTAACTCTGCCTCACAACGGTGAGTTGCAGCAATTCCTTTTGCAATACGTGTCACTGCCTCTTTTAAGTGCGCTCTTGTTTCATGACTAAAGGCACGAATCGTACCTTCTAATAAAGCATCATTTGCTACTATATTATAACGTGTTCCTGCTTGTAGTTTTCCAACTCCTACTACCGCTCTATCTCCTGGATCTACTTCACGGCTGACAATTGTTTGTAGCGCTACTACTATTTCACTTGCTGTAACTAATGCATCCTGACCTAAATGTGGACGACCAACATGTGCACTTTTACCGGTTACTTTAATTTTGAAAATATCACACGAAGCATTCACTGGCCCACCTTGAACTGCAAAAGTACCTACTGGTAATCCTGAATTCACATGAATGGCAAAGCTTTCATCTATACTATCAATTTTCCCTGAAGCTACAAATTGTTTAGCACCTGCTCCAATTTCTTCAGCTGGTTGGAAAGCAATATACACTGTTCCAGCAAAGGTATCTTTTAATTCATTTAACACTTTAGCAGCTCCTAGCCCCATTGCTGTGTGAGCATCATGACCACAAGCATGGTTTAAGCCTTCATTTTTAGAAGAATAAGGTTTGTTCGTACAGTCTGGCAATTCTAACGCATCAATATCTGCACGTAAAAGAACTCGTTTTTTTCCCTCTCCTTTTTTCTCCTTTAATAATCGCTAATGTTCCAGTGTCCGCAATTTTTTTCAAATGGAATATTTAATTTCGATAATTCTTCTTGAATTTTTTTCTGCTGTTTTATACTCTTTTCAAGCTTGATTCTGGATTTTCATGAAAATGTCTTCTAATGTTACTAACTCTTCTGTTAAAAGCTTGTACTTTTTATCTTTTTAATTGACTCATTAAATTTCCTTCTTTCTATTGTAATAAAGAGGCATGACTAGCATGCCTCTTTTTAGATGAATGATGATTAAAATGATTGATTCTTAGAAATTATTTTTAAAGAAGCTTTTTCCCAAACTGGTACGTTAGCACCTTTTTGAAACTTCTTCAATTTTTCTTAGCTGTTCTCAGGTGATTGGTAGTATTTAACAATAGTTTTGTATACTTCGTTATTTTCGTTACCTTCTTTAGCAGCAATTACATTGTAGTATGGTTGAGAAGAATCTGTAATTTCTTCGATAAAGATTGAATCTTTTGTTGGTTGGAATCCTGCTTCAACTGCGAAACCATTGTTGATTAATGAAGCTGCTACATCGTCTAAAAGCATCGAGCTGTTTGTCCAGCTGGTAATTCTTTAATTTCAATTTTCTTAGGATTTTCTACGATGTCATCTTTAGTCGCTAATGTGTTGCTTGGATCTTTTTAATTTGATTACGCCAGCTGCGTGTAGTAAGCGTAATGCACGAGAGTTGTTAGAAGTATCTTCTGGGATTGCGATAGTATCTCCATCTTTTAACTCACTAACGTTTTTAATTTTTTAGAGTACACACCCATTGGAGCAATTACTGTATATCCAATTGGTTTTAATATGAGTATTTTGTTCTTTTGTTGAAACGTTCTAAGTAAATAATTGTTTTGGAATGAGTTTTAAGTCAACATCTCCATTTTCTAATGCTTGGTTTGGTTGAACATAGTCTGTAAATTCTACTAATTCAACATTAATGTTTTTCTTTTTCTTTTAAGCGTTTAATAACGTCATCCCATACATCATGATTCCCTGCGTTAACTCCTACTTTAACTGTTTTTGCTTCTTTTTAGCATCCGCTGCTTGGTTTGAGTTTGAAGAAGTTTGTGAAGCTTGTCCACATGCTGCTAATGTTAATCCTGCTAATGCTGTTACAAATAATTTTTTTAATGTTCATCTATAAATTCCTCTTTTCTTTGTGTTTATATGTTTAAATATCCTTTTTATTGTGAGTTCTTCGCTCCAGTGATTCGTTTCAGAGCGTTCGACCTCGTATCTTGTTTTAATTGAACTCAGCCTCACTGAAATGACGTCCACTTCACGCCACCCCCACGCAACTAGGTTGCTTTTGTGTGCGTCGCTCCAGTGATTCATTTCAGAGCGTTCGGCCTCGTATCTTGTTATTTCGTAGCTCTTTTTTCTAGGAAGTCACCAACTGCTTGGCTGATAAATACTATTATCAACATAATAATAGTTGCAACTACGATTACATCCCCTTGGAATCGATTGTATCCTCTTGAAATTGCTAAGTTTCCGATACCACCAGCTCCAAAATGCCCCAGCCATTGTTGTTAATCCAATTAAGCTGATGGTTGTTAGAGAAGAAGCACGAATTAAACTTGGTAATCCTTCTTTTAAGTACACTCGGAAAATAATTTCCAATGGTGTACATCCCATAGCGATTGAAGCTTCAATCACACCTTTGTCCACTTCTAACAAAGCTAATTGTACTTGTCGTGAGAAGAATGGAACAGTTGCAATCACTAGTGGCACAATCGCACCAGGAATCCCAATTGTAGTTCCAACAATTAATCTTGTTAATGGGATTAATAACATCGCTAAAATGATAAATGGAATCGAACGGAATAAGTTCACCACTTTATCTAAAGTAGCATATAAAATTTTATTTTTCTAAAATATTACCTTCACGAGTAACTACTAAAACAACTCTAAAGCAATTCCCTAATACTCCTGCAATTAATCCTGTAATTCTACCATTAATAATGTATCAATTGTACTTTTAATGATTTCTTGAGTTACACGAGCATCAATATTTGGAAATAATTGGTGTAAGTTCATCTTATTCAACCTCCTTTGGTTCATCTAGAATTTCTGTTTGAACTCCTGATTGGTGAATATATTCGATTGCTTGTTGAATTTTTTTCAGCTTCACCAGATAAACCAACTAGTAAAGTTCCAACAGCAGTCTCTTGAATGACTTCCACATTGGCAAATAAAATATTCGCTGCTACTTGGAATTGAGTCGATAATTTCGTAATAAGCGGTTCTCCTGTTGAAGCACCTACAAATGAAATTTTCGCAAGAACATCTCCTGGATTTAAGTTTAGTAAATGTTCATGTTGTAGAACTGTTTCAATTCCTTTATTAATATGTGTTGCTGTATCAATGAAATCTTTTGTTAATGGTTTTTGTGGATTCGTAAAGATTTCTAATACTGATCCTTGTTCAATAATTAATCCTTGTTCCATTACGGCAACTTTATTACAAATCTCTTTTACAACTTGCATTTCGTGAGTGATAATCACGATTGTAATGCCTAACTGTTCGTTTACTTTTTTCAAAAGTTCTAAAATAGATTCGGTTGTTTTAGGGTCCAATGCACTTGTTGCTTCATCACATAATAGAACGTCTGGATCATTTGCTAACGCTCTAGCAATCGCAACCCTTTGTTTTTGTCCCCCAGATAATTGTCTTGGATAACTTGTAATCTTGTCTTCCAATCCAACTAAGTGTAGAAGTGACTCAACTTTTCCTTTAATCTCCTCTTTTGATAATCCTGAGCGTTTTTAATGGAAAAGCAACATTTTCAAATACCGATAAAGTATTCATCAAGTTGAAATGTTGAAAAATCATTCCGATTTTTTTACGAGCATCTCTTAATTGAGCTTCTTTTAAACTTGTTAACTCCACTCCTGAAACAGTTACTGTTCCATTTGTTGGACGTTGTAATAAATTGATGGTACGTACTAATGTACTTTTTCCAGCACCACTGTAACCGATAATTCCATAAATATCGCCATCTTCAATGGTAATATTTACTTGCTTTACAGCTTCAACAGTTTTACCTGATTGCTGAAATGTTACATCAATATTTTTTAATTCAATCATTCGTTTCTCCTTTCAAGCAAATAAAAAGCCCGCTCTTTGGTCTTACTCACCAACCAAAGGACGAGTTTTTCTCGTGTTACCACCTTAATTCATAGAATTCTCACAAATTCTATCTCAATCAGTTTTCTTTAACTGAAAAGCTATATCAGGGCTTTTCCCGTAATCGTTTTAATGATTCAACGATTAGCACTCTAAAGCCATCTTCAAAGTTTCAACTATTATCTCTTTTCACCCAACCGAGACTCTCTAAAATAGATTCACTTTTACTCTCCTTGTCACAGTGCGTTATGACTATGAAACTAGGATACCAACAAAGTTTGTTACAGTCAATTTCTAGATTACTATCACTTGTTATAAATTTTTACCTATATGGTTTTTCTTGCATATCTTACTCCTTTTTCTACAATAATAGTACGAGGTGATATTCATGAATGATTTAATTTCTTATAAAAAAATGCCCCTATGGACAGTTAATACTTTGCCTGAACCCTTTAAAAATGCATAATACAAAGGTAGGTACATGGGCACAACTTCACATTTTAAAAGGAGAAATCACGTTTGAATTTTTAAACGAAGATGGTAGTGTTAGTGATACTGTACTGCTAAATGCTACAACTCCTATTCCACTAGTTGAACCACAACAGTGGCATCGAGATGCAGGAACAAGTGACGATATCGAATGTTATTTAGAATTTTTCTGTAAAAAGAGGACTATTTTGCCAAAAAAATATGGCTATACAAAAAACTCACTCCGAAGTATTAGCTGCTCAGCCCCATATTCCAAAAGGGCGTGTACTTGACTTAGGAAGTGGTGAAGGCCGAAATAGTTTATATCTTGCTTCATTAGGATATGACGTTACTTCTCTTGATTGGAATGTTTCAAGCTTACAAAAATTACAAGAAGTAGCTGCTCAAGAAGGTCTTTCACTTGAAGTTGAACCGTATGATATTGAATGCGCTGATATTCCTGGAGGTCAGTATGATTGGATTATCTCCACTGTTGTCCTAATGTTTCTACATGAAGAAGTGATTCCAGATGTTATTGAGAATATGCAATCGCACACTGCTCCTGGTGGGTACAATTTAATTGTTGCTGCCATGTCTACTGAAGATGCACCTTGTCCTGTGAATTTCCCATTTACTTTTTAAAGAAGACGAATTACTAGAGTATTATTCCGACTGGGAAATTTTTAAAAATACAATGAAAGACTTTGGTGAACTCCACAAAACAGACGAAAACAGTAATCGACTTCGCTTTAGATTTGCAACATTATTAGCGAAGAAAGGGTAAGTTGGGACGCCTATGGTCTAAGAATTAACCGATTCTGGAGAACTTGCCAGGAGTTGAAGAAAAGATTAGTAAAAATGGAAATTTGAGCTTATGGTCTCAAATTTCCATTTTATTTTTACTACTATCAATACATATCAAAATATTTCTATCTATAAATTCCCATCTGGACTAAGATTGCGGCTTTTTGAATAAACGGGATAAATGAAACGATACGATGTACTACTTTCCATCGGTTTGGATATTGTGCCATTGTGTAGTCTATTTTCAATATTTCTACATGTTTACCAAACAAATCATACAACTCCTCTTGAGAAGAAAGTCCCCAATACATTTTAATCCCTTGTTCTCTAAATTCTTTTTGTTTATTTTTAGCAGCAATCATTTGATGTTGTAACGTATCGAAATAACATTCATATTGATAAAATTCTCTCTAATTTTTCCGCTAATTCCTTTATTTCATTTGTATTAAAGTACATTAACACACCTTCAATAATGAATAAGTAATCTCCTCTTGGATATTGTTCTTTTACAATTTGAATCCATTTATCATCTAATATCGAGTCTGCAATCATCTGTGCAGTAGCTGTTTCTTCAAAAATTCTTGTCTTAATGTAATAACATCCAAAAAGTCTACACTGAAAAATGGAATGTCTTCTGCCCCTAATTCTTCCTTGCCTGTCATCTAAACCACAACCTAATTGAATGATGACTGGATGTTCATGATTCTTAATAAAAATTTTTTTGCAACAATCATCAAAATATTTCGTTCTTAAACAAAACTCCAATTCGATCAAAAAGAAACATTTACCATTGTTGGAACTTGCTTCATTATTTCTTCGGCTTTTTGATCAATAAACAATCGATTCTTTTGTCCTCCTTCTAACGCTTTTTGCTTGTAGTGTTATAAGCATCGTTTTAGATACTTTATTTTTCAAATAATTCTCCCATTTTATCATCTCCTCTTTTTAGGTGTACCTAAACTTTGTTTTTATTCTACTCTTTTCTTTTTCCCTTTTCAATACCTCAATAACACAAAAATCCTGCTAGTAATTTCTTACTAACAGGATTTATCCTATCTTAATTAGTTGATTCCACTAATAACTATTCTCTTCAACTGCTTTGATTTTTAATAATTTTTTTACAATACGGCTTGTACCCTAAACGACTAGCGCCTAATGAGATAAATTTTTTCTGCATCTTCTAAGCTAGAAATTCCACCGGCAGCTTTGATTTTTCACGGAAGGGCCTACGTGTTCTTTCATTAATGCCACAGCATCAAATGTAGCTCCACCTGTTGAAAAACCAGTAGATGTTTTAATATATTCTGCCCCAGCACGTGTCACTACCTTACATAATTCAATCAATTCTTCTGTCGTTAATAAACAAATTTCCACAATGACTTTCAAGATTCTTCCTTGACAAGCTTCATGAATTTGACGAATTTCTTCTTCTACTAAGTCGAAGTGTTTATTTTTACGTCTGTAATATTGATGACCATATCGATTTCACTTGCTCCATTAGCAATAGCATCTTTTTGTTTCAAAAACTTTTTACACTTGTTGTTGAATATCCATTAGGGAATCCAATAACCGTACAAATCGGTAATTTACCTTCCACATACTCTGCTGCTTGTTTTTACATAACTTGCAGGAATACAAGCTGAAGCTGTTCCATAATGAATCGCATCATCTAAAATTTGTTGAATTTCTTCCCATGTAGCATTTTTGAGTTAATAAGGTATGATCGACTGTTGCTAAAATCTCTTTTAATTCCATCTGATTCACCTTTCCTTATGCGTTTTGACGGTCTTGTGCAATTAAGTTACGTAATGCTTGTACAGCAACTGTAATCGCTGCTTCTGTATCATGAACAATTGGATTTTTCTAATCCTGCAGCATTTCTTTTCTTGGTTTCCTACTACTAGGAATGTTGAACCAACTCTTACGCCTAAATGGCTTGCTACTACAAATAAAGCTGCTGATTCCATCTCTGAAGCTTTTACTCCTAAACGTTTCCAAGCTTCCCATTTTTGTTGTAATTCATAGCTTACTGGCATTACTTCTGGTTCATGTTGTCCATAAAATGAATCTTTACATTGTACAATACCAGCATGAGTTGTATAGCCTAATTTTTCCCTGCTTGTAATAATGCTGTTACGACATCATAGTTTTGCAACTGCTGGAAATTCGATTGGTGCATATTCACGAGTTGTTCCTTCAGTACGAATCGCACCTGTAGCAATCACAATATCGCCACCTTTTACATCGATATCAATTCCACCACAAGTTCCTACACGAACGAATGTATCTGCACCACTTCTCACTAATTCTTCTAAAGCGATGGAAGCTGATGGACCTCCAATCCCTGTTGAAGTTACACTAACTTTTCTCCATCTAAATATCCTGTATATGTTACATATTCACGATTATCTGCAACTAATTTTTGCATCTTCAAAATGTTCTGCAATTTTAGCACAACGTTTTCGGATCACCTGGTAAAATAACGTATTTTTCCTACATCACCTTTACGAATGTTTAAATGATATTGTAATCCTTCTTCTGAATAATTTTTGCATCTCTCTTCCTCCTTTTTAGGTATCTTTTTGAATACCTTAACTGTAAGATTATACCATAATTTTATGTTTTTTGAAAACGTTCACTAAAAATGACTCAGCATTTAATCATATTTTTAAAATAAATAATTCAAAAAGAAGAGCATTTACCCTCTTCTTTTTACATTTAAGATTATGCCCACTCTCCATTGGCATTTACATAATAACCATCTGGAGTAATAGTATTTGTTAATAGTGCACCTGATTTATCAAAGTAATACCATTTACCAGATACTTCTACCCAACCTGTTTGCATTGCTCTGATTTATTCATAAAATACCATTCATTGCCACTCTGAACCCAACCAGTCTGCATAGCACCCGAACTATTTAGTAATACCATGTATTACCATCTAGTATCCAACCTGTTTGCATTGCTCTGATTTATTCATGTAGTACCATGTATTCTTATTTTTGAATCAACCGGTCTCCATAGCACCTGAACTATTTAAGTAGTACCATTTATTACCATCTAGCAACCATCAATCTGCATTACACCTGAACTATTTAAGTAATACCATTTATCCTCAGTAAAAATCCAACCTGTTTTAAATCCTTTTTATCAAAAAGTACCATAATCCATTAACTTTTTGCCAACCCATAGTTTTTGGTTTTTCTAGAAATTTATTAAAGCTAATTTTGCTTTTTAAATCTGAATTTTTTTGAAAATATTTTTTTATATTCATTCTGTTTTTATCTAAAGAACCTTTTTAAAGTTGCATAATTTTTTTCTAACTCATGTAAAAGCCTTTTTGTTCTTTCGTTATTTTTCTCTATTAAATTTACTTTTTCCTTGTACAATTTTTATATTGTTCTGAATTTTCATTTTCTAATGTGTTAATTTTATTCACTGATAATGTAAGATTATTTTTTTAAATTTAAAAGTGATTCAACAAATTTATTTTTAACTATTTCTAATTCTTTTGAGTTCTTTTTAGCTAAATTAAAATCCTTAAATAAATCGATATTTTTACGATATTCATTTAATAATTCAGTATATTCTCTTTCTAAATTAGTAACCTTTTTCTTTGATTGGACCACTTCAGATTGAAGTAATTGGATTCTTTGTTCTGGAATTGTTACTTCAAGTACTGTTTTTCTTTGCTTAAATTATCAATTTCTTTTATCTAACTGTTGAATACGTACTATTTTTTTATCATTATTTTTGTAATGAAGTTAACTCAATCGATAATGTATTCAAAAAGTTTCTGCTTATTAGATAATTCTGATTTTATCTTTGTAATTTCTTTTGTATAATTGTTTAGATTTCCCTTTAGTTTTTCTATCTTTTTGCACAATCGATTTTGATGATTCAATTTTTAGGTATTTTTAGTTAAAAGTTGCATTCGGATCATTAATAACTGATTCATCAAACAATACAGTAGTATAATTTTTTTAGTATGTACAAAACCCAATATAAAACTGAGATCCGTTCTCATGGTAAAATGCACCTCGAACTACATTACGCGTATGCCCATAATTAGATCCTTTATCACGGTATAAAAATTGTGCTATTGAATCATAAATACTAGCCTTTAGTCCTCCCATAGTTGTATAATTATATCCACGATATTCGGCATATCCTTCCCCAAAAATGCTAAATTTTCAAAATAACCGTATCCATTCATAATCGTTACATCTTCTTTTCTTTTAGCTATTCCAACTTCAATAGGAATATTTGATTGGATGGTTAAAAGCTTTTGATAAATGACCTGTTTTAAAAGTATCATTTAAGTTAGCATTTTTCCTGCACGTTTTCTGGTAACTTCTTCATGCACTTCTGCAAAACGTTTTCCTAACTTATTAGTTTCTTTTTGTTGTTATTAATTGATTTTTCTTTTTCCAAATCCAAAAAGCATTACGAATTTGTCTATACAAATTAGCCGCATACTCATTTAATTCTTCTGTCTGTTTTTCAGTTAGATGTCTAACATCTGCTGATCTTTTATCACTTGAACTTATTGCAGCCAAGGCTTTTTAGTAATGGAGAATTTCCTCCTCTCAACCAAGTCTCATTTTCCTCTGGTCCAATTAAATTATTACTACTTTGTTCAATTTTATCGGCAACAGAATCAGGGATTTTTCCACTATACTTTAACGATTCTTTAATAGCTGAAATAAATTCGTCTGAAATTAACATCGGTATATTTTTATTCTTTTTCTTCTTCTCTTACCAATTCTTCTTTTGTATTTTTTCAAGTTGAACCTTTTGTTTTAAAACATGTGAAGTTTCCTTAATTTCTACTTCAACTTTACTCATTTCTTGTTTTTATAATCTACATTTTTTTGTTTTTGAATTTCTTCCTTTGTTCTTGTTTTTCTAGCTCTGCTTTTTCTATTTTTTTGAAGAAATATTTTTTGAACCTTTTCTAACTTTTTCAACAGCCGTATTTCTTTCTTCCTTTACATCCTCAATACTTTTTGTATTATCTAAAAACAATTTTTTCATTATTCTTTTTCTCTTCTTGTTTTTATCCATTTGTTCTTTCAATTCATCTGGATTTTTTAAAGAACCTAATTTATTTTTTCGTATTCAACTTTTTACTGCATTTTCTACTTTTTCTTGTATTTTTGCACTCTCTTTATTTTTCTAAAATTAATTCTTTTTCTTTTTATTTGATTCATTAAGTTTTCTTTTTCTATTTCTAGTTTTGAAATCTTTGTCTTAATTTCTTCTATATTTTTATTTCTTTTTTCAATATTGCTTATAGTATCTTTTTGTTGTACTAACCGTTTAGATTCATCTAATTTCTTAACTAAATCTTCTATCTCTTGTAATTTTCTCTACATCTTGTTGAGATTTTTTATCTTAACTTCTAAGTTTGATTTTTGTACTAATGGTATTTTTCTACAACTTTTTCTACTTCTGCTGCAGCAATGGTATTGAACATCCCAGAAACTAAGAATGTTCCACCTATTACTGTTGTTCCTAAAACTATTTTTTTGCTTTTTTCATAATTATAACCCCTTTCTAATTACCCATAATATATGTTGTATATATCACAAAGCATTATCTGATATCACCCCTGATTTTTGTCAAGTTATAAAAATAGGTTATTGATTCTATAAAAAAACATTCAATAATTGTTCAATTTTCAAGCGTTAATTTTTCTAATATATAAATACTAATTAATACTATAAATCTATTTCCATTCTATTATAGTTAGGTTATTTATGGGTTTCAAAACCCTAGATATTATATTTAGTCTTAATTTGTTCATTTTGAAATCTACTATCATCTTTATTTTTAGAAAAGTAAAATTTCTATTAGGTAAAAGAAAAACACATTCCGATTCTCCTCAGAATGTGTTTTCTTTCTCTTATTAAGCTTCTGTTGTTTCTTCCACTGTTTCTTCAGCAACAATTCCTTCTGCTAACTCTTCAGTAGCTTCAACGAATTCTTCTGTTTGAACTGGTGTAGAAGTGCTTGTTTCCATATTACGGTAACGAGCCATACCTGTACCAGCAGGAATAATCTTACCGATGATAACATTTTTCCTTAAGTCCAAGTAAGTGGTCTTTCTTACCACGAATAGATGCGTCTGTTAACACACGAGTAGTTTCCTGGAATGAAGCTGCAGATAAGAAACTGTTCGTTTCTAATGAAGCTTTTGTAATACCAAGTAATACTGGACGTGCAGTCGCTGGAACTTCACCATTCATAATTGCAGAACGGTTACGTTCAGTAAAGTCTGCGATATCTAATAATGTTCCTGGTAAAATTTCAGTTGAACCTGGATCCATTACACGAACTTTACGTAACATTTGACGAACCATTACCTCAACGTGTTTTATCGCCGATTTCTACCCCTTGCATACGGTATACTTTTTGTACTTCACGTAATAAGTAGTTTTCTACTGATAATACATCACGAACACGTAATAATTCTTTTGGATCGATAGAACCTGATGTTAATGGTTCACCACGATGGATTGTTTGTCCTTCTTCAACATTTAAGCGAGCTGTAAATGGAACAGTATACGTACGTGTATCTGTCGCACCTTTAATTGTGATTTCTTTTGTACGGCTTCCCGCATTTTCATCAATCGATACAACTTCACCTGTTACTTCTGTAATTGTTGCTCCCCCTTTAGGGTTACGAGCTTCGAAGATTTCTTGGATACGAGGTAAACCTTGAGTAATATCGTCTCCGGCTACCCCACCGGTATGGAAGGTACGCATTGTTAACTGAGTACCAGGTTCCCCGATAGATTGAGCGGCAATTGTACCAACTGCTTCCCCAACTTCTACTTCTGAACCTGTCGCTAAGTTACGTCCATAACAATGTTTACATACACCATGTTTCGTATCACATGTAAATGCAGAACGAATTGTTACTTCTTCAATACCAGCATCAATGATTTTACGAGCAATATCTTCTGTAATTAATTCATTGTGACCAACAAATACTTCGCCAGTTACTGGATCTTTTACAGAACGTTGTGCATAACGTCCAATCATACGTTCTTCTAATGTTTCAATCATTTCATTTCCTTCACGGATTGCTGAAATTGTTAAACCACGATCAGAACCACAGTCTGTTTCACGGATAATAACGTCTTGAGCTACGTCTACTAAACGACGAGTTAAGTAACCTGAGTCGGCTGTCTTCAAGGCAGTATCCGTCATCCCTTTACGGGCACCGTGTGTTGATAAGAACATCTCCATAACTGTTAAACCTTCACGGAAGTTTGATGTTACTGGTAATTCCATGATTTTACCATTTGGAGCGGCCATCAATCCACGCATCCCCGCTAACTGTGTAAAAGTTAGAGATGTTACCACAGGCTCCAGAGTCACTCATCATGAAGATTGGGTTACGAGCACCAAGTGTTTTTGTTAATGCGCTTTTGAATTTCATCTTTTTGCAGCATTCCATGTTTCGATAACACGTTCATATCTTTCGTCATCAGTAATTAAACCACGACGGAATAATTTAGAAATTTCATCAACTTGGTTATGTGCATCAGAAAGAATTGTCTTTTTATTTTCCTGCAACAGAAATATCTGCAATCCCTACTGTTAAACCAGCACGAGTTGAATATTTATATCCTAAGTCTTTCATACGGTCTAACATCATTGATGTTTCTGTAATGTGGAATCGTTTGAAGACTTCCGCAATGATTTGACCTAAGTTTTTCTTCTTGAATGGTAAAACGATTGGTCGTTTTTCAATTTCTTCCTTAATATTTGAACCTGGTTCTAAAGTATTTATCTGGAGTAGCTACTTCTAAGTTTTCCATTGATGGTTCATTTAAGTAAGAAATTCGTCAGGCATAATTTCATTGAATAATAATTTACCAACTGTAGTTACTAACATGCGTTCTTTTTGCCATTCAGTAAATGGTTTATGAGGAAGCGCACTTGAGTGAATCGCAATACGGCTGTGTAAATGAACATATCCATTTTGGTATGCTAACATTGCTTCGTTCATGTCTTTGAAGTACATTCCTTCTCCAACACGACCTTCTTGTTCTAATGTTAAGTAATAGTTTCCTAAAACCATATCTTGAGATGGAGTTACTACTGGTTTTCCATCTTTAGGGTTTAAGATATTTTTGTGCCGCTAACATTAATAAGCGAGCTTCTGCTTGAGCTTCTTGTGAAAGTGGACGTGAACCGCCATTTGGTCTCCATCGAAGTCGGCATTGTAGGCCTCACACACTAATGGGTGAAGACGAATTGCACGACCTTCTACTAGAGTTGGTTCAAATGCTTGAATCCCTAATCTATGAAGAGTAGGTGCTCGGTTTAATAGAACTGGGTGTTCACGAATCACTTCTTCTAAAACTGCCCAAATATCATCGTCTAAACGTTCAATTTTACGTTTTTGCACTCTTAATATTTCAGCAATTTCTCGTTCAACTAATTCTTTCATGACAAATGGTTTGAATAATTCAATCGCCATTTCTTTTGGTAAACCACATTGATACATTTTCAAGTTTGGTCCTACTACGATTACAGAACGTCCTGAGTAGTCTACACGTTTACCAAGTAAGTTTTGACGGAAACGACCTTGTTTCCCTTTAAGCATATGACTTAATGATTTCAATGGACGGTTACCTGGTCCAGTTACTGGACGACCACGACGACCATTATCGATTAAAGCATCAACTGCTTCTTGTAACATACGTTTTTCATTTTGAACGATGATACGTGGAGCATTTAATTCTAATAAACGTTTTAAACGATTATTACGGTTGATTACACGGCGGTATAAATCATTTAAGTCACTTGTTGCAAAACGTCCACCTTCTAATTGAACCATTGGACGTAAATCTGGTGGGATAACTGGAATAACATCCATTACCATCCAACCAGGTTTATTTCCTGATTCACGGAAAGCATCTAAAATATCTAAACGACGGATTGCACGAGTACGTTTTTTGACCTTGAGCTGTTTTTAACTCTTCTTTTAATTCTGCAATTTCTGCCTCTAAGTCAACATTATTTAATAATTCTTGAACAGCTTCAGCACCCATTGCTGCATGGAAACGAGTTCCGAATTCCATACGTTTTTCACGGTATTCACGTTCACTTAATAATTGTTTTTTCATCAATGTTGTATCACCAGCATCGATAACAACATAGCTTGCAAAATAAATGATTTCTTCCAACGCACGAGGACTCATGTCTAACACAAGTCCCATACGGCTAGGGAATTCCTTTAAAGTACCAAACATGTGTTACTGGAGCTGCCAACTCGATATGTCCCATACGTTCACGACGGACTTTTTGATCGAGTTACTTCAACACCACAGCGATCACACACTTTTCCTTTATTATTAATTTTCTTTAATTTACCACATGAACATTCTAAATCTTTAGTTGGTCCAAAAATCTTTTCACAGTATAGACCATCACGTTCTGGTTTCAAAGTACGATAGTTGATTGTTTCTGGCTTGGTTACTTCACCATATGACCATTCACGAATCTTATCAGGAGACGCTAAACCAATTTGCATACTTTCAAAATTATTTACATCTATCAAGGGGCCAACCTCCCTCTTCTTTGGAATTGCCCTACGATTCCAATAGTTATTCTTAGTCTAAAGTTTCTTCTGTATCTTCTGAACCTTGAATTTCTTCAGTTTCTTCTTCAACTGTTTCTACAACTTCTGTTTTATCCCCAGAAATTTCAGCAATACGGTCAGAATATTCATTTTAACTTACGTGTTTTTCGCTCATTTTTCAACATCATTGAAATTCATACGAGCATCATCGTCCATATCTTCTAACTTAATTTCTTCATCATTTTCATCTAGTACTCTCATATCAAGACCTAAAGCTTGTAATTCTTTTACTAATACGCGGAATGATTCAGGTACACCTGGTTTTAGAAATTTGTTGACCTTTCACGATTGATTCGTAAGTTTTCACACGACCAACAACGTCATCTGATTTGTATGTCAAGATTTCTTGTAATGTGTATGCAGCACCATATGCTTCTAGCGCCCATACCTCCATTTCTCCGAAACGTTGTCCACCAAATTGAGCTTTACCTCCAAGAGGTTGTTGAGTTACTAATGAGTATGGTCCAATTGAACGAGCATGAAGTTTGTCATCAACCATGTGAGCAAGTTTAATCATGTACATTACCCCTACAGATACACGGTTATCGAATGGTTCACCTGTACGTCCATCATATAAAATTGTTTTCGCATCACGAGCCATACCTGCTTCTGCAACAGTTCCCCAAACATCTTCATCTTGTGCCCCATCAAATACAGGTGTTGCGATGTAGATACCTAATTCACGAGCTGCCATCCCTAAGTGTAACTCTAATACTTGTCCAATGTTCATACGTGATGGTACCCCTAATGGGTTTAACATGATATCAACTGGTGTTCCATCAGGTAAGAATGGCATATCTTCTTCCGGCATAATACGAGAAACTACCCCTTTATTACCGTGACGTCCGGCCATCTTATCCCCTTCATTAATTTTACGTTTTTGAACAATGTATACACGAACTAATTTGTTTACTCCTGGAGCTAATTCATCTCCTGCTGCACGAGTGAATACACGTACATCACGAACGATACCACCGCCTCCGTGAGGAACACGTAATGAAGTATCACGTACTTCACGCGCTTTTTCACCAAAGATTGCATGTAATAAACGCTCTTCTGGTGATTGTTCTGTTAATCCTTTAGGAGTTACTTTACCAACTAAGATATCCCCATCTTTAACTTCCGCACCGATACGGATAATTCCGTTTTCGTCAAGGTTCTTCAATGCATCTTCCCCAACGTTTGGAATTTCACGGGTAATTTCTTCTGGTCCTAATTTTGTATCACGTGCTTCTGAATCGTAGTCATCAATATGGATTGAGTATATACATCATCTTTTACAAGACGTTCGCTCATGATAACAGCATCTTCATAGTTGTATCCTTCCCAAGTCATGAATGCTACTAAAACGTTTTGTCCTAATGCTAATTCACCTTGTTCCATTGAAGGACCATCTGCTAAGATTTCTCCAACTTCTACTTTGTCTCCTTTTGAAACAATTGGGCGTTGGTTATAGCACATACCCGCATTTTGAGCCATGGAATTTAGTAATATTATATTGATCTAATGAACCATCTGCTGTACGTACACGTACTTGATTTGCATCTACAAATTCTACGATACCTTCACGTTTACATAGTAAAGCTACCCCAGAGTCATGTGCAGTTACATACTCCATACCAGTACCAATAAAAGGTGCTTTTGGATTTAATAATGGAACTGCTTGACGCTGCATGTTGGCACCCATCAACGCACGGTTTGAGTCGTCGTTTTCTAAGAATGGGATACATGCTGTCGCAACAGCAACTACTTGCTTAGGTGATACGTCCATGTAGTCTACACGTTCTACAGGAACTTCTAAGTTTTCTGATACGTAACGAGCCATTACTACATCGTTTACGAAGCTTCCATCTTCATTTAATGGAGAGTTTGCTTGCGCCACTACATAGCGGTCCTCTTCATCCGCTGTTAAGTAGTCAATCTTATCTGTTACTTTATGAGTTTTCCAGTCTACACGACGGTATGGAGTTTCTACAAATCCATATTTATTAATTTTAGCGTATGTGGATAAACTGTTGATCAAACCGATGTTTGGTCCCTCAGGAGTTTCAATCGGACACATACGACCATAGTGAGAATAGTGTACGTCACGAACTTCATATCCTGCACGGTCACGAGTCAAACCACCAGGCCCCTAAGGCTGATAGACGACGTTTGTGAGTTAATTCTCCTAATGGGTTTGTTTGGTCCATGAATTGAGATAATTGTGATGAACCAAAGAATTCTTTAATCGCTGCTACTACAGGACGAATATTTACTAATTGTTGTGGCGTTACTGTCGCAACATCTTGGATAGACATACGTTCACGAACCACACGTTCCATACGAGATAAAACCGATACGGAATTGGTTTTTGTAATAATTCACCTACTGAACGAATACGACGGTTACCTAAGTGGTCGATATCATCTGTTGATCCAATGCCTTCATATAAGTTTTAAGAAGTAGCTGATTGTAGCTAAAACGTCAGCTGCTGTTACACATTTAATTTCATCTGGAATATTTGCATTTCGATTACTTTAATCACTTTTTCAGGATCTTTTTGTGAATATACTTGAACTGACTGAATTGTTACAGGTTCTTGGATAACCCCTTCACTTGAAGGATATAATGTAAATAAGTTTGCTCCTGCTTCTAATGCTTGAGCTACTTTTTCCATAATTTCTTTTTCAAGAACTGTTCCTGCTTCAACAACAATTTCTCCTGTTTCAGGATGTACGATATTTTCAGCAATTGTTTGATTTAATAAACGTGTTTTTAAGTTTAATTTTTTTATTTACTTTATAACGACCTACTGCCGCGAAATCATAACGACGTGGATCAAAGAAACGAGCTGTTAATAAGTTACGTGAACTTTTCAGCTGTTTTTTGGTTCACCTGGGCGTAGACGGTCATAAATGTCTTTTAATGCTTCTTCTGTACGTGATTCATCCATACGTTTATGAACATCTTTATCTAATGTTAAACGTAATGTTTCGCTTTCACCGAAGATTTCTAAAAATTGTATCATCTGATTCAAAACCCTAACGCACGAACTAATACTGTTAATGGAATTTTACGAGTACGGTCAATACGTACATATGAAATGTCTTTTGAATCTGATTCATATTCTAACCATGCACCACGGTTGGGAATTAATGTTGCGCCATATAAGGCTTTTACCATTTTTTATCTGGGCGGTCATGGAAGTATGAACCTGGTGAACGTACTAATTGAGATACAATAACACGTTCTGCACCATTAATGATAAATGTTCCCATTTCTGTCATTAATGGAAATCTCAAAGAAGACTTCTTGGTCTTTTTACTTCTCCAGTTTCTTTGTTCACTAAACGCATTTTTACATAAATTGGTGCTGCATAATTTGCGTCGTGATTTCTTGCTTCTGCAAAGATTGTATTTTGGAGCATGTAATTCATAATCTAAAAATTCTAATGATAAATTACCTGTATGGTCTTCGATTGGTGAGATGTCTTTAAACATTTCACGAATCCCTTCATCTAAGAACCATTGGTAAGAATCAGTTTGAATTTCAATTAGATTTGGTAATTCTAATACTTCACTGATTCATGCATAACTTCTACGCACACGGTGTTTACCGTATTTCACATCATGATGTGCCAACTCTTCCACCCTATATCATAATTTTATGAATAAATATTACAAATTTATTACATTATTAAATTTTCGTAACAAATGCTGCCTGAAAGTCGTTTTTGAACACCAAAAAGAATTTCTTTATCCCTTATTAAAAAGAGCGCTCATTCTTTTTGTTTTTCCTAATATTCATGGGATTTTCTGGACAATATTTCAGTTTCCCTGCAAGACTATAGTTACACTTATTGCGTTACATTATTTTTAGCGTGAAATTGGCGATTTGTCAAGGTTTTGAAGGACTTTCTTTGTGTATTTATAAGAAAGTGCATACATTTTTGCGGAATAAAAGAAAGAAGAAAAACACTTTTATGTTGCGGGGTCGCCAGCAGACTCGCTTGCGAGTCTCATGGCTAAAAAATCGAGCCTCGGTCTCGATTTTTACCTGCGATAAGCCATACCATTGCTTCTATCGCTTTCGCTCAAAAATTTTTCTTCTTTCTTTTATACTTTATTGCGTTTTTTCACTGACACTACTTTATAATCGAAAATAAACAAGAAGTTACCAAGCCTAGGAATTGTTATATAACTTCATAGTTTAGTTATTATGATGAACATCGTTTTCCAAAAATGGAGTAACCAAATCCATCCACTCCAAAGGCAGATAAGCCGATAGATAACCGTGATTATATCCTTTCGCTTCATATACAGTACAATTAGGATGCATTTTTGAAATAGATTAGCCGATTCCTTAACGCAACCCATTTCTTTTTCACCATAAATATATAGAACCTGTGCTTTACTTTCTGTAATAGAATATTTAGCCCTATATTCTCCCTATATGTTTGATACATAGTCACCAATGTTTTAATCGGAATCCTTGGCATATCCTCCATATAATAGCCTTCTATTTCTTGCGGATAAGCCATATTGGGATAAATTTTTTTCATCAAACTCAACTGAATTTTACTTGCAGATTTGCTAAACATAAGTTTTTCCGAATAATTTTACAATAATTGTACTAACCCTTGCCAGTTTGGCTGAGGAATACAAATGCTACCATCTATTATTGCTTTCTGAGCTACATCACTATTTAGCGATAATAACTCAATGGCAATTTGACCTCCCAAAGAAACACCACCCACAGCAAATAAATTTCCATCGCAATTATTTTTTATATAGTCCATAATTTGCTGCGCGGAATTTTCAGTTGAAATATACTCTTTTTGATATTCTTCTCCATGACCATTAAGTGTTGGTAATATCACATGATATTTATAGGATAATATACGAGCTTGCCGAAGATAATTCCATCAAGAATTACCTGCCAAAGTGTATCAATAATATATGTGGAAATTTTTATCACCAAATTCATGAAATATCATATTCCAAAACCTCTACAAACTCAAATTTGTTAGCTAATAAGTTTACTCGCTACTTATACACTTAATTTATTTCTTTGTTTCTAAACACGAGACCACCTAAAAAGTCTAATAAAAGTGCTTTTATTTCTTTTTATTAACTATATATACATAGTCATTTTTTGAAACCCTTAACCACCGTCAGTTTAACATATCTTTATTGTAACCATGGATTTTTCGATTTAAGATCTATCAAACGCCTCTTGCCCTGCTCCTAAGAATACATTTCACGCTTACTTCTGATAATTTTTTGTTTGTCATATCCTTTTGAACAGTATTTATTTTTAAAATTGTTGTACTTCGTTTTATAATTCGACTAAAGATGAAAGAAAAATTTTTGTTGCGAAAATACTGGAAGCCATGTCTGGCTTCCAGTATAGGTAAAATTGAGACCGAGGCTCAAATTTTGCTATGAGACTCAGCAGAGGCTGCTGGCGACCTCGCTAACACAAAATTTTTCTTTCATCTTTTTAACCATACGTACTTTTCTTTAAATTATTAAAAGATTGTCATACGCCTTTTTAAATATTATCAAAATTCAAAGATAAAAACGCCTGAATCTTTCTTTTCGATTCAGACGCTTTTTTCATCAATTTATTATGCTGTAAAATCAGCCATATTCTTTTTAACAACTTCCCCACTTGGTAGACGTAGTTCAATAGTTCCATCCATATTAAAGATAACACTATCTAATCCTAATCCGTATCTAGCAGCAAATTTTGCAATTTTTTCTCTTGTACTGGATCTACTGCTGGGGCTTCTTCTAATCCAGGTTCTAACATAGGATCAGCTCCTACTTTTCCTGTAGGATTTAACATTCCATTATCCGTTGAATTTTTCAGGTTTCACTGGTTTTTCACTTGGTTTTGGAGCCTCTGGTAAAGAATCTGCTGGTTTTATTTTCACCATTTCCTAGAGGTGCTTCTCCAGTAAAATCTGCCATATTCTTTTTCACGACTTCTCCACTTGGTAGTCGTAGTTCAATAGTTCCATCCATATTAAAGATAACACTATCTAATCCTAATCCGTATCTAGCGGCAAATTTTTGCAATTTTTCTTGTACTGGATCTACTGGCGGAGCTTCTTCTAACATTGGGTCTGAAATATGATTTTCATTTGGCTTCTCTGACCCTAGTGTTTCAATACCTCATCTTTTCCATTTGGTTTTTGAAGTTTCTTCTACTTTTTCCAGTTTCTTTTGGTGATTCTTCAGCTTTTTCTATAGGCTTAGAACTTTCTTCTGTACCATGTCCTTTAAATTGTGATAAAACACTGGGTTTTTCTGTTTGATTATTTTTTCTCAAAATCGGAACTTCCACGATATATGAAGATTGATTTTTCTAAATAAGCATTTGCCATGAAGGTTACTGGAATTTTATTTCCTGCTGTCATTGTAGTTCCTTGATTTAATTTTTGGAATTGGGAGTTTAATTTCACCCACTTTGTAGTTATTTTCTAAGTACGCATTTCCATGAAATTCATCAAAAACTCTGACTAAAGCATCAGTCCCTTTTGGTACTGCATATTGAGGTTTTCACTCTTAAATAAGTATCCCCTGCATGGAAAGGATAGAAAATCGTATGGCTTGCCATATTATAAGCTAATGAAGATGGAATCGTAAATGTTCCTTCATAATTAACTTCTGGATAGTCTTTTGAAGTAATCTTGTATTTAAATGTTTCTCCTGGTAAATATGACTTATCTAATTCAAAATTAGCAATATTTCCTACGCCTTCACCAAATACTTTCCCAGATAGTTTTCTCAATCACTTTCCCGTCAGGAGTGATTAATTTCACCATCATATTTGTTCCTAATTTTTCTCTAATTCTGGTGGGAAACTGAAGGATACACGTTTTTGTCCATTTGCTAAAAGTAAAGTTTTTGGTTGTTAAATGTACTATTTTTTTAATAATTTTTATAACACTTGCTAATTCTTCACCTGTATAAACTTTATTTCCTTCTTTTTCGCAACTCCTTCTTCTGGTTTGAAGAGTTCATAATTACTATGAGAGTGTCCAATTCCAACTGGTTTATGTTCATCAATTGGATCAGCATGATGGTGATCTCCATGCGGATAAATAATCGCATTTTTCTTTTATTCACGACAATACTTTCACGTTTTACACCGTATTGCTTCATAATGCCTGCAATTTTTTTCTTCGATTTTATCTAGTTCACTCATTTCTGCTGGTTTCGTTGCATCATCATGGTGATGTTCCTCTTTAGGAGTCGTTGTAGTCCCATTATAGCGCGCTTTAGCTGCTTCTAAATGTTCTTTTGGAATTAAATATTCCCATTTTGTATGGACTAATTGTTCAAATGGAATAACATGAATATCTTTCATATTTCCATTATGCGCCACTAATAAGTTTTCTCCTGATGTACCAATAACATGATTTCCATCAAATAAAAATCCGTCACTCGTTCTATAATGAATTCCAGAAAATTGTTTTTCTTTTTGGCTGTGCAGTCGGAGCTTCAGCATTTGGTTTTGTTTCAGGCTTCGTAAGAGGTGTTGCACTTCCTCCATGTAATTCCTTTTCCACTTTCTCAACTTTTTCAGTAGTTGATGCAACCGTATTATGATGTGTATTTTCATGATTCACTTGATTTTTATAAATAAAATGGAAATGATCTCCATGACGAACGATATATCCTGATTCTGTTTCACTAACGACATCTTTTTATCAAAAACATAACCATCTTCAATTTCTTCATGATGTTCATGCGCTACTGAAGTTGTAGACATTGTTGTAGCAATCGTTTGTTGGGCATTATTTTTATAAATAAAGTGAAAATGGTCTCCGTGGCGAACAACATATCCCATTTCATTTTCTTCTACAATATCATTTGGATTAAAAACGTATCCGTCATCTGCAGAACTAATCGCTGTTGCAGAAGTCTTTTGTTCATATATAGCATCTGCTGGCGGAGCTCCATATACAAAATGGTAATGATCTCCATGTTTTTAAATATCCATTTTCGAATACTTCTCAACAATTGTTTTTGGTTTGTTTTTCTTTTTACTTCTTCAGTAAATTTTTCAAATTTTTGCTAAATCAGCTTTTTGAAATTTCTGTTGTCGTAGTTTCTGATTCTGTCTTCTGACTTGTGTTTTGAGTATTAAACAGTGAACACCCTCCCAACAAAACAAGAGTTGCACTCCCAATTAGTAATGACTTTTTATGAATTTTTCATTTTATCTCCTCTCCTATAAAAACGTAATCTTTCCGTTTTATAACTTTACCTCCTTTTCTTCTTATGTCAATATTTTTGTGGACGTAATAAAAGAAAGAAAGAAAAATACTTTTGTTTGCGAGGTCGCCAGCAACCAACTAATGCTGTCTCATGGCTAAAAAGATTTTTTCTTTCTTTTATATTGTACGTTTTTCAGTGAACATACTATATAAACGAAACATATGAAAATAGTATTTAATTCCAAAAATTTGTTACACTACGTTTTAAAAATTCAGCTAAAAAGAGGAAAGAAAAATTTTTAGTTGCAAAAATAATGGAAGCCACGTTTGGCTTCCATTATGAGGTAAAATGTGAGACCCTAGGCTCAAATTTTTAGCCATGAGACTCGCTAGTGAGGCTGCCATGACCTCGCTAACACAAAATTTTTCTTTCATCTTTAGCCTATACGTAAAAAGACTTCGAAACACTAGTATGTTTCGAAGTCAATTCATCCGTTTCTATTCAGCTACAGTTTTATCTAAAAATCCTGTTAAGAATTTTTCAACAATAAATGTACCCTAAGAAGGCAAATAAAATATTTGACACTGCTACGCCAAATACACTAGGCCAGAATGGTACTTGTAAGAGTAATACAATGCTGCAGCCACTACAAAACCACACCAAATGCCATAAGCAGCACTCTTCACATAAGAATTTTTAAAAATACTGGTTAAAAATATATAAACTCACTGATTGAATTAAAAATCCAGATAAAATATCAATCGGTCCCAGAGGACTTGAATATTACTAATCATTACTCCGATTAAAAATCCCTAATGACAATTGCGGTTTATAAAACGGAACACCCATTAATAAAAGTTGATAAACGGAATTGAAACATTCCGTAAGAAATAGGGTTAATTAATGTTAAAACAACATATAAAGCACCTATTAAAGTGTTTTGTGTTAATAGTCTAATTTGTTTTTATTCACTATAAAATCTCCAATCCATTTGCTAAAAAGGCTTTTATTTCTATCAATACAAGTTCCACATTTCCCACATGGAGGATATACGCCATTGTAGCAACTATACGTCAATTCATAAGGAACTCCTAATTCGACTCCTTTAGCGACAATATCTTTCTTTTTCACTTGACCAAATGGAGCTGTCAATCGAACTTTGCCTCCACTTTCCCTGAATTGAACAGCCTGATTCATTGCTTTAATAAATTCAGGCGAACAGTCTGGATAAATAACTCCAGAATCATCCAAGTGTGCTCCAAAATAAATTTCTGAAGCTCCTTTTTGCATCGCAATTCCTGCTAAAATCGAAATAAAAATTCCATTACGGAATTCCACTTCAGTGTTTGCTTCTGTTTGAGTCGCATAATCTCCTGTACTCACTTCGATATCATTTCCAGCATTTAAAGACGATTTACTTCCTGAAAAATACAGAGCTCACCTCTAAAATTTGATGAGGAACTTTGTAATAGGCTGCAATTTTTCTAGCAGCTTCTAATTCCAATTCCTTATGCTTTTGATTATATGCAAACGAAATAGCCTCAACCTGAGGATCTTGACTCAAAGCAAGTGCTAATGCTGTAGAACCATCTACTCCACCACTTAATAATACTAATTTCATCAAGATTCTCCTTAACGGTTATCCACTTTTTCAGGATATAAATGATGATTCATCATACGGTGGTCTGCTACTTGTTCCCATTTAGTACCTGGTTTTCCATAGTTACAATATGGATCAATAGAAATTCCTCCACGTGGAGTAATTTGCCCAAACTTCAATATATTTTGGATCCATTAATTTTTACTAAATCTTTCATAATGATATTCATGCAGTCTTCATGGAAATCTCCACGATTTCTAAAGCTAAATAAGTATAATTTTTAATGACTTGCTTTCTACCATACGTTCTCCTGGAACATAGCTAATATAAATTGTCGCAAAAGTCAGGTTGACCTGTAATTGGACATAATGAAGTAAATTCTGGACAATTAAATTTTACAAAATAATCATTTTCCGGATGTTTTATTTGGGAATGACTCTAGCACTTCTGGTGCATAATCGTCACGATAAACTGTTTTACTTCCTAAGTGTGTAATTTCTCCCATTTCTTCGTTTTTCTCATTTTTCTTCCTTCTTTCCGGACTATTTAACCATAAAAATTCCTGAAAAACACCATCGTTTTCCAGGAATTGATTGATCATTCATGTTCAAATAAGCCCTAGTTTTGTTTATAGACAGGATGGTTACGAACTGTCTGACAAATATTCTACCATAAATGCAAGAATTTGACTAGTCTTGAACTAAACGATGAATCCATTTTTGAGAATAAACACGATAGAGTCCGATGACTACTTTTGTCACTTCTTCCATTCCTGCACAAATAACAACGATAGTAACTGGTAAATGCCACATCCTGCTGCTAAAAAGAGATAATGGGACGCCGACTAACCAGACACAACTCATTTCTAATTTCATTCCATAATGAGTATCCCCCACCACCTCTTTAGAAAACACCTACAACAATAATGGAATTAATAGTTTTAAGATAAAAATGATTCCCATTACTTGTAATAATTGTTGACCAAGAGTATATACTCTGGACTAATATGTCCAAATAATAATAATGTCCATTGTGGCGTTAAACTTTCAATAGCACCAATGACTACACCCGTTATAATGGATAAAATAATAAATCGATTCGCATCTTTTTGCTCGATCAATTTTATTTTTCCCAATACTTTGTCCAAGCATAATACTACAACTACTTCCTAGTCCACGAACGATGACAAAGGCTAAACCTTGAATCGCAACTGCAATTTGCACTGCTGCAGTCGCTTGCGTTCCAACCATTGCATAAGCTGCATTATAAAACACTTGTCCTAATGCCCAAAAATGTTTCATTGACAATAACTGGCAGAGTTGTTTTCCAATAGACCGTCCAAAAACTCTTTTTGGAATGTAAATGTCGAATTGGAATTTGAAGCGGACCTTGATAACGTTTAATGACAAAAACTAATACTCCAATTTCAATCATTCTCGCAACAACGGTTCCCTAATGTTGCCCTGACAACTCCCATTGCTGGAAACCCTAATTTCCCCAAAAAATAAAAATATAATTAAAGAAAAGCATTGGCGACAAAACTACTCATCGTTGCTACTAATGGAACTTTTGGATTTCCTGTACTTCTTAAAGCACTTCCTAAAGAAAAACTCCATGCAGTAATGACATAGGTTAAAAGCCGCTACACGTAAATAGTCCCCACCAGCTTGAACAACTGCTGTATCATGAGTAAATAATTCTAAAATCCGCATAAGGAAATAACATTGCTACAAGCATAAATGCCACAGAAATAGCTGTAGACAACATTAAACTTGCCTGATTAATTTTTCGAACTGAGGAACATCCCTTATACCCCAATATTGAGCGAATAAAAACTGAGGAACCTGTATTAATTCCAAAACAAATCAATGTAAATAAGAAAAACACTTGGTTTTGATAATCCCACGCCAGCAATACTCGCATCTCAAGAGAGGAAAATCATCATCGTATTCTAATGTATTCAAAATGAAGTTAGTAAACTTTGCAATGCAACAGGTATCGCAATCGTAAACATTTGTTGATAAAAACGCCTTTGAATTCATCTCATCCTCCTTTTTATAATGTATCCATTTTTCTTAATCATTTTCTCTCTCAACTATTCTATACTTTTTGATGAGTTTCTTTCAAATATTAGATAACCCTCAAACAAAAAGGATGAGTATCTCATCCTTTTTGTTTGAATTGATTAGATTCCGGGTGCTTCGTTTAGTGTGCACGTAGCATCCAAATGATTTTTTCAATATCGCCTTTGAAGCCGATGCAGATATCTTGTGATACATCATCGCCTTCTTCTCCAGCTGTTTCTAAACCTTCTTGGTATAAACCTCTTAAGTATTCATATCCTACTAATAAATGTCTTTACCCATTCATCAATTGAACGTTCGTAGATGCAGGAATATCTTGAATTTTAGTGTTATCTGCAAATTCACGTAATGTTGAATATGGTGCTCCCCCAATAGTAATTAAGCGTTCTGATACTTCGTCTAATTGAGCATTGATTTCATCCATTAATTTATCCATTGCTGGGTGTAATGTTAAAAATCCACGTCCACGCTATATACCAGTGTACTGGTGAATAATTGCTGCTTGTTGGCTTAAGTCAGCTACTAATTGATTTAATACTAATTTTGTTTTTCTTTTTGACATTTGTCATTCCCCTTTATGAATAAAAGTATATCACAGAATAGAATTATTCTAAACTAGAATACTCATAATTTTTATAAATTTTTAAATAATAAATAAATGGACTTTTTAGCAGCAGCAAACAGGCATAAAAGCGAACCTTTACTGCCATCCCTTACTACTACAGACAAAAATTTTTATCTCATTCACCTCCTCACCCCCATACATACACGTCCAAATAAATGGACTTTTCGTAGAAGGTTAGTACTAGAAGCCACACTGGCTTCTAGTATATGGAAAAATTCGAGACCTTAGGCTCGAATTTTAGCAATGAGACTCGCAACAGCGAGGCTGCTTCATGTCCTTCTGCTACTACAAACAAAGTCCAATTCATCCTCTTACTGGACTGAATAATTAGGCGCTTCTTTGGTAATTTGTACATCATGCGGATGGCTCTCTCTCAATCCAGCACCACTCATACGAATAAATTGCGTATTTTCACGAAGCTCCTCTAAATTATGCGCCCCAACATAACCCATACCAGAACGCAAACCACCAATCATCTGATAAATAATATCACTAGCAGCACCTTTATATGCTACACGACCTTCAATCCCTTCTGGAACACGCTTATTCGCTTCATTTTTCGATTGGAAATAACGATCACTCGAACCATTTTCCATCGCCGCTAAACTACCCATTCCACGATACGTTTTAAAACGACGTCCTTGATAAATTTCAAATTCTCCTGGAGATTCATCCGTTCCAGCCAATAAACTACCTAACATAACGACATGTCCACCTGCAGCAATTGCTTTAACAATATCTCCTGAATATTTAATACCGCCATCTGCAATAATCGTCTTCCCATATTCTCTTGCAACTGTCGCAGCATCATAGATTGCTGTTACTTGCGGCACACCAACTCCTGCTACCACACGTGTCGTACAAATAGAACCCGGTCCAATTCCCACTTTTTACAACATCCACTCCCACTTCGAATAAAGCGCGAGTTCCTTCAGCTGTAGCAACATTACCCGCAATTAACGTTGCATCTGGGAATGTTTCACGAATTTCTTTAATTTTACGAATGACTCCTGCACTATGTCCATGTGCTGTATCAATGACAATCGCATCTACTCCTGCTTCTAATAATGCTTTCGTACGTTCAAAAGTATCAGAAGTAATGCCGACTGCTGCAGCTACTAATAATCGCCCATGCTTGTCCTTTGCCGAATTTGGGAATTCAATTACTTTTTCAATATCTTTTAATGGTAATTAATCCTGATAAATTTCTGTCATCTACTAATGGAAGCTTTTTCAATCTTATGTCTTTGTAAAATGCTTTCTGCTTCTTTTTAAAGAAGTTCCCACTGGTGCTGTAATTAATGGTTCCTTTGTCATCACTTCTTCAATTTCAATCGAATAGTCTGTAATAAAACGTAAATCACGATTCGTTAAAATACCGACTAATTTTTGATTATCAAAATGATTCCACAATTGGAACTCCACTAATACGATATTTCGCCATTAATGCTTCTGCTTCTTGCACAGAATGTTTCGGAGTTAAGAAAAATGGATTTAAAATAACGCCACTTTCAGAGCGTTTCACTTTATGAACTTCTTCAGCTTGCGCTTCAATCGACATATTTTTATGAATAACACCTAGCCCACCTTTGTCGTGCAATCGCAATCGCC
>BNJU01002217.1_pt1 | contig 47562 bp, 44 predicted proteins | sample 8539281 | NCBI WGS metagenome assembly BNJU01 (sample SAMD00202456, study PRJDB9452) | human saliva metagenome | isolation source: human saliva | place: Japan
CGGCCAGGTCCGGCACTGCCCCCGGAGCCGTCGGCTGGGCGTCGGCCCTTCATGGACACATGACGCCCTTCATCGACACTCATGGTCGCTCATCGACACTTTCAGGCCTTCATCGACACTCTGCGGCCCTTCATGGACATCTCATCGACACTTCATGGACACTCTGGGACCCTTCATCGACACTTCATGCACAATTGACATGTGATTGTCGATCTGACTGACCTCACGGAAGCCCTCGCTCGTTTGGCACTGGAGGGCGGCGGCTGCCTTGAGATCGAGGCGAAGACATTCTCCGAGTACTCCCGTAGCGCCCTCGGTCCCACACTGTCGGCCTTTTGCGAACCTTCCTGGAGGCGGCACCATCCTCCTGGGCGTCGGCGAGATCCGGTGTCCGTCGTCGGAGTCCAGGACCCGCACGACCTCCAGCAGGCCCTCATCTCCCAGGCTCGTCAGGGCTTCTCCACCGAGATCGCTGTCGATACGCACGCCATCACCGTTGAGGGCAAGACCGTCGTCGCCGCCAACGTGCAGGAAGTTCCCGTCAACAGCAAGCCATGCCGGTGGAAGGAGACGGGGGCGGCGTATCTCCGACAGTACGACGGCGACTACCGCATGTCGCAGCAGGAGGAGCAGCAGCTCCTTCTGCGCCATCAACGTCCTCGGCAGGATTCCGTTGCCGTTCCCGGCACCTCCGTCGACAGCCTCGACAACGATCTGGTTCGGCGCTTTCTCCGAGCGGTTCGTGCCGGCTCCACCGCGCTCAGCGGTCAGTCTGATACTGAGGTCCTCCTCAACCTGAACATCCTCACCGAGGACGGTGAGGCGACCCGGGCAGGGCTGTACGCGCTGGGCCGTTATCCCCAGAGGCAGTTTCCCGGCCTGTCCATCACAGCCGCCGTCACCGACACGAATGACGCGGTCAGGGCAACAGATCGGCTCACGATCGCGGGCCCCCTACCGCAGATGCTCGCCGACGCCGTCGACTGGGTCGCACGCACCACGCAGACACGCATCCAGTTCGGGAATGATGGGCATGGCCGCGATGTCTACGAGTTCCCGCTCATCGCAGTTCGTGAGCTCATCGCCAACGCTCTCGTCCACCGAGACCTCTCCGAGCCCGCGCTCTCGAAAGGGGTTGAGATTCGTCTGCTGCACGACCGCCTCATCATCTCCAGCCCAGGTGGTCTGTGGGGGCTGAGCGTGGATCAGCTCGGCACACGAGACGGGAAGTCTGCGGTCAACGAGCACCTCTACACCATCTGCACCTTCGCCACGGACTACGAGGGGCGGCGCGTGATCGAAGGCCTGGGCACCGGTATTCGGGAGGTCCGTCGCGCCCTGCGAGAGGCAGACATGGAGCCCGTCCGCTTTCAGGACACCGGCGTGCGCTTCACGGCTCTGCTTCCCCGAAGCGCCCTCCTCACCTGAGGATCTCACCTGGCTGTCCGGCCTTGAAGCCCAGGGCTCGGCATCGAGCAGCGCCACGCACTGGTCGAGATGCGGCACGGAAAGTCAGCGGACGAACTCCTCCTATCGCCGTCGCTTCGGCTGCGACTCCCAGCAGGCCCGTCGTCAGCTCCAGGAGCTGGTGAACCGGGGCTACGCCGAGGCCCGAGGACAACGCGGCTCCACCTCCCACGTTCTGGCCTCCAACAGCACTCGACCGACTTCCGGCACTACAGACATCACTGTTCCCACCGAGATCTCCGCCCTGTCCACCAACACGCCCGCCGTCTGGGCCAGCCTCGAGGACGGGCCACGCACGCGCCAGCAGATCGTCGAGGCCACAGGCCTGTCACCACGCCAGGTGACGTACGCGCTCAAACATCTCCAGGAGGCCGGATTCGTTGAGAAAGACGGCCGTCGAGGTGACACCACCACCACGTACCACCGCGCTTGATGCGCGCGCCTCCGAGCTCATCTCCCACCTGGACGACTCGAGGCCGCGCGCCGGGTCCGGCACGGCCACTGTCCATAGCGCTGACATCAGCGCGCCAGCCCTCGAAGCGCCTGACACAGATCGTTGAAATCCCAGGGTTTCTTCTCAGGCTGGGAGGTCAGCGCGGTGTTGATGTCAGCACCGTGGACACCAAGACCTCACCGGGCCTCTTCCCTTCGGCCCCACCCTCACCTCTAGGACCGCCAGCCTGCCCCGGGTTCCCGCCCGAGCGAGTGTCTCAGAAGTGAGGAGACAGCACAGAAGATCCCCGGTTCGTGGCGTACACCCGAACCGCAAGGCAGCGATCCCTCCGATCATCGCCACCTCCACCACACCCAGCGCGATTCGACTTCCCCACGATGCACAAAGTTAACCAGAGGAAATTCGTGCATGAGCGAATGTCCTTTCTCATAGATTGAGAACGTGCAAAGGTATTGCATCCAGAATAATTCACTCAACTCCAAGTCAAGCCGTAGACCGTCGATGATGCCACGAACAGGAGAACGGACACTATCGCGAACATCGCCTTAGCCCCCGTCCCGGAAGATCGAATTGAGCCGACGGCGCCAATCAACGCAGCAGCCATTCCGACAGCACCCAACATCCGGGCGGCCAGTATATGTCCACCATCGACAGCGACGAGAATACCGGCCGTAGCTGTAGCGGCGACACCGACGACGAGTCCAACGATTGTCCTCACACGAACAGAATTTCCAGGACCGACAGATTCACTCATAGAAAATACTCCTGTCTAGAAGGGCGCCAGACACCTCTGTACCGAAGGATCATCGTAGAAACTCAAATTCCAACGACTATCCAAGCAACGATGGCGACAATTGCGAGCATGACACCGACATGAGAGGGGAGTCGCTCGACATCAACTCTCGGCCAGCATCAGAGGGAAGCGCCAACGAGGCGCCACTTATCAGAATAGCACGGATCACGTCCGACTGGAGCCCGAAAGACGACCGAGATCACCTCGGTAAAACTACATGACACAATGCCCTGGAGCGAAACCAAAGACATCCCAGGACAACCCTACTAAATAGGGTAACCGACATCGTTTTCCACAGAGAGTATAGACGGCTGACCTGTGCCACTGACAGCGATTTCCACTCAGACGAAAATACTATTAAAGACTACTTCGACTGCAACAAGAATGGCAACCTTAAAACGTGGTCTCACCGGCGCCGGCGAGGCCGACAAACCCCAACACCTCTCCGCGATTGACCGTCAGGCCCACTGCACTGGCCGCCCTGCGCTCACCAAAGCCCCCAGTCAGCCCTTGCGCAACAATGGACGGCGCATGACGCAAGTGCTTCACGAACCTCCCCATGTCGACGTGAAAGTCGATTGTGTGCCCGGCAAATCATCACGTCGGGGACGGCCTGTTGCATCAGGTAATTTCCCAAGTCCGGGCAGTCAGCCCCGTAGGTCTGGATCAGGCGCTGGAGGACGCCCCCGGAGGCCCGGACCGGAGCGTGGTGCCATCGGCGAGCAGAACCCGAGACGCCTGGCCTGTGCCTCGATGAGCAGGCGGGCTCCGGTGGCGGGTGCGCCGGGGCGACCGGCATGGCCGACCCCTACGAGCGCCTCAAGGAGCTCACCCTGCGGTAAGAAGGTCACGCCCGAGGGCATGCGCGAGTTCATCTCCGGCTCGGCATGCCCGACGACGTCGAGGCGCGGCTGCTCGCCCCTGACGCCCGCCACCTACACGGGCCTGGCCGCCGAGCTCGTCTCCCACCTGGACGACTGAGGCCGCGCAGGACGATCAGATCAGAAACCGCCGACCGGTAAGCGCCGACCGGCCCACGCCCGGCTCCCCAACCCTCACCGGGGCGAGGGCAGGCTCGATCAGAGCCCTCAGCCCGACTATCAGACCCTGACACCACCCGAACTGCACGAGGGTCGGATCCACTGGCAGAGGGTTGGTGTATCCACAGGGTCCGGGGTTCGTGCAGTACGCACAACCCCCAACCAGTACACCCCCACCCTCGTGCAGTGGACCGCTCTGAAGAAGACCCGGCTCAGATCATCGTCGAACCATGACTTTTGGGTCCCCTACGCGAGCACCCGAAGGCCAGGCAGGGACCGGTGGGGTTGCCCCAGAGAGAGAACCTGATGCGCCGCCAAGAACCCTGACGGACCCACTCCCCGCACAGCCACGTGTCCACAGCGCTGACATCAGCGCGCCAGCCCTCGAAGCGCCTGAAATAGATCGTTGGAATCTTCCGGTTTCTTCTCAGGCTGGGAGGTCAGCGCGGTGTTGATGTCAGCACCGTGGACACTCCCAGTCCTTCATCGACAATCAGGGCCCTTCTCATGGACATTTCCGGCGCGCCTCGGGGCTCCGGGGCTGGGCGGCGCCCGGCTACCCGACGGCGGCTGAGGGCTGGGTCAGGGCACGGCGCCCCGGTCAGGAGCTGTCGGGCGCACAGCCCGGCGATGCACCTCGGCCGGGTTGAGGCCGAGCCGGCTGACGTCGATGCAGCAGGTCCAGAGCCCGGCGCCCGCCGGTGCCGGCCCCATGACGCCGATGGCGCGCCCGGCGTCGTCGGCCAGCTCGCCCACGGCCGCCGCTGCCTGACTCCAGGACGGGATCTCATCGAACTGGAACTCGATGACCTCCAGCAGCTGCTGAACGATCGGCCCCAGGGCACTGCCGTCACGCAGGTGCGCGGGGAGCCGCGAACCCCACATCCGCAGGTGGGCGGAGAGCAGCTCGGCCTCGGGCAGCGGCGCGCTGCGGGCCGCCAGCGCCAGGAACCGCGCCGCCAAGGCCGCCCGCGGCACCGGCCTCGGAATCTGCCAGACCTGGTGGTCCAGGCACCATCGGCTGGAGACGTAGAAGTGCCGCTCGGCCTCCTCGACACCGGCCACTCCCCGTACTTGTCGTACTCGGGGCCGTAGACGCCGAAGGTGATGCCGGGTCGGCTCGCACCGATCCCCCGGTCATCGGGTCGGAGACGAGGCGTCGACCGTGCGCGCCTCGGTGCGCTGGGACCACGGCCCCCAGTTCGCGCATGCTCGCGTAGGCCTCATCCAGGACGCCCTCGACGGCCTTGAGCCGCAGCCGGATGTGGTGCCCGCGCAGGTCGACGAAGCGCAGGAAGTGCGCTGAGCGGATGTCCCACTGGCCGCGGGCACGATCCAGCCACTGGGCGATCTCGGGCAGCAGGGCGTCGGTGTCGTCCCCGCCGGCGCAGTAGATCCGCGCGTACAGCCAGCCGACGCCCTCACGCTGACCGAGCCATCGCCGCGCCCTGCTGACGCATCGCGCTGTGCTGGGCGCGCAGGTTGCCGAAGTCGGCGGCCGCCATCTCCCAGGGGCTGGATTCGGGATCGAGCCGTCCCGCCTGCGGCTTTCGCGCCCCCAGGCCGACCATTCCCGGCCTGGCCGGCCTGACCGGGACTGACTGGCCGGCTCGCCTGGCCCACCCTGGCCCGCCTGCCCGGCTTGCCCGGCCTGCCCGGTGCGCTCCGCCTGCTCGCCGGCCCGCGATCGCCCGCCGAGCCAGCGCAGCCTGCGGGAGCGGATGAGCCGGCTGGGCTGGCTGAGCTGCTCGCGCCGGTTGGACTGGACGTCGTCGTCGGGTGCTCATGCCATGCCTCCCAGGTTCTCTGGGGCCACTGGAGTCCCACCAGGTACTGGCCACCGTCGGCTCACCGTCCTGGGTGAGCCCCAGGGCCTCGCCGCGGGCCGGCAGGGCCTCGACGAAGCTGGATGTGCGCGGCACCGGGGTCGATCCAGCCGCGCAGCGCCAGCAGCGAGACCGGTGAGGTGAGGTCCACGTAGCGGGGCTTGTGCTGGTCGAAGGTGGCGCCCTGGGAGGGCATGTGCTGGTGGACGAAGACCTCCGTGGTATGCCCCACTGCTTGCGCAGGTCGTCCATGTGCAGCAGGGTCGTGGCCAGGTCGCGGTCCAGTGAGCGGGGCGATCTGGTGGGCAGGGAAGGTCCAGGACTCGCGGCGCGTCACCAGACGGCCGGCCACGTTCCGCTCGGAGTGCATCACCTCGTCGGGCAGGGGCCCTCCCAGGTCCCGACGGCGGCTGGTCCAGTGGTCCGCGAACGGGGGCAACCGGGACCAGGGGTCGCCCAGCAGCACCAGCCAGGACAGGTAGCCGCCCAGGAGGTACTGGGGGTCAGGCCCAGGTAGGCCAGTCCCACGGGCCCGGCGTCGTCGGCCAGGAACAGGGTGCTGGTGGCCGGGTCGTGGACGAGCCGCAGGGAGCTGAGGGGGACCGCCTCGGGCGCCCCCGGCTCACCGGGCAGTCCCAGCGGCGGCAGGAGCCCGCAGGAGACGGCCTGACCGGTGTTGCACTCGGTGCTGGCCTGGATCTCCAGGACCCGCCTCGGTACCCCAGGAGGTGCGGATACGTGCGGCCAGGCGCTCCCGAAACCCGGAGCCCAGGGCCGTGGAAGCGGGCCTGGAGGAGCCGTTGGCGTTGGTGAAGGCGTTGACGACGGTCAGGCCCCCGCCGGCGGCGTAGGTCCGGGCGCTGGGGGCCACCGGCTGGAGGAAGGCGCCCAGGTGCCTGGGCGAGCCGGAGAGCCCGCCGGACAGGGCGGCGCGCTCCTCGTCGGGGCCGGCGGCGTAGTCGAGCCCGGCGGCGCGCAGCATCTCCTGGTCGCCATCAGGGGCGTGGGCGATGGTCATGAAGAAGGCCAACGGGTCCTTGCACACCCCTCCGCTTCCGAACAGGGAGACGAAGCGGGCCACCATGAGGTCGTAGATGTGGGAGCGGGCACGCAGGGTCGGCGAGAGCTCACCCAGGGTCTTGACGTCCTGCTCGAAGGGGCGTCTCGAGGAGGGTCGACCCAGCTGCGGGTCGACTCGCGGTCCCTCGTAGAGGAAGCCGCTGGGGCGCTCACCGAGCTCACCGTCGGGGAAGACGCGCTCAGCCAGGCGCACCGTGCGGTTGAGAAGCTCGGCGCGGCCGGGCCCGTCGGCGGCGCCGACGGCGTCATCGAGCCGGGCCAGCCAGGCCAGGTCCTTGCCCCACTGGCGCTGCTGCTCCGGTGAGAGCGAGGCGGCCAGCAGCGGGAAGGGGTTCTCCCGCGGTACCAGGGCACGTGCGGCACGATGGCGCTGGAGGCCAGCAGCCGCTCCAGGCGCAGGCGCGGATCGGCGCCGCCCACGCGCTCGCAGGCGTCGCGCACGCTGAGCACGGCGTGCATGCCGCCGCCGGTGAGGGCGTCGTGGGTCTCCTGGAGCCAGCGGGCGGGCTGGATGGTCTCCTGGCGGAAGACCATCCCGTTGCCGTACTCGTGCTCGCCGACGACGGTCAGCGCCTCCGCCTCGACCTCCCGGGAGGGGTACTGGCCGTAGGCGCCGGGCCGCGTCCGGGCCGGGAGCGGCGCGGTAGGCCCGGCGCACGGGGGAGGGCTCGAGGTAGAGGGCGCCGTCGGCGGCCAGGTCCTGGGCGGTGGCGCTCAGGATGCGGTGAGGCCAGGTGGGTGGCCACCATGCGGTGGCTGCGCCTGCTGGAGGGCTAGCCCGCCTCGTTGACGGTGGTCAGTCCCGAGAAGGGCTGGTCTTGAGGGCGGCCCGGGTGGCCAGCGTGTAGAGGGTGCGCAGGACGCGGGGTCCTCGAGCCGGCGGCCGCGGGCGGCCAGGGTGGAGACGAGGCCGGGGCGGCAATCGCCAGGGCCTCCTGGTAGCCGGGCTCGTCGAGGCCGGCCGCCAGCAGCTCGCGGCTGCGGTCCAGGTCGACGTCGACCAGGACGGCCAGGCGGGCTGGGTCTCCTCCTTGCGGGCCACCAGGGCGTCCCAGCGCTCCAGCAGCGCGCGCAGCTCGGCGGGCAGGGCCGCCAGGACCTCCTCGGACAGGTCGGTGGCGCGCCCTGGAAGACGCAGCGCTTGGCGCGCAGGACCGGGCGGCGCTCGGCCCTGTCCAGGGTGGGGACGATCTCGTAGAGCGGGTCGAGCAGCTGGTCGGCGGCGCCGTCGAGCACCCTCGTCGAGCCGACGCAGGTAGTCCAGGGTGCCGATGACGGCGGCGCTGGTCTCGGGACGGCTCGCACCGGCAGCCCGCCCAGGCGCACGAGGGTCGGCAGGGCCACGGCGGGCTGGGCCAGGGCCGGGGCTCCACCTCCGGTGCCGGTACCGGCGCTGGTACGGCGGAGGTCGGAGCGGATGGGATGGGCTCCCCGGGGGTCACGGCGGATACGGGCTGCGGCTGTGGCTGTTGGGAGGGGGAGGCACCGGCACGAGAGAGAACCGGCTGCGTCATAGGAGGAAACCTTTCAAGAGGGCGTACAGCCAGTAGCCTATCCATACAATGCTCATCACGAAGGCCACCAGTCCGAGAAGAGAGCACGCCAGCCCTGTAGATGAAGTAGCCCCAGCGCACCGCGGGCCGCATGACGGCCAGGGCCGGCGGCAGCGGCTGGCGCGTCAGGATGCAGCGCAGCACGAACATGGAGCGCCCTGCGCAGGCTGACTGAGCCGGTGGCCGCCTCGACCGCGGCGACGCCGTCGGACTGGGTGAGGGGGTTGAGGTTGGTGACGAGCATCGTGAGCTGGAAGGCGCACAGGGTCAGGGCCACCTGGCGCACCGTTCCCGTCGAGGCCCAGGCGACGGCCGCCTCCAGTCCGCAGACGACGCCGTCGGAGAAGATGCTGGCCAGGCCAGCATGGTCAGTCTGCGCCGGGAGCGCACCCGGTAGGAGTCGGTGCGGTCGACGTAGGCGATGGGGATCGCCCAGAACATGAGCGCCACCCCAGTCCACGGATGGGGGTGCCCAGGTATCCGGCGACGATGGCGTGCCAGGACTCGTGCAGCAGGATGCTCACTCAGCTGGATCGCCACCGCCGTGACGAAGACCAGGATGCCGGGCGGGGCCCCCGGCCAGGGAGTTGAGCGCCATGGCCCCGGCCGCGTACCCGCAGGCGGCCAGGGCCAGGAAGACCCAGCTGAGCGCGGGGGCCGGAAGGCGCTGGAGCAGGGTGACGATGGGGAGCGACGATCTGCGGTACTTGCAGGGCGATGATGATGCGGGCAGCCACCAGCCCCGCTGCGGCGGGGCCCTCGACCTGAGGTGGCGGGCCCGGCGGGGCTGGGCGGTGTGGCGTCCGCGGCTGCGCCTGGTGCGCGCCGGGCCGCCGAGCGTCGGGTGCGGCGGGGTCGGCGGAGTCGGGCTGGCCACCCGCCAGGAGACCCTTGTCGCGCAGGTTGTCGACCAGGCCGGTGATGCGCTTGGCACCCGCCTCGTCGATGTCCTGGGGCAGCCCTCGATGATGGTCGGCAGGGGGCGCACCCGTCGAACTGGTTGACGATGAAGGCAGCGGCCGCGCCGAGCCGGTGGTACTTTGCCCGAGTCGGAGTCGAACAGCATCGGCTGGTTGTCCATCCCGACGATGAGGCTCACCCGCGGCGCAGGCGCGGGATCGGGCTCGTCGGGCGGCCACCAGGGATCGTCGGCGTTGTCCTCGCCGTACTCATCACCGTGCTCATCGTGGGCTCTTGGCCCCCAGGTCGGTCTCACGGGCCTGGGTACTACCAGTGGCGGGTAGGGGACCGAGTCCCCTACCCGCCACCATGGGGTCGTCAGCAGGACGTCGTCGACGCGCTGGCGGCGCAGGCCGGGCACGAGGCCGAGGCCGCGCTGGCCGGGCACGAGGCCGAGGCGGCGCTGGCCGGACAGGACGCGCTGGCGCTGCTGAAGGCACAACCCAGGGCGTTGCCCTCGGGCAGCTCCTCGACGCCGAAGTCACTGTCGGCGAGGGTGAGATCGATGGCGCTGTTCGTCATATGCTGTTCACCTCCTTCTCTCAGGTGTCTGGTGGGCAGGAGCGGGACCCCTTCGGGCCCCGGGGGTCCGGTCTGCCGGGACCGGACCCCAACCCCGCGAACGGGGTGGTCTGTGGAACTCTGTGACGCGGTATGCAGTTCTGGGGCCGTCTCGCAGGCGGTGGACCAGCGGGGGCCGACGGCGCTCGCGGCGGGCGGGACGGACTCAGCCGGCCGCCTGATCGGGCGGTTCTGTCTGCGCGCCTGCGATGGTGACGGCGAACATCTGGTGGCGGCTGACGCCGTCGGAGTCCAGCAGGTGGCGCACTGCCGAGGTGGCGAAGCCGGCGAAGACCGTCCCCACCAGTCCCCGGGCGGCGGCGCGCAGGTGCAGCGAGTAGATGAGGGCGGCGCTGCGGCTCATGGTGAAGCGGTAGCCGGCGGCCCCGCCCCAGGCGTCGGCCTCATCGAGGCTGGCGGCCACCGAGACGATGGCGCCGGCGCGGGCGAACTCCTTCTGCACCGCCATGCCCTCGATCTCCTCGGCCGGCGGCAGGGGCGGACGAGGTCGACGCCGTCGAGCCGCACCCGGTAGATGCCGGGCCTCGGCGCCGCGGGCGCAGCAGGAGCACGAAGGGCTCCAGGGGGCAGGCCTCCGCGTCCTCTCCCCAGGTGCGCGCGTCATCGGCCAGGGCGTCCCGGACCATGCCCAGGAGGGGCTCGGCCTCGAGCGGCTCGGTGCCGTAGCTGGTCGACGACGAGCGGCGCTCGAAGGTCCCGTGCAGGCTGTGGGGGTAGGGGTCCTGGGGGCCGGGGCGAGCGCGTCCGGCACCCGGCAGTCCAGCGGCGGGCGCGGGCGGCGCGCGGCCAGGCCGTCGGAGGTCGGCTCGGCGGGCGCGTGTCCGATCCGGCGGAGAAGCCGGAGATGAGCTCGCGCAGCGTCTCGAAGTCAGTGCAGCACGGCGGCCTCCCAGGTCGACGACGATGCAGGCCGGCTCCCGGGCCGGGTCGGTGCCCAGCGCCTGGGCGATGCGCTGCTCGTCCCAGCGGGTCCGGAGCGCAGCGGCACCCCCAGGGCCTCGGCGACCAGGCGGAGGACCTCGAATGAGCAGCCGCAGTCCTGACCGCGATGCGCAGGGCGAAGGAGAAGTACTTGCGGGCCACCTTGTCCACGTTGCCGGTCAGGACGATCCGGGCGCCGACGCCGTCGGGCAGGGCTCCGCCCGGCCTGCCCGCCACATCCGTCCCTGCGTCCGTCCTGGTGTCCGCCGCCGCGGGCGGGGCCAATGAGGGCCAGGCGTGGTCGCGCTCGATGCAGACGTAGGTGCCGGGGCGAGCCGCTGCCCGGCCGCCGCCCCCGAGACCTCCTGGCTGCTCTGCTCGTGCTCGGGAACGAGGACGTAGGCGGTCACCGAGCCGATGTTGCCACCGGCGGCGTCCAGCGGCGCAGCCTGGCGCTCAGCGGGGCCTGGGGGCCTCGGCCGGCTCCGCCCGGTGGGTTCGGCGCCGAGCGGCTCGCGCACACCCACCGACAGGGCCAGGATCGTGGCGAGCCTCGCTCAGGGTGGGGCGGGCGAGGACGTCGGGCTCGGCGCCGTCGTCGGTGAGCGGGTGCGCGATCGGCCAGGGCTGGTCGAGGCGCTCGAGGTCGGCTGGCGGCAGGGGCGTGCGCGGGCAGACCGGCCAGTCGCGGAACTCGCGCTGGAGGCGCAGGTTGGAGGGCTTGCAGTGCTGCTGGTGCCCTTGAGTCGACGAAGGCGGCCGGCGGGATGGCCACGGACTGCTGTAGCGGGCTCTACGGGGGCCGAGGGCGCCACCGGCACCGGTTCCTCGCCGGCACCGGCCACCGAGCAGACGGGGCAGCTGGGCGGGAGACGACCGGGCGGTCGGTGTAGGTGAAGGTGGCCAGGTCGGTGCGCCGCGCGTCCCCGGGCAGGTGGGTGACGGTGGCGCGGGCGATGAGGGCGGCCACGGCCCCTGGCGGCCAGGCCGACGATGATGCCCGTGGCGGGCGGGCTCGGGGCGCGGGCCGATCCGGGCCTCGTCGGCGCAGGCGCAGGCCAGGCAGGGCGAGAAGGTCTCATCGACGTGAGGGCCGACCGTCACCGCCTCCTGCCTGGCGCGCACGCGCAGCAGTGGGATGCCCTCCTCCCGGCAGCGGCGCGCCACCTCCTGGGAGCGGGCCGCGGAGTCGGCGGTCTCTGACCAGGACGGTGAGGGTGTCCCCGCGGCGGGGGCGCTGTCGAGCCGCACCTCGGGCAGCTGGGCCCAGGGCGGCGACCATCTCCGGCCAGCTCGGCGTCCCCGACGACGGCGACCCGGGCGGCGGCCAGGCGGCGGGCGGCGTCCTGCCAGGAGTCGTTGACGCCGGTGGAGTCACCCAGGCGGGAGAGCAGGCGGGCTAGCCCGGGCGGCAGGTCGCCGGGGGCGGGCTCGGTGTCGCCCTCCTCGACGATGCCGCCGGTCCACAGCAGGGAGACGGCCTCGAAGGCTGCCTGGGGCTGACGCCGGTAACCTCGCCGATCTCCTCGAGGGTGCGGTGCTGTCGCAGGCCTGGAGCAGGGCGCCCATGTGCTCGCGGGGCGAAGGCGCCGCCCAGGACCTGGCTCTTGCGGGCGCCGTCGATGATCCAGCCGGTCTCCTCGGGCCGGGCGCGCAGGCCCAGGCGCACCGCCGGCTTGCGGGGATCCGGAACTGCAGGTCGCGGCGGCGCGGCCGACGTCGCCGGCGCGCATGACGGAGCTTGTGGCGTCCCCGGCCATCTCAGGCCACCTCCCCACGCCGCTCGGGCAGGAGGGCTGCAAGCGCGGGCAGGCCGTCACGGCGGCCCTCGTAGCGGCCTCGAGCAGGTCTCGCAGCGGTCCACGGCCACGGTCGGCGAGCAGGTGGTGATGCCGGAGACGAGGTCGATGGTCCACACCCGGCCACCGATCGGGGCGACGTCGTCGGAGCTCTGTCGCAGCCGGGTCCTGGGGGACCGAGGGCGTCGAGGGTCTGCAGGGCCAGGAGATGAGGCCGGCGCCCAGGAGCACGTGGTGGTGGGCGTAGGCCTGCTCCAGCGGGCCGTTCTCGGAGACGACCTCCGGGGGCAGGGGGCGGTAGCCGTGCTGGCGGCGGCGCCGGTCGTAGCAGCGGTAGCAGGCGCTGCGGCTGGGGACCACGAGCGGCCCGCAGCGCAGCTCGGTGGGGAAGAGCTCCAGGCCCAGGGAGGCATCCCCGGGTGAAGGACAGGGTATCGAGGTCCCTCACGCAGGCCGGTCTGGTCGGGGTCGGCGATGAGGACCGCGCGGTCGGCGTAGGGGATGTAGCGCTGACCAGCCCCTGGTCGACCGGGATGACGACGTCGCTGGGACCGGCGAGGCGCGTGGCGACTGGCGCGCGCGAATCCGCCCTGGGGCAGGTAGGCGGTCACCGGCTCCGTGGGGGCCTGCGGTGCCGGCGACTGTGCCGGCAGTGCGGCCGGTGCGGGCGGCGTCGTGCTCATGTCGGGTCGGGGCTCCTGGGTGTCGGTCGGTGAGGCGGACGGAGATGCGGGCATCGGGCTCAGGCGAAGGGCTGGCGGACGGGGTTGATCCCCGCCTCGTCGTGGACGGTCAGGCCCATCGCCCGGGGCGCCTGGTAGAGGCGGGGCGTGGCCAGGTAGCGGGCGTGGTGGCTGAAGGACAGGGCATGGCCTCGGGGATGAGGGCCTTGATGACGTGCATGCCGACCTGGCGGGCCTCGTCGGTGGTGATGTCGACGACGATGGCCTCGGCGCCGGCCCGCTCCAGGTTGGCGACGACCTGCTCCAGCGGGTCGGGGCCGGCACTGCCGGCACTGCCGCCGACGCCGTCGGCTCTGGACCTGGACACCGGGAGGGTGCCGATCTCATCGAGGGCGTGGACGGGCCGCTCCCCCTCCAGGAGGAAGTCGAAGACGTGGCGCATGGACAGGTCGGCGTCGGCCAGGGCGCCACCGACGACGGTGAGGTCCTGGCCCTTGATCTCCTGGGCGCGCGGGCGCGGGCGTGGCTGCGCAGGGCGATGCGCAGGGAGGCGAGCTCGCGGTAGATCTTGGCCAGTGCCCGCTGCGGGTCGATGTCGCAGGTGGCGGCCACCACCTGGCCAGCTCGGGGTCGACCTGGGAGGTCTGGACGGCGTAGAGGGTGGGGACGCCGTAGTCGGTGGTGGCGTCGAACAGGTGGGTCTCCAGCTCGGTGGAGGTGCCGACCCGGTGGTACTCGGCGACCTCCTCCCCAGGGGTGGAGGGGTCGACGGCGACCGCGGGCAGGCGCAGGCGCTGGAGCCAGGTCAGGGCGATGGAGTCGCGCTCGATGACCTCGAGCAGGCCGCCCAGGACCGCCTCGCGCAGGTCGGAGTGCGCGGCGGTGCCGGTGGAGATGGGGTTGACGAACTGCTCGGAGGGTGCGCACCGGGAAGTTGAGGTACGTCAGCACCGCTGGGACGAAGACCTCACGGCCGCGGGTCAGGGACCAGCCGCGCACCCATCGCAGAGGGACGCGGGGGTCTGAGGCGATGAGCCCGCAGTCGGGGTCTGCCAGCTCGGTGGCCGAGCACGCCGGCCAGCGTTCCGGTCCGATCGCGGCCTCGCCGAGACCGGCGGGGTGTCCCACACCAGCTCCCTCCTCCGTCCATGAGCAGCTGGAGTAGCGCCCATCGTCTCCACAATCGCGATGTGTCTGGCGCGATCGGCGTCGATGGCCCCGCCGGCCCTCGTCGAAGTTGCCCGCCCTCGGCACGGTGATTCCAGGTGCGCTGTGACCCTCAGCGCCTCAGAGGGATCACCCAGAAGACCGGTCCAGATCGCGAAGACTGGCCTCCGGCCGCTTGGGGCAGCCTCGGTGGAACGGGAAACCAGGCCGAAGGGAGACTCGAGGACGCAGCACGAGCCAGTGATGGCGCGACGCCCTCAATGAGCGCAGAGCGGTACACGGACCCTCCTTCCTGGGAACGACAGAGGAGGCACACTTGGGAAGTGCCGTTGAACATGAGCCTGCCGGAATCTGACGGAGCCTCGCATCGCTCCTTTTGATCTATTGCTTTCCTCGCCGTTTGGATGGCTCCTCCACCTTTCGTCGGGGCGCGTCTGAGGGCGTTTACACGGCGATCATCTTTTTCAGGTAGTTTGTTCACTGTTCCCAGCAGACCGCGCCCCCACTGATCGCGGACTGCACACATCTGCCCAAGGAGACTCATGTCTTCCCAGATTTCTCCCTGATTGTGTCGGCCTGGCCCTGGTCGACGACGACGCGATGGCCTTTGGCCCATCTGGAGTCCTATTTCTCCGACGTCGAGGACTTCACGATCCTCACCGCGACGCGCTCACCGCGCCGTCCTGCGATTTGTGCAGTCCCATCAGGTCGACGTCCTCGATCACCGACGTCCATATGGAGCACATGGACGGCGTGGAGATGACCAGGAGGTGCTCCGCCTCGCCGTCGACCCGGGTCATTCTGCTGACCACGGTGGACACCGACGAGGACCTCCTGCAGGGCCTGGGAGCGGGAGCCAGCGGCTTCCTGCTCAAGAGCGCGCCGGCCGAGGAGATCATTGCGGCGGTGCGCACGGTCCACTCCGGGGCGAAGGTCGTGGCCCCGACGCCGACGACACGCCTGATCGACTACGCCCTAGCCTCCGTGCGGGGCGCGGACGGCAGCGTCCACCTCTCTCAGCGGGAGCGCGACGTGCTCCACCTCCTGTGCGAAGGGGCCTCGAACCGCAAAATCGCCTCCCTGCTGGCCATCGCCGAGGCGACGGTCAAGTCCCACATCACCGGCCTGTTCCACAAGACCGGCACGGTCTCACGCCTGGAGATCGTGGTGTGGGCCTTCAAGCACGGTTACGCCTCCAACAGCCCCATCACCATCCCGGCCGCCAGCGCACCGAGCGGCTCGACCCCGGGCTCCGCCGCACCCCTGAAGCGCGCCCGCCCCCTGGGGCCGCGCCTCCGCTCCCTCGCGTCTCAGCCGTTGAGGGCCCGGATGACGATGAACAGCAGGACGAAGAGGATCCAGCCGAAGATCTTGGCCGGGCTCGTGCTGGACGGCGATGACGGGGCTGTCCTCCTGACGCTGCGCGAGGAGGCTGGGGCGTTGTAGCGCCCCAGCCCGAAGGAGGTGCTGGGCTCCCGGTGCACCGGAGGGCGACGGAGGCGCGGTCGGCAGGCTGCCGGCGGGCGCTCCTCCCACGGCCCAGGGTCGATCTCCCCGGCCCGGGGCGCCTGCGGCAGTCCCGACCGGCCCCGCGAACCCCGGCACCGGGTAGGGCGCCGTGGGCGCGAAGCGTCCGGGCGGCATCGGGGCCGGTGGTGCAGGCATCGTCACCGCCGGCCGCTGCAGGGGTGGGGCAACTGCGTGACCCGGGCCGCGGCTGTGCGCGAGGCGGGATGGGCCGGAGCGGTATGGGCGGAGGCGGTGCGGCCTGGGCCGTACGCCGGCTCGACGGCGCCCGGCGCCCGCCCTTGTCGTTGCGAGCGGCTGCACCGGAGGGCCTGGTGGGATCGGCGTCGGTGGGTTCGTGGCCCGAGCCGTCGTCGTCGAAGAGCGGTGAGCCCACGAGTGGGTCACCCAGGACGGAACCGAAGGGCTCTATCACCCAGGCCGATGTCGGAGGGCTCCCAGCCCGTGGGCGCCAGCGATACTGCATCATCCGCGTCGTCAGCACCGCCAGAGCCATCCGTCCGCCGCTGCGGCCTCAGGACCGCGGCGTCCGGAGCCGGCGGAGGCGCCCTCCCATGCGGCTCACCCAGGCGCGCAGCTCCGGGAGCAGCCCGGCTGTCCGCGATGACGCCGCGCAGGTCGGGACGGTTGCCGGCCAGCACCATGAGTCGCCCGGCGCCCGCCCTGGGGTCCCGGGCGAGCTGGAGATCGGGGTCATCTGGCGTCCGGGACACCGTGTCGGGGTCGGCGGGGCTGGGGCGGCATGGGCACGGCTGTCATGGCACGAGCATCCCACGTCGCCCTCCACCATGTGCCGGATCCGCGCCCATCCGGCCGGTCACTGCCAACCAGATACCCTCCGGGGTATTTGACACCCCTACCCCTAGGGGTATGGTCGATGCCGACCGAGACAACGGAGGAGAGATGGCTGGCCACACCGGAACCAAGGAGGACTACCTCAGCGCTTGCGCCGCATCGAGGGGCAGGTGCGGGGCATCTCCCGCATGGTTGAGGAGGATGTCCCACTGCATCGACGTCCCTCACCCAGATCCTGCCGCCACCAAGCGCCCTCTTCAGGCCGTCAGCCTCGGCCTGCTGGAGGACCACATGAGCCACTGCGTCCTGCACGCCGCCCAGGCGGGTGACGAGGAGGGCACCGCCAAGATCCGCGAGGCCTCCGACGCCATCGCCCGCCTCGTGCGGTCCTGAGCGCCACGGTTCGCTTTCGCGGCGGACCACCTGGTTCCCGGATCCGATCCACCCATTTTCCGCACACGCCTCCCAAGGAGTGAGAGATGACTGAGTTCACCGCCGACGGCATCGACCGCACTACCACCCTCAAGGTCTCCGGACTCACCTGCGGCCACTGCGTCGCCCACGTCACCGAGGGAGCCCGAGGCGCTAAACGGCGTCAAGAACGTCTCCGTCCTGCTCAACAAGGGCGGGCAGTCCACCGTCACCGTGCTTTCTCCGACGCCCGCCCTCGACGACGCAACCCTGGCCGAGGCCATCGACGAGGCTGGGACTACACGCTCGACGCCGTCGAGCGCGACGACCGCGAGCGCTGGAGCCGGGTAAGTGCTCCCTCGTCGGCGCTCGAGTCCCGGGCGCCGACAGGGCGGCAGCGGACGCCAGCAGACGACACCGGACGACAACGGACAGAAGGCCCCCTGGAGTACGACCAGCCAGGAACCCGACGGGCAGCTGCGCACCGTCAGCCTCTCCATCGGGGGCATGACCTGCGCCAGCTGCGTGGCCCGGGTGGAGAAGAAGCTGAACAAGCTCGACGGCGTGAGCGCCTCGGTCAACCTCGCCACCGAGTCGGCCCGCGTCACCGCCCCTGAGCGCGGTGAGTGTCGATGACCTCCTGCTACGAGTCGCTCGCGCCGGCTACACCGGCGCCCTGATGGACGCCGCCTCACCGGAGGAGTCGTCAGGCCTCGGAGGCGTCACCGGCCGGGGAGCCTGAGTCAAGGACGTCGGAGGCTCAGGCGTCGGGGACCGTCCGTTCCCGGTTCGGCCGGGGTGACGCGGCACCACGGGGCACAGGCGGCCGCGCAACGCTGTCCATGGCCGCGGCACCGGCCACACGCCCAGGCGCTCCCCGCAGACACCTCTCCCCGCCCCGCCTCCGGGAGCGGGGCAAAGTCCTGGCGCCCTCGCATATGGAGCGGGCCGCCGACCCTGCGGCTGCGGCTCATCTACCGCCTCATCCTGTCGGTGCCGATCATGGCGATCTCCATGGTGCCGGCGCTCCAGCCGCCGGGCTGGCAGTGGACGGTGGCGCTCATGGCGCTGCCGGTGGCGGTCTGGGGGCCTGGCCCTTCCACAAGGCGGCCTTTCCGGGCGCTGCGCCACGGGGCCTTCACGATGGACACGCTCGTGTCCCTCGGGTGATCGCCGCGACCGGCTGAGCCTGTGGGCGCTGGTGCTCGGCGGGCCGCACATCGGCATGCGGATGAGCATGGAGCTGCTGCCCTGCCCCAGGGCATGCCGCCCACATGTACTTCGAGTCGGCCGCCCGAGTGACCACCTTCCTCTGGCGGGCGCTACGCGGAGGCGCGCGCCAGCACCGTTCCGGTGACGCCCCTGCGCGCCCCTGCTGGAGCTGGGCGCCAGGAGGTGACCCGAGTCGTCCTCACCGTCGTCGGGCAGCCGCGACGCCGTCGACGTCCTGATGAGGACGGGTCGCCGCGCGCGAGGCCACCCGCACTGAGGAGCGCATCAGTGTTGAGGACCTGGCGGCCGGGGACCCTGTTCCTCGTGCGGCCCGGTGAGAAGGTGGCGGCTGACGGCGTCGTCGTCGAGGGCCGCTCGGCCGTGGACGCCTCGCTGCTCACCGGGGAGTCCAGCCCACCGAGGTCGAGGCGGGGCAGACTGTCACCGGGCGACCGTCAACACCTCGGGCGTCCCTGCTGGTGCGGGCCACGGCCGTGGGCGAGGGACGACGCTGGCGCGGATCGGCCGGATGGTGACGGCCGCGCAGGCGGGCAAGGCCCCCGTCCAGCGCCTGGCGGACCGATTTCGGGTCGTATCGCACCATCGTCCTGGCGCTGTCGGCCGCGCAACCCTGGCGGGTGGCTGCTCACCGGGCACAGCCCGCAGGCGGCCTTCACCGCGGCGGTGGCCGTGCTCGTCATCGCCTGCCCCTGCGCTGGGCTGGCCACGCCGACGGCGCTGCTGGTCGGTTCAGCCGGGCCGCCCAGCTGGGCGTGGTCATCAAGGGCCCTGAGGTGCTGGAGTCGACGCGGGCGCTGGACACGATGGTCATGGACAAGACCGGCACGGTCACCCAGGGGCGCATGAGTCTGGAGGTTGAGGCCTGCCGGGAGGTGGGCGACGCCACGGGTACTCGGCGCAGATGCTGCCGCGGAGCTGGCCCCCGCTCGGGGATGAGGCGCTGCGCCTGGCGGGGCGGTCGAGTCCGCCTCGAGCACCCGGTACACAGCCATCACGGCAGCCGCCCGCGAGCGATTGGGCGACCTGCCGACGTGGCCGGCTTCTCCAACCACGAGGGCCGGGGCGTCTCCGCCACCGTGGAGGGAACGCCAGTCGCGGTGGGCCGGCCGGGCTGGGCCTCGCCGGTGAGATGGGCGCTGAGGTTCCCGAGGCGGTGCGCCCTGCCGTGGAGAAGGCCCAGACTCCGGGGCGACCGCCGTCGTCCTGGCTGGCGGGACCGGTGAGGCCGCGAACGTTGAGACCGAGGCGCTCGACGAGGTCTGCCGCGGACAGCACCGCTGACGCCTCCGCCGACGCCGGCGCAACGGCCCCGGATACGCAGCCACCGAAGGCTATGGCGGTTCTGGTGGTGCGCGACACGGTGCGACCCTTCTCGCGGGAGGCGGTGGCGAGCTGCGCGAGCTGAGGGATCCGGCCGGTGCTGCTGACCGGGGATAACACTCCGGGCCGCTGAGCACGTGGCGGCCCAGGTGGGGATCGACGCCGCCGACGTGCGCGCCGAGGTGCTGCCCGCCGACAAGCGCGACGTCATCGCCGACCCTGCAGCCCAGGGCGCGGTGGTCGGCATGGTGGGTGACGGGGTCAACGACGCCGTTGCCCTGGCCCAGGCCGGCACGCAGGGCCTGGGTTTCCGCCATGGGATCGGGTGTGACGTGGCTACTGGAGGGCCGCCGACATCACCCTGGCGCGTACGGACCTGGACGCGGCGGTGGCGGCGGTGCGGGTGTCGCGGGGCGACCCTGCGGATCATCCGCCAGAACCCTGTTCTGGGCCTTCGCCTACAACGTGGCCGCGATCCTGCTGGCGGCCGCCGGGTTGCTCAACCCGATGATCGCGGGGCCGCCATGGCCGCCTCCAGCGTCATCGTGGTCACTAACTCCCTGCGGCTGCGCCGCGCCGGCTGACCAGCCGACCGAGAGGGTACGTTCGAGCTCGGCGTCGGGAACCGCTGACTTCACGGTTCTCGACGCCGGTCTCTTGACCGGTCACGCCGGCTCCACGGTCAGGCCGTAGAGCGACAGGGAAAGCCCTCAACCAGCCTTGGTCAGATGAGCGATGACACCGTCGATGTCCTGCTGCAGCCGCTCACGGCGCACGAAGTGACCGCCCGCTTCCTCATAGCGCTCGTGAGGAATACCGGCGGCCCCAGCGCCCTCCCGAAGTTCCTCTGCGTCGGCAGAACCCGTTTCGTCTCGAGTCGGATAAAACTCGTCCCGGAGACGAGGAAGATGCGCTTACCCGATATCTCTCGATATCTCCATCGGGTGTCGGCGCTCACGCGCGCCTCGGCCCAGGGTGCCCCGTAGACCATGCCGCCCCCGAGCCTCGGGCCATCGAGGTCGATTCGCCCAGTGGGTGATCTTTCACGTCGGGCCCGCGCAGGTCGGCGGGTCCCGAGTGGCTGGAGACGGAGGCGAAGTGCCCGTGAGCACTGTGGCCGTACTCAGGGCCCTGAAAACCTCCCCATGGAGAAGCCGGAGACGGCGCGCCCGGAGAACTCCAGCGATGGTGCTGAAGGTGGCATCCACCCAGGGGATGAGCTCGCTCATGTGGAAGCTCTCCCAGTTCCGAGGGCCGATGTTCGAGGAGACCGGGTTGGAGTACCAGCTGGCAGTCCCGCTGTCGGGCATGACGACGATGAGCTCGCGGCCCACAGTCACATCACGAATACCCATTTTGTCGAAGGCCGTGCAGTTCTCCCCGATGCCTCCGCGATGGAGGAGGTAGCACCGGTAGCGTGCGGGGTCGTATCCGTCGGGCAGCAGCACGTTGACGGCCGGATTCGAGCTGATGGATGGCGTGGAGAACCGGTAGAACCGCATGCGGCCGCCGTCCTGGTGCTCGACGACGCTCAGGCCCGCAGCCTGAGCGGGGGCTGCGCCGGCCACGGACGCACCGGCGCCCACGGCAGCGAGGGTCGCGGCCCTCGCCCGCCCCCTTGAGCATGCTGCGTCGGGTGATACCCCGGCTGCGTACGAGGGTGGGCCGAAGGATGAGGCGGATCCAGGGTCATCGGGTGGTCAGGTTTCTGGGTCGCGGGGATGGACAGCTCCTTGCTGTGTCGGTGATGCCGAAGGAGTGAGGCCCTCCCGGGCCGCATCCACTGGGTGATGGCTGCGGCGGTGGCTGTGAACCCGCCAAGACGGCACGACCACCATGAACCCTACTGTTATTAATCGGTAGAAATATGGCTATGGGTGACACTCCCCTGCCCTGGTGCACGTCTCCCGGCGGGGCGAGATCACGGAGCTGACCAGCCGGGTGGCGCTGGCGGCGGCGCTCCCGCCATGCTCGCAGCCATGACGACTTTTCTTTCGCCCCAGGCCCGCGCGATGATGGTGCGCACCCCTGGCGAGGGTCGAATGTGCATGCGCTGACAGCGCCAGCCGTCGCCGTCTGACACGTAACGGTAGAGTCCGAGCCGCCTGAGACCGGCTCCGTCGCACTCCGCGGAGGCCCGCCGCCCCGTGTTCATCCCTCCAGTCACCCGCCACCTGGCCGGCCCGCGCCGGCCACCCTGAGTCCCGACGCCGCAGCAGCGCTTGCGCTCGCGCGTCACCGCCGCCAGGGCACCTGAGAGACCTCCAGCTATGCGCACACCACCTCACCCCATCTCCCAGCTCGGCTGACTCCACCGACTCCGCCTGTCCGCCCGCCCCTGACCTCACGGCCCCCACGCGCCGACCGCCTCCTCCCCGCAGCATCCTTCTTCACCGCCCCCGCCGTCGACCCGCCGTCTTCGACGCGGTCCCTGACCGCGCGGCACGGCCAGCCTCGCGGGACTCCGCCGTCAAGCGCGGCCGCCCCGAGGACGTCCTGCCCCTGTGGGTGGCGGACATGGGACCACGCCACCGCGCCGGCAGTCACCAGCGCCCTGCTGTGGCGCACCCGCCACGGCATCTTCGGCTACCTGAGCCCCGACGAGGCCTAGTCGACAGCCCCTGACCGGCTGGTTCTCCCGCCGCTACGGCTGGCAGGTGGAGGCCGAGGGACATCGTGACTCCCTGGCGTCGTCCCGGCCCCTGGCTCCTGCGGTACGGGCCCTGACCGCGCCGGGCGAGGCGGTCCTCATCGAGGAGCCTGCCCATCTACCCCCTCTCCGCGACGTCGTCGAGGCTCAACGAGCGCACCGCGGCTGCCGTCCCCTCGTGCGACGCCGACGGCGTTCTATCGCCGTGACCTGGCCGCCCTGGAGGAGACCATCGAGGCGACCGGTGCGCGCCTGCTGCTCCTGTGCAACCCGCACAACCCGGTGGCTGGGTCTGGAGCCGGAGGAGCTTTTCGCGGCCCTGGAGGAGATACGCGCCCGCCACGTGCGTCGTGCCGCCGCCGATGATTCACGCGGACCTGCTGGCCCCGCTGGTTTTCGCGACGACGCCCTTCGCCTCCCTGAGCGAGACGGCCGCCGCCCACATCGATCACCTGCACCGCCGTCGAAGTCCTTCAACCTCGCCGGTCTGCAGGTCGCCAACATCCTCATCTCCGATGCCCACCTGCGCAGGACCTTCCGCCGCGAGCCTGGCCACCACCGGCTACTCCCAGCCCAATACTCCTGGGCCTGACGGCCCGCCGGGCCGCCTACAGAGCGGGGACGCCTGGCTGGATGCCCTGCGCAGCACATCGCGCCGCCCGCGCCCATGTCGAGGCGCGCCTGGAGCGGATCGAGGGACTCGAGGCCGCCCCTGTGAGGGCACCTACCGCTGTGGCTGGACTGCTCGATTCCCTGAAGGCCGCCGGGCTCGAGCCTGAGCGAGCTTGACGAGGCTCGCTCAACGAGGCAGGGCTCTGGCTCGACGACGGCCGGATCTTTCGGGCCGGCGGGTGAGGGCTTCACCCGCATCAACGTCGCCTGCCCCGCGCCACCCGACGCCGCCCTGACTGGCTGGAGGCGGCCGTCGCCGCCGTGACTGCCTCGCGCCGCCGAACGGGCCGGGACAGGGCCCCACCGCCCTGTCGGCCTGAGCTGCGCTCGCCGGGCCGCACCACGGGTGCCGGGCCCTGCAGGCGTTCCAGTCACCGGTCACTGGCTGCACCGCCGTCGACCGTCAGCCATCATGTCTTCCTGCCGCCCCCCGGCCCGAGGAGGAGAAACCACCATGACCAGTCCGTCCGCACCCCAGCCCACCACTCAGACCGAGTGTCCCCAGCCGCCGGCCGCCCGCACCTTCCCCGTCTCACCATCACCTGACGTCGTCTGCCCCGGACCCGCAGCCCGCCTGAGACGCTGCTGGTGCGCTCGGGCACTGGACCGACCCCGGCCACGGGGCGGATCACGACGCCGATCCACCTGTCGACCGCCTACGGCCACCCGGCCTCGGGCGAGTCGACGGGCTACGACTACACGCGCACGGCCAGCCCCACCGCGACGTCCTCCAGGACGCCCTGGCCCTGCCTGGAGGGCGGGACGGCGTACTGCCCCTGTCCTCGGGGATGCGTGCGCCTGAGCCGGGACCCGCACGCTGGATGCCGCACGGCAGCCGGATCGTGGCGCCAGCGGACCTGTACGGCGGCTCCTTCCGATTCCCTGGAGGTCCTGGGCTGAGGAGGGGCGGCTGACGTCGACTTTCGTCCTCAGCCTGGAGGCCTGGCAGTGAGCCCTGGCTGACCTGGCCGACCTGGTCACCATCGAGACCCCCACGAACCCTGATGATGGAGGAGATCCGATCCCCGAGGCGGCCGGAGCCTGGCCCACGCCGCCGGGGCGAAGCCTGGTCGGGACAACACCTTCTGCACACACTGCGGTAGCGGCCCCTGGAGCTGGGGGCCGATGTCGTCGTCCACCCGGGCACGAAGTACCTGGGTGGGCACAACGACGTCATGGCAGGTGGCAGTGATGGGCTGACGACGCCCCGGCTGAGCAGCTGAACTACCGGCTCAACACGACCAAAGCGACGCTGGTCCCTTCGACTGCTTCCTGTTGCCGCGCGGGCCTCAAGACCCTGGCGCTGCGCATGGAGCGTCACGAGGCCAACGCCACCGCGATCGCGCAGTTCCTGCGCTCGAGCCCCTACGTGACGCGCGTGCTCTACCCGGGGCGGTCGAGCATGGTGAGCTTCGACCTGGCCGAGTCGGTGGACGTGGCCCGTTTCGAAAATCGGTGCGTGTTCACCTCGCCGAGTCCCTGGGAGGCGTGGAGTCGCTAAGACGTGCCCGTCGGCAGACGCACGCGGACGTGCCCGTCGAGGTGCGCGCCCTACGGGCTGAGCGACCCGGCCCATGCGCCTGAGCGTCGGCATCGAGCACGTCGACGATCTCATCGCGGACCTGGCCCAGGCATTCGAGGCCGCCGGCGTCTGAGAGTTCGTTCGAAGCCCGACCTGTCCATAAGGACAGGCAGTGCTGTGCTTCAGGCTGGGGCCATCGGGCTGTGGAAGGACAATGCTCGTTTTACGGCATGAGACGCCCTACGAACCACCCTCACCACCGCACGCCGCCTCTACCTCACCGTCCTCATCCCCTGCTCGGTACGCTCACCGCCTGCAGCATGCCTCGGTGCGAATACCGCAGCCGCCGCCAGCTCGCCCGCGCCGGGCTCCCCACGAGGCGCCGTCGTGCTGGACAGCAGTACGAACTCGAACAGCAACGCCGACACATCTCGGGCCACCGGCAGCTACAGTACCAAACGGTTCCACGGGATCCACTGGGTCCACAGGGGCGGACGTCCCTAAGGCGTGGAGTCCTTCTACAACCAGGACTCACCTGGACTGACTGCACCGACGACGCCACTGGATCGCTTTCCAGTGCGCCACCGTGACCGTGCCCTCGGACTCATGGACACCCGCAGGGCAGACCATTACGGTGGCCCTCAAGAAGCCTGTCTCGACGAGTTCCTCCCTCGGGGCTCGGTGTTCCTCAACCCGGCGGCCCTGGGGAAGCGGTATTCCGCCATCGAGTCGCAGGCGCGAGCTCTGCCACGAGCGGGCGATCTGTCCGAGGTCCCGGCGAACTACGACGTCATCGGCTTTCGACCGCGGCGTCGGCCAGTCCACCCCATCACCCTGCTGGACCCTCGAGGACGTCCAGGCGATTCTGGCCGACAGGCGGAGATGCCCTCCTCACACACGGGCAGCGCCGCCGACATCGTCGCCCAGGGCCCGGCTCAAGGCCGCGGCCTGCGAGGAGAGTCACACGGAGGTCCCTGAGATCTCGACCACATGGGATACCGCGTTCGGTGGCCCATGACATGCGCGGCACTGGGTACCGGGAGACAAGGACTCAACTACTTCGGCCACTCCTTTTACGGCACCTACCTGGGCGCCGTCTACACCGAGCTCTTCCCCGACAACATCGGACGCGTCGTCCTGGACAGCGCTATGGACCCCACTCTGTCACGACAGGGGGCGTTAGAGGGTGACGCGGCGGCTTGGGAGCAGTCACTGCGCACCTATATCGAGTCCCAGCAGGGCCAGGCGGGGTTCCCCCTGAGCGGGACAACGGATGAGGCGGTCGCCCAGCTCGCGGCCTTCCTCGATGGTCTGGACGCCAACCCGCTGACAGTCTCCGGATCCGGAACGTCCTTGGATAGGACCAAGGCCGTTGACGCGATCAAAGCACTCGTCACCGCCTCTCCTGATAAGTGGCCGCTGCTCACCGAGGGACTGAGCCAGGCCATGAATGCGCACGACGGCACCACTCTGAAGACGAACGCCGAGTCCGTCTCCGGCAACATGCGCACCTCCCACGACCGAGAGAAGCAGGTGGTCGAGCAGCTCCGGGGCCTCAAGGTCTTCTCGGCCAACCGGTGCCTCGACTTCCCCGACACCGGGAACGAGGCGAGCTGGGATACGGCACTGGCCTCCTACCACCACGACTACCCGGTTTTCCACAGTCTGCTACCCCAGTACGACGCCTTCTGCCACGGCTGGGGGCACACCAGTAAGACCAAGGCGGTCGACGTCGACGTCGAAGCCACGAACCCGGTGCTCGTCGTCGGTATCCTGCACGATCCGTACACGCCCTACCCGTGGTCCCATGCACTGGTGTCGAGGATCCGCAACAGCCATCTGCTGAGCGTCGATATGTACGGTCATGTCGCCACGGGCAAGAACAGCTGTGCCACGGCGAAAATCGGCGACTACCTCGTCAACGGAACGCTTCCCTCAGACGGGGAGGTCTGCGCGGCGGACCCGGAGCCCCAGGCAGGAGGTGGTGAGAAAGGCTGACGCGAAGATTCAGCAGCGACTCCGCTGAGCCGCGCCGTCGGAGCCGGGGAGTCCCAGACATGGAAAACACCCCGGCTCCGACTTTCCAGCCGATGACGGGGTAAGCAGTGCCCGAGGTGATCTGAACCCCGCAACCTTCTGATCCGTAGTCAGATGTTTCATCCGTTGAGCTACAGGCGTGCGTCGTTGCCGACGGAAGAACATTACCAGCGTCCACCCAGGGGACAAAATCCAATCCGTGAGATGGCATAGGCCGGAGTCCCGTCGTTGACGGGACCCGCCCTGTGCGCTTGACGGCAGTGTTCACCGCACGTCAGCGGGCCGCTCATCCTGCGTTGGAGGGGACCATCTCAGCACCGAGGCACCCAGCGCCGCGTAGAGCACGAGGACCAGAACGGGAGCCAATGACCCGCAGACGAGAGGGCCCTGGCCCAGTTCTTCGCTGGCCGAGCGACCGCTGCCGAAAGGCGAGGGTATAACGACTGTAGACCAACCCGAGAGATCGGATACCGGCCAGCAGGATCGCCAGCATCCAGCTGCCCACCGAGTCCGCGGTCTCGGCTCCTCGGAGCGCGCCACTGCCAGCGCGTCCCCTTCTGCTCGGCCGCTCGAATGGCGAGCCCGCCGCGGGAGGAAACCCGCGTCGGAGAGGATGGCCCGCCCGGCCGCGCGGCGTCGGAGGAGGGGCCGAGCCTCACTCGCGCCGAGCCTCGCGACGGGAAGTTGAGGACGACGACGGCGACGGATCGCGACCGCTCGAGTCGCAGTGACGAAGGCCCTGTAGGCCTGCTCAGCTCGCGCGCGCGGTCGCCGGGAAGACTGAGGACATGCCGACCCGCTGCTCCTGACGTCCCCCGCCGAAGGGTGCGACTGCGGGCTGCTGGCATGGCGGCGTGGTCCTGCAGGCGCCCGCCGTCTGGGCCTGCGGCTGGGACCCGCAGTGCGTGGGGTCTCCTGACCTGTGCCCTCGGCGCCTGGAGCTGCACCGGCGGGCGGGGCGGAGATGTGCCCGAGCCGAGGGGATGCCGGGGCGGATCAGCGAAGGGCGACGACGGGTGCGGCGCCGTCGGCGGCGGTGGAACCACCAGGCGGGCTGCGCCGGCTGGCCGGGCTGGCCGGTCTGGCCGAGCCCGCCTGCTGGGCGTAGGGGTTGGCCCTGAATGTAGGGTCGGCGGGCGCCGCACCGGGCTGGGCGCCCGAATCCGCCGGCAGCGGCCGATCGGGTGGTGGGCCGGCTGGCCGCTGGTCTGCGGCTGAGCCCGCCCCTGCCGCGTAGGGGCTGGCCTGAATGAGTCGGCGGGCGCTGCACCGGGCTGGGCGGCTGCCTGCGCGGCATCCCTGTGAGAGCGCGCGCTCGTTCAGGGGCGGCCCGGCGGGCAGGTCGGCAGCGCCGGGCGCCACGATCCGGCCTGGGCGCCGGAGCTGCACCAGGACGGCACCGGCGCCTGCCCTGAGCCTGCTGCCGGCGCGCGCGGCGTCGAGCATGTCCTGCTGATGAGTACGGTCCGCGTTGAACTCTGTCGCCCGATTGGGCGGGCGAGCCGGAGGTCGGCGGCTGGTGCGTCGTGGTCAGACATGAGGTCCCTCTCAGTCGAGCACAGCATCACGCTATCCCGGATCCGCGCCGGAAGATACACAGGCACCCCTGACCGGCCAGAGGCGAACGCCCTGAGCGTCGGGCCGCCTGAGAGCCCGGCAACTGTCGGAGTTGCGGCGGCGGTCAACGAGTGCCTGGTGAACGACGAAGCCCCGCACGCTGCTGCGCACGCCTCTGCTGTGCGGTGAGATGGGGAGATTGAACCCCGAGGGCTTCCACCCCAACCTCCTTAGCAGGGGAGGCGCACCAGGCCACTATGCGCGACATCTCCATCGCCTTCCCACGGCCCGCTGCAGGACGCACGGGCAGCTCATCGAGGATGCCGCGTGAGCAAACCGCCGAAGACATGGTGCGGGCGCCTCGGCACGAGGCGCGGAGCGCCGGCCGTGCAGGTGTCCTGAGGGCTCTCGTTCACGGCCTGAGGCTGCGGGTTTCCAGGTTCTCGCATGCCGGCACCGCCGGATCCATGCTCATGATGATGCTCTGTGACGCGCGTGAGGAGGAGCGAGGATAGCGGATGATGGGCACGGTGTGCAGCGGGTCGCGGAGTTCATCACCGATCTGCGTCAGGCCCTGAGGAGGCGGGCGACCCGCCCGCGCCGGAGCAGCAGCGGGCGTACCTGAAGTCCCGAGATGGCAGTACGGCGTCGGGGTCCGGACACGCGGCGCCCTGCACACGAGATCGCCGCCGCCCACGCGACTCGGTGACCGGGAGGCCGCCACCGGGAGGCAGCTGCGGCGCCTGTGGGACGGGCGGCTCGTCAGCGGAGAGCAGCTAGGTGGCGCTGGGCCGCCGTCCGCGCTCAGTTTCTCCGGCCTACGCATGACTGGATGAGTCTGGCGCCTCGTTTTGGCGCTGCCTACGAGCACTTTCTGCGCACGGGGCAGTGGTGGATCTGGTCGATGAGACCTCCACGCCGTCGGGCTGGTGGTGCGTGAGCATCCGGCTGCGGCGGCCCGCACGCAAGTGTGGCCACCGACCGACATGTGGGTGCGGCTGCAGCGTCGATCCTCTCCGCCGCTCCAGCAGCAAGGCCGACACGGACCTTCGACCCGCTCACCACCGTCGGTCGAGGTCAACCAGGAGGACCCGGAGTTCTTCATCCGCAAGGCCATCGGCTGGATGCGGCGCGACTACGCACGCACGGACGGCGACTGCGTGCGCGCGTCCGTCCGCGCAGCGCATGCGCTTCAGGTCCCGCACTGTCAGCCGACGCGGAGGCCCCAAGCGCCTGTAGGGAGTCCGCGCAGCACCGAGAGTGGCATGCGGCGGACCGCGTAGTTCAGCTGCACTCGCCGTCGGAGCACGTGCGAGCAGCGCCGCCCTCAGCGCACGCCATCAGGTCCCATCGGCACGGCAGCTCGCTCACGCATGAGGTCCACACGTGCAAATGAGGAGGAGGTCCCGACGGCGCTTGGGGGTGATGACGCAGGCATCCGGACCGAGCTGAAGCAGAAATCGTCGTGGCGTGCAGGTGGTCTCATGAACTCAGCTGAGACAGGTCCACCCGCTCATCTCCCGGGAGGTTCACCTCTCGCATCGGTCGTCGTTGCGCGCAACGTCTCACTCCCGCACATCGCCCAACGCTCGTCCCGCACCCAAGATGCGTGGCTGTGATCAGCCCGCCCGGAACCTATCGCGAAATCTTCACGCTGCTTCTGCCATGCCACAGCCATGTCGACGCCGGAGTCGCCAGCATTGACTCTCAGAGGCAGCATCGGCCTCTTTCGATCCGGAGAGACTGGTGAAGCGAACCTCAGCGCTGCGTGAGGCACACATTGCGTACCAGCCTGCGACCAGCGGCAACTACGTGTGCGTGGATCGGACGACGTCCTGCGTCGTCGTCCTCGACTTTGTGACGGAAGACCATACGCAGTCGATGACGCCGTCAAGACCGCTTCCTGAACGGCATGCGAACACGGCGTCGGCCTCGCCTCGCTCGGCAGCAGAGGAAGCTATCCTTGAGGTGATCGACCACAAACGCGCGAGGCGCCGCTCACGGACCGGCTGCGATGGCTGTCGGGGACGGCGGCGAGTAGTTTGCGAGGACGCGGAGGCGAGGGTCGCCAAGCGCCCAGTGCGGCGCAGCACCCCAGCTGGTGAGACCGACGAAGAGCCCGGCTTCCTCAATACAAGTCCCGCCACATCAATGCGAAAGTCAGGGTCGATTCTCACTCCCCATGAGGTCCCTGCTCGCACCACATACCGGCACTCCAGCAGTCGACAGCGCCTCAACGTCCCGCAACACAGTGCGCTTTGAGGTCTCCAGCCACAAAGGTGGTCTGAGGCGGACAGACGACCGCGGTGCGCAGCAGCAGCTGATCATGGAGCTGCAAGCGTCAGCGCACCGACTCATCCTCGCACGTGTTAGGCGGCCACAAGCGTCACCACGATTTCAATCTCGATGCTGTCCGCCCACCTTGTATACCAGCCCATGAGAGTCTCCAGGAGCATCACCATGACGGCTTCGTTCCCAACAGCGTCATCCTCGACGTCCCGACGTCGAGGCAAAGGAGTACCACCTTCTACATGCGAAATTCTCGGTCATGGACTCGATCATGACTCCATCCAGGATCTGCAGCGTTCGCATTGTCCGTCGACGTCACTCAGGCCTGCAGGCAGCTTACGAGGGTGGAGGCCGATCCAGATCGCGACTGCTGGAGCCGCACGGTGGCGGGACCGAACCGAGTCTCAGCGAACGTCGAGCGTGCTGACGTCGATCGTCTTCGCGCGCAGTGGAAGCACGGCATTCCGATGGTTTTCGAGTTTCACCGCTCGAGTTCGGCTACACCTTGTGGCAGCTCGACCCTGATGCGCAGCGCCACCGTCGCGCGTGTGTGCCACCGATACCAAACTTCCGTCTGATTTCAGGAGGCCCCGGCGCCCCGCGCCCGTCACCTCCCCACAGGTGCAGCGACCATGTCCTCGAGCGCGGCTACTCCACGAGCCTCGCTACTGGCCAGAGTCGTGCATACCGCAGCAAACCTCGCACCTCGTGGAGTGCACCCACCCTCCCAGTAGCACCCAACCTCGTAGCATTGCGCCCAGAGGACGCCGAGAGCCACGTGCGGCGACCGATCTCTGAGCCAGTGCAAACCCTGCGCAGCACCTGACGTGGAAACCATCTCAGTCCATTGCCGACACCAGCGACGGAACGAGCGAATACACAAAGAGTCCGGACACAGCAGCAATGGGAACACTCAGCACCCACGCAACGGTCGACCTCAGCCCCAGCGGTCGAACTCGGCAGAGCGCGGCAGCGAGCACCCGTATCAAGAGCTCGACAATGTTCTCCCCAGCACGACCCGCCATGGCGAAGGACGTTGAGGAGGGAGGACGCAGCACCGAACTCAAGTCACCCTCAGTGCGGCCATACCTACTGTCGTCAGTGGCGCCATCAAGGAAGCCATTTTCGCTGCCGAAAACGATCGTCGCACCCAGGAACCACATCCAAGAAACCCTAGTAGCGGTAATCAGACGCTCAGGGCGGTTCCCGTCGCGGAGGCCCCCGAAGCCGATCTGTAGGACGAGGCGGGCCTTCCTTCATCAACCCAGCGGCCCGCACTAGGTGCTGGTGATCACGGACGCACTCGCGCGCGCAAGAGCAGCCCCCGCCCAGAACGCCGTCTCTGCCCCATCATCGACTGGATGTAGTTCGATACGAGAAACGCCGGAAGGCGAACACGCCAGGCGGCGGCAAAAGGCCGAACAAAGCGGGCAACAAGGAACCGTGGATTCTCGCGAAGAGACCGTGAAAACTGCGCGCCGGATCCACTGCTTTGGCGCGCTCATACCGGAAGAACGCAAACAGGCAGGAAAACACAGCGAACGGCAAGGCAACGGTCAGGGGGCCCAGTCTGCATGGGGACCTTTGCAGACACCCATAGAGAAGTGCCACAAGGCCGATACCCACAAGAAAGGTACCTCATGAAATCAACTCACGGACCGGACCACTTCGATCGGAAGACTGCAGCTAGAACCAACGACGAGAATCGCACCAAATCGGAAGGGTTGATGAGCAGACCCAGCCAAACAAGACCATCAACCACTGCTCCACCCAAAGAGGGCCGATTGACGACGAACTGGCACCGACTTCGACGCTGACTGTGCGCCCACGGGCATTTTCAGGAAGTTGCAGCACCGATGAGCGCAGAGAGTTTGCGTGAAGATAGCATGCCGGCACCGACTCCTGAAGAAACCGGCGCGACCGCGATGAATTCAGGTCGACGATACCGCAGGCGAGGTTGGCAGCTGCCAAGATATGATCAAGAGGAAAGAGGTTTAAAGCCTGAATCAGCGTCACGATGACCTGACGGATGATCGCCACTTGCGAGGAACGAGACCGCAGCTGTTGACCGCCCAGAACACCTGGGTCGCGACGCGCAAGTCCCGTGTCAGCGAAGAGGAACTGCGAGGTTAATACTCGTCAGACCAAGATGAGCAATGAAGCACCCACCAGCCAACGCACACAACCCGGATCCATCGTCGCCGAGCGCTGGACTAAGTTGCGGATAGGGAGTTTCCGTCATGTCCTCCCCGTTCGCAAGTTCGGTATCGCGAAGGCGTTTCCTTGGTCGTCACGCAGTGTCGTCACCACATTGGTCGGCGTCGCCCCTCAACTCCTCCCACCATTGACGTAGATGCCATTGCTGAGATGTTGACCCGCAGCGTCGGAACGATGCGGACTGGCCTCAGCGAGAGAATCATCAGGTGTGCACTAGCGATCACGGAGCATCATCAACGAGAGCGCGCAAACCAAACTCACACCTGACTCTCAGCAACATCCTCGGTGAGCGGGTTGACAGGTACCAGAGCGAGAGGAGGGATCGCGAACCTCGGTGCGCCAGGCGCACAGCGGTTTTCTCAAGACCGCCACATACATCTGGGCTCGCTCTTGTCACTTCCTTCCTCCAGGCCGCAACCCACCGGGCGCGAGACAGGCACAGACCTGCATCCCGGCGGGCCTGCGGTCACCGCGGAGCCCAGCGGCTCGAGCCCACCTTATCGCCGGACGGCGCGGTCGTGCCTTGCGTCTCGACTGGAGGGCTGTAGGCACAACCGCGCGACCTACCCTACGAACCGCGGCGGCCTGCGCGGCCCACCCGGCTCAGCTGCCCGCGCTCCCGGCCCGCTTAGGCCCGCCTGAAGAAATCACTAGTCGCCGGTGCGGCTTACGCTGGCGCGCGCCGGCAGCAGGGAAGCCCGGCCTCGCCGAGTCGCCCTCGGCCAGGGCCTGCGTGACACGCGGCCACACCGGGCAGACGCGCAGCGAGGGTGGCTCTGCGAGCGTGGTAGATGTCCGGCGCCCCGCACAGGTGCGTCGAGGCCGGCTGTCGGCCGGTTTCATGCCCAGGTCCACACGCCGGGCGCCTCGATGAGGAACTCGGCGAGCCGATCCAGGCCCGATAGCAGTGCCAGTAAAAGGCCGACGTCGATCTCCCCGCGACCGTCGTCGAGCAGGGCCTGGCGTGATGGCGGCTTGGTCGCCGAGATGCCTCGCAGACCACCCAGTGCATGCGGCTCATGCACCACGGCCTGCCGTCGAAGTCCGGTGGTGGGACGTAGCTCGGGCGCTGTCACCGACGCGCCAGCCGTCAGGTGCGGGCCTGGTCGAAGAGTGGGTGCCTCGCGGCCTCCAGCATCCACTCCGGCGCGCGCCCGCGGGAGCGCCGGATGAGCGCCCGCGCAGCCTGCAGTCACGGTCAGCGCGCGCCACTCCAGCGCCCGTGGCCTGGCGTGACGCCGTAGGGGCCGCAGGGGTGGGCGGGCCTCGTCGCGGTTGCAGTCCAGGCGCGGCAGCGTGGAGGAGTGCTGGGCAGGCGCCAGCGCGCCTGCCGGGCCTGGAGCGGACGGCGAAGTCGGCGACCTTCTGACCTGCCCAGCGCAGCGCACCTCGCCGGTGACGTCGGCGGTGGACGCAGGCCTCCACCGTGTGCATGGCGGCGTTGATGCCCTGACAGTCCTCGGGGTCGGTGAAGCCGGCCGCCGTAGGACTCACCGGCATCTCGCCGGTCCTCGATCCCACCAGTAGCGGTAAAACCTGACCTCGATGGCGTCGCGCAGCAGCCTCGTGGCCGCCGGGCCGGTCGGCGGCCGCCCGGCGGTGGCGGCGGCCAGGAGCACGAAGGCGTGCTGGTAGCACCCCTGCGGGCGTCGCGGTCCACGACGCCTCGCCCTCGGAAGCGTCGGGCCGAGGCTCGAATCGCCGAGTACGAGCCGCCGCTGACTACCGGGTCGCGCAGAGGACCGTTGAGGGCGCGCACGCCGTGGTCGGCAGTAGCGGCGGCAGCCGATCTCCGCGAGCGCCCCCAGGAGAAGGCGAAGGTACGCGTGCTGGCGATCCACAGCTCGATCGTGGACGGGCGTCCACCGCCGTCCTGACCGAGCCACCCGAATCCAGTGGGCACCCGCGCGGCGCGCGTAGTGCAGCAGTGCGTGCGTCCTGCAGGCCAGCTTAACGCTTGTGCCCGGGCGCGCCGAAACCATCCCAGTCCCATGAGTCCTCCTTGAATCAGCCGTTCCAAGGCCATCGACCCACCTGACACGGATCAATGCCCGCAGCGCCTGTGAGCGGCCTCGCTCCCACCCGACGGCAGCTCCCGCCCGAGGCCGGCCGGCACCGCCGCCACCCGCCCGCGGCTACCGCTGCTTGGGCCAGGCCGCCCGGCCTGCTTTGAGGTTCGCCTGCGGGTCACCCGTCCCGGGTCGACCACCGGCTCAGCCTGACCCACGGGCGCTGCTGCCCACCCTCACCGGCATCGAGTCCGGAGGCATCCATCTCCACGGTCGTCCGGCGCGACTGGAGTAGCCCGGGTGGCGCGCCGACCGACGTCGCGCGGGCGCCAGGTCCGGTCGACACCCTGGCTGGCGGTCGCCACCGCCCAGCGCCATCCGCGTGCGTACGCTCACGCGAGGTCGTGGTATCTGACGACCGCGCTGACCGCGTCGAGCGGGGTGAAGGCCAGCGAGGTCGGTCCCTCACCAGCACCGAGTCCGATCCGCGGCCCGCCGCCGGCGTGACGAAGGCCGAGACCCGTTCCAGCCGAACCCGCCGCACCTCGCCGTGCCTGCTGCGCTGGCCGCGTGCCTCGGCCGACGCCGCCGTCGCCTCGGGCCGTTCCTGCTGCCGGAGGCGGTGGGGCTCGCGGTCGGGCGGGGGCCTGGACCGTTACCGGGGTGGCGCGCCGTTGGCGTCGGTGATGACGGTGCGTAGCGGTCTCGGCGAGGAGGAGGCGTGCAGCATGAGGCAGCGCCCTCGGCCAGGCCGGCGCCGGCCTGCGTGTGCGGGACGACCGAGCCGCGCCCACCGACGAGACGCGCGCCGTTGTCCAGGACCAGGGAGTCGACGCATGGCGCCAGTAGCCTCGACGGCGTTCGGAGGAGTCAATCGGGAACCCGGGTGCGAGGCCCAGGTCTCGTAGACGCCGCCCCTGGGTGGCGTGCAGGGCGTCCTCGAGCCAGTCGGTGAGCACCCAGCCGGTGGACTTCGTCGGCGGCGCTTCAGTACGCACCAGGGCGTCACGGAGCCGTCGGGGTGGTCGGAGCGGATCTTGCTGGCGAGGGCCTCCAGCTCGGCCCAGAAATGTCGGCACCTCGTAGCCGGCCTTTGGCGAAGGCGTCCGGCGAGTACCTCACACGAGGGACTTCAGCGGAGGCGATGAGCGCGCCGTAGGGCACGGACGGAGTAGCGGATGACGGATCGATCCAGCGCCGGTCCCCAGCCGGCTTCGCATTGCTGCGACCTTACAGCAGCGGGTGGACGACGCCGGTCGATGACGTAGCTCGGCCACCATGGCGGGCTGCACGATGGCCAGGTCGGGCAGGTTCTCCGGTGCTGTCCTGGCTCGACGGCGAGGCCCCGAGCTGGTGGACAGGTTGGCGGAGCCGTTATGAGCAGCTTGAGAGCGCAGCTCGGTGGTGCCGGTGTGACGTCGATGCGTTGCAGTTTCGCGTCGAACTGAGCCACGGAGGCCTCGATGCGCTCGGCCGGCTCGAAAAGTGCCGGTCAGGCTGCTGGAGGCGTCACGGTAGGCGCCCTGTGCGGTAGGCCTGGGTAGGCGGCGCAGCGGTGGCCGACGCCGAGCCCGCCCCGCCGGCGAGCAGGCGGCGGTGGCGGCGGCGGCCGCCAGGGTCAGGCGCTGGCGGCGGCCAGGAGGCGGCCATCTGCGCGCGCCGCCGACGGCGCACGCGGCGGTGGGGCGCTCGCCCCACCGGACGGGCCGGCGGCGCGGAGCGGCGTGCTCCTCGGGGATGGAGTTGTGCTGAGCGAGCGTCGCATCAAGGGTGCCTTACTCGTTCGGATGAGGGCGTCCAGGACGCAGCAGCCGTCCCGCCACACGGGCGCCGAGTCGATATCGCCGCGGTCGCGCGACCCACGCCCGCGGGCGCGCGCTGCCCACGACGGCGTCGGCGCCCACTCGATCATCATCTCGACGTCGTTGGAGCCAGTCGGACCCCGCCAGGACGTGGGCGGAGTCGGTGCCCAGGGCGGGCGATGAGCGCACTCGAGGGCGGAGGTTCCTGGTGACGGCCCTCGGCGACGTCGAGCCAGGCTGTCCAGCCGATGGCGTACCCGCACTGGAGTGCAGCCTCCGAGTCGGCCAATACGATCTGGGGAGAAGTCGCTCCACGGACATCCCGGCCCGCGGAGCCGCGGGTGACCGGCCGGGAGACGAGCCCGTCGAAGGTGACGACCCGCTGGTCCTCGATGAGTCTCGCCGTCGAAGAGCGCGACCTTGAAGCCGACGCCGGGTCCTCCACAGCGCGAGAACTGCGCGGGCACGGCGGCGTGGAGGGTCTCAAGATGGCGGCGCAGCGCGCCGAAGGTGCGCGAGATCGACCACCTCGTAGCCGCCGGGGGCGTCCAATGAGCCGACGAGGTCATAGGCGCCGTTGGCGCACACCATCCAGCCGGTGGACAGCAGGTGCGCGCACCACCGGCATGCCGGCAGGGCGGCGATCCCGCGGCCGGTGGAGATGCGCACGGGGACTCGCGCGCGCAGGCGGAAGCGACGGAGGCCATGACCCGCTCCGGAGACGCGCCCGTCCAAGGCCCAGGATGGCGCCGTCGACGCCGAGGGCGCACGACGAGCCTGTGGCGCGCGCGAGCCGGCACGCCGGGCGGCCTCCAGGGTCGCCGGAGGTCCCGCATCCGGTCCCGGACGAGTGCGTGGTACTCGCGTGGTCCAGGGCCGACGGCGCAGGGCGCGCTCGCCGCCCGCCGCGGTGCGGAAGTCGGCGCCGTCCTCGGAGGCGCTCGAGGTATTCCGTCGAGCCGCCCAGCGTCAGGGGCTGGCCGCCGCGATGCCCGGTGGCGGGGTTGACGGCCGGCTGCCGCCGCGGGCAGGAGTCTGGCGGGCCGCTGACGGCGTCGGTCTCTGCGCGGCCCTGGGGCTGGAGGCGGCGGGGTTCACGGGCCGGTCCTCAGGCGGTGGCGCCGACGGGCCTGATGACTCCAGGCCGCCTGGCAGGTAGGGGCGCAGGCCCGTGGGCACGCGCAATCGAGCCGCCGTCGGCCTGCTGGTGGTTCTCCAGGATGGCGACTATCCAGCGGGTGGTGGCCAGGTCCCGTTGGAGGGTGGCCACGGGCCTCGTGCCGCCTCGCGGCGTCTCGCGCACAGGCCAGGCGGCGGCCTGCAGGTGGTGCAGTTGAGGTGGAGGTGACCTCCATCCAGCGCTGCTGCGGGCAGCCAGGCCTCGCAGTCGGAACTTTGCGGGCGGCGGAGGAGCCCAGGTCCCTGCGGCGGCGGTGCGATGACCTGGCAGGGCAGTCGACCAGGCCAGCATCTCCTTCCTCCACATGGTGGCCAGGAGACGGGCGTGCTCGGCCTCGGCGTCTCGCGGCAGTAGGAGAAACATCCCGCCTTGTTGAACTGGGTGGACGCGATGATGCCGCGGTGTCCTGCTGCGCGCGCCCGCGCCTGCGGCGGTAGCGTGACCATGGCGCATGGGTGCCAGGTCTGGCGGACAGAAGTCGAGGATCCGTCGGCATGGTGAAGCGGCCAGGGCCACCTCGGAGGTGCCGGTGAGGCAGAGAGGCCGCCCGTGCGGCAGGTACAGATCTCGTCGCTGTGGGGCGCCCAGGCCGCCGGTGCGTCATGACCTGCGGGTGACGCGTGTGGTCACGGGTGAAGCCGTGGCGACGGCGGGCGCCCAGGGCCGCCGCCGTCACGAGGGCGAGCTCCAGGCGCATGCCCCAGCCCTTGAGGTAGCGTGAAGCGTCTGCGGAGAGCGGTGGCGCGGCGGGTGTCGACGATGTCCAGGCCTCGCCGATCGCCAGGTGGTCGGCGCCGAAGCCCTCGGCGGCGAAGTCAAGTGCCGCCGCCCTCGTGGCGCAGGCGACGTCGTCCTCGCCGCCCGAGGGCGTCCCTCGGCGAGGCGAGCGAACTGGTGGGCCAGGGTCGCGAGCCTCGGCGGCGGCGGCCGAGGAGGCGGCCCGGCGGCCTTTGACCTGCCCGGCCAGCCTCCGCGTTGGCCAGACCGCGCGCCTCCGGGAGGCCTTTCCCACGGACCCGGGAGACCGCGTCTGCTCGGCGCGCGGAGGTTCTGAGAGTGCGGCCAGCGCCCGACGGCGGTCTTCGTCGGCGGCGATGACGGTCGGTCGAGATCGACGGCCGGCACCACGGGCCTCGCTGGCGGGCGCGGAAGGGCTCTAGCCCCTGCCACGAAGCGCACGCAGTGTCGACTCATGGTGCCGAGTGGTCAGCTGCACCCGCGGCCCAGACAGCAGTTCGATCAGCACCTGAGCCGATCTGGGCCAGCGAGCGCGCGGCGGGATTGCGCGCACGGTGAGAGCCGACGACTCCGTGTCACGAGCGTGGCCGAGCCGACACTGCCGCGCGGACCGGAAATCGACGTCGTCGCCCCGCAGCGCCCGACCCCGCCGTCGGGGCGCGACCTGAGGCCTGAAACCCTGGAATCATCCGCTGGGAGATCGGATGGCTGCAGCGCGAGTCCGGGTGAGGTCGCAAGCTGCACGCCCGCCTCGCCTCGTACCCGCACTACCGCCCGACGGCGAACGGGACCCACTTCTTCTACCAACGCAACCACCTGTGAATAGAATCCATTTCAACTCGGTGCAGCTATCGTTCTGATCGGTAGCCTCGGAGCCGCCATACGTCGGAGGCTCTGCCCACACCTCACGCATCGCTCTCCCAGTAACCTCCCGGCTAGTCGTCTGTCCCTCGATTTTCTGTCACCCGTCATATCAGGCTCGCCGACCGCCATGAATGCGCCCAACCATGCAGGACCACAACCTCATGCCGACCACATCATCTCCGTCCTTCTCCCAGCCTGAGGGCCTTCAGGAGGCGCAGGTGCGACCACCAGCATCTTTCGCGAGGCTGCCACGGCGCTCGGCGTCAGGCCAGCCCAGCCTGTCCCAGGCCATCACCGCCCTGGAGAAGCGCGTCGGCGGCGAGCCTGGTGGAGCGCAACCACCTGCCGCGTCCTGGTCACCCTCCCTGGGCGAGGCTGCTGCACGCCCGGACGCCGTCCTGGCCGCCGAGGCCTCTGGTCAGCGAGAGTTGCACTCCAGCCAGGGCGCCGCCCTGAGCGGCACGATGCGCCTGGGCATCATCCTCCACCCATCGCGCCCTACCTGGCGCGTTCTCATCGACGCTGGCCTGCGCGAGGCTCCTGCCCCAGATGGACCTGACCCGCGTGAGATGGTCACCGACAACCTCGACCAGCTCGCCCAGGGGCGCCTCGACGCCGCTATCATCGCCCTGAGGACGACCCTCCAGCGCACCACCGCGATCCCGCGATGTTCGATCGTATGCCGCTCGTCGTCCTGACCGCCGCCGGCCACCCTGGCCGTGGCCGCCGGACGTGAGCGCCGAGCCTCGGACGACCAGCCCTCCTCCTGCTCGCTGACGAGGGCAACTGGGTCGCGCGACCAGACCTGCCCTGTGCCAGCGCCACGGCTCCCCAGCCCCCGGTCGCGCGCTACCACCTGCCGACGGTGCACCTGCATGGTCGCCCACGCCTCCGGGCGCGTGACCATCATCCCTGAGGTGCGCTCCAGCTGCTGACCCTCCTCGGAGTACGGCATCGCCCGCTTTCGGCGACGAGTCGCCGCCGATGTCGCCGTATGGGCCCGGTGCACCGCCCTCCTCCGCGGCGACCGGACCTCGCCCAGCTGGCCGGAGTTCTCATCCTCGCGCCTGGTCGAAGAGGCCGACCCGCCTGTGACCCCCAGTCGCGGAGTTCGGCTGGCGGCCGAGCTGTCCTTGCGGGCTGCCTCGCCGGCGCGCGCACGCCTGCTCCCTTCTCCGTCGACAGCGCCCCGCGTCACTGACCTGGCCGTCACAGGCGACTAGCTCGTCTTCATGACGGGCGGCACCGACGGTGGCATTCCCGGCGACGACGCGCGCACCGCGGCCGCTGGCCCGCGTCAATGCCGTCAACCCCTCCAAGCCGCGGCGCCACCGCCGCGGTGCGCCCCTGCGAGGGCGAGCGCGCATGAGGTGCCGGCTGCAGCGGCCTGTGTGGTTGGAGACGAGCGTCTCTGAAGCCTCGCACGATGCAGGCGCGCTCTGGCCCTGGCGGCGGGGCGAGCCTGGTGCGTGGCTGCCGGCGGTGACGGAACGGTGCGCTGCGGCGGCCGGCCTGGCTGGCACCGGCGCCCAGATGGGCATCGTCCGCTGGCACGGCGAACCCGGCAGCCCGCAAAATCTCGGGGTGCCGCTGGGACGCCGGGCCGCAGCCCGAGCAGGCTCCACGGCGTCGACCTTCCCGCCGACTCCGGCCTGCTGCACGCACTGACCCTGGTCCGGATCCCGGCGTTCTCCCCGACCCGACGCTTCGCCAGCGACCCCGCGGGCGTGGGCTGACCTGCAGCTCCACAATTTCGACGGCCGAGCCGCAGCAGCAGCCTGCCGACTGCACCACCTGCAGCCGACCCGGCCGACTCCCGGCAGCATGCGGCCGAGGCGGCCCGCCGCTGCGCACCATCCAGAGCGACCTGCCGCCGCATCAGTGGACCTCGGCCCACACTCGGCGACGAGCACGCCGCGTGGTGGTGGCGGGATCGCCCTCGACGCCGGACTGCGCTCCACGCGCCCGCCCTCAAGGCGAGGGTCGGCGCGCCCGCGCGCTGGCGGCTGCGTGAGAACCCGGAGTTCGCCGCGCATGGACCCGTGCTCAGCCCTCGGACGAGGGCAATATGCGCGGCGCGTCGAGCGCCTGCGGCCCGCAACCCGCTGGTGGCTAACGGCGGCCGGCCCCGGCCGGAATCACCCGTCGCCGCAGGCCCGGCACCGACGACGGCTCGTTTGACGTCGCCGCCATCGACACGCGTGGCGGTCAGCGCCTGGCGGCTGGAGGCACCGCGCCAGGGCTGCCGCCCTCGCAGCGCACTACGAGTCGCGCCGCTCGCCGCGTGACGCCGCGCCGCGGCGGGAGGTGGCTGTCCAGCCTCAGCGCCGGCCCTGGTGGAGGTCGACGGCGACGCCGGCGCCCACGGTGAGCGTGCGGCGCGCTCGACGCGCGTCATTCGTCGCCCGGCGGCCTGAGCCTGATCTGACTGCAGCTAGGCAGCCTGACCGCCTCACTCCTCCCAGAAGCGGCGTACGTCGATCGACCGCCGGTGCCTCGAAGTCGAGCGCGCACGGCCCGGCGCGCTGGCGTCGTGCAGCCAGTCCAGGCGACGGCGGCCAGCCTGTAGGCGCTGCAGAGCGCGGCCGTCGGTGGGCGCCATGCGCCCGTCGGGCGGGGGTGTGTGAGGGCGACGTCGGCCGGTGGTGAATCTTTGATGAAGCGGGGTGGATGCCGGGGACGCGCTGGGAGACGTTGCCGAAGTCGGTGCCGGCGGCGATGGTCTGCGGCAGACCCCGGCGGCCAGGGGTCGCGGCCGCGCTTCGCGCTGGAGAGCGCACCCAGAGAGGCTCAGCAGCGGCTGTCGCGGACGGGGACCCCGCTGCAGCACTCGGAGGTGAGAATCTCGACGCCCGTGCCGCTCGCGAGGGCGTATGCTGCTGGAGGGCCTCCTCGACCCGCTCGGCGATCTCCTTGAGGGTCTCGAGTACGTCGGAGCGCACCATGAGGACAGCGCGCGCAGCTCGATGAGGTTAGACCTGGCCGTCGGTGATGATGGCGTGGAGGCGGGTCCATGAGCACTCTGCTGGCGGCAGCAGGCCGATGCCGGCCACGCCAGTGCGGCGGGCGTCCAGGGCGCAGTGCCGCGAAGGGTTGGGAGGCGGCGGGCCGGCACGCCGTGGAAGATGACGCGCGCAGGCGGCGGCACGCCCAGCCAGGTGCTGTCTGGGCAGTGACGGGCGTAGCAGATGTCTGATGGCGCGCGCGACGCTGTCGAGTGCCGCGCACGGGCCAGGATCTCCTTGGCGGTCGAGCTTCTCGGCGGCGGGTGGTCGTGCAGGACGACGTAGCCGGGCAGGCGCCGGGGCGGGTGCGGGCCAGGGCCGCCAGGGCGAGAGAAGGCGCCCACGGAGTTGGCGCATCACGACGTTGTGTCTGCGGTGCCGGCCGATGCCGGGCAGGGCGTCGTACCGGCGAGGATGGCAGATGGTGCCGGCCGACTTCACCCGGAGCCTTCCGGTTTCGCGTCATCAGCGCCTGCCGCCCTGGGGATCCGGCGCAGGGCGGTGTCCTGCCGTAGACGCGACCCGCTCACTGCCGTGAAGCGGCGCAGGAGTCTCGGCGCGACCGTGGCCACGGCGTGGTGTGCCCTCGCAGCCGAGTCTCGTGGCCGTGGATGTCGTGGGAGAGCTGACGATCTGCGGGCCACCGGCGACGGCCTCCAGGGCAAATGCAGGGCGGGTGGAGGCTCCGCGCCAGGGCAGGGCCGGCAGTCACGGCTGCGGCGCTCCTTTGTTTCGGCTCGCATGCGCCCTGGATGGCGCCGAGGGGACGGGCGGTCAGGTCGTTCAGGGTCGCGCATGGCTCTATCTTTGCCCAGCCGGTTTCCACGCTCAGTCGCGAGGTGCGCGAGCTGACGGCCGCGTCGACGACGACAGCGCGGCTGACGTTCGCCAGTGCCTCGTCCTCGAGGCCCGCACACATCCGGGCCACCTGAGGCACGGTGGACCACCAGCCAGTCAGCGATATGAGCATGACCATGAGCGCCCGGGGTCGACGTCCGGTCAGACGTTGAGTTCCGCCACTGCGCACCGGCGACTTTGGTGCCAGTGCCAAGCGCAGGCCTCCTCGCGCAACCTCGTCGTCGGCAGGGCCCAGCACAGCCGATGAGCCCGGGCGCGCTGGTAGCCGAGCGCCCGGCATAGTCCCCGCATCTCGCCGCCGTCAGTTGCGGCGGAATTGCCCGGCAGCCCCAGTCACCGTCGCGGACTGCAGAACAAGCGGTCCTGAGCCGGCGAAGCAGACGCGCTTCCTGCGACCCCGGCCTGCTTGGCGATTCAGCTTGACGGTGTCCCAGCAGGCCCACGGAGGGTGAACTCGCGGTGGCGGCGTCCTTGATCTTGCGCTGGTCCCTCAGCATCCCAGGCTGCCACCCGTCTCCCCGTCCGCGAGCGTTGGCGGCAACCTACCGCTACCGTAAGCGTAACCATACCTCTCCAGTCTACTAGGTCATTTCCAACGCTAAGTTGGAAAGGTACTCATGTTCCTGCACCGGCCTGAATTAACATCCTGACGTCACTCACCCCCGAGTCCTCGACCCAGTCGACGACCTGTTCGACCTCACTCTTCCACTTGCCGGCAGATGGGCGACCGCCGCCCTCGTGGTCACCGCGCTGCTCGTCCCGACCCACCGTACGCCGCCATCCCCTGCTGCCTCGACATCTCACCGACCGGCGGCAACGCCACGGCGAAGCCCCGTCGACGGCCTCAGCCTACTTTCACGCAGGCTTCCTCATCTGGGGCCGTCTCCATCTGCTCACGGCAGGAGGCCCGCCTGCGCTGGGACCTCACCGTCTCCACCGTCTGCTGCCCCGGCGCTGCCGCTCCAAATCCTTGCCCTGGTGCGCGATCCAGGCCTGAGAAGCTTCCGTTTGCACTGTGCCTCTGGCCTGTTTGTCCGGCGCTAAATGAACCAGGCGGCCAGCGATCGCGATGCCGAATGTCGTTCCCGTGGCGGGCATCTTGGCCAGGTGCTGGCCTCGCTGGTCGCGCGCTGCACCTGGGGTGGCGGTGGCTCTTCCCTGCGGCGGGCTGTTGGCCGTGGCCCGGCGGTCGTCCCCGCCGTCGCGCACGACGCCGCCTCCAGCCCTCGGGCCGTCGCTTCGGGGCGTCTGCATCGCTGGGCCGGCTCAGGCCGTGGCGGTTCTGCGCTCAGCCGCGCACGTCAATACGCTGCTCTGGCGAAGTTCGTCGCCATGTACACGATCGCGGCCATCTGGAGTCGCTGGGCATGCGGCCGTTGATCGACCACCTCATCGCCTGGCGGAACGTTGGTCGCGTTCCTCAGCCCGTGTCGGGCCGCGCCAGGTGGCCTGGCGCAGATAACCGGCTGGGTTTCGGGTGCCGGCATTGGCATGTTTCACAGAGGCATCGCTGGCGCAGAGCCCAGGGCCTGGGTGCTCGGCAGCATCGTGCGTACGTCGCCGGGTAGTTGGCTGCGCTGGCACGATCAGCCTCTGGGCTGGTCTCGCAACCAACCGCGGGCAGCGGCATGGCGCTCAACGGGTTCATTCTGTTCGTCGGCACGATGCTGCCGCTCCCTGGCGACGTCGTCGCCCACCTTCCGGACGCTGGCTCTCATCCTGACCGGCATCCTGGCTGTGGCACTGGCCGCAAGGACCGGCTCAAGGCACTGGCTGACGCCGAATCGCCGATCGCCACCACTATGGGAGCGGCCGTCTTCATCGTGAGGACGTATTTTGCAACGAAAGACCGCGTTCTCCAGATGGTGACGGGGAGATTCCAGGCCTGGAGAAAGCGCAGTCCGATCATCGGAAAGTACGTCCGCGAGAACCGTACACACCGTGGCCCGGCCTGAGCCGCCCCTGCACTCCCGGCCTCGGCAGCGAGGCGGTCATGGTGTCGCCTCCTGATCCCGGGGATCGCGAACAGCGCCGAGGCCCCAGGTTTTATGTACCCTGAGGCGTCGCCTGGTCATGCGGTCCAGATCGGTAGTCGGCAGGTCACGCAACAGAAGGCGATGAAGGAAATGGTCGTAACTGCCCAGGAGTCGGAGCCGTCGGTGTAGTTGGTAGCCGCGGCGCGGCATCCGGCGCCCTGAATTTTGCCCGGCGAGACGACGGCGATATGCGTCGGCCGGCACGAGCGTCTGCCCTTGTCGTCCTAGTAGAACCACGGTCAGAACCTCGGAGCCTTCGTGGGTTGGCGATGCTCAGCGGCGCCCCGTAGCGCTTGTCGCGGTGCCCATGGTTCGTTCGCTCGACGAGCCGCAGCCGGTCCCAGATCTCGGCGGAGCGTGATGCGCCGCCACGTAGGTGCCGCCTGTCATCCACTCGCCGCTGCGGCGTCGTCGCCCTCTGAAACCCATACAGGTGTTTGTTACCTGGCTGGCGAGTCCTCGGCCTTACGTTGCTGGGAAGCGTCCTTGAAGCCGAAGAGGCTGCGCGGCGTCTCCCTGGTCCAGTCGGAGGTCGACGACGTGCGCCTGTGCTGACCTGGCTCCACCACCGCAGTGGCGGTCCCGCGAAGGTGGTGAGTTGCGGATCGCGTGACGGCCACCCGGGCGTCGTTGCGGTGGCCTGACCGGCAGGTCGCCGTCGACCGGGCGGTGGCCGGTCACATGTAGCTGAGCATGCTCCTGGAGGATGGCGGGCATCTTTGGCGGTTAGGCCGGCGGTCCTTGCTGTCGGCGTCGGACGAATGCGGCCTCGCCCACGCCGGGAAGGTAATGGTCGCCGTTGGGTTTGTAGCCGCCCGCCAGTCTTGGGCGGCGCCTTCAAGCTGCTGAGCTGGGCTGGCTGCCGACATCACCGGCGGTCATCATCCGCTCGGCGGCCACGGGCCCATTTCGACAGGAGGGTTTTGTGTCCGTGACGTCGCAGGAGACGTCAGAAGGCCGCGGTGAACATAAAGGTCCTGGGCGGTGGCATCCTGCTGGTGGCCTACCCCGAAGGGGTAGGTCGTGAGATGGTCCTCGCGGCGGAGGCCTCCCAGGCGCGGCCGTTGGCCACACCGGCCAGGCCTGCGAGCGCGGCGCCCAGGCCCGCACCGTGAACATGCGGCGGCGGCTGGTGCCCTTGGCACGTGTTCTTCCTGGCCGTCCAGCTTCCTGTCGCACCCTGGCTTCTCCTTCCCGGCTGGTCAGCCGCGTCGATGCCGCGCTCATCTCTCAGCCCGCCGCGTCGGGGGCCGGGAGGAGCCAGCACCGGCCCCTCCGACGTCAGCCTGCGACTCCCGTTGCGCCTGCGCGGCCTCGTCCTGGGGCTCATCCGGGGCCCTGTCCGCCGCGTCGTCGGCGACCGGGAGTCCGACCGTGGTCGGCTTGCCACTCACGTCTCCTTCCTCGTCCGCTGTTTGAAAGCCATGCCTCAGAGTGGGCGGTTATTCCGCAACCTGACAGCGACTGCTCAGGGCGTTGACGGCGTCGGAGAACTTGCGCTGCTTGTCGGTGCGTTCTTGTCGGGGGTCTCGCCGGCGTCCTTCTGAAACCGTCGAGGCGATGGTGGAGTCCACGGTGGTGGGCTACTGGAGGCCTTCCGGAGACCCGGTCGCGACGGCATCTTTCCCAACCGCCGTAAGTGAATCTGGGTGCAGATCTTCTGGTGAGCCTGGCGTCCTTTCTTCACGACCTCGATCGCCGCCATAGGCAACCTTATGCCCTCGACATTGGCCTGAAGTCGAGAGGCCTGCGTGGGAGAAGGTCTCCCCACCGACGATCTGAGCCCGGGCGATCTCCTCGAGGGGAGGTTGCCGGAGGCGCTGTTGAGCGATCCTCGAGCTGAATGAACTTCCGCCGGCACTGGTGATGGGGTTCCGTAGACGAGGTCGTAGAGCGGACTTAAAGCCATGTTGAAGTTCGTCGGCGACCTTTGGGTGGGCGGCGTTGCCGAAGGAACTTGAAGGATTCGATAGAGTCCCGGTTCACAGGTCGGCCTTGATGCAGTTATCCGTCCGATCCGGGCGAGACGTCCCAGTCCTTATTTACCGGAGCTGGAGGCGAGGCCCGGACGCGCGTCCAGGGCGTCGAGGTCGCCGGCTCCTGAGGCCACGGACTATGGGCCTCGATGCGTCAGAACTGTTACGGGTAGAGTTTTGCTGCGGCGCAGTCGCTGGCGGCGCGGCGACGCAGCCCTGTGCGCAGGGAGGAGCCTGCCGGTCTGGTCGCGCACGTGTGCGGTGAAGTTGGTATCGCGCCGCGCTCGGTCTGTCGGCCTGGCGCTCACGCGGCGCCTCGGTGGTCTCACTGGTGACGCCTCGGCCTCGCCGGACCATGTTGGGCTTGCATATGTAGTAGGTGCCTCCGAGGGAGAGGTAGAAATTGCAGCCAACATGCCTCGTTCGATACGATTCGGATTAACTGGTGAGGATCTCACCGGGGCCGAGCTGGAGTTGCATGTGAAGCACTGTTTGAGGAAAGGAGGTGGAGGAGAGCCTCAGGCGTCGTCGGTGAGGGC
>BNJU01004909.1_pt1 | contig 47554 bp, 78 predicted proteins | sample 8539281 | NCBI WGS metagenome assembly BNJU01 (sample SAMD00202456, study PRJDB9452) | human saliva metagenome | isolation source: human saliva | place: Japan
GAAGTTACGTATTGCTCGCGTGTCGGCGGAGAGTCGACCCAAGCGCACTGCGTCACGCGCGCAAATTATGGCACATGCTGGCGGTTTGCGGTGGCTGAGGGCTGACCGCCGTATTCGCGAGCAGGGAAGTCGAGGTGGTCAGGTAGCGTGGCTGAAGGCAACGTAAGAATCCTCCGGCTGGTGCACTGTCCGCATTTTTGCCAGTACGCCGGGTCCGATGTCCATGAGGAGCGCGGGCACGGTGGCCACCGTGAGGAGTAGGCCTGGCGGGTCCGTCGGGACCGCCAAGGCTTCCGCAGCATCCGAGATCGTCAACCCCATATGGCTACCAGCCATGCCGCATATGGTTTGGGAACTTGCCCTTTCCAGACGGCTTCTTGCAAGGAATATTACACAGTTCCCAATTGGCTGACTTGTGTCACATGAGGGCCGAGGAATCGGTCGGCTAGCTAAGCAACAGCCGGATCCCCAGTAGACTCGAAGCCCGCACCACTGAGTTCGGCCCTGTCACCGTCACGCTCCGCCAGCATGTCATTTCACCAAGACGCAACGTCTGGCGGGCTCGGCGCTGGAGACGAGGTCACGCTCACCCATGGCGAGCTGGATAACGCCGAGAGCAGCGGGTAGTGGGTGCAACCGAGCACCAGCGTGTCCACACCTGCGGCTTGCAGGGCCCGATATAGGGCTGGGCGATTCCTAGGATTTGCCGCCCGGAGGTGATGCCGCAATCCACAAAGTCCACAAATCGTGGGCAGGCTTTGCGCAGGCGGTGACGTGGTGGGACGCTGCGAAGAGGTCTTGGTAGGCACCGAGCTGACGGTTCCTTTTGGGTTCCTATCACGCCGATTTTCTCCTGTTACGGTGGTGGTTACGGCGCGCCGGACGGCGGGAAGGATGACTTTCAACCACGGGGATGTCGTAAACGCCTGCGGGCATCTCGGCGAAGGCTGCGGAGGCGGTGTTGCAGGCGATGACGAGCATTCTTGCAGCCGCGGGCGACAAGTTCGTTATCGGCGATGCGGGTGGCGTGTTCAGCAACGCGGCTGATGGGTTGCCGTAGGGCCGGGCCGTTGGCGGTGTCGCCGATGTATGATGATACGCACAGGCAGCTGGTCGATTACTGGCCCGGGCGACTGCGAGCCCGCCGACGCCGGAGTCGAAGACGCCGATGGCGCGTTGGTTCCGCCACGCTCACCAGTGCTACTCACCTGCGCTACCTAGTGAGGAATACCTGCTGCGCGTTGTTGCCTCCCGTGCAGGAGACGATTTTCCCACCACTGGTACACAGGTCATGCGCGATAGTTTTTGCCGGTGACGGGCCAGGAACGTCCAGTTCGATAGCAGTGCTTGCCCTGCCCGCGGGCGATGTGGTCCGTATTTTCGTGCCATCGTTCCGCCCCAAATTCGGCGCTGGTGGGGCCGCCGGACGTACGCCTTGGTGTGGTCGTGGCACCTGCCGGCGCTCGCACGCCGTCGGCTAAGCAAGGCGGTGTTGGGCACGGAGCTGGGGGCGGCGTGTCGACGCCCCAGTGGCGCGGGTTCGTGCCGATTGTCCGGTTCCACACCCGGTTGCGGCGGGTGCTGAAGGGCGGGTGGATAGGACCGCCGTGGATGCGGGCGATTCCTGACTGGTGCTGCGAGGCTGAGATGCGGAGGGCGATAGTGACCACGCTGATGAGCACGACGAAGAGCGCCCTGGTGGCCAACCCAGCAAGCCTAGTCTTGAATGCACAGCCATATCTCCTCCTGCTCGGCTAAATCAGGAAAAACTCGGAAAAATGATTATACCTATTGCCAGCGGAGGCACCACCGCTGCCCCACCTCCCGGTGAGCCCCGAGTACGGCGCGCTGCGTCTCCGGTGGGTCATCAGAGGTAAACCATCCCGGCAAGCACTTCAATTCCATCTCCCGAACAGGTGGCCTCTGCCAGCTGACACTCAGTCCGTGGGCAGAACGCCCCAAATCAAACCTGAGTAGGAAAAACGCCAGAACAGCCCCATAACACCCGCCACACGCTGCGGTTAGCAAAACCGGATGACCAAGTAGCCCAACCAACCGTAGATCAGCCCAGAGGCACCACGTAGTTATGCCCACACCGCCGAACAGCCACGTGCCTGCTCCGCCCACAACCATCGAGAACAGTGTCACTTCCCAAAACGTCTGCTTCCCGGACAGCCCAATCAGGAACACGAAATCGCGCCGCACGGTGTTGACATGGCGCTGCAGGTTCAGGTGCAACAGCGGCGGTGACCACGCCACACTGAGGATAGGTCCAGGGGGGTGGATGCTGTAGCTGAGGTTGTTGCCCAGCTGTGTTGATAAAGAACACGAGCCAGATGGACACGACGTGTCCGATGGCCAAGGTCACACCAGAAAAAGCCTGGTGTGCTGTTCTCCTGACCCGCCATCGTTGCGTTGGTTGCGCGGCCAGGGGTGCCTGAACACCCGGGTTGCCGCCGAGACCGCCGAATCCACCGGCATCACCACGCCAGCGCCGAAGGGACCGTAACCATCCCAGGCTGGCTCGCTGCGTAGGCTGTTGGTATTGGTGAATTCACCCGGGAATACTTCCGCAAGAAAAGCCCAATAGCGACTCCTGGTTATGTTGTTTACTGTAACGAGCATTTCCTGATCCTCGCGCGTCGCTACCCCACCATCGATGCCGCTGTGGATCTCTCCCAGCGATATACAGGCGATCATCGTTGATGGCGGCGAGCCAGGCATGCACTCTGCGTTTCATCCAACACCACTTGTACATTGCCGTCCGCCCGAGCGCTTCGGTGATTACTGCAGGTTTTCTAGCTTGCTGCGGCAATGTCATTTTCGTGATGGAGCAGGAGGGAGTTGTCGCTCTTTCATTCTTCGTCCTCGGCGCGCTCGAAGTCTGGGAGGAGCTAAAAAGAGGGAGGGGTCCATGGGGCTTTGTGTCCGGCTGAATGCCAGCCGTTCTTCGAGTTCATCCTGGCACGATCAGCGGTGGATCAGAGCTGGCGACGGTGGCGGCAAGCCCCAGGACTCTGCGTTCCATGGGCTCGAAGGTGGTGGTGAATCGGTGCCTGCATGAGGGCTTTTTGGTGTTTCCGCTTAAATTGTTGTCCTTTACTACAATTGACTACCCTGCTTTGTTGCATGTTGCCCAGAGGCCGGCGGGTGTGAGTTTTTTCACATCGCCTTCAACTTTGTCTTTTCGCCGGTGCTGACCACAGCTTTCCTTCAGTGTGTACTTGCACTGAGCCCGTGGGCGCGTTTTTGTCGTAGCCGAGGATGGTGTGGAAGATGTAGGTGACGCAGCTCATCAGGCTGATCGTCGTCCCAGACGATACACATCCAGGGAGGTTTTCGCCGTATTCTGGGTACCTGGTTGCCTCCTCTGAGGGGAAAACTGCCAGACTTTGTGTCAGGAACACCGATAATTCCACGACGCACCCCGAAGGGCGTTTCGAAAAACCACTGATACCACATCGCTTCGCTATCGACGCCCTCGACTGCCGACACCGTCCGCACGTGCCGCACCGTCACGTGCGTTGACTTCGGCGGATAAAGCACGAGCGGACCATGTTGCAGGCGTCGTTGGCGGATGGGACGCGCATCGCTCGTGTACGTTTGAGGTTTTGCCCGCCGCCGCTCACGCGAAGCGTCGATACGGCTGTGGATGGCGAACGCAGCGCGTGTGTTGCGCGCGGTGCAGGACTTCGTGTTTACAGGAAGAGCAGCTGGCCAACTTGTCGTTCCTGGATGACGACGACTGGATTACCTGCGGAAATTACCATTTTTCGAGCCCATTGATGGTTACCGCGAGGATTTATATTTCCGCATTCCGTCGATCCTGGGCGGTGCGCGGCATGCTCTGCCGAGTGCGTGGATCCTGGAGACGGTGATTTGTCCATCATGAATTCAGGTTTCGGCGATAGCGCGCGCCGCCCGGTATGGTGACGGCTGCCGACGCCGCACTGTTGACTAGAGATGGGGTCGCGTCGCACGCATGCGCGTGCGGCGGTGTCGGCGTCGCGGGCGGCGACTACCCGGGCTGGTTTTGACGCGACGTGCGAACCCGGAGGCGGCGCACCGCCACGGCATTCCACGCAAAGCGGGCACGGCCGCGCGCGCACGGATCGTTGGTGCGTCGCGCCAACGGGGACGGCACCTCGACCAGTGAGACGGCGTTCCGCGCGCAGGTAGAGTCCCTAGAGCTCTGCACGACACTGCTGGTGGATACGTATGACATCACCAAGGCGTGGAGACGGCCATTAAGCTGGCAGACGAGCTTGCGTGCGCATTTTACGACTCGGGCGGATTTGGGCGTGCTGACCAGGCGGGTCTGCATAACAGCTTGATGCGATTTGGGCGCATACAACACCAAGATTGTAGGCGTCCGTGCTCACTGGTGAGCCCTGCCATCGCCGCTTTTGCGGCGGCGACCGGTCAGATGTGTTCGTTAGTGTGGGCACGTCACCGGTCACCGGTTCGCGCACCGACGGCGGGCATGGCGTGTACAAGCTGGTGGAGCGAAGTCGCCCAGTGGCTAAAGCGCTCCCGCAATGCAGTTACCCGCTACGGCGGCGCAAAGCGCGCCATGCGTACCAGCCGCAACACTGGCACCGCCGTGGGAAGAGGTCGGTACTTTGCCAGCGATGTCCCCACCGTCGGCACGTTGCCAGCCACCGAGGTGGCGGTGCTCGCGCATGCGCTACGGCTCCGCACCGGGAGGGCCTGCCCAGCTTTGCAGGATCCGCGAGTATCTGGCCGCCTCCAGCTGGTCACCCTGCTCGGGAAGGACTGGCACTTCCCGTGACGAGCCCGCACTGGCTACACGCGTTTTGTTGGGTTTTGAAGGCGGTTATCGCAGCGTGAGTCGATCCCAATCCACCGCACTCAGTGCACTTCCCACCACCGCCGAGGCTGGAAGCCGCCGTCGCAGCCCTCAGGCGGCAGCCCTCGCGACGGGCCAGCAGCGCATGGCGGAGGCGGTGACCCGCGCCCTGGATGTTCAGCGACACCCGGCCGTGCGGGCACGGACTGAGCATCGCGCCGGCAAGTCCCCGGCAGCGGTCGCTATTTCGGCACGCCCGAGGCGCTGGCACCACGGTTGTGGTGTCCACCGCCACCATCGCCTTTGCAAACCCCAGCTGGTGGAGACGCAGGCCTCCCACGGCCTGCGTTGGCCCTGGAACCCCTGCTGGAGCGCGCGCACCTTCGCCATTCTGAGCGGTCGGTCCACATCTGCCTCGTGACCAACAACTTCGCCCGGGGACGAGGACCCTGACGCCTCGTCGAAGAGGACGTCTCTGGGTGAGGCAAACGGGTCGCGCGCGCTGGCATTGACTGGGCGAATGACGCGACACTGGCGACTTGATACCCCTCGCGGGCGTGCCGGATCTCGCGTGGCGGCAGGTCAGCGTCACCTCTCCGGGAATGCGTGGGTCTTCCTGCCGCCCGCAGGCGGAGGATAGCTTCGCTCGAACAGGCCCGCCGCAAAGCCCAGAAGGTGGATCTGTGGTGGTCTGTACCAGCCACGCGCTCGCCGTGACGCCTCCTTTCCGAGGTGAGTGTCCTCCCGGAGCATGGCGTGGTGATCATCGACGAGGGCCCACGAGGCCGACGGCTGCATCACCGCCAATCGCCACCGCCGCCAACCTTGTCCGTCACCGCCCTCTACCCTGGCTGCCGCGCAGCTGAAGCTGGGCGGCGCAAGGATCACGCCGACGTGAAGGTGGCGGACCTTGCCAGGGAACCGGCGACGCGCTTGGGTACACTGCGACGACGGTCGCTGGACAAACCCTCCCGAGCGTGTGAAACGCTTCGCTGCGCGCGCTTACCGACGCCCTGACGTCCCTGCGGTTTCGCCACATTGCCCGCGGATGGCGAAGTGCAACCACGATCCGAGAAGAGACGCGGAACGCGCTCTCCTCTCGGCGCACCTGCGAACTGCACGATTCGGATTATTCGCATGCTGGAAGTGTTCGCGGAGGATGATCCCGCCAGCGGCGGACGTCGTGCGGTTGACCCGTGATGACCGTCGCGAGGACTCCCTCAAAGCGGCGCGCTGTCGGTGGCTGGAAAAGCTGCTGCACAGCCAGCTGTTTCTGGACAACACGGTGGTGTTGGCCAGCGACGACTGCACCATCGGCGGTAAGTACTTTCAACGCCGCCATGCCGCACAGCTGCTTGCCGAAAGCGCAGTTGGGACAGCCTGGATGCGGGCACCCTGCTCAACGCGGCGAAGTCGGGAATTTTATATTCCACCGCCGCAACTTCGCCCAGCCGGGGCAGTGATGGTCTGTCGGAGGAGTTCTTGGACAGAGCTGGCCCAGCTAGTCACCGCCGCCGGTGGACTGCTGGTCAGATTGTTTTCCTGGCGCGCGGCGGCAGGCGCGGAGGCGATGCGTGGCGCGGTTGCCTGATATTTTCTGCCAGGGCGATGCGGTTCAGAGCTGGGGTGTTGGTGATAAAGTTTGCGCGATGAGAAATTCCTGTCTGTTTGGCACGGTCATCTGCCTGGCAGGGCGTGGATGTGCTGAGTTCGTGTTCGCTGTAGGATCGACTGGATTGCTTCCGTCCTGATGTTGCGTTGCCGCGTTCGGAGCGAGGCTGCGACGCGGAGGGCCGGATGGTTTCATGGGGTTGCGCCACGCGCGGCGTTGTTGATGGCGCAGGGCGCTGCGTTTGCGCGTGCATGACGGATATCGTGGTGTGGTGGCTGTGCTGACTGCAGCCGTTGCCACGAAACGTTATGGTGGGTTTTGCGCCAGTTCTATGCCAGCACCGTGGCGTACGCCAGCGATCTCGCTGGTGTGACGGCGGCGTTACGTGGGATTCAGTTGCTCGCGACTGATACGACCGATATTCTGCCGCAAGTGAGAGAAGCTTCCAGCTTTGTGCTGATTGCTGGTAGTAAAACGTCTGTGCGCTTTGTATTTCCCGGTCTCCTAGGTGAGTTGTTATCCCACCAAGGTCTGTAGCCCGGTCGTTGTACGGCGGTTGACCACCGAGCGATTTTTCCGCCAATCACCGTTCACGCCACTATCCAACGAAGCGAGGCTCCGCGCCTTGCGTATCGAGGACGCAGATGCTGCTGGCGAGGCGGCAGCCGGCCCTCCGATCGCAGCGTTTCCTCCCATCGCGAGATACAGCTCGTTCCGCCCGGCAGGTGGAGTTCATTAACAAGCGGCAGGCCACAATCAAGCCTGGTCTGGGCGATTGAACTGCCGAGCAACTCCAGGCCGATACGCCGGAATGATTATGCTGAAAGCTGCAGTCGGAAAGAACCGCAACGTGCTTGCTGATTACGCTCTGGCCCCCTGAGGCGGTGCGGCACTCGACACAAGCGTTGCAACTTGTGCTGATCACGCGTTTAACAAACTATATTCACTGGGTTGAACTCGCGCTACTCTGGATAACAGCACCATCGCGCACTGTCGCGGAAAGAAATGGCTCGTATTTGAAGGCGTGGCCCGTGATAGCGAATAGATTCGTGGCGATTTTCACGATGTGCGGTGTACGCCAAGATCGCCAGTGACCACCAGCTATTGCCACCGAAGGCTTACACCCCCGCAATTGCAATCTGCATTCACTAGGGCTCCCCGGTGCCTGTGCGGAATTTCCGTTTTCACGTGTTCAGCACTGCCACAATGACGACGGCAAGTGTTGACGCGCCTTCCCACAGGCCCACAACCTTAGGTGTCCATTTCTTGCCGCGATGCGCCACCGACCACGGCATCCACCACGCCCCTGGCAGCGAGCATCGCGAAGACCACAACGCTCCACCACGACGCGTACCCAACAGCCGATAGGCTGCGCACGCCGTCACGATGCAGTGCAGACCACCGAGCCGACAAAACCACACATGGTCACCGCGCTCACGAATCAGCGTTTTCACGTAGGGAATCGTCCCACAAAAATACAACGCCACCAACGCCGTGATCGTCCACAGGCGCATCTAGGGCCACTTTCACCACGCTGGACGCCAGCGAACCATCACGCAACTCGGCAGCACCGTCGCCCGGGACAGCGCGACCGTACTGCGCCGACATCTCCACACAGCAACCCCCACCAGCGGAGCAAAACACCACGCCCACAGCACACACCGGGTGCATCGCCACGACGATTATCGACGCCGCGGCAGACACACCGCCGTAAGCGGCAGGGACGTCGAAAAGCGGCCTTACGCGGACCCCCTAGCCTTCACCCACAGCAGGGCGAAAGAACGCACAGCCGGTCATCCACGCAACGGCCAGCGGAAGATGAATCACGACGGTCCAGCCAGCCCCACGCCCAGCAGCAGCGGAACCGTCACCATTACCCACGCACCATGCTGGTCGGGAACCCAACCAGCATGTGCGTTCCTCCGAGGCTTCTTCTGAGTCTTGGGCGCTCTGTCGTCATTGTCGCTCCTCACATCGCTACGAAAAACCGAGCCAGAGTAGGTGTTACCCGTAGCGGTTTCAGTGTAGCGCAGTAGCGTTAGGGCTGCCTTAGGGTCCCGCCGGAATCACACCAGTCGCGATGGGGCGTCGCACACATCCGATACGCCACCATCATGATGAGCTGGACGACGGACAGACCAGCAACAAGCCAAAAATAGGTTAGAGCGACAAAATACCGACGCAGACGAGCAGCCATGGCCAATGGACTTCCTGCAGTTATCCACGAACGCCTGCCAACTGCGGATAAACGCTTCCGCTATCGTGTTGCCAGGTTCAACCGCTGCGAACGGGACGCCGCATGAGCAGCACCCATGGCGATCGATGCAGGATTTGCACATCATTAACCCCACCTGAACAATCAGGAACACGGATAGCAGCGTGAAGAACGGATGAGCAGGCCGCGCAGCGTGAAAACGACCCAAATGTGATTGCCTCCCCCGGCACTGTCGGTAAGCATTAGGCATGGAATTCAGCCAGAAAACAGCAGCACCACCACGCGCACGCGCAAACTAGAAGCAAAATCAGCCAGGAAGAACTGGTCAAATATCATACCGACTCTGGTGGGGACATCGAAAAAGTCTTGCACAGCTAAAGCATCGAACACCGGGATGATGGGAATGATAAAAGTGATAGGTATCAATAGCACCACTCCCATGGATGTCGCCCATGGGATCCATTGCTGACCAAAATGCCTCACCCCGATGCTGATAAGCATCAGTGACATTTGCGCCGACGTTCCCACTATTGCTGATTCCACGGTTGCCAACCAGTACCAGGTTGACCTCCACCTTGATCGTTGCCGCCCTGCTGGCCACCGTAACCATAGCCCTGGTTCGGGGGTTGCTGGCCGCCTTGCTGCGGATTTCCACCAGGCTGCGGGTAGCCGGTCTGGCCATATCCTGTTTGACCATAGCCTGCTTGGTTATAACCTGGCTGGCCATACCTAGGCTGGCGATATCCGCTCCTGGGTACCACCAGTTGGGTCGTACCAAAGGCTGTGCCGCCAGGGGTTTGCGAACCAGGAGCGCCCGCCATATCCACCTGCGTGTGTGTCCTGACTTGTTGCACACCCTGCGGCAGACGATGGGCATCTGCTTTGCACATCCGGTAAGCGACGCAGGACAATCATCTGAAGAGGTGCAGTCACCAGTGTGCCTACCACCAACGTGCCACCCAAGAGGTTGATGAGGTACACAACTACCAGCAGGATCGATTGTCCATATTGTTCTTAAACGCCCTGAAACCGTCACATCTCGCCAATACTGGCGTTAGGTTCGCAAAGGCAGCAAACCATCACGTACATCCACATGACGGCCAAGACAATGGCCTCAACTGAACGTAAGCAGCGCCACTGCAGAGTGGCAATACCCATCACAATCTGCACGAGGAAGGGTTTGCGCAGACCTGAGATCCCAAAGAAATCGGTGGTTTTGATCACTTGCCCTGGGTCATGCGGAGGGCATTGCGGTAGGAGTTCAGTGAAGATCTCGAGCAACACCATGCCCACGACAATGATGAGCATGAAAGCTATAGAGATCCCACCCAGGCGAATGGGTTGAAGGCAGGCTCAGTAGTGGTGCTGTTGAGCTGTCGAAGCGTCATAACTGAGTATGAAGAGCTGGTTGTGGATTCCTCCATGAGATGATCCACCCCACAAACGCGAAGTGACATGATGACAAAAGCAATAGCAACGATCACTGAGGACAGCACCACTGCACCCACCGCCAGTGAAAGTGATTCCATGCGATGCCCAGTGCATCCGACATGTTCATAGGTTTTCGATGCTCATCTGACCCGATCTCGCTGCTGGCCAGATGGCTGCGCTCCAGGGGCTGAGGATAAGGGTTGAGGATTATTCACAGTCATATAACCTAGACGCTAATTCGCTGCGACAAGGTTACGCCCTGTCACCATGAGGGTAGCCAACAACCAATGCGCGATGTTTATCAGGGAATCGTCACCAGGTTACCGATGCACCAGAGCCTGTAAAGCCGATCAGGCCGAGGAGCACAGCAAGGAGAATTGATTGCCCAATGTTGTTTTTGAACGCCGCGAACCCCTCAGAAAACGCCCTACCCACGGTAGAGTTATTGATGACAGCTGCTAAAGGAACATACATCAGCGCAAACATGGCGATGATACCAGGGATGACGAATAGCAACATACCCATAGGGTAATGATTCCACAGAGAATACCATACAGCGGCGTCGCCAGACCCTGAGAACTTGAAGAAAGTCTCCACCGCGATGGTCTCGCGCCTTGTTGCGCGGAAGGCATTTCGATAGCTATTAATCGAGTAGACAACGGCAACAACCCACACAAGGATGTAGAAGATCGCCATTGCCACAAGGCCCACACCGCTGGGTTCCGTCGTTTGCGTCGTGCTGAATGTCGGTCTCGGTCTTTGTCGTAGCCGTTGCCAAACAATCGCCATCATACGGCGACAGCACAAAGATGGACGCCATCAGAGTGCACGACAGCACCCACGGCACCCATTGGCGTGAGAAGTGCCGCCATGCAACACTTATCGCATCTGGAGCATTTAGCATTGGAAAACTTGAGGATTCATGAAATGTTAACTTATAACACCATGACACTTTTTACTAAAAATCAGCGGTTCCCACAGCGCTCCCCAACCCTCTAGTTAGGCAGTTTAAGCTAAAAACAGCAGGTCAAAAACCGCGCTGCTCATATGAGCGCACATCGCAATTAATTTGCTGCACAATAGCTATATTTATGGAGTGGGAACAGCAACCACTGTCAACGACCCGGATCAACCTCTGTATGCCCGGCATCACGGACTGGCACGGCATCGGCACGCGCACACCGTTTGTCAAACTCCTCCGCAGAAATCTCACGAACCTGCAGATCAGACCCGCGCTCAGCCACTGCAACATCCACTCGGGCGGCATCGCCGCAGCCAGCAACATCGCACCATGCCCCACCTGCGCCGCCGCCTTCCCCAGCGTCATACCCAGGTCACGCTGCACAAACACCGTCGGCGTCCAGCCGCAGCGCGCGGGGCGTCGTCAGGCAGGTCCGTGCCACCGATCTGCAACCGGACACCAGCGGATGCGCAGTCGGCGACCGCCGGGCACGACGCACGTGCCTTCGCCGTCCCGCTTTCACCGTCACCCCCGGCACATCATGCACATTATCCCGAGGCGGTATTGCGGCGCGGCGGGCGATCTGCGGATCCGCGCACCATACCAACTTTGCAGCGCTCAGCGTAGAGCGGTGTCGCCGCCCGCACGGTCGTCTAAACAGCACGCCACCGTGGCCTTGGCGGCAGCCTCTAGCAGGTCCGTTTTCACGGTGGATTCACCTTTGGGAATGTTCAGGATGATCGGCATGGACTGCACGGTCGTTGACGGGTCATCGGGTTTTCCCCGTCACGATCGTCTGCCACTGCAGCGCTGCAGGCGTTCGTGGGCTTTCAGCAGCAACGTGGGATCCATCACTGCCCAGCGGGACGCGACGCGAACGACCCACGTCAGGTCCGCCTCGTCAATCTCATCGCGGGAAATACCCGGATGTATGAACACTCGTCCAAGAAAGGATGGTTCACCGAGGCGTCCAACTCCTGAAGCGCCGGCTTGGCGTTAAACGCGATACCCAGCCCGCCGCAGAAAGCATGTCAACGTCATTGGCACCATCGCCCACAGCCACGGTCTGATGCGGCGCATGCCGGAATCCTCAGCAACTCCGTCAAAAACTCCGCCTTCGCCGCGCGGTCCACCACCTGCCGATCACCCGGCCAGTGAGTTTCCCGTCCACAATTTCCAGCGTGTTGGCGCGAGTGTAATCCAATTCCAGCTCCTGGGACAATCCCTCTAGAACTTGGATAAACCCCTAGACACCACGGCCGTCTTATACCCCATGCGCTTTCAAGGTACGGATGGTGGTGCGTGCGCCGAGGGTCAGCTGAATGGCATTAGCAACCTGGTCAATAACGGATACGTCCAAGCCTTTTCAGTGTGGCCACACGCTCCCGCAACGACTGCTCAAAATCCAGCTCGCCACGCATAGCACGTTCGGTCACCGCAGCCACCTCGGCTTCTTTGCCCGCGTAGGAGGCGAGCATTTCAATCCGCTACCGGTGATCAGCGTGGAATCGCAGTCAAAGCAGATCAGGCGCTTTGAGCGGCGCACCAGCCCCGCGCGCTCAATCGCAATATCCACTCCAATCTCGCGGGTGAGTTCCGCCAATGCTTTACGCAGGGCCACACCACTGCCCGGTTTGGGGTCAGCGACGGTAGCTCAGTTCCAGGCCGGTCACCGGATAGTCGGCAATACCACGGATGGTGTCAATGTTAGACCGTGGTCGGCCAGTGTTTAGCCGATGGGAGATGTGTGAGGCGGTGACTGGGGCACCGAGAACAACCACCGCGTGCGTCGATAAGGGGCGTGCAGCGCAGGTCACCTTTGGTTGCACGGTGACTTTCTGACCGTATGCTTTGAGAGGTTTCGGTCTGCGCTTCAGTGGTGTCAGCGCGGTCGGCACGATGACCACCAGGCAGCCAGATTGAGTCGCCTCAAACAGTGACTGTTCCACGTCGAAAAGCTGGACGCGGTACGCGGATAACACGCGGAAGAATGCGCCGGAGACGCCTGGGCGTCCGCACCCGCCACTGTGATCACCGCGGCTAAGGCCCCGGGTGAGGCTTCACGTAATGTCGTGCATGGTGTCGGTCGTTTCGGTCACGAGCGTCATTGTTCGTCGATCATCGCGTAGATCGACATCACCCCCGGTCGGACCAACCAACCGTGATGTGCGGGCAAGAGCAGGCAAAACCTTGTGGGCGAACCTAGTGCGCCGACGTGCGCCTCAGCGCATGCGCTCCACCATGCGGATAGTGCAGCTCGAAGGCGGGACGCTCGGGAACGGATACGGCAGCGACACGAAGTTGTGGCGCGGCGGCGGGCAGGATGTTGCCTATTCCGGGGAGTTGCTGGCACACGGATCGTCCACAGTGACGACCTCGCCATAGCGCCAGGACTTGAAGATGTCCAGATGAACGGGATCGCTGACGCCCAGAAATGAGCGGCGTAGTGGAAATCTGGTTGAACAGGGTGAACCATCGGATTCAAGGTAGTCGGCATAACGACGCGCGCATACCCATGTTGCCCAGCCAGTGCTGGATCAGGAAGGTGCCGTGAAGCCCAGGAAGGTCATCCAGAAGTGGATCTTGCCCAGCGCTCGTCCAGCATACGGCCCGTCACTTCGGGAACCAGAAGTACACGCCACCGTAGGAGGCGACACACGATGTGCCAAACAGGTGTGTAGTGAAGTGAGCAAACGCTGAAGTAGGTGTCAGAGATGTGGAAGTCCAGCGGCGGAGGCCATCATGACGCCGGTCAGGCCACCGAACAGGAAGGACACCATGAAACCGAAGGCGAAAAATCATGGGGTTTCCTATGTGAGGTGTCCGCCACATCGTGCCAAGCCAGTTGAAGAACTTTCACGCCGGTGGGAACCGAAATCAGGAACGTCATGAAGGAGAAGAACGGCGGCAGGATAGCGCTGATTGATGAACATGTGGTGCGCCCACCGCCATCGACAGCGTAGCGATGACAGGGTTGCAAACACCAGGCCCGCGTAGCCGAACATCGGCTTAGCGGGAGAACACGGGGACGATCTCAGACACAATGCCGAAAGAACGGCAGACAGACATACACCTCGGGGTGCCCGAAGAACCAGAACAGGTGGCACGCATTGACGCACCACCGTTGGCGGGGTCTGGGATGTGCCGCCCAGCTTGCGGTCGTACAGCACGCGAAAGCGGCGGCGGGTGAGCATCGAAGATCAGCAGCGCCAAGATAGAGGTAACAAAAAGATGTTCCAGGAAGATCGGCAGGCGGGAAATATGGTCATGCCCGGCGCGCGCGCAGCTGCGGATGGTCGTGAGTCATGTTGATGGCGGGACGATGGTACCGATACCACCGACACCCACGCCGAGAATCCATGCGTCGAGCCAACGCCTGGGGAGATGAGTCTGGAGCGGCGAGTACATGGTCCAGCCGAAGTCGGCGGCACCACCAGGGTGAAAGAAGCCCGACAGCATCAAATGCCGCCCACGGCGGTGAGCCAGAAGCCAAATGCGTTCAGCCGTAGGCAACGTCGGTGCGCCGATCTGCAACGGCATGACGTAGTTAGCAAAGCCCATCACCACGGGAGTGCGTACAGCAGCAGCATCACGGTGCCGTGCATGGTACATCGCTGGTTGAACGCTCGTTGGACAGGGTACTGCAAGCCGGGGCTGAACAGTTCGGCGCGATGAGTAAGGGCCATGAAGCCACCTGAAAGAAGAAGCAGAAGGCCATAATGATGCACATCAGGCCCAGCATCTATGGTCAGTTGTGGTGAGCATTTTCCAGGGCCAGGTTACGCTTTGGTGGCTCGACTCGGTAGGTGCAGGTTGCGCAGGTGCGACTCGTGGTCGCCCTTAGGCACCACAGCTGTCATAGGTTCCTCCCGACTACGCGATAACGCTGCACATGCACAGACACTGTGTGCGCAGAATTACAAGTTTTATGCTGTATTGATGTTAGTGGAACGTACTGCGTTTTTCCATCTTTACGGCAGGAAAGCCCGACTCTACATTGTTGTTTTTCGTAACGATGCCTACTAGCGTTCTTGGGGGTGTTACGATTGAGCTTCATATTTCCCTATCTGTGACAGGAAACACTTTCGAGGCTGGCACTGCAGGGGTGAGAAGATGATCATTCCACTAATCCCGCCCCCACACGGGTTAAACCCAAGGTTGACCCCCTGCAGCACCGTTACTAGCACCCCTCCCCTGAAAAGCGCGAAGCGACAGGGCGCAGGGCACGAGATGTGCGGATGAAGATTCCAGGGTCACCCCTAGTTGGCTACCGTAAACGTGGCGGCGGTTAAGGTCGTTACGCCCGCAACTATCAGGGCGCAGCAGCCATATCTGGGCAGTGTCATCCACCCGCGAGGTACGGGCGCTGAGGCGCTCAGGCGGTACCGATTTTCTGCTTTTCCAGGCCGAACGGGCTGAATTCGGAGGTGCCCTTATTGCGGTCCACCTAGCATCACTTTCCCAGAGCACAATATCCATGCGCCGCATGTCGTCATAAGTAGCACCGAGAAAGTGCTGCAGTAAGGGCAGAACAATCCATAGCTTTAACAGCCCTTGGTGCGCCCGGTGTTCAGCCACTTCAGACGAAATGACAGCCAGCCGTTCAACACCGCTGGTGCCCCATTGCCAAGAAGATTCTTAGTGCCAGCGGGTACAGCTGCGTGGGGTGTTAGCTGTTCCAACACCAACGGTGCTCACAACCGCGTCGACCCCTTCAAAGCCAGGAGTTAACGCATCGACATCGAGAATGTCCACTGCGGCCTTTTGTTAGTCGCTCGTGGCTTATCTCCAGTTTTCTGGGGTTCAGCCACAGCAATCACATCATGACCACGCGATAGCGCTTGCTCAACAACCGAACGCCCGACGAGTCCCCGTGGCGCCAGGTACAAGAATCTTCATCCGTATTTACTCCCCAGAAGTCCCTAGCGTCGTCGTCTTCGGTGGCTTCGGCTTGCCGATCACATAGGAGGAACCGGAGCCGGAGAAGAAGTCATGGTTTTTCATCAGAGCTGGTGACAGCGCGAGAGGAGTTGCTGGGGAGACTCGGGTGTCGTCGGCGGGGAAAAGTCCTTCGTAGCCAGGTTGTTCAGAGCCTTGTTGGCGTTGTAGCGGAGGAAGCGTTTAACGTCTTCGGTCCACCCCAGCTCGTCGTAGAGGTCTTCGGTGTATTGGGTTTCGTTTTCGTAGAGGTCGTAGAGGAGTTCAAAGGTGTATTCCTTCATTTCCTCGCGCTCGGCCTCGGTGAGCGCTTCTGAGCCCCTTTTGGTGCTGTAGCCGATGCCGTAGCCGTGAGCCTTCGTCGCGGATGATCGACGGATCACATCGGCGGTGTTGGTGAGCTTCGCGTGGCTTTGAGCCAGTGCGAGGCAGGTAGAAGCCGAGTAGAAGAGGAAGGATTCGAGCAGCGTGGAGGCGACTTTGCGCTTTGAGCGGGGCATCGCCTCGTAGTAGCTGAGGATGATCTCGGCTTTTCTGCAGGTTCTCGTTTTCTTCGGACCAGCGGAACGCGTCGTTGATCTCAGGTGTGGACGCGAGCGTCGTAAACATAGAGGAGTAACTTTTCGCGCGCGGATTCACGAAGGCAATGTTGGTGAGCACGCTGTTTCGCTGGGCGTCAGGGCGTCGGAATCAGCGACACCGCACCGACGGTTCTGAATGGTATCGAGCATGGTCAGCTTCGTGAACACCGCATGGTTGTTTCTTGTTCGAGGGCGTTGAGGGTGTTCCAGCTTTTGTGATGTCGTTGGACAGCGGCACTTTTTCGGAGATAAAGTTTCCGGTGAGTCGGTCCCTGACCTCAAGGTCTTTTTCGTGTGAATGGTATTTCAGTTGATGGCGCTGATGGGGCTGTTGCGCGATTCGGGATGGCTTTTCGCGATGCGCAGGGGTTGCAGCAGTGAGCTTTGTCGTCACAGTCTTTGTCTCCTCGTGTGCAAAACATTCAATCCGCCACACTACCACCATTTTTACCGTGATATTCAACACACCCTTCGCTCACCACCGCCGCTTCCCGCTATTCTCCCCGATGCTTATCGACGCCGCCTTCCGCAGCTCATGTCCATAACCTAAACCTGTTACAAGCGGTTTATTTAGAGCGCTCATCGCATAATCACGCAGAGACGCGTTCTGCGGATGAGCAACGTTCATTTGTGTCAAGTAACAGCCAAACCATACCGAAAAATACGACCAAAATGCTCTCCTACCAGCGAGTTAGGCAAGCATAAGTCGATTGATGGCATTGCTAGACTCATGGCTATGAAACTCGGTGACACACTGCAGAAGCGTTCAACAAGCAAGTAACCGCAGAACTTGAAGCCTCCTGGTCTACCTCCAGCCTCTCTACATCCTCGACGACCTCGGCCTGGTGGGCATGCGCGACTGGATGAAAAACCCAGTCCGAAGAGGAGCTGACCCACGCACAGCAGTTCGCTGATCACATGCTGGACCGCGATGCCACTCCTCAGATTGGCACCATCAACTCCCGCGCACTGAAGGTCACCAACGCCATCGAAGCTTTCGAGGCCTCCCTGGCTCACGAGCAGAAGATCTCCGGCATGATCCGCGACCTGGCTGCCGCCGCGGAACGAGAGCGACTTTGATTCCCGCCACTTCTGGACACCTTCCTTCAAGAGCAGATCGAGGAAGAATCCACCGTCAAGGAAATTCTTGACCGCCTGCGCATGGTCGCAAACGATGGCTCCGGCCTGCTGCGCATGGACGCAGAACTCGGCGCACGCGAGGATTCCGACGACTAATTTGTCCCCCTTTTATCTAATCCGATCTATCCCGGCTTATCATCTTAAGCCGGGTTTTTGCTATCCAGGCCAGTATCGCGTCCCAACATGCTGGATGGCGGCCGTATTCTCACTACTATCCCCCACTCATCCGCCTCTAATGGTTCGAGTGCATTCAGTTGAGAATCCAACAAGAGCGGGGGCATGAAATGCCCGATACGCGCTTCCATTCGGCTCGCAATGAGTGCGCGCGGCGCAACAAGATGAATAAACACCACATCCCCCTGCGCACGGCGCAGAATATCGCGATAACTGCGTTTGAGCGCAGAGCAAGCCACCACAGAGCTGCCTGCTGCATCCATCCACCGCACCAAGGATTCGAGCCCACGGCACACGGTCCGCATCGGTCAGCGGCACATGCAGCCATTTTGGTTATGTTGGTTTCCGGTGAAGATCATCCCGCGTCTACAGCTGCTAGATCTAAATGCGCCCAACCGCGCCGCAACAGCACTTTTCCGCTGCCCGATACCCCCATGACCACAATGCACTGGTTTCATGCCACCTTTCTCGGCACGACACATACCTATTTTAAATGATATACATCACACTTTTTACTAGGTGTGATCTTTTTGAGGATACTCGCTGCCAAAGGCTTCAGAAAAGCTGCAGGTCAACGACGTGGGCACCCCACTTTTCCATAACTACTGTTCAAGGCTGCGACACTTTCCTTACACAATACCGAGAATTAGGGGTAAAGATATGCTAGAAATAGCAGTGAGCACTTCCAACCGTACATCTGGATCGCAAGGAACTACAGTGACCTACACTCGACTTCTCCCCACCCCTCTCGACCCAGTCCTGGGAACTCGGCACCGAGATCATCAGCAGGAAAAATTTCCCGCAGGGCAACGTTTCACCCTGCAGGACCTGTGTGCCGGTTTGAGTCTCACGCACCGTTGCCCGCGAAGTAATGCGAGCCCTTGAACAACAACCTTGTTCACGCTTCCCGACGCGTTGGCATCACGGTGCTGGAGAGAAAGACTGGGCTGTATTCGATAAATCCGTCATCGCGTGGCGTCTAGAGACGCCCCAGAACGCGATTCCAGCTCCATTCACTCACCCAACTACGCATCGCCGTCGAGACCCATCGCAGCCCGCGCAGCCGCCAACAACGCCAACCCTGAGGAACGCACACGGCTCGTGGAACTCTCCACCTGATTTGCGACCTCGGCCGCAGTGGCATGGGCAACGCTCCCGACTTCCTCGACGACCGGCATCGAATTCCACCACTCATCTTGACCTCATCTCGCAGCGATGTTCGCATCCCTCGCCTCCACCGTGGCGACGATGCTGACCAGACGCGCGCAATTGGGACCTGCAACTCGCCATCCCTCCGACGAAGCACTCGACCACCACGAACGCCTCGCCAGCCGCCATCGCTTCTGGCGAGGGCCTCGCCGCCGAGGACTATGCTCGCATGCTTGTCAGTGAAGCCCGCGAGCCTCGCGGTACTCACTCCCGCCTCCTGGGGTCGACCAATGGTGCTGGCTCACCACAATCAGACAACGTGGTGAGCCAGCACTCTCCTCAGCCGCACCCCAGCAAAAACCTACAATGTGCAGCTGACGCGCGCTTCTACCTCAGTCCCTCCAGGGCGGTTTGCCGGGCGGATGCAGTAGAATGGTTTTGATGCCTTTGCCAGGCGTAGATTTGAGCGCGGTTGATGTCGCGGGTGGTGGCGGGTGTCTTTGAAGAACAGGGTGAGGGATAGCCCTGGTCAACGTAGCGGTGCGCCACGGCGTGAGGTGTCTAATGATTTTCTCATACCCGATGTCGTAGGCATCTTGGTAAGGACGTCGAGATTGTCGTTTGGCCGTCATGTAGGGCGCCGGGTAGTGAACGCCCGATTTTGCTCTTCCTTGCGGTTTCTATCCGGGAGGCGATGGGGTGGATGGATGAGGTCGAATTGTTGATGTAGGAGATCGATCCGGTTGGTGGCACCGCCTGGGTAGCGGTTAAACATGCCGTGTTTGGCCACCTTTTCTTTGAGTTCTGCCCATTCTTCCGCGGTGGGCGTGTGGATGCTGGACCGCGCGAAGATTTCTTTGACCTTATCGGTGCGGGGCACGAACTCGGCAGGGTCGTAGCGGTCGAAAAGAGAATGTCCCGTTGGCGCAGTCGGGTCTTCGAATCGCTTCGAAAACAGCGCCGCGTTCCTGGGCGATTGCGCAGGATGCTTTGATGCATTCGTACATGACGGCTGCAAAGTAGGCGTTGGTGAAGTCGAGTCCTTCTTCTGATCCGTAGTGGATGTGTTCGCGCCCGAAGAATCCGTGCAGGTTCATTTGGCCGAGCCCGATGGCGTGCGCGGCGTCGTTACTTGCGGATGGAGGGCACAGAGTCGAGCGAGGTTTGTTCGGATACGGCGGTGAGCCCGCGGATGGAGGTTTCGATGGTGCGGAGAAGTCTGGCGAGTCGACGGCTTTGGCGATGTTGAGGGAGCCGAGGTTGCAGGAGATGTCTTCACCGACTTTGGCGTAGGTGAGGTCCGCGTTGAATTCTGAGGGGGTTGAGATTTGCAGGATCTCGGAGCAAGATTGGAGTGGGTGATGCGGCCCTGCGATGGGGTTGAGCTTTGTTCACCGTGTCTTCAAACATGATGTAGGGTAGCCGGATTCAAATTGGATCTCGGCGAGGTTTGGAAGAATTGGCGCGCGTTGATCTTGGTTTTGCGGATGCGGTCGTCTTCCACCATCTCGTTGTAGTAGTTCGGTGACGGAGATGTCGGCGAAGGGTTTGCCGTGAGAGCGTTCGACATCGTAGGGGAGGAACGGCTGCATGTCGTCGTTGCGTTTGGCCAGTTCGAAGGTGATGTCGGGGATGACCACGCCCAACGACAGGGTTTTGATGCGGATTTTTCGTCCGCGTTTTCGCGCTGGTGTCCAGGAACTTCGCGATGTCGGGTGGTGGGCGCTGAGGTAGACGGCCCCCGCACCTGAGCGCGCCGAGTTGGTTGGCGTAGGAGAAGGAGTTCTGGCGAGGCTTCATCACGGGGATGACGCCGGACGACTGGTTTTCAATGCGCTTGATGGGCGCTCGGCTTCGCGGAGGTTGCTGAGCAGCAGAGCCACACCGCCGCCGTTTGGAAAAGCTGTGAGTGCGGGTTGATGGCGCGCCGATGGATTCATGTTGTCTCAATGCAGCAGGAAGCAGGAGACGGGTTCGCCGCGCTGGGCTTGCCGGAGTTGAGAGAGTGCGTGGCGGGCTGGAGCGTCCGCTCATGATTTCGTCGACAAGGCTCTCGGCAAGCTTGGTGTCACCCGCCGCGAGCGTGAGGCGACCATGCAGACGCGATCTTCGTCGCGTTCGAGGTAGCGTCGGCGTCGAAGGTTTGCAGGGGTGTACGAGGTGCTAGTGCTTGTAGGCCCCAAGGAAGGTGGGGAACCGGAATTTCTTGGCGTGGGCGCGCTTGAACAGGGATTTGATGAAGTCGAAGGGTGCTGGTCAGCAACCTCTTGTTCGTAGTAGTTGTTGTCTCAGCAGGTGGTGGAATTTTTCCTCCAGGTCGTGGAGGCACGGTGTTTTTGGTTGACGTGCTGGAGAAGAGTTAGTTAGCGCTTGACGATCCTTATCAAATTGGATGTTGCCGTTGTCATCCCACAGGTTTAACGAGGGCATTCAGTGCGTGGTGGTCAGTTCTTCACGCTCTGCCATGGTCTCGCTCAACGTCTGCAGCCTTTCCAATAGAAGTATGTGTGCGCTATCCGCGCGTATCGACGCCCGCTTCTCCCGCGGCGTCGTCATGTGGGTTACGGTTTAATCCTAGTTTTTCTGCGTTGTCCAGCAGTCCGGCGCAGGATCGCACGTCTTCGTCGGTTCCGAGAGTTCAGAAGCATTTGTGCACGTACGGGACTCCCGTTTTGGCGGCTATCACGTCGCCTGCTTTGCCGTAATCGGTGCCAAAGTTGGTATTCCCCGAGGACACGACCGCGCGGATGAGGCTGCGGTTGTGTTCATTGTTGAGGAAACGAATAACTTGCCCTGGTACCGGACGGGGTTCGTTGCCGGATATAGAGGCCCCTCCCCCGTAGGTGGGACAGACCAGCACGTAGGGTTCATCCACGACGAGGCGGAGGATCGTTCCGATGCAGCGGAATGCGCGCGAGGGCAGTCCCAGCGGTCACTAAAAGCGATGGGTGTTTCCCGTTGCCGAGGAAAAATACACCACAAGCATCTTGTATCGTCCATTCGTCTGTGTGGCATGAAAAAGCCGCCCACGCATGCAGCGGTATGGGCGACTGGAAACGCCTCGTGACGAGGCGTCGTGACCCGCGTTGTTGAGCAACAGCCGCAACGAGGCTGCGGATGCGCTCAGGGCGGAAGCCGGACCAGTGCTCGCCGTTGGCTTCAACAACGGTGCCTGAAGGTATCCGAGGCCAGAACTGTAGTCGCGGGCTTCATCGTCCGTGCTGATGTCTACGAGGGTGTAGTCCAAGCCAGCACAGTCCAGGGCCTTTTTGGTTTGCGGTGCACTGCATGCAGGCGGGCTTGCTGTAGACGGTGATAGCGATGTTCTTCCCTCATCTGTTTGCGGTTTGCTCTTCTTGCGTGTTGTCCGGTAGCCGCTCCTGCGACCTGACCGGATCCATGCAGAAACACTACTTTGCTGCCTACCCTAATTCAACTAGCACTACATTAGTAGTTACATCGTGAGTATTCCCAGCAAACCGCGCAATCTGGCCACTATATCTAGCCTGGTTTTTTGCGTGCCAGTGAGTTACAACGATGAAGTTTGCCCGCTTCACACCCCTAATATCCCTGCTCACCCATCGCCCCCACCCGCTGCGCTCGGCCAAAATGTGTCGTTTGACGCATTTTTGATGACAAGTGCGCAGGTCGCCAAACCCTCAGCGTACTTCACCCCAAAAAGCAGACTCACAGTGCCATGCGCTCGAAGAGTTCCACGTAGTAATTCAAAAGATCCACTTTGTCAAATCGAATTCAAGCAGCTACTACACCCGCCCTGAGCAGCGCTTTCTTCACCTAAGAGCACCTAAAACCACCGACCCCCACAGCCGCAACAAAAACCGCCCACCATAACGGCGAGCGGCTCAGCTCGGTGGTTTAGCCTGACGAGGCCTTGAACCGGGGCTCCTTCGTGATCCGTAGACCTTGCCACGACGACGCACGATCTGGGCGCCCGGCTTATTCTTCAGCGACCGAAGGGACTTACGGACCTTCATCGGGCTCCTTTCTCTCATGCGCGTACAGCGGCGCACATCACCACACGCCGCGTGTAATTTTTCGCTTACAGTTCCTTAACGCATAGCCCAGCTATGACACGAGGGACCATGTTATCGTATCGACCCCGTTTTAACAAACCAGATTGGCGCACTCCATTACCATAATTGTCATGGATAAACAGCACAGCACGGACCTCCGCACCCACATCCAGAGCAGCCTCAACGTCTCCCCCACCATCAATCCGCAGCACGAGATAGCCACGCGTGTGGACTTCCTCGCGGACTACCTGCTCCACACCGGACTCAAGGGATATGTGCTGGGCATTTCCGGCGGCCAAGACTCCACCCTTGCGGGCCGCCTCGCACAGCCTCGCCGCTAGAAAAGTACGCGCGCAGCAGGTCAGCGCGGAGTTCTGGGCCGTACGCCTCCCCATGGAACAGGTAGACGAAGACGACGCCCAAACCGCGCTCCGCTTCATCAGCCCGACCACAGCATCGTTATTAACATCAAGCAAGCCACTGATGCCATGGACAACGCCGTTGCCGCTGCGCTCGGGCGTGACGACCTCACCGATTTCAACCGCGGGAATGTCAAGGCCCGCCAGCGCATGATCGCGCAGTACGCCGTCGCCGGCGAGTACGGCCTGGCGGTCGTGGCACCGACCACGCGGCAGAAAAACATCACCGGCTTTTGCCACCGGTTCGGCGACGGCGGTGCCGACATCCCTGCCGCTCGCGGGCCTAACCAAACGCCAGGGGGCTGCACTACTCCGCGAACTCGGCGCACCTGAATCCACCTGGGCGAAGGTGCCCACCGCCGACCTTGAGGACACGCGGCCGTCGTTACCCGACGAAGAAGCCCTGGGCGTCAGCTACACCGACATCGACACCTACCTGGAAACCGACCAACCGCTTACCGACGCCGCCCGCACCCGCCTCGAACACCTGTGGCGGGTTGGTGAACCTAAACGCCACCTGCCCATCACGCCCTTCGACACGTGGTGGCGCGCTTAACGACGCCGCGACCCCGTAATAAAGCCGTACACCGTCAGCACCACCAACGCTCCACCCACAGCACTGGCCCACGTGCTGAGATCAAAGAACCCTGGTTGAGGTCCACATTGAAAAACATCGAGCCGAGGTAGCCGCCGACCATCGAGCCGATAATGCCCAACAGCATGGTGAGAATGATCCCACCGCGCTGTTCTCCAGGCATCACCATCTTCGCAATCGCACCAGACAGAAAACCAAGCAACATCCAAGCGGGGATACTCATGGCCCCCACTATAAACGCAGAAGCGACATCAGCGCCGAGTACAGTAACAACAATGAAACATCACCTTACTGACGACACCATGCTCAACGACCTCGGCGTGCTCCTCCACCGCATCCGCGCTGCCTACGACATTCCCGCCCATGGAGTGCGCGCCGGGGACATCGGCGGTTGGGTCAGATTCCCCCGACCGGCTTACCCTCAACGGCTGGATTACGACGACGCCCAAAGCCTCGATGACGCCACCATCACAGGGGCCGCACTGGTCACTGGAAACGCCCGAATTTACGAATCCGCCACCATCGACGAAACCGCACGCGTCAGCGGCAATGCCGCAATCTGCGGTCACGCCTGCATCGGATATGGCGCTCACGTCCACGGCGACATCACCATCGACGGCCGCGCCTGGATCGAAGACGCTGACCTCTCCCACCCCTCCCACTTCCTTATTGTCACCCCACTTGGGCGTGCTGGCGAGAACGCCCAGCTCACCCGTTGCCCCAATGGCTCCTACACCGTCACCCACGGCGACTGGATCGGCTCACTCGATGACTTCGCTGCCGCGTTTGATGGTGCCGGTACGCGCTGTTCGCGGACCTCGCTCGCGCGCACATCAACGGTGCGTGAGCTCTTAGCTTGGCAGACGCAGTGTCATCAGTGCAGAGATACCCACCGCTGCGGCACCGAAGAAGATGGCGGAATCGCGGCGTCGGTAAACGCGGTCGGGGTGAGCGTAGCCGTCGTGAGCAAAGGAAAATGGCGGTGAGTCCGGCGACACAACACAACGCCCACCTCACGGATCGTGGAGTTCGTGCCCGAGGCGGTCGCTTGCTCCTCAGGGGCCATGCCGACGAGTACCGCGTTGACAATCGGAGAGACGACCAGACCCATGCCCACACCAGCGATAATCATGGCTGGGATCATGCTGCGATAAGACATGTCAGGGGGCGAGTATGGCGGCGATCCATGTTAGTCCGCTAGCGAGAAGAATAAGTCCTACGAAAATAACGGGACGGTTGCCGATACGCCCAGCAAGCCATCCTGAGATGGGTGCAACAAAAAGTGGGGCGAGCGTCCACGGCATTGTCTTCACCCCAGCTTCGAGAGAGGTTGTTGCAACACGACCTGGAAGAACTGGAGAAGAAATATCGATCATGCGTTCCGAAGGCAAAGAGAAAAGTCACCACGTTGGCCATGCTGAAACTGCCGTTTCTAAACATGCTCAGGGGCAGAACTGGGTGCGACATGCGTGCCTCCCAGATGAGAAATGCTAGGAGAAAAGCAATGCCACCGATGATGCTGACAAGAATCCCCGTGCTGGTCCAGCCTTTGTCGTTACCGCGGGAAATGCCGTAGGTAAGAGCAAAAACACCAATGACGGCGAGTATGACACCGAGCAGGTCAAGTTTCTGCGCCTTGCCATAGCTTTCCGGGATTACCCAGTAAATCAGCGCGAGGCAGGCAATGCCTACCGGGACATTGATCCAGAAGGCTGCTTCCCAGTTCACGCCCTCAACGACAATCCCACCGATGAGCGGGCCAAGAGCAACGCCCAAACCGGCAATACCTCCCCATATTCCAATGGCTGCTGCGCGAAAACGCTCTGGAACCGAGGTGCTGAGCAATGTGAGAGAAAGCGGGAAAAGGGCTGCCGCACCCACACCTTGGAGTGTTCGCGCAGCGATGAGCATCCAGGGCTCGGTGCTGAGTCCACACAGCAGAGAGGCGACGGTAAACAATGTGAGTCCCCCGGCAAAGATGCAACGCCTGCCACAGCGATCGGCCACCCCAGATGACGTCAGGGACCAGGGATGCGGAAGGCGAGGGTGTAGGCATTGACAAACCAGCTGAGCTGCTCGAATGTTGCCCCGAGTTCCCGGCCTATGACGGGAAGGGCGTTGGTGACAATGAGGTTGTCAAGCGATGCCATGAACATAGGCAGCGAGACAGTGAGGATGATGAGCCAGATCGGACGGGTTGGTTGCGTTGATTGTTGCGGCTCTGTGCCTTGGGTTTTTCCGTATTGAGGGTTTCCACTGTTGTTTCCTCCTTGCGAGATGGAGTTCCTTGTGCGGTGTGCAACGTACGATGCGCAAGTTTGGTTGTAATCAATTGATTACAACCAAACTTAGTGTGTGTTGCCCAGCGAGTCAACAGCCCCCAGCAATCACGCAGGCAGGTGATGATAATGTGGCAACGTGGCCAAGAACGCACCGCACGAACCCCGCGAGACCCCTGCCAAAGCAGAACGCCTCCCAGCCGCGGAGCGGCGCGAAAACATTCTTGCCGCCGCCAGCAAAGTCTTTGGCAACCTCGGGTACACGGGTGCAACGACCGACGCCATAGCCAAAGCTGCCGGAGTGAGCCAATCCTATGTCGTGCGAACGCTGGATCGAAGAAAACCTGTTTGCCGAGGCGTCGGAACGCGCACTCACCCGCATCAAAGATGCTTTCACTCAGGTAACACAGGAAACCAAAGGGACGACCTCAAGGAAACCATGGGACGCGCCTACGTCGAACTTATGGCCGACCAGTCAAATCTGCTGATCGTCATGCATCTGTTCACCATGGGACAACACCCCCGCTTCGGCCCCATCGCACGCGCCGGTTTTCTTGAGATTTATCGCGTGATTTATGATGCGTTGAGACATGGATACAGACGCCGCAAACGAATTCCCTAGCGCAAGGAATGCTCAACAACGTACTGCTCGGGATTGGGCTAGTGGAAGTAAGTGATGCCAGCGGACTCAAAAGCAGAGACGAAGTATACAAACTTATGCAAGGCATTTTCCAACAAGATACCGACGCCGTCTTTGGTCACCTGCGCGCACGCGACGAGAGCAGCGAGACCTAGAATCCGGCACCACCACAGCCTTGAACAACGTTAGTGCACAACGTTTGCATGGAAGTTTGCTTATGCCCAGGCGCAAAAATGGGGCATTTTCGAGCTTGAGCGTAAGCAGATTTTACAGGGGATCACAATGACACCGTTCAAACCTTGACGCGACGAGGTTGCGGCCTATCATGCCATCAGGCCATCATTAGTGCAAAGTTTGTGCCCGGACAGCAGTGAACCTTGTTAACCATCCGCCATCACCAACCCCTACACCGCTTCCGAATCATCGCGTAGGAGAGCGTTTCTGGCAGCGTTGACACCTCGGCAACCACGCTAAAGCCGCAGCGCTCGTAGAGTCGGCGGCTGGCATCGGTGGTTGCTTCGAGGAAAACGGGGATGGGCTGGGCATCGATAAGCGCGAGGCGGTGCCGCAGCAACGCGGAGCCAATGCTTGCCCACGCACGTCCGGCGAGGTGGCGATGTCGTGGAGGTACCAGTGCGGGCTGTCGGGTTGATGCAGGTCAACGGCTTTCTGATGCTTGGCCCCGCGGAGTTCGGCGGGCAGACGACCCCGAACCAGGCCGCGCAGGGTTTCCTTCCAGCCGTATTCGTCGTCGATATCCAGCATGTCGGGGGTTTCAAAAGTGAGCGCCCCGAGTACACGGCCGTCTGTGGAGCCATCAAGGACCACGTCCACGCTGTCACTCCCCCGCAGGCCGACTCCCCATTCGCATTCGGCTTTGATCACGTGCCTGCGTATGCGGGGGCTGGGGGCAATGGCCTTCCACACAGGGTCGTCCATGAAGGCGTCGGCAAAGAGTTCCGACACCTGCGGAATATGCTCATCTGTTGCTGTAACGATATGCACCATTATTTCGCCAGCCGTTCCCACAACACCCCGCGATGCCATGCTTTCCGACTTGTCATACCTATCTACCCTAAAAGAAAAACCGGTACAGCACCGCTATTACACCCTTATCGACGCCCCGGAACAGCGCAGGTACGTACGCTGGAAGCTACGCATACTGAAGGAGCAACAGCCATGCCCACCACACTTGTCGCCGGGGCAACCGGATACCTCGGACGCTATATTGTTGCAGAACTCCACCGCCGCGGGCACACGGTTCGCGCCATTGTTCGCGACCGCAGCCGCGCGACCGTTGAAGGTGCCTATAGCGCACCGGGCCTTGACGGTCTCGTCGACGACTGGGCCGTAGGAAACGTCACCGACGCGGCATTCACTCAGGACGTGGCGGCGGGGTGGATCATGTGGTGTCCGCACTGGGGGTGACGCGCCAAAAAGCAGACCCGTGGAGCATCGACAATCGCGCCAACCAGAGCATCCTGGCCTCGGCGCTGAGGCATGGTGCCAGCTCCTTCACCTACATCAATGCGCTTGGTGCCGAGACCTGCCCCGCCGAACTCACCCGCGCCAAAACAGCCTTTACGCGGGCTTTGGAGTCTGCGGATATCGCGTCCACGTTGATTAACCGTCGCTATATTTCTCTGACGCGGCGGAACTGCTCCTGGCCAACAGCGCGGGTTGGTCCCCCTCTTCGCACCGGACATCGCCTCAACCCCTATTCATGGTGCCGACCTCGCGGCTTACACCGTGGAACAGCTAGAACAGGGAGGCTACCGGATCCTTCGACATCGGCGGGCCGATATTTTTACCTGGAAGGAACTGTCACCACCGCATTTCGGGCGGTGGGTAAGAAACCACGCATTGTGCAAAGTACCCGGTTGGACACTGCCGCCAGTCTTGGGTTTTGTCGGCCCTATCAACTCGCGGCTTGCCGTCACCATCCGCTTTGCTACCTGGGTATGCAGCGCGGTTGCGTTGCACCACAACGGGCACTCACCATATTGCGGATTTCTTTCGGGAGTATGCGGGAAGATAGACGAGAACCCAACCCACACCGGGGTGAACTTCCCACCACCGTGAACTTTGAACATCACCTGAGACCAGAACCTTCCAGGCATTATGCAAAGTGGGTTAACCTCAACCTCATCAAAAACCACATTTTTCACCCCATAACGTGCAGCGCATCCCCATACGGCACCCCCGTTAGGCGAGTACCGTGGAGTTAGCTCTCCACAACTATTTCTGACTCATCCGAACGGAGTACTGCCATGTCCGTCACTACATCCCGATCCATCTTGTCCGAAGGCAACGCAGCCGCGTTGGCTGCCCTGCGCACCGCATTGGGCGGCGATTCTTCCGTAAGCACCCGCGAACTGGACCGCATGGCCCTAGCTGTGGATGCCTCCCACTACCTGCACGCCCCGGATGCGGTGATGCGTGCGAAGTCCCCGACCGACGTGGGCGTCGCTATGCGCGTTGCTGCCGAGATGGGCTGGCCACTGACGTCCGCGGCGGCGGCACGAGCCTGTCTGGTCAGGCACTGTCGGAGGGTTTGACGGTGGATGTCCGCAGGCATTTCGCGGCATGGAGATTCTGGATGGCGGCCTGCGTGTCCGCGTCCAGCCGGGGCTGACCATTGCGCAGGTCAATGGGGCGCTGGCGCGTCATGGCAGGAAGCTGGGGCCGGACCCGGCGTCGTCAATTGCTCGCACCATCGGCGGCATGATCGCCAACAATTCCTCAGGCATGACCTGCGGAACCACGGCGAACGCCTACCGCACCATCGATTCCATGACCATCGCCCTCCCCAGCGGAACGGTGGTGGATACGGCATCGCCGCAGGCAGACGACATTCTGCGCACCCACGAGCCCGCGCTGGTGGAGGTGCTGGAGCGGCTGCGCGACACGCTGCGCGGCGATAAATACCGCGCGGATATTGAACGTCGCTCCGCCATCAAGAACACGATGGGCTACGGCATCGATTCCTTCGCTGATTTTCGATACACCCGCCAAGATTCTTGAGCACCTGATGATCGGCTCGGAAGGCACCCTGGGGTTCGTCGCGGAGGCCGTGTTCAATACCGTGCCCGTGCCCAAGCGCACCGCCACCGGGCTGCTCATGTTTGATTCACTCGATGCCGCCACTGAGGCCCTACCCAAGCTCGTCTACTCAGGGGCCGATGTGGTGGAGCTTATCGACGCCGCCTCCATCCGCGCGATGGGTCCCGATGCCTCCTCCGTGCTGCCGAAGGGCTTCAACGTGGATCAGCACGCTTCGCTACTGGTGGAGTACCAGGCTATGGATGATGAGAGCATCGCCGAGCACATCGCCACTGGTGAGGCCACATTTGAACAACTTGATGGCCTCTCCACTCCCCCAGAAATGACCAACGAGGCATCCCGGCGCGCCCAAATGTGGGTGATGCGCAACGGCCTGTACACAAAGATCATGCGTAGCCGTCCGAAGGGCACGATGGCGCTGTTGGAGGACATTGCCGTACCCATGGAGCAGCTCGGCGGTGTGTGTACTGAACTGCAGGTGCTGTTTGATAAGCACAACTATGATGGCGCGGTGATTTTCGGGCACGCGAAGAACGGCAATATTCACTTCCTGGTCACGGAGGATTTTGCTGGCCCTGAGTCCTTGAACCGTTACGACCAGTTCACCGAGGACATGGTGGAGTTGGTGCTGCGCGAGCAGGGCACGTTGAAGGCCGAGCACGGCACTGGACGTATCATCGTCCCCGTTTGTGCACCGTCAATATGGTGATGATCTGTATCAGGCCATGGTGGACGTGAAGAACGCCTGCGATCCGAAGCGGATTCTCAACCCTGGCACGATCATCACTGACGATCCGCAGCTGCATCTCAAGCACATCAAGCCCACCGACCCGGTTCGTCAGATCATCGATGACTGTGTGGAATGTGGCCTGCGAGCCGTGTGCCCATCCAGCACCTGACCACGACCCCGCCAACGCATTGCGATCCAGCGCGCCATCGCTGCTCGTGAGCCACCGGCGCCTATGACCTGGCGGAACGCCTGAAAGAGCAGGAGGTGTACGATGTCGTCCAAACCTGCGCCGTGGATGGTATGTGCCTGACGGCCTGCCCCGTGAAAATCAACACTGGTGATCTGATTCGCGCAAAGCGGCGGGAAACCCAGAACGAGACTCTGGACAAGGGCTGGAAAGTTGCGGCAGAGCACTGGGACATGGTGCTGCGCGGGGCGTCGTTAGGCATGACCACGACCCATGCGTTGCCGACAACACCGCTGCGTGGGGCCCTGGGGTTGGCACGTAAAGCCCTGAGTGAAGACATCGTGCCTACCCTGACCAGTGAACTTCCCGGCGGCGGCAAGGTGCGCAAGCCGCAAACGGTACCCAACCCGGATGCCATTTTCATGCCCGCGTGTGTGGGCACCATGTTTGGCACCGAGCATGCTTGCGGCACCGGCGTGGGCGGCGCGGTGCGGGAACTCGCGACCTACGCGGGCCTGCGACTCAGCACGCCGGCGGGTGTTCAGGAACTCTGCTGTGGTACCCCCTGGAAGTCGAAGGGCCTGGCCAAGGGCTATGCGGTGATGAAGGACAAGCTCACCTCTTGGATTGTCCAGCACACCCACCACGGGCGGATTCCACTGGTGTGCGACAACGTGTCCTGCACGGAAGGCATTATTGTGGCGTTGAAGAACGCCGGGGTTGAGGGCATTACCGTCATGGATGCCACGGAATGGGTGGCCACCTATGTCGCGCCGGTGCTTCCGCCGCTGGCCAAGGCTCGCAAAGCGGCGGTGCACCCGACCTGTTCCTCCACGCACCTGGGCGTCAACGATGCGCTCATGATGCTGGCCGGACTGGTCGCGGACGAGACCATCATTCCCGACGGCTGGCGCTGCTGCGCCTTTGCCGGTGACCGCGGCCTGCTCCACGAGGAACTCACCGCCACCGCTACCCACGACGAGGCACGCTCCGTCAAGCATCTTGATGCCGACTTGTTCCTGTCCTGCAACCGCACCTGCGAACTCGGCATGACCCGCACCACGGGACACACCTATGTGCATGTGTTGGAGGAGCTTGCGGCGCGCGTCGCTGATCGGGCGGGAACGCGCTGACCGCAGCACCGACCTGGCTGAGTGTTCTACCCAGCGAGGTCGGTGAGTACCCGTACGACCGACGCCCCGTAACCCCCACCAAATAAAATCGCGTGGACCAGCAGGGGCGGCAACTGGTACCAGGGCACCCGCTCGTGCCATCCGTCAGCCAGCGGATAGGTGTTGTTGTAGGCGATGAACGCATCCTTACCGAACCCGCCAAACAAGAGCATCATGGCCAGATCCACTTCGCGATGTGCATAGTACGCCGCCGGATCAATCAACCAGTTCCGCCCCTCCACATCCACCAGACGATTCCCACCCCACAGATCACCATGCACCAATGCTGGTGGCTCATCGGGCCCACACAAATCCACTGCTTTGGGCAGAAGCTCGTCAAAAAGACGCTGCACCCCACTCGGAACAGCACCCATCGCCGTGGCCTGCGTAATGAGCGGCTGGACACGCCTATACACATAAAAGTCCGGCCACGACTGCGTCGGCGTCAGATCGACCTCCACCGAGCCAAGAAAACCCGAGTCGTCCCCATCAATCCCGCCGAAATGCGGCTGCGGAACCTGGTGTAGTTCCGCCAAGCTGGTGCCAAGATCAGCTTCCGAGGTGAACGTGCGGCCGCCCTCCTCAATCCACTCCAACATCAACCCGCGTGACGACGACCTGACTACCTCGGCACCCCCAGTGTTTTCGGCGCTGTATCCCGCAGGTTTTTCAGGCCACGTGCTTCCCGCTCAAACATCTGCGTTTTTGGTTTCTGATGTGCTTTTAGGAAATATGATGTATCTGGAGTATCAACGCGAAAAGCCTGGGAAATATCACCGCCCGAAAGGGTGTTACACCGGTGATAGTGAGGCCGTCAGTTAGTTCCGCTGGGAGTTGTGAGTAGTGCATAAAGCCCAGACTACCTGGTTATTTACTCTTACGCGGCTACCCATACACCGCCACAATGAATAGGAAAAGTGCGGCGCCGGAGGTCACATAAATAAACGAACTGAGTTATAGGTGTCATCCACGCCCAGCGAGATCCCGTACCCAGAAGTAAGCGGCAGCGCCTATGGCCAGCGTCAACCATCGCAACACCAAACTACGCAGGCTAATGTCAATAACAATCGGCCTGTCATTGAAGGTGAAACGTATTTCTTTCTTGTCCGACACGGTAATATTCCTTATTCCCTTGGCGGGCAAAGAACTGCAGATCGTCACAAGCAGCAATATCACACTGACTATCGTTAGCATTTGTTATATGAATATTTCCTTCATTTTTTATTATTTTGCTGAGTAATATTTTTCAGTATGCCAAAATTTTCTCAACGTATAAGTAGTGCATGTGCCACAATGATCCTGACCGCAGGGGCGCTAGCCATAACAGCGACAGCTCCCGCCGTGGCCGCTCCCGTCGACAATCCCACCATTGACCCGGTGGGATACAACATGTCAACGGTGTGCAAGACCAAGAGCATCCGATTACTGTCGCCGATATCACCAAAGACACCGGCAGCAGCAGCCCACTCATCCCTGGGTACGCACCCCATCCTGGAGCAGGACAACGTTGAAGAAAAATCATTGAGGGCGATTCCTACCCAAGTCACCACTACCACCGAAGCACCATTCCGTTGGGTGGGGCTCATCACCCTACACCACGCAAGCTGGTGGAACTGGTCGATGCACGGGTTCACTTGTCGCCGCCGATACCGTGGTCACCGCAGGACATTGCCTCAATAAAAACGGCAGCAACATCACCTTCACACCGGGCCAAAACGGCGCAGACAAGCGCTTTCGCACGGCCAAAGCAAGCCAAGTCTGGTATGACAAAACTGGCAGTGCCGCTGGCCACGATTGGGGCGTGATCAAACTGGAAACACCCATTGGTTCCGACGTCGGCTGGTTCGGCATGCGCACGCGAACCTGGATCCCTCAACGGCAGCTTTGCCACCGTCATCGGATATCCCGGCGACAAACCATTCGGCACCATGTGGAAGGGTCGCAGCAAGATCCTGAAAACACAAACCACAGGGCGCATTACTCCGCCGATACCTCCGACGGCGAGTCTGGCGCATCCATAGTTGACGACACCGCCATCATCTACGGCATCCACACCAGCGGCACCAACCAACAAAACTGGGGAACACTACTCACCGGTGAGTTGTTCAACACGATCGTGAACATTTCAAACGGGAGGTGGAGGGCTAGAGATGCCCGCCGCTTCGTGCGCGGGGACGTCGATAAGCGCTTGTTCAAACAAGCTGGCACAAATTTCTATTTGTGCTGGGGTGAGGTCACCAGTGATTAAAGAGGTGACATGTGGAAGCAGCAGAAAGTATCGACGCCGCATTGCGTGCGCTGGCTGACCAGAACCGTCGGGCAATCTTGCGGGTGATTCGTTCGGGGCCACAGCCCGTCGGCGCGGTGGCGGAAACGGTTGGACTATCGCAGCAAACGACATCGCACCACCTACGCACTCTTCAAAAGGCGGGTCTGGCGGCCCTCAGCACAGACCGTACGCGTCATTTGTATGCGGTTAACACCGATGGACTTGCTGCGGTGCGCTCCTACCTTGATGAATTCTGGCCTGACAAGCTCGCCACCCTGAAATCTGTCATCGAGCAGCGGGAGGCGAAGGATGGCTGAGTTCCAGGACTTCATCGACATCGCCGTGCCACCCGAGACCGTATTCGACTACCTGACCACCAACGAAGGCATGACGGCGTGGATGGGGCAATACGCTGACCTCGACCCGACACCAGGTGGGCAGTTTGCCGTTGACATCGCTGGCCACCCCGTGCGAGGCGAATACCTGGTGGTCGAGCCCTACAGACGTGTGGTGTTCACATGGGGTTTTGCGGGCAGCGACCACTTGCCCGCCGGAGCCTCCACGGTGCAAATTCCTTTTTGGTACCCATTGACGGCGGCACCCGTGTTGAGCTGCGCCACTTCAACCTTCCAGAAACCGAAGTCGCAGGCCACAAGCACGGTTGGACTCATTTCCTACCTCGTTTGAAAACTGCGGGCGCAGGGCACGACGCCGGACCAGATCACTGGCAGCCCCTCCCCGACTGAAAGGAATAGGTTCCATGACCGCCTACGAGATCGTGAAAAACTACCACCAGGCGTGGACGGCAGGTGACATTGAGTTGGCTATGTCCTACATCGCCAACAACGCGACATGCCGGGCGCCCGGTGTTGACCTGACTATCAAGCAGGGATTATCGGGACTTCATTGCGGGATTCGCCCCGTCTCACCGGGATCGGCGAAATCGCGGAGTTCATGACGGCGACAAGGTTGCGTTGTTTTACTACCCAAAGACCGCAGTCATGGATACCGCCCCCGCTGCGGAACTCTTCACGGTGCACAACGGCGTAATCACTGAAAGCGTCTTAATTTTCGACCGGCTCTCCTATGCTCCGCAGAAAGGCTAAACCATGGCAGCCATGACACCCGGAACAGCAGGCGCTTGTTCAGCGCATTCAGGCGTTGGTGACTGACCAGTCAGATGTGAGAGAGGTTTCGATGTTCGGCGGGCGCGCGATCATGGTCAACGACAAGATGATCGTCAGCGCAGGAAAAGCCGCTGACCTCCTAGTTCGCGTTGACGCAGCCCAGCATGACACGCTCCTTTCAGAACCCGGTGCTGCTCAAGCCGAAATGGGTGCGGGGCGACGCATGGGGCCAGGTTGGATTACCGTCAGCTCGAAGCTATCGCTGACGATGATGCCTGATTTCTGGGTCGACGCGAGCCCGCGAGCTAACAAGGCCGTCACCCGCGCTAAGCACAGTGGTACGTGTAGTTCATTGGTGCCGTTGCCCTACATACATTAATAGCATCCGTTATTGATGTTCCCCAGTTTTGTTCACGGTGAGCGCCTGATTTCCGCAGCATCTGGCATATTCTCCCTCGCTCGCGAATCAATCTCATCATCCCCAACTGGAAGTGACGATACTGCGAACACCGCAAATCCAAAAATATCAACGGCTACACCATAGTCCCCTTTAATAACACTCCAAATACCGGAGCTGATAAGCGCTGCATAGCCACCGGCGACAAAAATTCTATCTTTACTGCCATACACATTTCCTCCCCACACATATCCAATCAGAGCTAACTCACCCTCATTAATGCAGAAAAATAAAAATACCCTACCTAGCTGATTAACTTTCATCAATCAGCTAAGCAGAGCAAAGACTTAACTAGCCAAAGCAGTTATGACGCACTGAGTCAATGCAGGAATTCCGAGGCAAAGCGCTCCCAATGCCGCCCGCCGCCTGCATCTCTCATAGCAGCTGAAGCTCCCACATTACCTTAACAGCCTCAACAACACCTCAAGATCCTTGATCAGACGCTTGATCTTGAGCAGTTTGCAGCACCAACCACGTTGCTACAGCAATCATACTCCAATAGCTGCGGCACATGGCCAAAAATTAGCTTCTTTCGGTCATTTCTTGCGCTTTAGGGATCATTTTCAAAGCCATTCTTGAGTTGCCTTATCTCCCCGCGTAAAACATCGTCAGGGAATTGATTCGATCAATTCAGCGCTTACTCCATATCCTCAGCCTTAGGCTTCGGCGATTGATCAGGTTTTGATTGTTGAACTCCTTTTGAGCCTCAACAACTTGCTTATCAGCAGCTGCAGCGGATTCACCATCGCGACAGGAATAGTGAGCGCAAGCAACGCGGAAATTAGCTTCTTCTTCATAGTCATTGACCTCCAATACTGCCTCATGTTGGTTGGCAAATAAACCAAATACTTAGTGAAGATAACTACGTACGTATTCAAAACTATAAGAGGCTTCTGCGTGCGTCAGAGCAAATACTGTAGAAAACGATAATAGAAAGAATAGATAGAATCTGGTATACTACCTTAGATTTTTACCGACCTCAGAAAGAATCGCAAATTGACTGCATGCTACTGATCAACGACCCTTCCAAGATCGTTTCACTTCACTTTTCAAGATCGTTCCACATAACTTCGCTAGATTTATTTCTGTTACAAAATACTAATGCGATTCATTTTTGGCGATTTCATTTGTTATAAAATATTTGCGGAAACTAGCCCAATTTAAGGGTGCTGGTGACAAGTCATCTTCTAACTCCATTTCAACGATCAAAATAATATTTGCCCAAAAACTATCTTCAGAAACACGCCACACAACTGCCAGCCTTCCATATCCCCCTCAATCCAGCGCCACGCAAACACAAGCTCTCAGATCAACACTGGCATGTTCTCACGCCCTTCTACCGCCCGCGTACTCCAGTTGGCGGGGAGGGATAGTCCTGATGGTCACTAGAACGGGATAAGCCGCCAGGCGGCTTATGATGCATGATGAGGCTTGATGCGCCTGTCTGGCGGGAAACTTTTATGCAGAATGCACCACACACACTACGCCAAACCACGCAGTCAAAAATAAAGAAAACCCTGGTCACAGCATCTCTACTGTGACCAGGGGTTTCAAAGCTCCTAATGAGAGCTAACGGGACTCGAACCCGTGACCCCCACACTGCCGGTGTGGTGCGCTACCAGCTGCGCCACCCTAGCCCCTTAGTGGACTCCTCAAATGTACACGCTGCACTCATGTTGCCACAAATCCGCAGGCACACAGGCATACGATGCGCCATGTCGATGAGAGTCGCTACACGGGCACCAGTGCTGTACAGCTTCCTGTTACTTGAGCAACCCAGGCGTCGCTGACTTGCTGGCTGCTGTCCCCCAACAGAGACATCTTGACCATCTTTGTTGATCACGGGGCGAGGAAACGCCACGGCCGAGCCCTTCCAGCTTGGAGGTGTTGGTGTCCTTCATCTTCAGGAAAGGCATCTTTTTCTTTCTCATCCTTGATGGCATTTGGTGACATCCTCGGAGGCACCAAGTGTTTCAACGGCTTTGGCGAACTGCTCGTTGTCCCACTTGTTGTACACGTCTTTCTGGTTGTTCATCAGCATGGCGCGGAAGTTCCAGTAGAGGTTTGCGTCGCCGCTCTTGGCTACGGCGAGCGCCGCGGTGCCCGCGCGAGTGGAGTGGCCTTTGTCGGCATCTTGGCCGCGGTCCAGGAAGTTGAGGGTGCGGACGTTCACCACGAGCTTGCCTTGATCGATCGCGTCTTTCATGGCATCGTCGCTGGCGATGGCCAGTTCAGAGCAGTGGGGGCAAGAGAAGTCTTCGTGAGGGTCTACTGTGGGCGTCTCGGCGGTTGCGGAGGCGCTTTTCAGCGTCACAGCGTCATCGGCAAAGTTTCAGTGAAGGAGACGTTTTTGCTTCTCCCACTGTGCTGCGATGTCGTTAGAACCACCCCCACCGCCGTGTGACTTTTGGCCGTTGATCACAATGTAGCCCACCACAACGGCAGCAATGACGATCACGGCGAGCAGCGCCCAGAGGAACCCGTTGCTGCTTTCGTTGGGGACTTGATTTTCGGAACTCATGAATTTAATCCTCGTGAAAACAACTAGAAGGAAAGCGCAGGGCTCTCTGCAAACTCTTACGGGTTAACTCCGTAAGAGTTTATGCGCTCATCGCCATAAAACTCACTGTCGGTGATTGTTCGCGGCTACTACATAGCTGCTATGTATAGCTACACGTGAGGGCCCATTTCTTGAAAGGCACTTCACTACCCACGCCGCCCCAGCAGCAAATACCGGGTCGCGGGTATTTCTGACAGAAAGTATGTCCATGCTGTGACGTTGGCGTTGTAGCCGCCTCCGCCGAAGCATCCGCAATCGATGGTCAGCCCCGCGCCCACGCAGAGATGATGCCTGCGATGAACACGTCGAAGATGACGCTGGATACCGCAGCTGGTGGCGGAGGAAAATGCCCGCGAGCAGCGCGACGAGTGCGATTTCGACGACAGGCAGTGCGGTGCCGATGAGGTCTGAGACGTCTCTGCTGAATAAGCTCGTACGCGGCCACGGATTGTTTGGTGGTCACAGGGTCGGCCAGTTTCTGCCAACCGCTGACAAGCCAGACGACGGCGAGCCGAATCGGGCGATGAACCCGATGGCGGTGGTGACCATCGCCGTCTTGTTATTTTACCCGACTCAGCGTGCGGAATCGACACCGCCTCGCGTCGGCGTTGTTGGAGTTAACGTCGTAGACTGGCACCCAACTTTGGTGGGTTTTGGGCGGAAATAACTACCACGCAGCACCGCCAAACGTCGCGGCACATTACCACCGAGCACGTCGTCTACGAGGCTCTGCGAGCCCTCAGACTGCACTGTGCCAGGTGTTCTTCCCCGAGGAAGGACTCAGCGTAGATCTTGTATTTGTCTTCGGTGCCGGACGTCGCGCAGCAAACCACGCGTTTTCAGGTGCAGACTGGAGTCCGCCGATGGTGCGCCGTTTCCTGGAGCGTGGGTGAGCTTCGCGGTGATCTCTTCCCAGCCAACGCGGTTGCCGTCACCTGTTCGGGTGACAAGGCTTTTCAACACGGCCTTTTTGCTCGCGCGTGGCGTTGGCATCGGTGCGGGCGTGAGACGGGAAGCACCGTATTGTTCCGCCAGCTCGGCGTAACGCTGCGATGGGGTTTTTCCGGTCACTGCGGTGATTTCAGAGGCCAGCAGGTCAAGGATGATGCCGTCTTTGTCCAGTGGACCACACGGTCCCCGATCGTGCCGGAGGAAGGAGCACCTGCGGTTCTTCGCCACCGAAAGCCGATGGTGCCGTCGATAAGCCCTGGCACAAACCACCGAGACCAACAGGAACTTCCTCAAGGCGGCGTCCCAGTGCGCCGACCACGCGATCGATCATGGAGGAAGAAACCAAGGGTTTTACCCACAGCCGTCTCAGGGCGACCAGCCGGGCGATTGCCAAACAAATACTCAATGGCCACAGCCAGGTAGTGGTTAGTTCATCAGGCCAAAGTCTCGGGCGTGACAATGCCGTGGCGGTCGGCATCGGCGTCGTTACCAGTTGCGATGTCGAACTTGGGCGGTTGTGCTGCAGGGACGCCATGGAGTTGGGCGAGGAGCAGTCCATGCGGATCTTGCCATCGGTGTCTAATGTCATGAAACGCCAGGTTGCGTCCACCTTGGGGTTGACCACGGTGAGGTTGAGTCGGTGGGCGTCGGCAATGGCACGCAGTAATCCACGGATGCGCCGCCCATAGGGTCGGCACCGATGCTCAGTCCAGAGCTGCGGATTGCCTCAATATTCACCGCATTGGGCAGGTCGGCAATGTGAGGTGTCCAGGTAGTTGTAGGGGGTACAGCGGGAATCCAGTACGCCGGAAACGGGTACGCGTTTCACCCCGGTCAACCCTGCGCGCAGCAGTTCGTTGGCGCGGTTCGCAATCCAATCGGTGGCATCGGTGTCGGCCGGGCCGCCGTTGGGTGGATTGTATTTAAAGCCGCCGTCGCGGGGCGGATTATGAGGGAGTGATAACAATGCCGTCGGCGTTTCGGGTCGGTACCGGTGACACCACCAGGGAGTTTGGCGTTGTGGGCAAGGATGGCGTGCGACACTGCCGGGGTTGGGGTGTAGCGCCCGCGGTCGTCGACAAGCACAGGAACATCGTTAGCCAGCAACACCTCAAGCGCAGATACCATCGCGGGTTCGGAAAGCGCATGGGTGTCGCGACCGATGAAGATGGGGCCGTTGATGCCTTGCTGCGTGCGGTAATCCACAATCGCTTGGGTGGTGGCGTGAATGTGGTTTTCATTGAACGCGGAATCAAGGGAGGAACCGCGGTGCCCGGATGTTCCAAAAGCGACCTGCTGGTCGGGGTTTTCTACATCGGGAATGCGTGTGTAATAGGCGGTGACCACCTCGGCGATGTCGATGAGGTCCCGATCTTCCGCCACAAGACCTGCACGTTCATGTGCCATAATTGTCTCCTTAACAAAACTCGAACTATAAATGACGCTAGTTAACGTCTATCTTGCTCTGATTTTCGCCTGCCCGCACGATACGTGACGCATCTCCCTCCCCAACAGCACGTTTTCCACTACATTCCAAAGAATGGGCATCATTTCACCTAGCATTCGCGACATCGCCCTACCGTTGGCATCGGTGCCGCGCTCGGGGCGGTCACACGCTTCCTGATCACGAGCACCATACCGGTGGGCGGCCTCTGGTCGCTCTTAGCCATCAACATCGCAGGCTGCTTCCTCATGGGCCTCATCCGCCCAGGGTTGTTCTGGGGCATAGGTTTCCTCGGTGGGTTCACCAGCTTCAGCACCTACATGCTCTTCGCCCATCACCTGTTTATCGACGCCCCTCTCCTCCAGGCCACAACCTACCTTCTTGTCACCAGTGCTTCCTGTATTGGCGCCTGGATGCCCGGCGATTGGATCCATTCTTTGAGACCAGAGGCTGCGGCGATGACCATCCTTCAGATAGCTTTTGGAGAGTTCCTCAGGCAGCCTCGCTACCTCCTCTGTCGGTTCCCACGGACTTCTCCTCGCCAACACCATCGCCTGTTTCCTCCTCGGGCTATCCCAGCACAGTCCCTTCCTTGCCGTCGGCATCGCCGGAGCCCTTTCCACGTGGTCAAGCCTTGCCGCACATCTCGGACCGCTCCTTCGCACCTCTCGCGCACAGTTTGCCCGAAGTATCTGCGCCACCACGCTGTGCGGATATGCCGCGATTCTTATCGGCTTATCCGTATAGTTCAGGTCATGGATCTTAAAGACTTCCAATATTCAGAGTCAATACTTATCGACGCCCCGCACACCACGTCTACGATCTTTGTCACCGATGTCACCCGCACCGGCGAATGGAGCCCCATCGTAGAAACCTGCTGGTGGAAAGAACCTTCCGACCACGCCGAAGTTGGGGCGTGGTTCGTGGACGCAACGTCCTCCCGAACGCACATGGGAGCCAGATCCCTCGTCACCGAAGCTCAGCGACCCATCGCATTCAATGGGCCGTCAACGGTGGCGTTGTCCGCTGGGGATACACCATCGCCCCCACCGATACCGGGTGTGGGCTCACGAAACCTGGGAGTTGACCCAGCAAGGACTCGACTTTTTCCGCGAAAAATACGGCGACGACGCTGAAAAATCAACTCGCCGACCGCCGAGCAGCGGCACTGCGGGTATCCCCGCTACTTTTGGTTCGTATCAAAGATTGCCGACCGCCGCGTAACAAAACAACAAAAAGGGGTGGGTGGGGAACGCCTGCGCCCTATCGAGCACCACAACACCCACCCACCATCTGGAATTATCAATGCTGGCAGTAACCTACTCTCCCACACCCCTCCCAGGTGCAGTACCATCAGCGCCCACAGACTTGCAACCGGGTTCGAAAGGACAACCGGGCGTGACCCTGCGACTCATCACCACCAACACGCAACACTGACACCTGGTGTTGCGCCAGACACTGCGACAGCAGACCACGAAACCACACACACCACCCACGGCAGCACGCCTTCTGTCGCTTCACTCATTCCTTTGTGTTGCCATCACACGCATACGTTTTCCATGACCCGTGGCACACCACCACCTATAAGTGTGTGTTTGTGTCGTCATATTAGTATCGGTCATCTCACAACACCTTGCGATGCTTCCAACTCCGACCTATCAACCCCTCATCTCGGGAACCTCAACAGAAACCTCATCTCACAACAGGCTTCCCGCTTAGATGCTTTCAGCAGTTATCCCTCCCGCACAGCCTAACCAGCCATGCCACCGGCGTGACAACTGGCACTACTAGGTACGTCCATCCCGGTCCTCTCGTACTAGGACAGCCTTGTTCAAGTTTCCACGCGCGGCGGATAGAGACCGAACTGTCTCGACGTTTCTAAGCCAGCTCGCGTGCCGCTTTAATGGGCGAACAGCCCAACCCCAGGACCTACTCCAGCCCCAGGATGCGACGAGCCGACATCGAGGTGCCAAACCATCCCGTCGATATGAACTCTTGGGAAGATCAGCCTGTTATCCCAGGGTACCTTTTATCCGTTGAGCGACACACACCCACGTTGATGCCGGATCACTGGTCCTCTGCTCCTGCTCCACCCGTCAGTGTCACAGTCAAGCTCCTTACTGCGCTCACACTCTACAACCTGATTACCAACCAAGCCGAGGGAACCTTTGGGCGCCTCCGTTACCATTTAGGAGGCAACCGCCCCAGTTAAACTACCCACCAGGCACTGTCCCAAAACCCGATCAGGGCCCACAGTTAGATGCACACACACAACCAGGTGGTATTTCACCAATGACTCCACACCACTAGCGTGAATGCTTCCACGTCTCCCACCTATCCTACTGAGCTGCAGCACACCAATACCAAGCTATAGTAAAGGTCCGGTCTTTTTCGTCCTGCCGCGCCGAAACGAGCATCTTTACTCGTACTGCAATTTCACCGGGCCTATGGTTGGAGACAGCAGGAAGTCGTTACGCCATTCGTGCAGGTCGGAACTTACCCGACAAGGAATTTCGCTACCTTAGGATGGTTATAGTTACCACCGCCGTTTACTGGGGCTTCAATTACCCGCCTCACACACCAAGTGGTGTGCTCACGAGTCCTCTTAACCTTCCAGCACCGGGCGAGGCGTCGGTCCGTATACCTCGACTCTGCAACGTCTTCGCACGGACCTGTGTTTTTAATAAACAGTCGCTTCCCTCACTTCTCTGCGGCCACCACAACGCACACCGCACAAGGCGTGATTGCCGCACATCTTCTCCCGAGTTACGGGGCATTTTTGCGGAGTTCCTTAACCATAGATTCACCCGAACGCCTTAGTATCCTCAACCAGACCACCTGTGTCCGGTTTCGGTACAGGCCGTGCACACCATCGCTGAGGCTTTTCTCGACACAGCACATCAAACATCCCCAACACTCTGGGTACGCATCACGCCTCACCCATATATGCAGAACGGATTTACCTATCCTACCAGGCCACACGCTACACCACAATCCACTAAGTGGCCTTGACTACCAATCTGTGTCACCCCATCAACGCCCTACCAACGATCAAGATCCCGCACCACACAGCAAACCAACACCGACAGCATTGACATCATGTGGTGGTGGTTAAGTCTAACTCGAGTCACCACTGGTCGCGCATACACGGGTACGGGACTATCAACCCGTTATCCATCGACTACGCCTGTCGGCCTCGCCTGTGGGTCCGACTCACCCTGGGAAGATTAGCTTTCACCCAGGAACCCTTAGTCATCCGGCGAACGCTTTTCCACATGTTTTTCGCTACTCATGCCTGCATTCTCACTCGCTCTACACTCCACCACCACTTCGTGACAGCTTCTCCAGCGTGCACGACGCCCTCACCCAACACACGTGTGTTGCCGCGTGTTCGGCGGTATGCTTTAAAAAGCCCCACTACATTATCGGCGCATCACCACTAACCAGTGAGCTATTACGCACTCTTTCGAGGATGGCTGCTTCTAGCCAACCTCCTGGCTGTCTTCGCGATGACACCTCCTTTTCCACTCAGCACACCCTTAGGGGCCTTAACCGACGATCTGGGCTGTTTCCCTCTCGACGTCCGGAGGCTTATCCCCCGCCGTCTACCGCCACGCTCGCATATTATTGGCATTCGGGTTTAGCTGGCATCGCTAAGATGATCGTCCCGCATCAACCAGCAGTCGCTCACCACCAACAACAACCACGCAACGCTGCACCTAAATGCATTTCGGGGAGGAACCAGCTATCACGGAGTTTGATTGGCCTTTCACCCCACAGCTCATCCCTCAGTTTTCCAACCTAAGTGGGTTCGCGCCTCCACAATGTTTTACCACCGCTTCACACTGTGCCGTGGGTAGATCACCCGCTTCCGGGTCCAGAACATGCCACTCACACACACCCTCATGTAGGATTCGCTTTCCTACGACTACCCCACACACGGGTTAACCTCGCGACATACCCGCTGACTCGCAGGCTCATTCTTCAAAAGGCACGCCACCACCCACACAGGGCTATGACGGATTGTAAGCACACGGTTTCAGGAACTGCTTTCCTCCCTCCCGGGAGTGCTTTCTCACCCTTCCTCACGCGGTACTCACTACACTATCGGTCACGCCAAGTGTTCAGGCTTACCGGGTGGTCCCGGCAGATTCACAGCAGATTCCACGAGCCCGCTGCTTTCTCGGGAAAATACGCACACCCCAACCACATGTCTTCCAGGTACCGGACTGCTCTGCCGTCTACGGCAGGCGATTCCACACCACTTCCCCTAACACACAATCCAGGGTGTGCCAGCCAGTGGTAGCCAGTCAGACACACGCATCCCACAGCACACGCAACCCCTACCAAGTATCATCCACGCATAGGTTTAGCCATAACCTCCGCCTTCGCTCGCCACTACTAACGGAATCACATATGTGTTTTCTTCTCCTACGGGTACTGAGATGTCACTTCCCGCATAACCCCCATACCACCTATTTCATTCAGCAGCAGGTGACCGCACATAACCACGGGCCGGGTTTCCCCATCGGACATCCTCGGATCAACGCTTAATCGGCAACTCCCGAGCTACGCAGCCTTACGTCCTCTCATCGGCTTGGCATGCCAGGCATCCACCGTGCCTTACAACAAACACACCACCTATCGGTGGTGCGCCGAAAACACACACAAAACAACACGAAATTAAACAGAAAAATGATTTCCGGCTCACTATACAGTTCTCACACAACACCACCCCACCAGCCACCACCACAATCGCAGTCACCAGCAGACAAGGCTGTATATCCACGTTTATTGTGTGGGACCACACAACCGACACAAGCACCACACCCCTTTTTATAGACACACCACCAATATTCTCCCTAGAAGGAGGTGATCCAGCCGCACCTTCGGTGCGCTACCTTGACTGACTTCGTCCCAATCGCCAATCCACCTGACCTCCCCCACCACAGGTGGTGGTTGAGGCCATGGGCTTCAGGGTGTTACCAACTTTCGCTGACGTGACGGGCGTGCTGTACAAGGCCGGGAACGTATTCACCGCAGCGTTGCTGATCTGCGATTACTGCGACCCGACTTCATGGGGTCGGTTGCAATGACAAATCCGAACTGAGAGGCCGGCTTTAAGAATTACTTGCTTCACAGTGTCGCAAACCCCGTTGTACCGACCATTGTAGCAGTATGTGAAGCCCTGGGTATAAAGGGCATCGATGATTTGACATCATCCCCACCTTCCTCGAGTTGACCCGGCTGTTTCTCCATGAGTCCCCACCAAAAATGTGCTGGCAACATAAGACAGAGGGTTGCGCTCGTTGCGGACGCTAACCCAACATCTCCACGACACGAGCTGACGACAACTATGCACCACCTGGTGCACCAACCACGAAAGGGAAGACGTATCTCACGCCGATCTGGTGCATGTCCAAACCCAGTGAGGTTCTTGCGTTGCATCGAATTAATCACATGCTCCGCCGCTTGTGCGGGGCCCGTCAATTCTTTGAGTTTTAGCGCGCGTACGTACTCCCCAGGCGGGCGCTTAATGCGTTAGTTACGGCACAGACTGCAAACACGGCCCACACCTAGCGCCACCGTTTACAGCGCATGGACTCAACAGGGTATCTAATCCTGTTCGCTCTCAGCTTTCGCTCCTCAGCGTCAGTAACTGCCCAGTAACCTGCTTCGCCATCGGTGTTCCTCCTGATATCTGCGATTTCACCGCTACACCAGGAATTCCAGTTACCCCCTACAGCACTCTAATCATTGCCCGTGTCGCCTGCACGCCCGAGTTAAGCGGAATTTCAGAACGACGCGACATCACCACCTACAGAGCTCTGCGCCCAGTAAATCCGGACAACGCTTGCCTACATGCTACGCGGCTGCTGGCACGTAGTTAGCCGAGTAGCTTCTTCTCCACGGTACCGTCACCCGTGAGCCGTCCCGGGCGAAAAGGGTTTAGCGAGCCGGCCTTCCATCCCCCAGCGGCGTCAAGCTGCATCAGGCTTGCGCCCATTGTGCATATTTCACCCTGCTGCCTCCGTAGGAGTCTGGGCCGTGTCTCTCAGTGTGGCCCAGTCAAATCGCCTCTCAGGTCGGCTGCCGCGTCCGCCTTGGTAGCCATTACCACCAACAGCTGATGGGCGGGCTCATCCCACACGCAATAAAGCTTTCACCACGACTACGCCATGGTCGTATGTGGTGATTCCCAGGCTTATCCCACGGTGCAGGGCAGATCACCCGTCTTACTCACCGTTCGCCACTCAGTACCCACCGCGGTGGCGGGCCTTCCGTTCGACTTGTGTGTTAAGCCGCCCGCCAGCGTTCGTCCTGAGCCAGGATCAAACTCTCCAACACTTTATTAAATGCGTGTGTCGTGCACAAAACAAAACAAAACAATAAAAAAATAGTGTTTCAAGCGTGTATCTCTTGACCGAAACATTACACCACCACAGGTCAGGGGTGTGCGGCTTACACCAGACGTAGTGTGGGTGTGTGTAATGCTTTGTACTATTGATTCTCCACACAACAAAAGCATCCATAACCCTGGTTGAGCACGCGTGTGCTGGGTTTGCGTCGGCGACCTGATATGAGTTACCACCGTGTAGGAGCAATACGTAACTGA
>BNJU01003969.1_pt1 | contig 47546 bp, 56 predicted proteins | sample 8539281 | NCBI WGS metagenome assembly BNJU01 (sample SAMD00202456, study PRJDB9452) | human saliva metagenome | isolation source: human saliva | place: Japan
ATTTCTGTTAGCTCCAACGATGACGACCGGCCTCTTAATGGCTCTGGTTGGGCTCCTGCTCTTCCTCCCTTTTTATTACCAGTATAGTTTGGTCGAATTGATCCTATATAGTCGACTGATGACAGGAACCTATGATGGGCCTATGTCTATCCTTCGCCAAAGCAAGGAAGAGATGAAAGGCTTTAAGAGCCACCGCCTTGTTCTTGATTTGAGCCTGCTCGGTTGGCAAATACTATCTTTTTCACTTTAGGAATGGCGAATTTTTATGTCAAACCTTATGCAACCAGTTGTCAAATCATCTTCTACCATACCCTCCTTCAAAAACGGATGCAGGCGGACAGTCGCTTCCAGCAAAAGGCGCCGGATCTACCAAAGTCTAATCCACTTGATTAACAAAGAAAACAAGAAAACCCACCTTCGATTGGAGCTATTCTCCAAAGCACTAGGTGGGTTCTTTTTTTCTGTTGGGGAAATCCGTCTGTATTTATTTCATCTCTCGTATCAGTTTAATCACTGGATGAAAGACGCGAGGTTCTGAGATAAATCGAAGGCTATTCTTCTCCTAAGACCAAACGAGTGTGCTCGCGTTTGATACAGCGGTTCATGACGATATCTTCGCGACCGGCTCCACGAAGAATGTCTTCTGCTTCTTGATTTTCCAGCTCTAATTGCGCCCAAAAGATCTTGGCGTCCGACTCGATGAAGTCACGCGCCACATCTGGTAAAAATTCACTGCGACGGTATACATCGACGATATCTACTGGGAAAGGGATCTCCTGTAAGCTAGCGTACACCGTTTCTCCAAGGATCTGGCCACCAGCTGCACGAGGATTAACGGGAATAATCCGATAGCCCCGCTCTTGCATCTCCTTGCTGACACGATGGCTGGTCGTATCTTCACGGTCAGATAATCCAACTACAGCAATGATTTTACTGGTTTCTAAGTAATGTTTGATAACGCCATCACTAGGATTGCGAAATGAATAGGCCATATGAATCTCCTTTTGTATGCGTTTCCTTTCTTTAAATAGTATAACAATACGAAAGGCATTGCAAGTGTTTGTCGTTAAAAGCGGTAGGAAACTGAAAAGTCTCCTACCGCTTTCTGTTTTGAACAAACTCAATCTTATTTGGCTTCATACCATGTTTTGCCTTCATTCTCATCGGCTTCCAGTGGTACCGCAAGTTCAATAGCAGATTCCATGGTCTCTTTGACAAGTGCTTTGATCGCTGCAAGTTCATCAGTTGGTACTTGCAGAACAATTTCATCGTGAACCTGAAGAAGCATCTTGGTCTTGTAGGCGCCTGCTTCTAAGGCTTGGTCCAAGTGGATCATGGCAATTTTCAAAATATCTGCCGCCGATCCTTGGATCGGTGAGTTGATTGCTGTCCGTTCCGCAAAGCCTCGAACATTGAAGTTGCGAGAATTGATGTCTGGAATCTCCCGACGACGCTTGAAGAGAGTTTCTACATAGCCTTTGTCACGCGCTTCCCGTACCACTCTCTCCATATAGTCCTTGATGCCAGGGTAGCGTTCGAAATAGGTCCCAATGTAGGCTTTGGCTTCTTTTCGACTAATCCCTAGGTTGTTAGACAATCCAAAATCGGAAATTCCATAAACCACGCCGAAGTTTACTGCCTTGGCATTGCGACGATCATTTGGCGTCACATCTTCTGGTTTTTCAATATTGAAGACCCGCATGGCAGTTGATGTATGGATATCTGCCCCATGCTGAAAGGCATCAATCAAATGCTCATCTCCTGAAATATGGGCCAAGACGCGCAGTTCGATCTGTGAATAGTCTGAACTCAACAAGACACTGTTTTCCTCTTCTGGGACAAAGGCCTTGCGAATGAGACGACCTTGTTCCAAACGGACAGGGATGTTTTGTAGATTAGGATCCACGCTGGACAAACGGCCTGTCTGCGTCAAATCCTGTACATAGCGGGTATGGATTTTTCCATCTTCCAAAATCCAGTCTTGAAGACCGATGACATAGGTCGATTGGATCTTAGCAATTTGGCGGTATTCAAGAATCTTAGACACGATCGGTGCGATTGGAGCCAGGCGTTCCAAGACATCAACAGCTGTTGAATAGCCGGTTTTGGTCTTCTTGGTGTATTCAAGAGGGAGTTCCAATTTTTCAAAGAGGATGACACCCAATTGTTTTGGAGAATTGATGTTAAATTCTTCTCCTGCCAACTCGTAGATTTCTTGAGTCAAGCGCTCCAAGACTGCTTCGTTTTCCACCTGCATGTCTTGGAGGGTCTGGCGTTCCACCTTAATCCCTGCGATTTCCATCTTGGCCAAAACAGCTGCTAGTGGTTGCTCCATATCATAGAGCAGATCTAGTTGGTCGTGAGCTTTTAGTTGCTCCGTCATAGGCTCTTCAGTATCTAGTAAAACAGCGACTTTTCGGGCCAAATGCTCTAATAGGACCGCCTTTTCTGGAATGGCTTTTTTGGCTCCCTTGCCATAAACAACTTCGTCCAGCGGTAGTGCAATCTGACTATAGAGACTCGCAATGGTGGAAATTTCATTGTCCTCTACGGTCGACAAGAGATACTTGGCCAATCGACTATCAAAAGCTGGTTTTTGCAAGGTAATATCCAAGTGGCTAAGCAAGACCATGGCCCGCTTAAAATCATAGACCTTGAGGGGTGTTTTTTCAATAAATTCTTTGAAAATTGGTGTTTGTAACAAACTGGTGTCTGTGCTCGCGTAGAGCTGACCTTTTGTCCCCCATGCAAAGCCGATGATGGGTTCTGTATGGTAATTGTCTCCAAAGATCTCAAAATGGAAGAAACTATGATCCGTGAGCATATCGGGAGTGACCTGCTCGACTTCTGTGTAGTCAAGGGCTACAGGAGTTGCTGCTTCCCCGCTTAAATCCAAGGCTTGGCGGGAGTTGCTTGAAGCCCATCTCCTCATAAAACTTGGCAAGATTTTCTAGATGAGGACCCGTATAGGTGATGTCATCCAGACCAATCTCAATGGGCGCATTGGTATCGATGGTCGCCAGGGTCTTGGATAGGTATGCCTGCTCCTTGTCGTTGATGAGGTTTTCCTTCATCTTAGAAGCCTTCATCTCATCGATATGCTCATAAATGCCATCGAGAGAGCCATACTCAAGGAGCAGTTTGATCCCGGTCTTTTCTCCAATCTTGGTGACACCTGGGATGTTATCCGACTTATCTCCCATCAAGGCCTTGAGGTCGATAAATTGCTCTGGTGTCAGTCCCATCTTTTCCTTCAAATAGGCTGGAGTGAATTCTTCAAACTCTGCCACTCCTTTTTTTGAGATTTCAACCACCGTATTGTCATCCGTTAGCTGAATCAAGTCCTTGTCCCCTGAGACAATAGTCACATCAAAAGGAACAGAAGTTGATTCTGCCAACTTGTCCAGCGTTCCAATAATATCATCTGCTTCATATTGAGCTAGCTCATAGTGGCGAATTCCTAGATGGTCTAATTGCTCGCGAATGAAAGGGAACTGCTCACGGAATTCATCTGGTGTTTTTGCCCGCCCCCCCTTTGTAGTCAGCATACATCTCCGTCCGAAAAGTAGTCTTTCCTGCATCAAAGGCGACGAGAACATGTGTTGGTTGAATGCGCTCCAACAGATGGCTCAACATGAGATTAAAGCCATAAACCGCATTGGTATGCAACCCATTGGCATTTTTGAAGCGATCGATTTGATTATAAAGTGCGAAAAAGGCACGAAATGCGACGGAAGACCCGTCGATGAGTAGCAATTTATTCTTTTTTTCCATAGGCCTATTATACCACGAATCACAAGGTCCCTGGTACATAAAAACTCTACCCTTTCGGGTAGAGCCTTCTTTAGGAGTTTCTTATGAAAAATATTTATTCGCCGTAACAAGACCCTTGTTGTGGCAATTTCTTAAAACGTTTTGGATAATTGACTGAGATTTTCATTTTCTGTACCTCATTTCTTATTGGATGAGTACAGTATACAAGGGAAACCTAAACCATTCCTTATAGAAAGCTTCAAGAAAACTAAAATCTGAATGCAAAAGGCATAGTTTTTTTTACGGCAAACTAGTAACTGAAGATGGAGCCCTTTTCATCGCAGCTCCAAGGATAGGAATGAAAAACTCTTCCCAATCTGGAAGAGCTGATCCTTATCCAAGCAGAAGAAGGCTGGCTAAAGCGACTATTGCTGGTCCACCCTGGGTCAAGATAATTTTTTTATTAGAAGTTACAGCCCCATAAGCTGCGACACCAATAATAAAAAGCAGAAAAATCGTGACAATTTCGCTATTTCTAGCTATAAAGAGGGCATAGAGGAGGAAGACACCAATCAGAGCATTATAAATGCCTTGGTTTTTGAAGAGGACAGTCACAGATGGACGATATAATTCTTCCTGATCCATATTAAAGACACGACTAGTCGATGCCGAGTGGGTTGCTAAACTCTCAAGATAAAAAATATAGAAATGTTCGAAAACAGCAAGACTTGCTAAAACAACGGTTAAGACAGACATATTATTCTCCTTTTAAAATGTAATTTGTTCGAGACCAGACACCAACTTTTCGAGTAAGTGACTCAACTGATTCCGCTCTTTTTCAGAAAGAATCTGATCCATCTGGCCTTTTACCTGTAGATGATGTGCTGGAGGATGGACCAACAACCGATCTCTGGCAAGCTCCGTAAGTTCCACCACAATCTCCCGTTGATTGTCTGGATTGCGAGTACGAGTAACATAGCCCCCAGCCTCTAAGACTTTGAAGTGGCGGGTTAAGGCTGCAGGATCAATCGCTAGTTTCTCCTGGAGGGCCGCTTGGCCACACGGCGCCTCTACTAATAACAACTGAAGTATCTGATAACGGGTCAGACTAATACCCAATTGTTTTTCAAATAATTGGGTTGATGCCTGATCAGCTAGCTTCAACCGATAAAGCAAGTCATGCATTTCTGTCATTCCTTCTCTCCAATCTTTTTATTGACTTGTCAATAATTGATTTATCAAGTATATCATTTTAAAAAAAGTCGAGGCAAGAAATTTGCTCGCCTCAAACGAAATGATCTCCTCCTAAGAAAAAGCAAAGTAAAAAGACCACCGGATTTGGTGGCCTTTTTAGGAGATTATTATGAAAAAGAAAAGTTTTAGGATTTCATAAACAAAGTTAGGAGGTCTTTGTTTATGGTTTTTATTATATCGGATTTATCTTAAAAGATTTCTTAAGGAATTATTTCATTTTCAAAACAAATTGTTTACGGATTCTTTTCATAGCGCCATTCCAGCAACAAAGAAGCCTTGCTTTGTTAAATAAGTTAACTTTTTTCTTCTTCAAAATAGAGGCGAATATCATCCAAATGACGAATCGCATGATTGACGTCCGGCTTGTAATCTAAAAAAATTAATACTCCCTGATTCCTGCATTGTCTGCCAGATCAACATCCAAGGTTCGATCTCCAATATAATAGGTTTCACTCCGATCCAGTTGATACTTATCCACTAGATAATCAATTCCTTCTGGATCTGGTTTTCTCCTAAAACCATTGTCCGTTGTGACAATCTCTTGGAAATAGGATAGGATCCCTAAATCTTCCAGAATTGGGTAAGCATTCTTTCCCTTGTGGGTATAGACAAATTGGGCAATTCCTTCCTCTTTAGCCCAAACTAGAATGTCTCTAGCCCCTGCATCAGATGAACTTGGGCGTATTTTTCTCACGCAAGCTAGAAGCACGATAACGATTCATCTCCTCCGCATCCAAGCCATGTTCTCTAGCAACGTCTTCAAGCAAAGACTGGACGGATTGTTGAAGAATAAAAGCATGGACCGCTTCCCTGGTCAAAGTCCAGAGAGTAATAGGTATAAGTCTCAGCAATCCCATCTAAAAATAGCTTCATAAGAATCCAAAAAGAGTTCCATCCAAATCCCAAATAAAAGCTCGTGTCATAAGTTTTATTCCTTCCATTTCCGATGATAGAGCGTTTTTTTAAGAAAAAAACCAGCGAAAACCATTATCCAAGAGGGTACCTGCCCAAATACCTGGCAAGCCCCAACCGAGGATAACTCCCATCAGATAACCTGAGCCAATCCGAATCACCCACATGCCGATCGTGGTCGCATAAAAAAAGGAAGGCAGGGCGTTACCCCAGACCTTGCCAGACGCCGTATAGATGACCGTTCCAGCTGTCAGAGGCGTTCCAAGCAAGGAGAACAAAATGACGGATAAGGAAGCGGCAAGAGCTCCTGAATCCTTGGTGTAAAGGGCTGTTAAAGGACTTCCAAATAAGAAAATAGTAAGGGCGAGGGGAAACATGGAGAGAAAGGAAAGCCAGAAACTCCGACTGGTGATTTGCTTGATCCCTTGCCAATCATTCTGTCCCAAACTTTTGGCGACCAACATGACTGTCGCTGTCGCAATCCCAAAAGCCGGCATATAGTTGAACTGGGTCAAGACTTCCCCAATAGCATTCCCAGCTACTGCTCTTGTACCAAAAACAGCGACCATAGCAATGATAACAATATCCCCTGCTCGCATCATGAGGCGTTCACCAGCAGCAGGTAAGGCAAGGGATAACAAGTCTCGATCCAATCCCCAACGAAAAGGAGCGAAGGGAAGTTGAACCTGACGCCAGAGCAAGTAAGTTCCTAATAGGCGAGAGAGAACCGTTCCTAATGCAGCCCCAGCGATGCCTAGCCCAAAAACAAATATCAAGATGCTCGATAACAGAGCATTTAAAACATTGGTCAACAAACTGACATACATGGGGACCCGCGGGTTGTGGGCTACACGGACTAGGGCTCCAAAAGTCGTCATCAGACCCAAAAGCAAAATACTTCCTCCGACAAGGGCTAGATAGAGGCCCCCAGCTGCTGCAACCGCTGTTTCAACCCCCAAGAGGGCAATCAATTCCTTGCCAAAGCAGAGGGATAAAGTCCCTAAAACAAGACTTATTAAAACCGTTACTTTGATAGACTCAGTGGCTTGACGAGCTATGGCCTGCCGATCTTTTTGTCCCATACTTTTGGACAAGAGACTCACAACCGCTGCTCCAAGAGCGATAAAAATAGCTTGGTAAATCGTAATGATATTGCCTGCGACGGATACACCCGAGACAGCGACTAAACCCAACTGAGCAACCAAGTAGCTATCTACCATCCCCATGAGCATTTGGAGAAAGTTTTCTCCGATAGCAGGGAGGGCAATCCTTAAAATTTGTCGATCCACTTGTTGTTGACGAGACACACTTTCCTCCTGATGAAAAGAAACTCAGTTAGTTTCCCAACCGAGTTTACTTCCTCTCTTTTAAAGTCCTAAATAAGATTCTACTGCTGCCTGCATATCTGCTGCCGCAACAGTTGTCTTGTGACGAACTGGAGCTGTTTCGAGGCCATCAACTGCTGGTGGCACTGTCACTTCCTGAAATTTCGTGCAACTGAGCCAAAGCTTCAAAGTCGGTCAAGCCTGATTTTCCTGTTACAGCTTCTACTGCAACTACTGGGAATTTATATGGGCTAGCTGTTGACGCAATCACGGTCTTAGCCGCATCGCCTGTAGCTGCTTGGTATTTTTTATATACGGCTGAGGCAACTGCTGTATGAGGGTCCTCAATATAAGCATCTGACTCATAAACACGCTTAATTTCTGCTGCTGTTTCTGCTTCCGTCGCATACTCAGCTGCAAAAAGGTCAAGGATTTCTTCATCAAAATCTGTCAATTCATACTGACCTTGAGTGTTTAAAGCATTCATGAGTTCAGCTGTCTTAACCGCATCATTTCCCAAAAGATGGAAAATCAAACGCTCCAAGTTTGAAGATACTAAGATATCCATAGATGGACTAGTGGTTACCTTGAACTCACGCTTCTTGTCATAGACACGAGTTTTAAAGAAGTCTGTCAAGACATTGTTGTCATTTGAAGCACAGATCAACTTGCCGACTGGTAGGCCGATTTGCTTAGCGTAAAAGGCAGCCAAGATATTTCCAAAGTTTCCTGTCGGAACGGTGAAGTTGACCTTGTCACCAGCCTTAATCTCACCAGTTTTAACAAGCTGAGCGTAGGCATACACATAATAAACAATCTGTGGAACCAAACGACCGATATTCATAGAGTTAGCTGATGAAAACTGTAGCTTATTAGCTGCCAATTTTTCACGAAGGGCCACATCGTTGAACATATGCTTGACGTTGGTTTGAGCATCGTCAAAGTTTCCATCGATAGCGATAACATGAGTGTTGTCCCCAGTTTGAGTGGTCATTTGCAACTCTTGTACCTTGCTGACACCATCTTTTGGATAAAAGACAATAATTTCAGTTCCAGGGACATCCGCAAATCCTGCCATGGCAGCTTTTCCAGTGTCTCCAGAAGTTGCAGTCAAGATAACAATCTTGTTTTCCAAGCCATGTTTCTTGGCAGCTGTTGTCATAAAGTATGGCAAGATAGACAAGGCCATGTCTTTGAAGGCAATGGTTGAACCGTGGAAGAGTTCCAAGTTGTATTGGTCATCGAGTTTGACAAGAGGAGCAATGGCTGGTGTATCAAACTTGCTGTCATAGGCATTGGTGATACAGTAGTCCAACTCTTCTGCTGTAAAGTCATCCAAAAAGGCTGACAAGACAAGCTTAGCTACTTCCTGGTATGAAGCGTCCTTTAATGTTTCAAAATCCAAATCTACCTTTGGATAGCTCACTGGAGTAAACAAGCCTCCATCTGTTGCCAAACCTTGCAAAATCGCTTGGCTGGCTGTTACTGTATTGTTCGCATCACGCGTTGATTGATAAACTAATGTCATGTCAATTTCCTCATTCTGTTCCTTAAATGTACGAGTTGGATCACTCTAACTTTCGTACAATCTATTCCATTATACCATGAATCCTTGTGAATTTTGTCAGTGAGAATGAAATTGTCTGAAAAAAGAGGCCATTTCTTTTAAACTGAAAATTAACGAAAACCTCTCTTAATGGATTCATTTGCTGACCGAGTCTTGCTAATCTCTTTTTACTTGCTCATAGGAGTCCTTGCCGTCATTGAGCTTGTCCCAGAGAACGACTTTTCCTTCTTTGAGGGATTTTTGAACATCGATGATCCGCTGGTTGGAAGAGCCACGAAACTGCAACATAAGGTTGCGTTTGCTCTTATCATAGCGTCCATCCACCAGAATATCAATCAGCGAAAGCAGTTCCAGTTTGTCCGGCGTCTCCAACATCATTTCTTCCCAGGTATAGCCGGTCCATGACCAAATATCTTTTTCCGGCAACTCTCTTTTTACCCGCTTGACCAAGGGAAGCAGGATGCCGGTGTTGAGAAAAGGTTCCCCACCAAGCAATGTCAGGCCCTGGACATAGGGTTGGGCCAGATCTGCTATGATCTGCTCTTCCAACTCTTTGGTGTAGGGAATGCCTGCCTTGAAAGACCAGGTCGCTACATTGTAACAGCCCTCACAGTGAAACATGCAACCTGCTACGTAGAGGGAGTTGCGCACTCCTTCTCCATCCACAAAGTTAAAGGCCTTGTAGTCGATGATGCGCCCTTGACTCAGTTCTTCACTCTTCCACTCGCCTGGTTTTGGTGTATTCCATGTCATCCTTCTACTCCAACTCTATCCAATAGCGCTCCGTTCCATTTCGAACATCTTCCAACTGGCCACCATTAGCTAAGATGACCGCTCGACTGGCAGGATTTTCCGTGCTACATGTCACCAGAGCACGATGAATGTTCTTTTCTTTAGCCACTTGCAGACCTTGATGAAGAGCTTCTTTTGCATAGCCTTTGCCTCTTTCAGAGGGACGGATGGAGTAGCCAATATGGCCAGCATGATTCAGCAACCCCTCATTTAGTCTCAGCCGTAGATTCAAAAAACCTAAAGCATGACCTGATTCATCAAACAATACGAACTGAATTGATGGAACGCGATTTTCAGGCAAATTTATTCCCATTTCTTTATTAAGGTTAGTTTCTAGCCACTCCTCATAATCAAAGTTCTCAGCATCCCAAAAGCCGCCATCGTGGGCCGACTGGGTCTCTTCGAACTCTGCCATCATCTTTAGAATGGTTTCTTTATCTGCTAAAGTCGGTCTGCGTAATTCCATCTTTACCTCCCCATATGAGAAAAGCGAGAGCGAACTCTCACTTTTATTTTTTCTTAGCTTTTTTTAAAAATTGCTCTCTCAGGCTGGCTACCCGGTCTTTTTTATTGATTCCACCTGTCGAATGTTTCTCGTGGAATCGCTGAACCTGAGCCTTGCCCTTATCGTCTAATTGGTATTTTCCCATAATCTTCCTTTTCTAATCTGTCACTTGGTGTCCAGCTGATTTGATCGTGGACCCATTCATGTGTTTGACCCGCGCAGCAATTTCCTTGTGGCGTCCATTGACCATGGGGCGAGCTTGTGGGTTTCCAAGATAGCCACAGGTCCGTTTAACAACGTCTACTGTTTTAGGATCACTATTGCCACAGTTTGGGCAGGTAAAACCACGTTCGGTTGGTGTGAAGTCCCCTTCGAAGTCACACTTATAGCAACGGTCAATTGGCGTATTGGTTCCTAGATAGCCAACCCGGTCATAGGCATAATCCCAAACCGCTTCAAGCGCTTTTGGATTTTGTTGCAAGACAGGATATTCACAATAGTGGATAAAGCCACCGGAAGCCCCAGCTTCTGGATAGACTTTTTCAAAGTCCAGCTTCTCAAATGGGGTTGGGTTCTTGCGGACATCGTAGTGAAAACTGTTGGTGTAGTATTCCTTGTCTGTGATATCCGGAACCTTCCCAAATTTCTCCATATCCAGGCGACAGAAGCGGTCTGTCAAGCTTTCTGATGGCGTCGAATAAATCGAGAAGTGGTAGTCATATTGGTCAGACCATTCTTCGACCCGTTTCTTCATATCCTTAATGATTTCGATTGTAAATTGTTTGGCTTCTGGATTTTTCTTCCCAATTTGGCCCATAAAAGACTGTCGCCACTTCATACAATCCGATATAACCGAGTGAAATCGTTGCTCTACGGTTACGGAAAAGCTGGTCTACCTGGTCATATTTCCTAAACGTTTCCCAAAAGCGCCATATTGGTAGAGAATTGGTGCATTGGCTGGGGTTGCTTCCTTGGTCCGTTCTACTCGATAGACCAACGCGTCTTCAGCGATGTTCATCCGCTCATTAAAGATTTCCCAGAATTTCTCTTTATTTCCTTCAGATTCCAAGGCAATCCGGGGAAGATTGACTGTCACGACTCCAAGATTCATCCGGCCAGAATTGACTTCCACACCATTTTCATCCTTCCACCCTTGGAGGAACGAACGACACCCCATGGGTACCTTGAAGGAACCCGTCAATTCGACAATCTTGTCATATGAGAGGATATCCGGATACATGCGTTTGGTCGCACATTCCAAGGCCAATTGCTTGATATCATAGTTGGGACTATCTGGTTCTAAGTTGAGGCCTCTTTTTCAAGGTAAAAATCAACTTAGGGAAAATTGCGGTCCGGTGTTCCGAACCGAGCCCCTTGATTCGAATCTCCAGAATAGCTTTTTGGATTTCGCGTTCAAAACGGTTAGACCCTAGCCCGAATCCCAGCGAGGTGAAAGGGGTTTGCCCATTGGAGGTAAAGAGGGTATTAATTTCATACTCCAATGATTGCATGGCATCGTAGATGTCTTTTTTCGTTTTTTGCCAAGCATAGTCCTCACGTTTTTCAGGGAGAACCCACTCCCTCAGCTTCCTTCAAATGTTTGTCATAATTCTTCTCTGCATAAGGAGCCAAGACTTCATCAATCCGATCTGCTGAGCAGCCACCGTACTGGCTAGAGGCCACATTGGCAATGATTTGCGAGATTTGAGCCGTTGCGGTTTGGATCGACTTGGGACTTTCTACTTCTGCATTCCCAATCTTAAAGCCATTGCGTAGCATGCCTTCAAAATCGATCAAACAACAGTTAGTCATCGGGGTGTAAGGGCTATAGTCCAAATCATGGTAGTGGATATCCCCTTTTTGATGAGCATTGGCCACGTGTTTAGGTAACATTGTCAAACCAATAGACTTGCCGACGATCCCAGCTGTCAAATCTCGTTGGGTGTTGAAGACATCACTGTCCTTATTGGCGTTCTCATTCACCACTGCTTGGTCCTTGTTGAGGAGCTTGCCGATGGTAAAGTTGATGTCCGTCGCTTTTGAGCGCTCAAAATCTCGTTGCGTCCGATAGGTAATATAGCTCTCGGCAATCGCATATTCATTGGCTTGTAATAACTCGTGCTCAACAACATTTTGAATCTCGTAGATTTTTACGCCACGAGGGAAGCGTTCCAAAATTTCAGCCACAATCCGGTCTGTTACGGTTTCTAATTTCGCTTCCAAGGCTGGAGTGAGGCCTGTCACTTCTTCTGTCGCCTTAACCAAAGCACGGTATATTTTATCGACATCAAACTTGACCTTCCGCCCATCTCTCTTTTCCACAAAGAGTTGGGGGAGACTTTGGATATGCTCTTCTCGTAACGTTATCATACGCTCGCCCACTTTCTTTTTTATACAAATACAATTCACCCCATATTATATCACTCAAAAATAAAAATCAATATCTTGTGGCAAAAAAATGTTATTTCATTTCAAAACCACAAGATATTGATAGTCTATTTATATTGGTACAAGGTGTACTGCGAACCCTTCTGGTTCACTTTTTCATAATTTTTAGTTAGAACTTTCTGCAGAGCAGACGTTACATCTAGGTCCTTATTGACCACAATAAACTTCGGCCTGGCTTGCTTAATCTGATTGATCAGATTGGTTCGATTTTCCCTCGGCCCCATATAGGCAGTCGGAGTTAGGAGGGCTGAAGCTGCTAAGCGGCCACTTTCTTGATAGAGATAAGCTGTCTGATCCCAAGCATAGATAGTATCTTTGGAATCGCTATGACTCTTGATATACTGAGCAATTGCACTTCGGTCACTAGTTCGATTGTTTTGGAGAACCAATTGATTCACAACTGGATAGCCTACTAAATAAGCCATTGCCAAAATCGGTAGGAAGGCTTGACTGGAGAAATAAAGGTCCCAGATTGAATTGTTCTTCATCTTTCGGCGCTGATAAGTCGACTCATCCCCAGCAAACCAAAGAGCTAACAAGGGAAGGCCAAAAGGTAACAGGCTAAGGAACTGATAGGCCCCTTGCTCTGGTGTCCCAACCACAACTGCAACAACTAGCAGAAGACCGAACCAACTCATAAACCGAATCACACGTTGACCACTTGTCGATACTTTTCGGAAGGACATGACGAGAGCTGAAGCGAAACCAAGCGTCAACAGCAATAAACAGTAATAAACTAGGTTGGCAAAGAGATGCCCAGCATCAAACTGGAGGGAGCGGAGACTATACAAGGTCTGATGGATTGCATATCCAAAAGAGCCGTTCCACACAGTGATGTATCCTAAAGGATAAAAAGAGAAGCGAGAATCCCAAGAGGCGCAAAGGAATTGATAGAAGCCATGGGCTAATTTCTTTTTGCTTCACATGATAAGCTGTCAATCCCAGAAAAAGCTAGCAGATAAAAAAATCACACTCAGCCATGGCACAATCATAAAGGCCAAACAGGCTCCTGCACCGTAGGCGACAAAGGATTCGTCTGTTTTCTCACCCTCTAGATAAGCAAGAATGAAATTCATAGAGCTAAAGAGGAAGGGAAGGGCATAAAAGACAGCATAGTTCCCACCAAATCCAAGCACCCCAGCAAGAAGGTAGAAGAGTAGCTGAACTTGTCCTGCAATTTTTTCACTTGCAACCAGGCTTCTGACCATCCGATATAGGCTCGTCCCAGCAAAAAAGTAGGCTAAAATCTGGAAGACCACCAGGAGAACCTGACCTCCTACCAAACTTCCTAAGCCACTGAGACCATAGTAGAGCAAACCATTGACTCCAAAGAAATGACCATAGGGAACTTGACCTTGAGAAATTGCCCAACCAGCATATAAGTCCTGAGTTTGTTGATTGGTCGCAAGTAAGTTAATAAAAGGAAGGGCTACATGGACCATCCCGAGTAGGACGCTAAAAGCAATTGGTAGTGACAAGGGAACCGGTCGCTTAATAGCATAGCGCCCCAACGACTTTTCTACTTCTTGATCTTCTAATGTCTCTTCTATATCCTCTTGGTCTTTCGGCCTCGCTTCAACCTTCTCTTTGCGATGATGACCAGATCGTGATAAGCGACTTAGAGTTTCGGTCGAAGCTTCCGTTTCGGACCCTTCTCCATCAACTTGGCTCTCTTCCAGGTCCTGCTCTGATTCCACCGGTTGACTAGCAGTCAAAACTTCTTCTTCCCGGCTAATTGACTGTTCCAATACTTTTCGTAGCTCTTGAGTATCTTGAAAATTGGACCCGACACTTAAGCCAAGTTTATGCGATTCTTTTTCTTTTTCACTCATACCTTGTTTTTTCCTTTACTAGACTTGCAAGTGCTAAAGGGCACATGCACACCCTACTAGTATATCAAAAATGGACCCAACTGTCAGCTTTCTCCACAAGGAGATGATAGATGGTTAAAAAAAAGACCGATACCCTTTGTACTGACCCCAAAAAGTTAGACAATTAATTTAAGCAAAGGATTTAATTCTGTATTGTACAGGACTAAGTCCTTTTAGTTTTACCTTAATTCGTTTGTTATTGTAGTAATCAATATAGTCGACAATAGCTTGTTCCAAGTGCTCAAGCGACTGAAAAGTATTCTCATAACCATAAAACATTTCCGACTTAAGAATGCCAAAGAAAGATTCCATCATACCGTTATCTGGGCTATTTCCCTTACGTGACATAGATGGTTGAATTCCCTTATTCTTTAAAAAATGATGATAGAAATCGTGTTGGTATTGCCATCCTTGTTCACTATGGAGAATTGTATTTTCGTAATGGTTCGCTGTAAAGGCTTGTTCTAGCATAGCTTTCATTTGTAGTAAGTTCGGCGAAGTAGAAAGATTGTAGGAGACAATTTCGCTGTTAAAGCCATCTAAAACTGGTGATAAATAAAGCTTTTGCCTGCTTGCTGGAATGGCAAATTCTGTCACATCTGTGTAGCACTTTTGCATTGGTTTGATTGCTTCAAATTGACGTTGAATAAGGTTATCTGCTTTCTTGCCAACCTCTCCTTGGTATGAAGAATACTTCCGTTTACGGCGAATTCGAGCCGTTAAACCAAGTACTTTCATAAGACGCAGCACCTTCTTATGGTTCACTACGAAGCCATGATTTCTCAATTCAAGAGTCATTCTGCGATAGCCGTAATTTCCTTTATGCTCAGTATAAATTGACTGAATTTCAGCTTTAACTTGATCATCCTTATCGCTTTGATCCAGCTGTTTTAAGTGATAATAATAAGTTGAACGGGCAAGCTTAATAATCTTTAGAAGGATATCTAAAGAAAACTCTGTTACTAATCCTTGAACAATTTCCGTTTTTCTTCTTGCTCTTTTTCTTCCTTCAATCGGAGTTCTCTCAACTTTTTTAGAATGGCATTCTCCGCTCTCAAATACTCATTTTCTGCTTGAAGACGTTCTAACTCTGTCATTTCTTCAGGTTTCTTCTTTGGCTTGCGTCCCATTTTAGGTGCTCTCCCTCTTGTTTTCTCAACAATAGTATACCCATTTTTCTTGTATTGTGCCAGCCAATTTGGAAGCATTCCTTGGTTTGGGAGAGCATAATCTAGAGACACCCTTATTTGTGAACGACCTTCAAGCAGAACTTTATCAATAATTTCTCGTTTTAATTTAGGAGAATAATAACGATTCTTCCCCTTTTTGACGAACTCTATACCGTAACGATCAATCAATTTAATCATGTACCTAAGATTAGGAATATTTATCCCGAATATATTTGAAAGCTCTTTGAAGCTTCGCCCTTGTTTTCTAAGTTCATATATCTGAACCTTATCCTTATATGTCAATTTCATAATAAAACACCCCAAAAGTTAGATTTTTTCTGTCTAACTTGTGGGGTGCGGTTCACTTTAGGCATCCGTCTTTTCTTTTTAAAGTTGATTCAAGATAGTCTGAAAATCGTTTTTTACATCTTCGATGGAAGTGGTCACTTCCTGACGAGTCTGGTTATTTTTGACGGTGATTTGGCCACTTTCAACCTCGCTACCACCTAAGGCAATGATGGTTTTTGCCCCAAAGACGTCAGCTGACTTGAACTGAGCCTTCAACTTACGTCCTAGGTAATCACGTTCTGCGATAAAGCCTTGACGACGAAGAGCCTGAACCAATTCCAAGGCTGCCACTTCTGCTTCTGAACCCAGAACAGCCACATAGACATCCAACGATGCCTCAACAGGAAGTTCAACTCCTTGTTTATCGAGGATCAACAAGAGACGTTCCAGTCCCATCCCGAAACCGAATCCTGGAGTTGCTGGCCCACCAAAATATTCTACCAAGCCATCGTAACGGCCTCCCGCACAAACAGTCAATTCATTTCCATCAACTTTTGTCACGAATTCGAAAATGGTGTGGTTGTAATAGTCTAGGCCACGAACCATGTTGGTGTCGATGACATAGTCAATTCCTAGACCGTCTAGCATAGCCCGGACAGCATCAAAGTGCGCCTGGCTTTCTTCGTCCAAGTAGTCCAGAATAGATGGAGCATTCTCAACCGCTTGTTTGTCTTCTTTTTCTTTTGAATCCAAAACGCGGAGAGGATTTTCCTCTAAACGACGTTGGCTATCCTTTGAAAGTTGGTCCTTCATTGGAAGGAGGTAGTCAATCAAAGCTTGACGATAAGCCGTCCGACTGGCTGTGCTACCAAGGGTATTCAAGTGGAGGACGACATTTTCAATCCCGATCTCTTTGAAGAAGTGGTCAGCCATGGCAATCGTCTCGACATCCGTTGCAGGATTGCTAGATCCAAAGCATTCTACGCCAATCTGGTGGAATTGACGCAAACGGCCAGCCTGAGGACGCTCATAGCGGAACATGGGCCCGATATAATAGACCTTGCTTGGTTTTTGAACTTCTGGTGCAAAGAGTTTATTTTCAACATAGGAGCGGACCACTGGTGCTGTCCCTTCCGGACGCAACGTGATATGACGATCACCCTTATCATAGAAGTCATACATCTCCTTGGTCACAATATCCGTTGTATCCCCTACCGAACGACTAATGACCTCGTAATGTTCAAAAATAGGTGTGCGAATCTCTGCGTAATTGTATCTTTTAAAGGTTTCGCGAGCAAATCCTTCTACATATTGCCACTTAGCGGATTCCTGTGGCAGGATATCTTGGGTTCCTTTTGGTTTTTGTAATTTCATAGACACCACTCCTTTGCTTGCTTTGTACTATTTATTCTATCATAATTTCCAGTTCATGACAGTGCTCAAGCGATAAAATCAGACCACAAGCCCATCAGGAACAGAAAAAGTAACTTCTCCAGCCCATAAAAATAGAGCCCGCATCACATGCAAGGCTCGATTTCTTTCGTTTCTTTCGTTTCTTTACTTTCAACTATTTTATAAGATATTTTCATATTGTTCGCGAACTTCCTGCGGCCAAACACTGGTTTGGACTTCTCCGATATGTTTCTTACGAAGCAAGAACATGGCCATCCGCGATTGACCGATCCCTCCTCCGATAGTTAGTGGAAAGAGGCCATTCAAGAGCGCACGGTGCCATTCCAATTCTAAACGATCTTGATCTCCTGTAATAGCAATCTGGCGCTTGAGGGTGTCTTCATCGACCCGAATCCCCATGGAAGAAAGTTCAAAGGCTCCACCAAGATTCTCATTCCAAACCAAAATATCCCCGTTTAAGCCCTTGTAGCCATTTTCGGTCTCCGTTGTCCAGTCATCATAGTCCGGCGCCCGTCCGTCGTGCGGTTTGCCATCTGATAAGACGCCACCAATCCCAATCAAAAAGACTGCTCCATATTCTTTAGCGATGGCATTTTCCCGTTCTTTCGGCGTCAAGTCAGGGTAACGCTCTACCAACTCTTCCGTGTGGATAAAGGTGATTTGTTTCGGCAAGATAGACTCAATATCATAGCGAGCTTCAACTGCCAACTCCGTCAAACGAATCGCCTTATAGATTTTTTCAACCGTTTCTTTCAAGTAAGCGAGGTTGCGATTGCCATTGGGAATGACCTTCTCCCAGTCCCATTGGTCGACATAGACCGAGTGGGTCGCATCCAAAGAATCCTCATCCGGACGAAGGGCCTTCATATGGACGAAGAGACCTTCCCCTTCCCCAAAGCCAAACCGCGCCAAGGTATGACGTTTCCATTTCGCTAGGGAATGAACGACTTCATAGGTTTCATTAGGAATTTGTAAGACTTTAACGGAAACTGGATGTTCTACACCTGATAGGTTATCCTGCATTCCATCTCCTACCTTGCTCAAGATAGGTCCTTGAACTTCGACAACTTCTAGCTTATCTTTCAAATACTGGGTAAACGTTGTTTTTACAAATGAAATTTCTTCTTGCTGGTGAATAAAACTCTTCTTCATAGAGACTCCCTTTAAATAGTATGAATTTGATTATACGCTTTTTCTGGAAAAATCAATACTTGTCGCTTCTATCAAAGGGCAGGGATGAGCTTTTTCAACAAAAGTAGATTCTTGTCAGGCAGTTTTCCGAAACTATTTAGATTTTTTTCTAAATAGAGTTGACAAAAATTATATGAAAGGTTTACAATCTATTTAGAAAGATATCTAAATAGATTAAAGGAGATAGAGAATGAATTTTGCGCAAACATTTAAAGCTTTATCGAATCCGATAAGAAGAAGCATCTTAGAACTGCTAAAGGCGGGGAAATTATCTGCTGGCGATATTGCTGGCCACTTTGATGTAGCAGGAGCGACCATTTCCCATCATTTAAGCATCCTCAAGCAGGCGGATTTAATTCGAGAGGAAAAAGAAAAGAATTTTATCTACTATGAACTCAATACTTCTGTCTTGGAGGATTTAATGGTCTGGCTCGTTGATTTGAAAGGAGATTCTACTGATGAAAACAACTAAAAAATTATTGGCCTTAACCTCTTTTGTGATACTCTTGCCCATGATTTTGGGCTTGTTCATTTGGTCGCAATTGCCTAACCAAATCTCGATTCACTTTAATGCTGCTGGTCAGGCCAATAACTTCCAATCGAAAGCACTGTCTGTGTTTGGTCTTCCTGTTTTCCTTCTCTTGGTGCATCTGTTTGTGATTTTCGTGATCGGACGCGATCCTAAGAATAGCGCTATGAATGATAAAATAGTCAGAGTAATCTATTGGTTGACTCCAATCGTTTCCTTAAGCGTCTCCTATCTCATCTATAGTAAGGCGCTAGGCTCTACGACCAATCCCTCTATTGTTGTTTCTGCTTTGCTAGGCCTCATCTTTGTGATCATGGGCAATTACATGCCTAAGTTGAAAGTGAACCACACGGTTGGGATCCGTCTGCCTTGGACCTTGCAGAGTGAAGATAACTGGCACAAAACCCATCGCTTGGCAGGGAAGTTGTGGGTGATTGGAGGATTGATCCTCCTTATTGAAGCAGGTATTCAGTTCGCTGTCCCTTATGTAATGGGGATCGTCATCCTCACCATTGTTTTCATTCCGATCCTATATTCTTATCAATTAAGTCGGAAAGATTGTTAGTATAAAAACAACCAGAGAAGAAGCAGTCGTGAACTGTTTCTTTTCCGGTTTTTGCATGTTCTCATTAAAATAGATTAGATTCCATCTAAAAATACACTCTTAATAAATCTGAAGCAGTTGACTTTTTCTTGATAAAATTAACCAAATTCGAGATGAAAAAGGTAGTGATTGAACTAAAAATATACTGCAATTGGCATAAAAGAAAAAAACCTTTGAAACGTTGATTTTCAAAGGTTTTTAGCTAATTAATTATTTAACTTCTTACTAATGATGATGATATTTCTCAGGATTGCTCATAATATGTGTAAATATTTCTTTATATTTATATTTCAGATATTTTTTTCGTGTAGAATGAACAAAGCTACGTAAACAATCATAAAAAAACAATAGATAAATACAGCATATCAAATGTACTATGTCCAAAATAAGTTGCGGATTCATAAGATCCAATTGCTCTAAGATCAACCAAGGAATATACTTGTAATACTTAGTTACCATAACACAGTCCCTCCTTTAATTAAACTAATGAGAATATCTAAAACTAAAAAGTCATACCTGTACGTGTAGGATTATAAGGATCTAAGGTCATCAAAGTGCTAAATTCTCAAACCAACTTCTACCGCCAATAAACGTGGAAGTTAATTTGTCAAAACAATGCTATTAAAAAAATAAAAAGGGAAAACTTTTTTTGTTAAATAAGGTTATCGTTACTATTAACCAAATATAGTTTTTAGCTAATCAACTATAAGTGGTCTAAGTAATGGGATTAAGAATAGACCTACAATGATACCTAAAATAAATATTAGAAACATTTTTTTGAAGCTTCTTTTATTCATCTATGGACACATCCCTTCAATGAATGGAATCCCCACCATCGCCAACTATCTAACAAGTTGAAGAGTGGGAGTGATGCTATAAAGAATAAATAGTGATTTTTTTCACATTTATCACATCTTTCTTTAATATATATTATATACTAAACATATATCGAAATGTAAAAATGTCACATATATACACATAATTAGAGGTGGAGCTGTTATGCGTTGGGATTACGGTACGATCTATAAAAAAATACGGAAATCAAAACATATTAGTCAAGAGGAAGTTTGCGCTGTAGTTTTACTAAATCTCTACGACTATAGATTAAAAAAATGTATACACTTCTATACAAATAGTAGAAAAGGACTCAGTCCTGCAATACAGAACTAAATCCTTTGGATAAATTATTAATCTAACTATTTGGGTGCACTTAACTTTCAGGGATGTTTTGTCAGGAAATTAATATGTAACGTAATGAAAAATCTGTGCTATTACCCTATTCTTCATTGACTAATTTTTAGGTTCACCACTTGATCAGCTTGTTTCCAAATGGTTGGATTATGTGTTGCAATAATGATCAGACGTTCCTTATTTTTTTAATGTTAGGAGTAAGTCCATAATCTCCTGTGAGGTCTCAGGATCAAGAGCGGCAGTTAATTCATCTGCCAAAAATTAGAGGAGGATCTTTTAAAATGATCTTTTGCCAAGGCTACACGTTGTGCTTCTCCTCCAGAAAAGCTCATATACTTTTTGATCTAGTTGAATATAAGATAGTCCTACTCTATCTAATACTTCTTCTTTAGTCTCTCTCTTTTTTTGTTTGTCTAATTTATGACCAATTAATCCCAAATCTAAATTTTCTGAAACAGTTTTATTATCGATTAGTCCAAAATTCTGGAAGAGATAACCTAGTTCATTTCTGAAATAGTTTGTTGGTTTAATCTTTCGTAAATCTTTTCCTTTATATTGAATACTTCCCTGATCATAAGGTTCTAGCTTGGCTACCATATTTAGTAAGGTTGTTTTGCCACAACCACTATTTCCGATAAGAGCATAGACTTTACCTGCATCAAAATTTAAGTTCAAATCACTAAATACCGTCCGGTCCCCAAAGGTTTTTGTTAGTTGATGGATCTTAATCATTTCTATGCTCCTTTCAATATAATACTAGCCATCCTATCTTCCTTACGAGAACGATGCATTAGTATTAAAATAGAATTCAAACCAAAGACGCAAGAGGTTAGAAAGACTACCCAAAGTTTATTTGTTAGCAAAAGACCAATAGCCCCTCCCAAAATGAAGATAACTATTTGCCAGATAAAAAATTTCTGGTGTAACTCAAAAAAATTTAATCCTGATATTTTCTTAATAAGAATAGTTTTACGAAATTCTTCAAAGTAGAGGATTGTCATTGTATTAAAGAGTAGAATTGAGGTAGCAATACCGAGAAAACCACCAGCAATGATTGTCAATATTTCAACTTGAATGTTGTGACTCATACCACGATAAACATAATAGGCAAGATCATACTGACTGATATATCTCTTTATTCCACCTTGTTCAACTAGTTTTTTAGTGGCATCCAAACCTTTAAAATACAGATAATCAGATGGATAAGTGAAGAAAGCATTTTGATTTTTTCCAAAAGAGCTTGGTTTAAGGACAATAAGTATAGGATCACTTAGAAATTGTTGATATGAGATTGGTGTAGAATTATATACGAAACGCTTCTTATTGTTTGAAATATAGAAAACACGAGCTTTCATAGCCTGTTGAATTTTATTTCCCTTATCGTCTCGAATCGCTAGGAAATCTTCATAAATTTGACGCAATTTATCTTCTTGATCTTTTAATTTTTCAGGCAATAGTAGTCCAAATTCTCCTTCTCCAAGGCTATTAATGTTCTTCTTATCTTCTTCATTTAATTCTACATTCTGAACATCTAGATAATTAGGAGTCACATATAAGCTATTAGCATACGGATTGTAGTCATTTATCGACATTTTTTCTCCCGTTAAGGGATGTGAAGACAGACCTTTTAGATCGAATGATGCAAATGGATGCTGAACAAGCATTCCTCCATTCTGAATGCCAGTTTCTATGAAGTTTTTTTCCATTGTTCTTCCAACATTTTTCTACTATCCTGATTTCTAGCCTCTGCCCCAAACTCCCTATTTGTTGAAAGCAATACCCAATCTTTTTGATTTGACCATGCTGTATCTCCAGACTGATGCAATTGCCAAATAGTTGAATAGATACTTGTTCTATGAATGGTAATTACTATTAAAAAGAAAAAGCGACCAATTGCCCCAAGTAAAGAATACCCATAATCTGTTTCAAAGGTAACTTTCCTTTGAGTAAAGAAACCAGATGTACCGCTTTTAATACTTAAAACATAAAGAAAGCTAAAGAGTATAGAAAGGAACAAAAGTAACAAATTATAAGTTATGCTAGCTGAAAAAATAACTGGAATAGAAAATGGTGTGATATGGAATAGACTTACACCACAGATTCCAAGAAAAACCCCTGTAATTATCCCTAAAAGTAAATCTCCACAATCACTAATCATTGAGTTTCCAAAAATCTGAGTTAGGTGCAATCCAGAAATATATCGAATCCCAACTGTTCGCATTTCCTTGGTTTTTGAATAATCATTAAGGCTATAAAAGTTAGTAGAAAAATGACCAAAACGAGTAATTGACTACCATTTCCCATATACGTAAATAAGCTAAGAAAAATATTTGGATATGAAACAAATGTTTGTGTGAAACCCAATGATTGAAGTTCATGATTTAATCTATCTAGAGTGAGATTTCCAGATAAAATATAATAATTGGACAATAAGCCACTATTGTAAAAATCTTCTTCACTAGCTTTAACAAGGCCGTTTGGGATATGGCCAGATCCAAATATTGCATAGGAAAAATGAACCTTACCTTTATCGTCTATTGTTTCAATTTGTTCACCAATCACACTGTCTGTTTCATTTGCTAATTGATCTAAACTGTATTTTACCTGATCTTTTGATACCTCTTTGTTCTGGGAAAGAATACCAATAGCTGGAAAACTATTGTGAATAACCACATATGAGGTTGAAAAACAAATCCAAAGTAGAAAACTTGTTATAAAGATATTTGAAAGGATGACAAATAAGCGCTTCATACTTTACTCACTTTCTAAAAATTTTTCATGAATAGTAATATAATCTTTTCTATGAGCTATGAATTTTTTTAAATCCGTAATTAAAATATACTGTTTCACCAAAATTTCTATTTATAAAAGCTCTTGAGGTCTGATGAGAAGGAGCGTAAGCATATGATGATTTACTATCTCTTGCACGAGTTACGCTTGACCAGTGATATTTGTAATCATGGTAATAATTTGAAAATGCACCCCAGTTATTTGGATTGTGAAAGCATTAATACAAAAAAATAAATAGTGATTTTTCTTTTGCATATCTGCACCTCCTTCTTCTATATATATGATATACTAAATACATAACGAAGTGTAAAAATGTAACATTTATACACATAATTAGAGGTGAAGTTGTTATGCGTTGGGATTACGGTACGATCTATAAAAAAATACGGAAATCAAAAACATATTAGTCAAGAGGAAGTTTGCCAGGATTACACTTCAAGAGCGCACTTGTCGCGTATTGAATCGAACCAAGTAGTGCCTAGTTTTTGAGTTGATGGAGCATCTTCTAAAAGCAAGTTGGCCTAGATTTCGAAGAATTTCGATATATATGTCATTCTTACCACCATTCCGATAGAGAAGAAATTATCTTATTGGCAGAAGATAACAATGCCTACCAATCAAATGATAAATTATTGGAACTGAAGAATAAGAGTGTAGCTTATTTAAAAAAACCATCCTAATGATATTCCTGTGTTAAATATATTAAAGAGAGTAGAGGTCATTCTTTGTTTACGAGAAACTGGTCCAAATGAAAAGGTAAGAATAATGGCCACGGAAGCTTGGAACGAAATCAAAAAAATCAGGATGTCTGGTATCATAGTGACCTAAAAATTAATTGTCGTTATTTTTATTTACACTTCCACTAGAAACAGTGATTTCTATCTGTGATGAAGTTATAGATAGGCTCAATGATTACTCTGATTATACAGAGATTCTTCCCACCAAGTATAAATTACTCTCTAATTTAGCTAGTATTTTTCTGTGGAATGGTTTGATGGAGAAGTGTACTAGTATCAGTTATCTATTGTTAGATACGGCCAAAAAAAAGTAAGCGATATGATTTTTCTAGGAAATGCTAAAGTGACACTTGGAATTTGTTTAACTGATAAAAAGTTGGTCGATGAAGGATTGCAACTACTCGAATTAACGGATGAAAAAAACACTATTGGAAGCATGTCAGTCAGATGTGAAGCGCTATTTCAAAGACTAATATTCCTAACGAAATCAGTCATAAAACTTTTTAAAAAGAGGTAATACGTTTTCAAAAGCTACTTTTTTTACCATAGATTTTGAGCCTTCAACACATATTACTAAGCCAAAAAAATGTTCTAAATTTTTTTGAAATTCTAACAAATCCCACTCAACTTCATCATCATCTTTGAATTTCACAATATCTTCCTCAAAATAACATGGAATAAATATGATTTTTAACCAGTACATGTGTTTTTAACTCCAAACGATTAGACAAACTTGGCTGTTTTATAATATCGTATGTAAATTTTTCATGTTTGAACTCTCCGCCTTCGATATTCCATAATCTAAAGTAACCGTATCAACTGCTAATAATGGTTGAGTTAATTTACAAGAACCGACTCCAGTGAAATGATCCTATCACATTGCCGTGCTTGCTCCATGTTATGCGTAACAACCAAAATTGTTTTACCAAACTCATCTCTCAAAGTTCGAATCAAATCGAATGCTTTTTGAGACATTTCAGGATCTAACGATCCGGTTGGTTCATCTGCTAGGACAATATCTCCGGGCTTTAAAATAGCTCTCACAATCGCAATTCTCTGCTGTTCACCTCCCGATAATTCATTGATTTTACTATTTAACCGATTTTGTAGACCAACAAATTCTAGCGTTTCCTTGATTCTCTGCTCCTTCTCCTGTCTAGAGAAATTCGAAAAAGTCATGGCAAGCATCAAGTTATCTTTCACACTAGATGTAGAAATGAGTGCATTGGATTGAAAAAGATAGTTGATGACATTCCTTCTATAATGAACTGCTGATTGCGAATTTACCTTAGGCAAAACTTTTCCGTTGATTAGGATTTTACCACTGTCAACAGTATCCAATAGTCCAATCATATTGAGGATAGTCGATTTTCCAGAACCAGAAGGTCCTACTAAAGCTACAAATTCATTTTCCTCAATATCAAAGCTTAAGTCTTTGAAAATTTCTCTTGAGCCAAATTGTTTTGATACATTTTGTACTGAAATTCTAGACATGAGATTACTCCTTAAATAATTGTATGATACTCTCTCCTTCTTTACGGAACAAGCTGAAGTAAAGAAGCATTATCTGAAAAGCAAATGTAGCTAGTGTCATGACTATTCCCAACTTAGAACCCACTAAGATAGAAACGATTAGTTCCATCATAGAAAAACTAATAATGAGAGAAAGCACACCAATATATCTTTTCCATGGTGAGAATCCCATAAAGTATTGAACATACAATTTTTCTTTAAATAACAAGCGGTACATTAAGACAAAACTCCAGAAAATAGCCATCATCGTAATTATGATAATCGCTATGATCGTGCCGAAAAGATAAAATGTATAACTCAGATCTTTTTGAAGACCATTGATAAAGTTCTTGACAGTTGTAAACTCAACCGATTATCCGTTAAATCTGGAAATTCTGTTTCTAAAACGGACACTACCTGTTCCATCGTTTCCCTATCACGAATCTTCAAAAGACCATTATAGCCACTAACAACTAAGTTTGCCGACTCCATGAAGTATAAATTCTCTGGTGTTGACACAAAAATAACTGGATTCTCACTAGTTGTACCATAAGAAATGGAATCTGACCAAGTAAATATTGGTTGAGACGGTTGATAAACCTTGAACATAAATTTCGGATTTTCTGTGAAATTAGTTTGTAAATCTCCCGGTTTTACAGTGACACTTTCCTGTAAATACGCCTTCATCACCTCAAGTTCTTCTGTATTGAGCGTGTTAGGTAGAAGATAAAGTCGAGTACCATTCCTCATCTCTAGCAACTCTTCATCACTTAGGGGAATACCTAGGTCTTGCAGGTAATTATAGGAGAATTTCAAATACCAAAATGGTTTTTTAGGGACATGCTGGTATGTCCCATAGACTGCATCAAGGGACTCCTGATTAAGAAATTGTCCTTGGGCAATATAGACACCTGGAAGCTCAGATATACGCTGGTAAAAGTTATACATACTACGCTCAAGGGAATTTGTAGTTCCTGCATATGTACCTACATCATCTCCCTCAACAAAGCTAGATATAACGTACATATCTTCAACATTCTTCCACTCCCTAGATACTTTCATATTATCAATAAACTGATTCATTGGAGCATCTAAAGAGTAACTGACTGCGATTAACAAACCAGCTACCAAGGTATAGAATAACAAGCAGGTTACCATTAAAGGCTTCATTGGTAATCGTTTATGAATTGCGGCTAATGGAGAAACCGAATAAACAATAATCGTTGGAATAATGAATATCAATAGTAGCAACAAGACTGAGAGGCTGACTCCAGCAAAAACTAGAATAAACGATGATAAACCAAAATTAGACCAGCCTGACAACAACCAACTACATAAAGAGATAATTGGAATAATGTAGATTGAAAATAGTAGAGAATTTTTGAAAAAAGCAGACCATAATTCTTTTCTATCCCATCCTAAAAGAATCAATGTTCCGAAATGTTTAAAGGATTGAAGAACACAGATTAAGAATAGGATCAGTAAAATGAAGGCATTTACTATGATGCTGATAGCAAGTATTATTCCCCAAATTCCCTGATCAGTACTACTTCCAAAACTTTCTTTTGTCAAATCCTCAACAGAAATACCTGACATCTTTGAAAGATGCAACAGAAAGTTATCTCTTGAGACAGCATCGTTGAGACCATTGATATGGTATATCCCATTAATCGTATTAGTGTTTTGGAAAGTATAATCTAATCGTTCAATGACTACAGGTGTGCTAAATAATAAATCTGGAAGCTCGTAAAGCATATTATTTGAGCCTTTGTCAAGTCCAATAGTCATACTATTATCACTATGAGATAATAAATTTGCAAATTGTTGTTGTGAGACAACTATTTTACCCGTACTTTCAAAATCTGAAAAACCAGCAGAGCTACCAAGGATGTCTATATAAATCCTATTTAGACCTTCTCCTGTATCACTACTTTCAGAACGTTTTGTCCATATGGACAAGTCACTCTGTTCTAAAAAATAATTAAATACATCTTGTGATTGCTCTTCTGTTAACTTCTGAAAATAAACTGTTACGGTCCCGGAATGATGATTATAACTCTGCCATGACTGTTGATACTGTAAACCTGCTAAAAAAATTGCCACCAGAGCAAGTAAGACACTCTGGATGCCAATCAAAAACAGGATTAAGTATTTCATTTTACCCTAATAACATGTTTTTGTATGTCATACGTACTTACCTACAATTCCACTTTTTTTCTCACGCAATGAAACCCCTTTCTGTTTTTCTTGATTTTATTCTAACATATATATTTTTATTTAGCCATTTTTTTATTATTCTTTGAACTTTTTATTTTTTTATTACCATAAAGAATATTTTTATTCCTTTAACTTGCTATTTTTGAACTAAAAATTTTTATAATGAAATTAAGCAAATAGGAAGGTTTATTATCTTTAATGAATACACTCGCAGAGAAATTCAGATTGAAAAGAAAAAGAGTTGAGACTCTCCCAACAAACTCTTGCAGAAGGAATTTGTGAACAAAGCCAGATTAGTAAAATTGAGAGAGGGCATTTCATTCCTCCGCAGACCTTTTGTTCAAACTCTCACAACGACTTGAAGTGCCATTAGATTATTTTTTTAATGAACAAATTGAAATTAAATCTAACCTCTCTAATTTCAAGCAATTATCTGCTCGCCTATTAGATGACAGAAATTATGACGATTTGGAATATATTTATAGAATAGAGATTGAACGAAGTACTTTTCTAACACTAGAAGACCGAATTTACCTTGAATGGATTAAAGCTATTATTGACTTCTATCAATATGACAGTAAGTGTGAGGCTATTTCTTCATTGGAAAATATACTATTAAAAGTCTCCTCAAATACTCTAATTTATTTAAAGGCATTGAATACTCTATCTAATTTCTATTCCTTAGTGGGTCGTGAACAAGAATATGAGGCAAACTACTCTCATTTGATGGAGTTATATCAGACAAAAAATTTTGAGCATCAAGAGTTTTTATTTGGCTACATCAGAGTTCGTTACAACTACGCCCACTACCTAGTGTCAAAGGAAAAATATAACGAAGCCATCCAAGAAGCTCTTGAGACGATTGAACTATGTAAACAAAGACAAACCAGCTACCAACTGGCTCCCTTACTTATTCTTGTAGGAAATGCTGGAGCCAAATTTCTAGACAAAGAACAAGTCAAAAATTATTATATAGAAGCAAGAGAGTTATGTAAGATTTATAACAATCCTTTAATGTTGATGAAGATAGAAAATTATTTGAAAGAATTAGATTTAGTATATTCTTGTTGAGTGATTTTATTTTATGAAGGTTGTTTATAGTTGAAAGGGGAAAATAGATGGTTGCTAAAATTGATACAGCATGGGACTTGTTTCTGGAGGGAAAAACATCAGAAGCTAAAAAGTTGGTTGAACAAGATTTTTTCCATTGATACCTGTACAGATTTTTAGTCTTTTTAAATCTGATGGGATATTTATTGTTAGTAGAAAAAGACTATGCCTCGTGTACCCATATCTTTTGAGAAATACATTTTATTAGCTCAACAAAATGAAGATAAAGAACATGAACATATTGGCTTACATCAATTAGCGATGATCTACAGAGATCAGGGTGATTTTCATAAGGCTTTAAAGCTCATTGAAGATGAAGAGAGATAATTGAAGAGCATTTTTCCCAATGATAATCTAAAGAAAGCTATAAATAACTACGAACAAGGCTATGTGAGATTGAAATTAAACAATCTTGATGAAGCTCTTACATTCATGAATCTGTCACTGGAACAATCTTTAGAGACTGATGATGTGATTTCTCAGGCTTGTAGCTACAGAGGGTTAGGTGAGATCTATTTAGCCTTGGAAGATAAAGGATTAGCCAACACACATTTCAAACGAGCTATAGAACTTTTCGAAAGTGTTGGAGAGTTTGAAGGGGTAAAGGAAATTGAGGAATTGAACCCTTAAAAGTTTAAAAGAGATGAGTTCTGAACCGCACCCCACAAGTTAGACAGAAAAAAATCTAACTTTTGGGGTGTTTTATTATGAAATTGACATATAAGGATAAGGTTCAGATATATGAACTTAGAAAACAAGGGCGAAGCTTCAAAGAGCTTTCAAATATATTCGGAATAAATATTCCTAATCTTAGGTACATGATTAAATTGATTGATCGTTACGGTATAGAGTTCGTCAAAAAGGGGAAGAATCGTTATTATTCTCCTAAATTAAAACGAGAAATTATTGATAAAGTTCTGCTTGAAGGTCGTTCACAAATAAGGGTGTCTCTAGATTATGCTCTCCCAAACCAAGGAATGCTTCCAAATTGGCTGGCACAATACAAGAAAAATGGGTATACTATTGTTGAGAAAACAAGAGGGAGAGCACCTAAAATGGGACGCAAGCCAAAGAAGAAACCTGAAGAAATGACAGAGTTAGAACGTCTTCAAGCAGAAAATGAGTATTTGAGAGCGGAGAATGCCATTCTAAAAAAGTTGAGAGAACTCCGATTGAAGGAAGAAAAAGAGCAAGAAGAAAAACGGAAATTGTTCAAGGATTAGTAACAGAGTTTTCTTTAGATATCCTTCTAAAGATTATTAAGCTTGCCCGTTCATCTTATTATTATCACTTAAAAACAGCTGGATCAAAGCGATAAGGATGATGAAGTTAAAAGCTGAAATTCAGTCAATTTATACTGAGCATAAAAGGAAATTACGGCTATCGTCAGAATGACTCTTGAATTGAGAAATCATGGCTTCGTAGTGAACCATAAGAAGGTGCAGCGTCTTATGAAAGTACTTGGTTTAACGGCTCGAATTCGCCGTAAACGGAAGTATTCTTCATACCAAGGAGAGGTTGGCAAGAAAGCAGATAACCTTATTCAACGTCAATTTGAAGCAATCAAACCAATGCAAAAGTGCTACACAGATGTGACAGAATTTGCCATTCCAGCAAGCAGGCAAAAAGCTTTTATTTATCACCAGTTTTAGATGGCTTTAACAGCGAAATTGTCTCCTACAATCTTTCTACTTGCTGAACTTACTACAAATGAAAGCTATGCTAGAACAAGCCTTTTACAGCGAACCATTACGAAAATACAATTCTCCATAGTGAACAAGGATGGCAATACCAACACGATTTCTATCATCATTTTTTTAAAGAATAAGGAATTCAACCATCTATGTCACGTAAGGAAATAGCCCAGATAACGGTATGATGGAATCTTTCTTTTGGCATTCTTAAGTCGGAAATGTTTTATGGTTATGAGAATACTTTTCAGTCGCTTGAGCACTTGGAACAAGCTATTGTCGACTATATTGATTACTACAATAACAAAACGAATTAAGGTAAAACTAAAAGGACTTAGTCCTGTACAATACAGAATTAAATCCTTTGCTTAAATTAATTGTCTAACTTTTTGGGGTCAGTACATTCTGTTAATAAGCAGAGCTCTTTTTATTTAGAGTTAAGTTCTTTAAATATTCATTGACCAGACTTATTTTTAGATGTATAATGAGCATGTAAATTATATCACAAAAAAATAATATGTAATAAGATTTAATGATTACATCTGATATTTCTCAATTATAGGGTTCTATTATCTAGGAGAGATTTATGATTAATATTTTTAAATATCTTGATAAAAAAACAAAATACCTAACCATTATTGGGGCACTGGCAAATGGGGTCTCGCTTTGGGGCAACCCTTGGTTGTTGCAAAAGCATTATCGATAGATAAAAATAACCTTACCTATTCTTCTATTTGGAAATTTGCCCTCTTTGGTTTTTCTGTCTATTTCGCTTTGTATAGTCTAATGTTATTTTGTAATCATGCAAATAATGTCTTTCGACGTGAAATTCACATGAATATCCGAACGGCATTGTTTCATAAGTTAATGGAAGACAGAGAATATAGTGAAGATGAAAAGATTACCATGCTGACACAGGATATGGAATTTTTAGGAGATAACTTTTTTGAACGCTATATGTCTATTTCATGTTGGGGATTTGGAGCGCTGATTACGGCGATCTATATCATTGCCCAAAATGTTTTATTGGGTTCTATCTTTGTTTTCTTCACGATCTTACGTCCCATTCCACAATTCTTAATGAATAATAAGCTAAAGAATTCAGGGGATGAAATGTCTCAGGGAAGAACAGCCGTTCATAACCAAATCTCTGATAGTATTCGAGGGGCTCAAACCTTGCGGATGAATCAAGCCTTGCCTGAAAATTCTCAGCGCGTCTGGAATATCAATCTTCGTTATCAACGAGCCATTCAAAAGTTTGCTTTTACCCATAATATTGTTTTCTTTTGTAATGGTTTCATGGTCTTTCTTAGCCAAGTACTCCCCTTGGTATTGGGGTTCTTCCTTGCCATGCAGGGTCATCATGTTTTCAGTGGCTAGCCTGGTTGCAATGTATATTGCTAGCTGGTCAACTGGTAGGGTCCTATACAAAATATCATGTATGATGTGGTTTAGTACAAGGAGCCAAAACAACGGCAGAAAAGATTTTCGGAATTTTAAATCGAGCAGATGATAGTGAATCGGACAATCATTCGATCTCACAAGTAGAAGAACTAGAAATTTCTCATTTAAGTAAATCTTATAATGGTAGAGAGATTATACGCGATCTTAATCTAGTCATTCAACAAGGCGAAAAAGTCCTCATCAAAGGGCCAAGTGGCTGTGGGAAATCAACCCTCTTTCGAATGATCACAGAGGAAGAAAAGGCGGATGATGGGACGATTACTTGTCGGACAAAGGATGGAGCAAAAACAAGTTATTTTATTCGTCAGGTAGGTATCATCAGTCAGCATCCTTTTCCTCTTTAATGATACTGTTCGCTACAATCTTAGTTTGGGACAAGATTTTTCAGATCAAGAATTGGAGACTGTTTTGAGACAGGTCAAACTCGACCATGAACTAACTGATGGACTTGATTTTGTAATCACTAATAACGGAGAAAATATTTCAGGCGGACAACGAGTCCGGATTGAACTAGCCCGCTTCCTTCTTCGTAAAAAGGATATTTTATTAGCAGATGAGGTAACTGCAGCTCTTGACGTAGAAAATAGCCAGATGGTTCGAGACTTGATTTTCTCACTACCGATGATGGTGTTGGAAATCGCTCACCATATTGATTATGAAAGTCGATACGATCAAGTCATTGAACTAAGAAAAAATTGAATTATCTTCATGATAAGATAAAGTAGTGAGTACTCTCTCCAGTCGGAAACTTCCTCACTACTAATCTTAATATGTTTGTTAACTGTAGTGGGGGACGAAAAATTTTTAACAACGAGGAAGGATATGTTTGTCCTTTCTTTTTTGATGTCGGGGACATGAAAGCGTGCTTCTTATGGTGTGAACTTTTTGGTGAAATCTAGCTCAATTCGTTTATTTTCAGGGTAAAATTCACACCATTCAATTGAAAGTTATTCAAATTAGATGAAATATTTCTTTCTTAAAAACATGTGGAAACATTGATATTAAGCATATATTGAAATTCATTCAAATACGAGGTGTTCAAACCAGGCTTGAAAAAGCCCGTAAAGCGTCACAATTTAGTAAACGTTAAAACTTATTTATACTTATTGAAAGCATTTCGTCTAATACGAGATGCTTTTTCTAACTAATTTTACAAATTGGGAATTACATATAATTATTTGAAAAAAACAAAATAAGTTAGTTACAATTAAAAATGTAAAAGCGTTTACTCGATTATTGGAGAGGTTAATACTGTAAGAGATCTGTTTTTCTTTCTTAAGATAAGTGTTTTTCATGAAGATAGCTTCATGAAATTTTGTAGATAGATTTATTGTTATGGATAAAGGAAGAATCATTTATGATGGATTTCCCTTAGATAAGTAAATAAATAGTATGTTTGAATATAAACGTTGTTAACTAGAAGGGAAGACGAAATGGCACTATTACAAATTATTGGTCTAAATAAATCGTATAACAAAAAGAAAGTAATTGAAGATTTGTCATTTGAGTTGCAGAGTGGCGAAATAATGGGACTCATTGGACAAAATGGTTCTGGGAAAACTACAATATTCAAGACGATTTTTAGGTTTAGTAAAAAAAGAATCTGGTGAAATTAAAAATCAATGGGAAACTAATTGAAGGGAAGTCAAAGAGATATTTAAATACTATAGGTACGATTATTGAATATCCTACATTTTTATGAATCTTTAACAGCTAGACAGAATTTAATGCTTATTTCGAGTCTTTATGATGATGTAAACTTATCAAAAGAAGATCTGTTAAACTATCTGCATTTAGTAGGTTTAGACAATAGTGTGGATTGTAAAGTATCTAGTTTTTCATTAGGTATGAAACAACGTTTGGGACTTGCTCAAGCCTTAATTCATCAGCCAACTATCTTATTATTAGATGAACCATTCAATGGATTAGATCCGATAGGAATGAAAGAATTTAGAGACTTACTCATTGAATTGTCTAAAAAAGGAGTTGGGATTGTAATTTCGAGTCATTCATTGGAAGAATTAAGTAAGTTAGTGGATACAGTTACAATTATCAATCAAGGGAAAAGTAATTTTCCAAGGGAAAAAAAGACAGAATTTTTATCACTTGGATCTATAAAGAATGTTTGGTTGTTGAAAAACTGATAACTTAGAACTTACAAAGTCTATCTTAAATAACTTAAATATTGTATTTACTGAAAAGAATAGAGCAACTTGAGTTATCTTTAGATATAGAATCAATGAAAGAGGTAAAGGAGAAACTACTCACAGAGTTATTACGTCAGGATATCTCCATCATAAATTTTTTTCTGAGAAACAAAATAATTTTTTGAAGATATTTTTTTATCAAAATGCAGAGAGATATGGAGGTTTGATATGCTTAAATTAATAAAGATTGAGTTGTTCAAATTATTTGCTGGGAAAAAGATTTTCTATGTTTTTGGAGGGTTTGTTTGTGTCATTTCTCTATTGATACTGTATCTAAGAATGGTTGCACCAGAATCTTCATTTGGAAATGTTTTTAAAACCTCCAGCGATACATTTTTCGATATTTGCTTTGATAGTAGGAGTTATAGTAGCATTAGTACCGTTTTATCAAGAAATTCAGCAAAAAAACAATTAAATCATTGTTAGTCACACCGGTTAAAACGAGTAGAAATTTTTGTTTTTCAAAATTGTTAGCATCTATTTTTACCTCATTCTTAATTTTTAATTGTTTTAAGTTTAACATCTTTTATAGCGACAACATTATTATTTGGATTTTTAAGGTTGGAGCTTACTCTTCATCTGCAGATAATATGCTTACTTTTACGGCCGGATTCATTCAAATTATTACAACGTTTTTACAACTATTTTTTTATAGTACTACAATTATTTGTTTATTTTTTTGATAACAAATTCTTTATCGATTACTCTAGTTGGAGTTGTTTTTGTTAAGAGGTTTAGGAGAACTGATTTCAAGAAGTTTATTAGACAAAAATAACTTATTATTATCTTTTAGCCCATTAGGAGTATTGAATATTTTAAACCCTGTTTCAAGGAATATTTCGATAATTAGCTACACCATTCAACTACTTTTTAACTGTTATTTATTCAATCCTAATTTTTACATTGCTATTAAACTGTTTGAAAACAAAAGAATTCTAAATCTATAAAAAGTACAAAACAGTAACAATTCAAAAGGTGTGAACTTTTTCGATAAAATCTAGCTCAATTCGTGTATTTTTAGGGTAAAATTCACACCATTCAATTGAAAGTTATTCAAATTAGATGAAATATTTCTTTCTGAAAACGTGGGGAAACATTGATATTTAGCATATATTGAAATTCATTCAAATACGAGGGGTCCCAACCAGGCTTGAAAAAGGCCCGTAAAGCTAGCCAGTTCTCTAAACGTTAATTCATTACTGGATAGCAGAATACAAACGAAAACACTTTGCATCTTGCAAGGTGTTTTCTTGTATGAGAACTGGCGATGCGCAATTAGGATAGCTCTAGCGACTTTAGTCGCATAGAGATATGCTATGCACAGTTGCCCCAAGAAAACGAGCGAAGTGATGTTTAATTGAGTGGCAACCACTGAACTCAAAACGTTAATCAAGACAAGCTTGCTCTTTCTCGTATGGGGTGAATTTTTCCTTTCTAGACATAAAAATACCTCTTAAGTTACCATGTCTACTTAAGAGGAATCATATCAATAGCGGGTGGTTCTTTTATCTTGCACCTAACGGGGCGAGATGGACTGAAAAGTCACATAAAAATAAAACGGTAAGCTAGAAATTATTAGCCTACCGTTTTTGTTATAATGGGAAAAGTATTAAATTATGTAATGATAACAAATTGAAAAATACGAGTTAGATCAGTGTACATGCTATATTATGGTTAATATAAATTTACTTACTTTTTTTCGATGATTAGTTCTCCAGATCTAATTTCCCAGACTTGGTCAAAAGTTCTTCAGTGCTTCATTCTGTCGGTGTAAAGTAATGATGACAGCACAGGTAAGTCTAGTACTTTTTCAATTCTGCCTCGAACTGATGAGCATCCAGGGCTGAAAAAGGTTCATCCATAATAACTAATGGACTCTGACGGTTTTTTTCTCGATTGAGGTACATGCGTTGTTGTTGGCCACCTGAGAGGGATTGAGGAGGTGTTACTTCGAACTCTGCATCCTTAAACTCTGCTGGAAAAGTATTGAATAGCGTAACATTATTTTTATAACTAGAGATGAAGCTATGCTCTTGTTGCAAGATCAGGCCAAATCTACCCCAAAGCTGATTTAGAGGAAGATCATTCAGAAAAATCTCACCTTGGAAATCCTCATCCGTACCATTTAAAATATTGAGTAGGCTACTTTTACCTGATCCGTTCTCTCCTATAAGGACAATCTTATCTCCTTTATGAATAGTGGCAGAAGAAATCTTCAATGTTGATTTCCCGAGTTGTTTAGAAATATTCTTCAATGTGATCGTTTCAAAAGAATGCTGTGGTGCCTGAATTGAAGATGGATGTTTAACGATAGTTTGAAAGCTTTTAATTACAGGTTTTACCGACTCCAACATTTGTAGATCGTAAAGGATTTCTTGAATTGGTTCTGAGAAGGCTGTAATATAACCAAAACTGGCCACCACCTCAGGGATACCAATTTGCTGATGATATAGAGAGTATGCTAGATACGAAAAAAGAATAAGACTGATGAATTCAAAAGAAATACCCGTCAAGAGAATACCTGTAATTTTAGTCAACCCATACTCAAGATACTTATCCTGCAAATTTTTAAGAGAACTTCTTTGTTGCTCTATAAAATGAGGTAGAGTGAGTTTATTAACTAAGTGATGTCCTCGGAATAGATCCTCCAAGGTCCGATAATAATCACCTTGCTTTTCAAGATAGGTTGTTCTACGCTTCGCAGTCAATTGACCAACGATCTTTGGAATTTGAATACTGATGGCCGTTGAAATCAGTAGGATCAGTGCTACTATAGGATTGATCGTTCTGGTAATAATGATGGTATAAATTAAAATTCGTAGAATCTGCTTAAAAAAACTCATCAATGGAGGTAGATAATCTTTTTCCAGTGAATCAAGATCATTAGATTGATAAGAAATGTATTCTGCGACTGTTTTCTGCTTGAAATCATGGTGGGCAAGTTCCAAAAGAGATTGAAACCAGTCGTTCTTTAGATTTGTCGAAAAGAGAATGGCCTGTTTCCAGTCAAGTCGCATTTGGATGTAGTTGCAAGTCAGGTAACCTATAACTGCGATGCAATAACCTGACAAAGCTATTTGATAGTTGCCACGAATCAACTCTTGTGTAAAGTATGGAAGAAGAGCAGTACAAATATTGGACAGTCCACTAAAGAGAAAATTAAAGAAAAGATACCAGCGCAGAGGCTTAAGGTATTGAAGCATAGACGAAACTCCTTGCTAGTGCTGTTTTTTTACATATTTCAGAGCAATTTCTGCTATTACCTGATTCAGATAAGGCAATTCCAGGACATTGGGTGCAATAATTGGCAATTGTACAAGTACTACAATTTTTGCTATTTTTTTAAAGTATATGTTGGTAAAGCAGGTGAATAAATTTATTTCAAAGTCAAATACTTATCACGCAAAAAATCTAAGTGTTTTCTATTTGAAATAAAATTAGTTAGTTATGATAGTTGAGATGTGTTTTTTCTAAAGTTATCATCCCATTCCTTCACTGCCTCAGGATTAAGAATAATATTAATTGTCTCTAGAATAGTTTGATGTATTTTTTAAAGCCTCCTCTTTGTCACCCCAAAGATAATCAAATATGGCTTTAAGTTCATGTAGATATAGTTTTTTTCAAAAAGAAAAAAATAGGTTGGATAATTTTTGTTAAATAATAATGTCAGAAGTTTTTCGGCTAGCGTTTCTTTCTTTTCGTTCTAAAAAAACAGATAGGCAGTTTAGGACGGTATCAATTTTAATACGATCTAGGTTATTTTTTAGCGACTGAGGAGTATCTTCGAGAATAGTATTAGTGAAGATTATAAGAGCGTCCGATGTAAAATAAGGGACGAGATTACCAAGCAGACCGACATCAAGATTTGTCCAGTACTCTAATGAAATAAAGTAGTCAGTGAGTTGAAAAATGGTATCTTGAGGAACGGTTAGTTGCTTTAGTTCGCAGATGATTACCTCTAAAACGCGAGCTATGATTTGGTAAATGTATTGACCTTTCTGATCTGATAACTCATAGAGATATGATTTTAGTTCGGAAAGTATCTGAGTATCTTTGTTATTCAGTGCCTCTTCTAACTGCTCGGTTAGCTGGTAAAAAAATCTTTGTCTCGAAATCTTTCCATTCAAAGAATTCATTAATTTCAACTAACATAAATCCTAGAAGTCGAAATAGAACATCATTAGAAAGGGTTGTATGACCATTTTCAAAAATCTGAAATACTGGTGGCAGAACCAGCAATTTCTCCAAGTGCTTTTAAAGATAGTTTTCTTTGCTTACGAATTGCCTTAAATTTTTTTCTCGATTAGTCATGTTCGGATTTTCGAAATTTCTCCTTTTTCACATTTTTTTATATTATACAATACTGATATCAAAAAGTAAAATTGTTGAACATGATTTTTGATCAAGATTATGACGTCTTCAAAAAAATCTTGTCTGCGACAAAATATTTTACAAAATTTTGAACTTGCGATTTTTATCCAATAAGGTCAACTATGAATTGAAGGTGGAATGAGATGGGAACTATTTTTAAGCATATTTCAAAAAAACTAAATTATTTTTATCTATTATTTTTCGCTACTGTATTCCTTACAAGGCTTACTTACTTCATTTCTCATACAGGTAGCAGGAAAAAAATTGATGTAAATGACAATCGAATGATTCTAACATTTGGATTAAGTGGAGTGTTATTATTTGTATTTATCTACGCTTGTATGTATGTCAATAATCTCCTAGCACGAGCAATCATTGAAGATTTTTAATGTGCTCATTTCTAAAAAAAGCTATTGAGAAGTTCTATCAAAAGAACATTGCAATACAGTCCATCAGAATTAAATTCCTTTTTTTAGCACAAGATATTCTAATGTTTTTGGCAAGAGTATCTGGTCCCGCTCATTATTTATCCTATCTTTGGTCTATCTATTCTAGCATCTGTGTCCTATCTTTTGATACAACATATCCAACTAGGTCTGATGTTTACAGTTGGGGGATTTTTAATGATTATACCCCAGTTTGTCTTTCATAAGATGTTGAAGAGACGAGGGGAGGAATTAAGTAAAGCTAGAGAAAACAGTATGGCTTCTATCACGGATTTTACCAAAGGAATAGATACTATTCGTAGTAATCAAGCTAGCCAGCAGTTTTCGGTTCATGTGTTGGATGCTATCAAAAACACTGAAAGGAAGCAATACCATTATTTTACAAGTCATAATTTAGTCATGTTTTGGACAGGACCTCTCAAAGGTATAGGGCTAGTTATCCCTCTGATGATAGGATTATTTTTGAGGAGAACAACCTCTTTAACTCTGACGACATTACTTGCCATGATGACGGCCTCGATGAATCTTATTTCTCCTTTACAACAATTGCTAGAAGGTACTTCTAGTCTACAATCATCCACAGCTATTAGAGATAAGGTAGTTTCTATTTTACAGTTAAGTGATGGATTTACTGACGTAGAGGAAAAAAACGTTGAAGGAAGAAAATTATGTATTGATATTGATCATTTAAGTAAATCATTTGGAGAAAAAAAGCTCTTTCAACAGTTATCTCTTAATATTCCTTTTGGAAAAAAGGTTTTACTGACGGGAGCAAGCGGCAGTGGAAAATCTACTCTGTTTAGACTTTTTAAGTGGTGAAGATACTGAATATTCAGGAACTATTTCTTTTGAAAGTGAGAATGGGATGTCTTTTGAGCCATCGTATGATTGTGTATCAGTCATTCATCAAAAGCCTTATATTTTTAACGGTAGTTTAAGAGATAATGTAACTCTCTTCCAAGATTTTTCAGACAGTAGTATAATAGATGTGTTACAGAAAGTTAATCTTCTTAAGGAAGTTGGCAATAATCTTGAACTACACCTTGATGGACAAAATCTATCAGGTGGTCAAATGATGAAATTGGAACTTGCCAGAGCTCTGCTTAGATTAAAGCCCATTCTACTTGTTGATGAGGTAACAGCTTCATTGGATGATACGAATGCAAAAGAGATTCGACAGCTTATTTACTCTCAAGATTGTACAATTATTGAAATTGCTCATAAATTCAATAAAGATAATTATGATGAGGTTATTAAGTTAGAAGATTATAGATTTCGTGATTAACACAGAGTTCAAATTGAAATACAATCCAATATATTGCATTTGATAATCAGTTGTATTGAAAATAAAATACAGATAGAATTCTGCAAGTGTCTGATACTATGCTATTTTTAGACTAATTGAAAGCTAACTTTTTATTTTTCCCTATTCAATCAAACTCAATCAGTTTTTTTGAAAAAAAGAGATAGCATTCTGTGAGTGCTTGATGCTGATGCTACGCTGTTTTTCAGCCCAACTGAAAACCCATACTTTCCAAACCAAATGTTACTATTTGTAAGTAAAAGAACAAATAACAAAAAGAGGAACTTCACATTAAAGTTCCTCTTCTTTTAAATATCCGAATCATTATTTTTTTATTTCAAAAAGGTAGTGAAAAAAAGGTAGTGATTCGGTTGATTTATATTGCAATGTAATGAAATTTAGAATTTCAAAAAAATCGCTTTTAAATCAAGGTTTCTACCGTATAGTGACGTGTAGTGAATCCCTATTTCACCTCTATTAAACATAAGTATTGGGAAAATGCAATGTTTAATGAGCAAAAAGTAGTGTTTCATTCGAGGGATTATCGGAAAAATTGGTGCTTTTTAATCCGAAAATAATTGATTATCCTAGAATGAGTATGGAGTTCTTTGCGATTTATAGAGCGTGCTAACTTTACGATTTTTCTCATCAGGAATAGATAAGGATTTTTTTGATTGCAAGATATTGTAAACCATATCCAGTTTATTGGTTTTCTCTTATATTTCTAATTGAGCGTTATGCTATATATTTAGAAGAGCAGGGCAAAACAGGGGATAATTGTACTCGAGGCAAGAGGAAAAAGAAGATACATATTTGTTACAAACGATTGTACCTAAAAATAGAATCTGGAACTAATTATGTTAGTGATAGTACATGTTCAAGAATTAAAGGTGTATACTTCAATAACAAAAAGAACAGTAGATAAAAAAACAGTCATACCCATACTTAGAGCTAGCGGATATGATTGGGTATGAATTACATAATAAAATTTGCAAAAAAATATTGAATCTGATTTATATAGAAAAGTTGAATCAAAAAAATTTATAATTATCCTAATATAGAGGATATGGATTGAAAAAAATTTGGAGAAAATATCTAATAATGAGTAAAGAAACAGAAGAAAAAAATTAATTAAACTAGCTGACTGGGCACATGAAAAATCAAAAAAATAAGTTTGGATTTTTTTCAAATATAAATCGGATATGAGGGGCTGGAAGTTTGAGACTGGCGAAATTTATTTCTGTGAATTAGGCGAAAATATTGGTAACGAGATAAATAAAAAGACCAGTATTAATTATATCTTCAACTAAGTACAATAAAAGTCAATCCACAGTTATTGTGGCTCCTCTTACGACAAAAAAATAAAATATCAGTACAAAAACGGGAAACGAGTTGGATTAAAGTATCCATTTCAATTTTTTTATTGAGAAAAAGATGATTTTCCTTTTTCTTAAAAATGATTCAACTGTTAAATTAGATCAGCTGAGAACAGTATCGAAAAATAGATTGTACACAAAACCTTTAGGAATAGTTGATGATAAAATAATGGAAAAAAATTTATGAAAAATTGAACAAAATTATTGACTTCTAAGAATATTTTTTTCTTAGAATTAAAAGTATGGAAGGGCTTGTCCCTAAATGTACCCTAGGTTCGAGGTTATCTCAAACGAAAAAGGGAATTTTGGTGGGGGCTTGTCCCTTTTTATTTTTAAAGAAATACAAAAACTAAAAAGTTTTTTTGTTTAAGATTCCATAACTTTTTGGGAATGAAAAAAATAAAAAGGAACCTCATAGTATTGAAGCTCCTACTAGTCTTGATGATATCCATATTTCAAAAATAAAATATACTTTAGGTGAAAATATTGGATAGAAAACAAATAACAACATAGATTTTAATAATAGATCAATTGAAAATGTATATGCTTTTAACGATAAAAATGAATATCCTGTTCCTTAAGACATTATTTATTTTAATAGAATCATCTAATCGAGAGCAAGAGAACAAGAAAACAAAAGCGCTAGGACTGTATTCACAATTCTAGCGCTAAATAATTTCAATTATAGTATAGAAGGTGAACCTCTTAGCTCTTTTTAGGTGTTTTATGAATACATAGCCCACAACATAAGAGCTGTAATGAATAGATTCATAATTGAATGAACTATGATACTTATTTCTACTTTTCTCGTTTTGTAATAAATGATTGACAAAACTAACGCTGCTCCTAGTTGATTTACCCAGTCCCCTAATGATACAGGTAGATGAATAGCAGTAAATATAATCCCTGTAATAACCAAGCTGATTTTTAAATTTTTTGGAAAGATTACCTTGGTCAGAATTTTTCTGAATACTAGCTCTTCAGCAAGAGGAGCTAACAAAACAGTTGTCATTAAGTCGATTGAAAGGTAGTAACCTTTCGAATCATTGCTAAAATTTAAATAGGGGACGCCTTCAAGATAACCTGTAAAAGTGGAAAGAATGTGAAGAAGAAAAGTAGCTACAAAACCAAATACCAGCCATTTTTTTACAGAGGAGTCTGTCCATACTTCTTTCCAATTTAAATAACCTTGTTTTTTTCTGCATACCAATTGATAAGAAATATTAGAAGACCAATGCCAAAGATAATAAGAAAATTCTGGAATGGAGATAGAGGTAATTTTTTTATTTAGATTATTTGCAACTGGAAAAAGCATCAACTGCCATAAAAGTCGCTGAAATGGCAATAAGTGCTATGGATTCAATGATTCGTTTTTAAAATAGATTTCAAAATAGTTACTCCTTATATAAAATACTGGCCTATATTATAACATAAAAAAACATTATTTGAAAATTCAGTTATACAACTTGTCAAGTAGGGTTATTTAGGTACGAAGGAATTTATTAAATATACTATTACGTCAAAATAACAATAAATAATAGAAAAGAGACACTACATAATAAAGTGTCTCTCGCTTTTTATCGTCCGAATCAATATTCTTATTTCAAAAAAGGTAGTGAAAAAGGTAGTGATTCGGTTGATTTTTATTGCAATGTAATGAAATTTTAAATTCCAAGAATCGCTTTAAATCAAGGCTTCTACCGTCTATTGACGTGTAGTGAATCCCTATTTCACCTCTGTAAACACAACGTGTTTGCGAAGTTTTGGTGAGTATTTCTTCAATTGAAGACGGTCTGGAGTGTTACGTTTGTTTTTAGAAGTAAGGTACAAGCGTTCACCAGATTCTTTGTGTTCAAGTGTAATATTTACGCGCATGGTATCTCCCTTCTATTATTCAGCTGATGCAGCTTTAGCGATCTTACGTCCTTTGTAGTATCCTTTAAGTGATACACGGTGTGAACGTGAGTAATCTCCAGTTGCTTCGTCAAAGTTTACAGATGGAGCTGTTACTTTGTAGTGCGTACGACGTTTGTTTTTCTTCGCTTTTGATGTGCGACGTGCAGGTACTGCCATTTCGTTTTTCTCCTTTTAAGATATAAATTCAATTAGGTTTGATTTTCATCAACTTTAACAGTATAACAAAACTTTTTTGTAAAGTAAAGTTACTTGACAAAAAATTGTTAAAAAAATCTCCCGCCCCATCAAATGGGACAGGAGTTCTCCTTAAAGGTCTATTTCAAATGGCTCATCAATCGTTTCCGAAACGTATTTGCCATCCTTTTTTCGTTGTTTGACACATTCTGTCAGCAGGTACTCGATCTGCCCATTGACCGATCGAAAGTCATCTTCTGCCCATGATGCGATAGCAGCATATAACTTGGCTGACAATCTAAGTGGAATCTGTTTTTTCTTTTGGTCAGCCATTCTTAATAGAGACTTCCCGTATTAACAATTGGTTGTGCATCATGATTGCCACAGAGAACGACAAGAAGGTTCGAAACCATGGCAGCCTTCCGTTCTTCGTCTAGCTCTACAATCTCTCCTTCGCTCAGGCGTTCAAGGGCCATTTCAACCATCCCAACTGCTCCGTCGACAATCATCTTCCGCGCATCGATAATGGCAGAAGCTTGTTGGCGTTGAAGCATGACAGCTGCGATTTCTGGAGCATAGGCCAAGTAGGTAATACGAGCTTCTAGAATTTCGAGTCCAGCATCTTTTACACGTGCTTGAATCTCTTCTCGAATACGACTGGCCACAATTTCACTGGAGCCTCTTAGGCTACCCTCATCTGCCTGGCCGTCTCCTGTCGTATCGACATTAGGAGCTACATCATAAGGATAGATGCGGACAATATTACGAAGAGCACTATCACACTGCAATGAGAGATATTCTTTGTAGTTATCCACATTGAAGACTGCTTTAGCCGTATCCACTACACGCCAAGTGACTGCAATACCGATTTCTACAGGATTTCCCAAACAGTCATTAATCTTCTGACGAGAGTTGTTCAAGGTCATCACTTTTAAGGAAATATTCTTTTTACCTGTCTCGATAGAAATATTGTTACCTTCTGCTGTTTTACTGACAGACATGGGTGACTTGGTGGTGACATCACCACTTTGGCCCAAGCGGGTGTTATTGGCAGGATTGACAGCGACACAGAAGGGATTGACAAAGTAAATACCCGCTTCTCGAATGGTTCCAATATAGTTCCCAAACAAGGTCAAAACCAAGGCCTCTTGCGGTTTAATAATTTTGATCCCCGCATAGCACACCAGACTAGCAATAAAGAGAAAAATACAGGTAATAACTGCAATCGCAAGTGGAAAACCTTCTGGTAGACTAGCAATCGCACTAATAAAGGCTAAAACTAAGACAAGATCCCCAACTAGCAAGCCTATAAGGGCAGCTAAGCCGTTTTTCTTTTGGGTTAAAATTTTTTCTTCCATGGGACGAACCCTTCTTTCTTTGTGATATCTAAATGATATCACTTTGCTTACAAAAGTCAAGATATAACTGTAAATTATTTTAGCAAGAAACCGAGCAAGCTGAATTGTCTGAAAATTCAAGAATTTTCTTCTGTCGTTGGGCCGTAAATTGTGCTATAATAATAAAAAATACGATGAGAGGGAATCAGATGACAGAATTAGATACACGCCATCGTAGTAGTGTCTACGATAGCATGGTAAAATCTCCCAACCGTGCCATGCTTCGCGCGACGGGAATGACCGATGAAAGCTTTGAGAAACCGATTGTCGGAGTGATTTCGACATGGGCGGAAAATACCCCTTGTAACATCCACCTCCATGATTTTGGAAAATTGGCCAAAGAAGGTGTGAAAGATGCAGGAGCTTGGCCGGTCCAATTTGGGACCATTACAGTTGCGGACGGGATCGCTATGGGGACGCCAGGGATGCGCTTCTCCTTGACGTCACGTGATATCATTGCGGATTCTATCGAAGCTGCTATGGGCGGTCACAACGTGGATGCCTTTGTAGCCATCGGGGGCTGTGATAAGAACATGCCTGGTTCGATGATCGCCATTGCCAATATGGATATCCCTGCGATTTTTGCCTATGGTGGGACTATTGCACCGGGTAATCTGAACGGCAAGGATATCGACTTGGTTTCTGTTTTCGAAGGGATCGGGAAGTGGAATCACGGTGATATGACCGCTGAAGAAGTGAAGCAACTGGAATGTAATGCCTGCCCTGGCCCTGGTGGCTGTGGTGGGATGTATACGGCCAACACCATGGCGACAGCGATTGAGGTCCTTGGGATGAGCTTGCCCAGGTTCCTCTTCTCACCCTGCTGAATCAGCTGATAAAAAGGCCGATATCGAAGAAGCAGGTCGTGCTGTTGTCAAGATGCTGGAAATGGGACTGAAACCATCTGACATCTTGACCCGTGAAGCCTTTGAAGATGCGATTACAGTGACCATGGCGCTGGGTGGTTCCACCAATGCGACCCTTCACTTGCTTGCGATTGCTCACGCAGCTAACGTGGACTTGACGCTGGAAGACTTCAACGATTTCCAAGAGCGCGTGCCTCACTTGGCGGACTTGAAACCTTCAGGTCAATACGTCTTCCAAGACCTTTACAATGTCGGTGGTGTGCCAGCCGTCATGAAATACCTTCTTAAGAATGGTTTCCTTCATGGGGATCGCATCACATGTACTGGTAAAACTGTTGCTGAGAACTTAGAAGCCTTCGCTGATTTGACACCAGGTCAAAAAGTCATCATGCCACTTGAAAATCCTAAACGTGCCGATGGTCCATTGATCATCCTGAAAGGGAACTTGGCTCCAGAAGGGGCAGTTGCCAAAGTATCAGGTGTGAAGGTCCGTAACATCACGGGCCCTGCTAAGGTCTTTGACTCTGAAGAAGCTGCCATTGAAGCGGTTCTTTCGGATGAAATCGTGGATGGCGACGTTGTTGTTGTCCGTTTCGTGGGTCCTAAGGGTGGTCCTGGTATGCCGGAAATGCTGTCCTTGTCATCCATGATCGTTGGGAAAGGACAAGGAGACAAGGTGGCTCTCTTGACAGACGGACGCTTCTCAGGTGGTACTTACGGTCTCGTTGTTGGTCACATTGCGCCTGAAGCTCAGGTCGGTGGCCCAATCGCCTACCTCCACACTGGGGATCTGGTGACAGTTGACCAAGATACCAAAGAAATCACCATGCACGTCTCAGACGAAGAATTAGCGAAACGGAAGGCTGAAACAACCTTGCCACCACTGTATAGCCGTGGGGTTCTGGGTAAATATGCCCACATCGTTTCTTCAGCATCACGTGGTGCTGTAACCGATTTCTGGAATATGGAACAGTCTGGTAAACAATAAGATATGAAAAAAACTCACTTTTACGAATTTGTAAAGTGAGTTTTATTGATTATCGCGGTGGAAGTCCAGTGCAATACGCCCATAACGGCTGATCCGGGTAATTTTCCAAGCTGGCGACCAGGTTACTTCTACTTTGACGTCTTCAATACCGTCAATTTCTTTTTTGCG